>Ga0326728_10019384_pt1 | contig 13203 bp, 8 predicted proteins | sample MB3enrmetagenome_FD_207602 | JGI IMG/M metagenome (GOLD analysis project Ga0326728, IMG submission 207602) | Lab enriched peat soil microbial communities from McLean, Ithaca, NY, United States - MB31MN | ecosystem: Environmental > Terrestrial > Soil > Wetlands > Peat | place: USA: New York...
CCGCAGCGCCTCGCGTACCTTGTGGGTTACTTTCTCAGGAGGTCTTTACGCCATGCCCAAGCCGCGCTCAGCAGCGTCCCACGAACCCAGCGCCGTCCCCTCGTTCACCGTTCGCAGCCTTACCGATCCGCAGATTGACCGCTTACACCAGGCCAGCCTCGACATTCTGGAACATGCCGGGGTCCGTTTTCACGCGGAATGCGCCGTGGAGGCGCTGAGGCGCGCCGGCGCATCGGTGTCGGAAAGCAACCTGGTTCGCATTCCCCCACATCTGGTGGAATGGGCGCTCCGGGCCGCTCCAAAGAACATCACCATTTACGACCGCAATGGCAGGCGAGCTGCCTCGCTCGGCGGCCATAGATGTTACTATAGTGTGGGGTCAGATTGTGCCTCAATCTACGATCTCCACACCGGAGTGCGGCGTAAGGCCGAGCTGCAAGATGTAGCATGCGGTGCTCGGCTGGTCGACGCGCTGGCCAACATCGATTTCGTGATGTCCATGTTCTTGCCCTCGGATGCACCGTCGCTGACATACGAAGCCTACCAGATGGAAATCATGTTGAGCCAATGCCGGAAGCCGGTGATATTCGTCGGCCTGACGCCTGCCAGCACGACGTATGCCCTCGACATGGCGGCCGCGGTCGCCGGTGGCATGCAAGAGCTGGCGCGCCGCCCCTTCGTGATCAACTACGTGAATCCCGTGTCGGCATTCCAGTTCAACGAGGAAGCCGCGTTGCGGCTCATCTACGCCGCCGAGCGCAACATCCCGACCATAGCGGTATCGGCCGGCGGGCGAGGTATGAGCCTGCCGATCACGCGGGCGGGCGCCCTGGCAGCGGGGAATGCCGGCCAGCTGGCCGGGTTGGTGCTGTCGCAAGTTGTGAGGGAAGGGTCGCCCTTCATCCGGGGCGGCGGCGCAGTGGGTGGGATCAACATGCGCACACTGACCAGTTCCTATGCCCGGCCGGATGGGCTCCAGGGCTGGGACCTGGCGCATTTCTATGGGCTGCCCCTGTTCGGCACGGGCGGCTGCAGCGATGCCAAGCTCTTCGACGCGCAGGCCGCCGCCGAGGCCGCGCTGTCGCTCTTCAGCAACACGATCGCTGGAGCCAACCTGATCCACGACATCGGCTATCTCGACTTCGCGATGACGGGCTCGCTGGAGCTCGTCGCCTATTGTGATGAGCTCATCGGATGGCTGAAAGAGTACCTGCGCGACCTGGAGATCACAGAAGAGGGATTGGCGCTCGACCTGGTTGAAAAGATCGCACCCGACGGCAACTTTCTCGAGACCGAGCACACGCTGCGCCACCTCCGCGATGACGTCTGGGACCCGGGCCTGGCAGATCGGCGCAACTACGATGCCTGGGCTGCCGCCGGGGCCACCACCTTGCAGCAGCGCGCCAACCACAAGGTGTGGCAGATCCTGGAAACCCATCGCCCCGAGCCGCTGCCCGCTCGCGCATTGGCGGAGATCCGGGCGGTTCGTGACCGGGCCGATGCCGAAGCGCAGGCGGCAAGCGGCATGGGCTGCTAGTCTGCCACTGTCTACCAGAGATCCCCGACCGTGAAGCCCGCAGGGAAAGGGTCCTCAGGATCCACGAGGTAGGTAGCCATGCCTGTAATCCATGCCTGCCCGGTGATCGTCGGGATGACCGCATCGTACTGCCCTACGCGCGTCTGGCCGATCAACCGCCCCGTGAAGATTGTGCCCAGGATGCCTTCGTGACGGAAATCCTCGCCAAGTTTCAGCCGGCCACGCGCGTGCAATGTGGCCATCTTGGCGCAGGTGCCTGTGCCGCAGGGCGAGCGATCGATGACACCCGTCCAGGTCGACGGCCGGTTCCAGTCGAGCTTGCCGGTAGAGACCGTTACGGCGTTCTTCCAGTCGGCGTCGGGCCGGTCCGCGGGCCCGGAGAGCTCGGCGATGCTGATGCCGTGGAAGCCAGGCTGCTCGGGGTGAGATACCTGCAACTGTTCTGCGGCCGCCGCCTTGATCATCTCGCTGATGCGCACGATATCGCGTCCTTCATCGGGCGTGAGGCGCAGCCCGAAGCGTGTTGCATCGGCGATCACGTAGAACATGCCGCCCCAGGCCACATCCACTATGACGCTGCCCAGGTGCGGCACCTCGACGACGGCGTCAAGGTACGCGGCGAATGCGGGAACGTTCTGAAAAGTCACGCTCTGCACTTTGCCGTGGTCGCACGCGGCGCGCACGTGGATCAGCCCGGCCGGCGCCTCGAGGGTCAGCTCGGTCACGGGCTCCTGCATGGGCACCATTCCTGTCTCCAGCAGCACCGTGGTCACGCAGATGGTGTTGGTGCCTGACATGCCCGGGTACTCGACCTGCTCCATGATGACGTAGCCGGCGTCGGCGGTGGGCTGTGTGGGCGGCAGGATCAGGTTGCAGCACGTGGCCGGGTAGCCGCGGGGCTCGCGGAGCATCAGCTTGCGCAGGTCGTCGCCGTACTGCTGCAGGTGGCACATCTTCTCGAACATCGTGTTGCCGGGCACATCCAGCACGCCGCCCACGATGACGCGCCCTGGCTCGCCGCAGGCGTGCGCGTCGACTGCCTGAATCGCTCTTGCAAGACGCATAGTTCCTCCCATCATCCCTGATCGCCGTCAGGGATGGACACACCAGGTTCGGCGGAAGGCTCCAGGCCCGGACGCTGCGCTGGTGAGGCCGTATAGATGCTTCTGCGCGGCTCGTAGTCCTCCGCTTCATCGCCCCAGCAGGTCCAGCCAGGACGCTGGACGCGGCAGAACAGCTCGAGGTATGGGCCGGGACTACATTGCTCAATGATATCGTAGAGCTGGTCGGGTTTGCGTGAGTGCTCACGCTTGCGACTGAGGATGACGTTCGGCAAGCTGCGCGCAGGGCTCAGGGTGCGGAGGTGGCCCTTGACGCCGAACAGCACCAGCTCCGTCACGTTGCGGAAATAGAAGCCCACGCCGCGCCGGTCGGGTCCGCCGTCCGTTCGCACTTTGTACCACACAAGGTTGGTCTTGTAGGTGAAGCCCCACGTGGCCATCACCCGCAACCCTCGCGCCAGCAGGGCGTTCGGCACCCACAGGTAAAGATGCGCCTTTGGTGCAGCCAGCTGGCCGACCGGAAGCCCCATGATTTCGTCGTTGGTCATGGTGCGGTAACGATAGAGCCGCCTATGCTCAGGGGCGACTTTGCCTGTCCGGTTCTCGAACAACCAGGGCGGGTCCGCCAGGACGGTCCCGTACTGGCCAGATGGTAGCTCCATGGAACGCTTTCCTGTTACGAGTGTATGACCGAGAGCGCCCCGGGAAGCTCCGAAGCCGGCGCTGGGACGCCATGCAGAGACTCCATTATACTCCCAGCGCGTTACTGGCGGCCAACGGCCAAGCTGGCGTGTCCCTCCGCACTTGCGCGCCGCTTTTTCAGGGTCGTGTATAATGGGACACGTTGTGTTTACGGACTCTGCGTAGCAGGACAGGGAGGTCCAGTGCTCGGTCGATCACCAACCGGACCCCAGCCTGATGCCAGCGGGCGCATCGGCGCGGGAGTTCCACTGCCTTTGGGGGCGCATCAGCGCGGTGACGGCGTAAACTTTGCCGTCTTCAGCCGCCACGCCACGAGCTTGCAACTCGAGCTATATGACTTGCCCGAGGATACGATGCCACGCGAGGTCCTGGAACTGAGTTCTCCCAGGCACCGCACGGGTGATATCTGGCACGTCTGGGTGAGAGGTATCCAACCTGGGCAGCTGTATGCCTATCGGGCAGATGGGCCTTATGCCCCAGCCGAAGGCCAGCGCTTCAACCCTCACAGCCTGCTTCTCGATCCCTATGCCACTGCCATCACTCATCTCGATGATTGGGATTTCAGGCGCGCGCTGGCTTATGATCCGGCCTCAACGCTGGCGGACCTGGCGCGATCCGAGCGCGACGACGCAGGCGACATGCCCAAATGCATCTTCACCCAGAACCACTTCGACTGGGAAGATTACCGGCCGCTGAACCACCCCTTGTCGGAGACGATCATTTACGAGACGCATGTCAGAGGCCTGACGATTCACCCCAGCTCGGGAACGAAGCACCCCGGCACTTATCGCGGCCTGGCTGAGAAGATCCCGTACCTGCTGGCGCTGGGCGTGACGGCGGTGGAGCTCATGCCCGTGCAGGAGTTCAACGAGGACGCGTCTCTCATGGTGAACCCCCTGACGGGGGAACGGCTAAAGGAATATTGGGGATACAACCCGGTGTGCTTGCGTGCCCCGAAAGCTTCCTACAGCAGCGACCGCCGGCTGGGACGCCAGAACCTTGAATTCAAGGAGATGGTCAAAGCATGCCACCGCGCCGGGCTGGAGGTGCTCCTGGACGTGGTCTTCAACCACACGGCGGAAGGCAACGAGCTCGGCCCGACCCTTTCCCTGCGCGGGCTCGACAACAGCATCTACTACATGCTGGCCGAAGACAAACGCCGTTACAAGAACTTCTCCGGGACGGGCAACACGGTGCTGGGCAACCATCCCGTTGTGCTCGAGCTGATCCTGGATGCCTTGCGCTACTGGGTCATGGAAATGCACGTCGATGGCTTCCGATTCGACCTGGCTTCCGTTCTGGCCAGAGATCGCCGGGGCGAGCTGCTGCCCAATGCGCCGATCCTGGAGCGGATCGCCCAAGATCCCATCGTCCGTGGGGCCAAGATCATCGCCGAAGCCTGGGATGCCGGCGGAGCCTACCAGGTCGGGCGTTTTTCAGAAGGGCGCTGGGCCGAGTGGAACGGTTATTTTCGGGATGACGTTCGCCGCTTCTGGCGCGGCGACGAAGGCCTGGTGGGGGTCTTTGCCAGCCGCATTGCCGGTAGCTCCGATCATTACCAGAGCTCGGGCAAAAGCCCGGAGAGCAGCATCAACTTCGTCACAAGCCATGACGGCTTTACCCTGAATGATCTGGTCAGCTACTGCCACAAGCATAACGAGGGGAATGGAGAAGGCAACCGCGACGGCCTGGACGAGAACTTCAGCGATAGCTACGGGGCCGAAGGCGGCACGACGGACGGCGTCGTCGAGGAGGTGCGGCAGCGGCAGATCAAGAACTTCCTTCTGACGCTATTCATCTCGCGTGGCGTGCCGATGCTCCTCGGCGGTGATGAATTCCGGCGCACGCAGCTGGGGAACAACAACGCCTACTGCCAGGATAACCCTATCAGCTGGTACGACTGGTCCCTGCTGGATCGGCACAGGGACATCTGGCGCTTCACGCGCGGCATGATTGCCTTTCGCAAGGCGCATCCCGTCCTTAGCCGGGGCACATTTTATACCGACGACGACCTGCGCTGGTTCGATGCCGCCGGCACGTCGCCGGACTGGTTCGATCCGCATCTCAAGCAACTCGCCTGCTTGATCTTTGGGGAGGGCCAGCCGGACCTCTACCTCATGTTCAACGCGAGCGTCTCGCCGGTGAGGTTCGCGCTGCCGCCGGCGAGAGGGTCTTCGCGGTGGCGTCTGGCCGTCGACACCTCGCGGACCTCGCCCGGTGACCTCCTGGAACGCGGGCACGAGATCCTCCTGGAGGAACAGCGTTCTTACCTGGTGGACTCCCGGACCAGCGTGATCCTCGTAACAGGAGCGTGAGGCCGAGAGTTATGCGTTCACACAAGGGCTTCAGGCCATCTGCGCTGTCGCCTGCAGACCGAGCTTGCACATCCGGCTTGATCCTTCGGGGCGCAGGTCGTGGCCTAGAAGCATCCTTTCCAGAGTGGCCGGCAGGTGGTTGATCCGCTGCCCCGTCGCATGGAAGACCGCATTGAGAATGGCCGGGGCGGCAGGGACCATGCCGGGCTCACCGATGTTCTTGGCGCCGAATGGGCCGTCTTTGAACGGTTTCTCGACGAAGCGGGCCACGATCTCGGGGACGTCCAGAGCCGTAGGGATCAGGTATTCATCGAAATTGGTGGCCTGGATGTAGCCCTTGTCGAAGTCCACGCGCTCCATGAGCGCATACCCCAGCCCCAACGCGATGCCGCCGCAGAGCTGGCCGACGGCGCCTTGCGGGAAGATGACTTTCCCGGTATTGTGGGCTGCCCAGATGCCGGTCACGTCGATCTTTCCGGTACCTGTGTCCACGAGCACTTCCGCCACCTGCGCGCCGAAATGATACGCGAAATAGGGTTTCCCGCTCCCGGATTCGAACGACCAGTGGTTTTCCGGCGCGCTCCAACGTCCCTGCGCCGATAGTTGATAGCCCAGGCGGCGCGCGTGCGTCGCGACGTCCTCGAAGGGGGCCGGCTCCTCACTCGGGCCGACGTACAGTTCGCCCTGGCGCAGGACCTGCACCGGCTCACAGCCAAACAGGTCGGCCGCGGCGCGCGTGAGAAGGCTGTCCAGGCGGCCTGCCGCGACCCGCACCGCGTTGCCGCCCAAGACCGTAGCCCGCGATGCTACAGTGGGCCCGCTGTTCACCGGTATGTCGGTGTCGGGCCGTGGCATATGGATGCGCCCCGGCCGCAACCCCAGCGTCTCGGCGGCGATGAGGGTGAACACCGTGCGCGAGCCAGTGCCATAGTCGGTCAGCCCCGAAGCCAGGCTCAGGCTGCAGTCATCGTTCACCACGATGTTGCACAACGCGAAGTCAGCGCCCTCAGCGCCCAGCGACATGCCATGGAAGACCGCCGCCGCGCCGATGCCTCGCCGGAATTGGCCCGCCGCTGGCGCGGACGCGGCGGCACGTTCACGGCTGTATTCGGCCCTTTTGCGATCCCAATCGGAGTCGCGCCGCACTTGCTTGAGACAGTCAGCCAGCGCCACGTCGTCACCCAGCCGCTGCCCATGAGGGGTGACGTCACCGGGGCGCAGGCAGTTGGCGAGGCGCAGGTCGATGGGGTCCATGCCGAGCACCTCAGCCATATCGTCCATGGCCTGTTCGATCCCCGCGCACACCTCTGTGTTGCCGAACCCGCGAAAAGCTCCGGCGTAGCCGTTGTTCGTGTAGGCAACATCCGTGTCCACATGGCAGGCGTCGTAGCGGTATGGCCCCATCGCGTGGATACTCGAGCGCCAGGCAGTGAAGGGTGTGATCGCCGCGTATGCGCCGCTGTCTACCACGGCCCGGATCTTGCTCGCGCGGAGCTTGCCGGAGCGATCGGCGCCCAATTGAATGTGCATACGCATAGCATCGCGTTTGTACGAGAAGATGATAGATTCCTCTCGCGAGAAGGTCATGCGCACCGGGCGTCCCGTCAACAGCGCCAGCTTTGCGACCTGAGCCGAGGTCTGGTACATCTGGTCGTCTTTGCCGCCGAAGGCGCCGCCCACTTGCGGCTGGATGGCGCGCACGTTCGCCGGGTCCAGCCCCAAGACACGGCACAGGTTGTCACGGTTCAGGTATGGGCTCTGGCATGAGGCGTAGACCGTGACGCCAGTGCCGTCCGGCCACGGCATGGCCAGCGCCCCTTCCGTCTCGATGTAAGCGTGCTCCTGATGCATGGTCGTGTAATCGCGCTCGACCTTCACTTCGCTCGTCGCAAGCAGCGCGTCCGGGTCGCCGCCCCGCACCTTGTAGGCCACCAACAGGTTGCCGCGGGGCGTGTCGGGCGCGTCCCAGGGCCGCTCGCCGACGACGAACGCACCGGGTACGAGCGCCTCCTCAGGGTCGAAGATGGGCGGCAAGGGCTCGAGCTCGACAAGGAGCGCTGCCAGCCCAGCCTCCAGCGCCTCTGCCGTCTCTGCCGCTACGGCAGCGATGGCATCGCCGACGTAGCGCACCCGTTCGTGAGCCAGCATATACATGTCTGCAACCGGGAAGCCGAACCGCCCGTAATCGACGAAGTCGTCGCTGGTGATCGCGGCAAGCACGCCCGGCACGGCGAGCGCCGGGCGCACGTCGACCCGCGCGATCCTCGCATGAGGCAACAGGCTGCGCAGGCAGCGAGCGTAGAGCATCCCCGGCAGGCGCAGGTCGCTGGCGTACTTGGCAGTTCCCAGCACCTTCTCCAGGGCGTCCACACGGGTGGCAGGCTTGCCGACATAGGTAAACTCATCCATGGATCTTGGCCTCCGACCGTTTCGACGCCGTCGCCTCGATAGCGTCGACGATCTGCTGGTAGCCCGTGCAACGGCAGAGATTGCCGGCGATGGCCTCGCGGATCTGGCGACGCGTCGGCCGCGGATGAGCTGCCAGCAGCGCCTCTCCTGCCAGGACCATGCCCGGGGTGCAGAAGCCACATTGCACGGCGCCGTAGTCTATGAACGCTTCTTGCAGGTCATCTGGACCGCCGCCCGGGCCCCGGATCCCCTCGATAGTGGTCACGTGTCGACCGCCTGCCTGCGGTGCCAATGTCAGGCAAGAGTTCACAAGGCGCCCGTCCAGCAGCACCGAGCAGGCCCCACACTCGCCGACGCCGCAACCTTCCTTTGTGCCGGTGAGATGAAGATGATCGCGTAATAATTGAAGCAAGCTGATGTCGGCAGGGGCATCCACGCTCACGGGTGAACCATTCAGTTCGAAAGCAATCTTCATCGGTCGGCCCCCTGCAATGATGTCGTGCTCGCGAATACCGTGCTCAGTGCCCGCGCCACAAGCGCAGCCAACGCCGGTTCTTTGTACTCGCTCGACCAGCGCCTGCCTGAGATGCGCACCATTTCGGACGCTGCCAGCCGGCCGGCTTCTTGCCACAGCCCAGCATCTGGCTGCTGCCCGACGAGCATGTCTTCGACCGCCGTGAAACGCCGGATCTGCGGCGTGGCAGCGCCAGGCACCAGGCGTGCTTCGGCGATGCGCCCCTGCCCATCCAGGTGCCCGAGCGCGGCGACCGTGAGCCTCGAGATAGCCATCGCGTTGCGCCGGCCCAGTTTCAAGAAGACGCTGCGGGCCTCGGGATGCGGCACGCGGTAGCTGAAGGAGAGAAGCAGACCGCCGTCGGGTATCTGTGTCCGGTTCGGGCGGAGAACCAGCTCGGACACTGGCCATTCTTGCGAGCCCGCCGGCGTTTGTACCCTGGCGGCCGCATCCAGGCAGACCAATGCGGGCAGCGAATCGGCGCAGGCGGCGGCGTTGGCAACGTTGCCCCCGATGGTGCCCATGTTGCGGACCTGGACCGCGCCCACCTGCGCGCAGGCCTCGGAAAGCACCGGAGCGGTGTCCCGGACGATCGGGCTCTCGAGGACCTCGCTGAAACTGGCTGCCGCGCCGATCGTGACCAGCCCATCCTCCCTCGCGATACGATGCAATTCTGGGATCAGGCTGATATCCACGACGCGGTCGCAGAGGTGCCGGTCTTGTCGCGCCAGCAGCATGAGGTCGGTGCCGCCGGCCAGAACCCGGCTGCGGAGGCCCGGCTCATTCAGCAGAGCAACCGCTTGCTGTACATCCTGGGCACGGACGTAGGTAAATCGCTCCATGGGCTAGATCCTTTTCCTCGTTTGACTGAAAGCTTGCCATCAATCGGGCAATTGGCTGCAGCGCTCCCATACCGTGGCGGAGAGTTCCCGGGCGCGCGCCGCGATGGCGGCTTCGTCGAGCGTCAATAAGACGCGGTCTCGCATCAGCCATTTGCCGGCTACCATAGTGCCTGTGATCGCGCTGGCTTCGAAGCCGAACAGGATATGCCAGGGCAGATTGCCGGCGGTCAGCTCCGTGAACGGATGATAGTCTACCAGGATCAGGTCGGCATAGGCGCCCGGAGTGAGCTCGCCCAGTGGCGCAGCGGGCCAGAACATGCGGACCAGGGAGGCGTTGTTCGTTACTGCTATCTTGATAATGTCGTAGCCATTGGCGCGCCGCGGGTCTCGGTGCCACAGCTTGTGCACGAGGTAGGCTTCTTTCCATTCGGCCCACATGTTATTCGAGAAGCCGTCGTTCCCCATGGCCACTTTGATGCCGCCGTGCAACATGCTTTCTACCGCGGCGACGCCGACGGCGTTGTTCATGTTGGAGCGCGGCTGGTGGGTGACCCAGGTGTCGGTGTCGCGCAGGATTCCCATCTCCCACGGGTCGACGTGCACGCAGTGGGCCAGGATGCTCTTGCGGCCCAAGATCCCGGCGCCTTGGAGCCGCTCAACGACCCGCTTGCCGCTCCGGCGCAGGCTGTCTTCCTGGTCGGCGGCCCCTTCGGCGGCGTGGATGTGGAAGCCGGTGTCCAGTCCCTGCGCCGCCGCCACGCAATCGGCCAGGGTCTCATCGGAGAGGGTGAGCGACGCATGCAGGCCAAAAGACGCTGCCAGCAGCGGGTTGCTCGCGCCCGCGCCATCTCGCCCGCTGTGCAACGAACGCACGAAGCGCACATTCTCGGCGATGCCGGCCTGTGCCCCCGCCCTGCCGTTGCGATCGGTCACCTCATAGCACAGGCTGGCTCGCAAGCCGGATTGGGTTACGGCCTCGGCGATCCGGTCCAGGCTGCCGTCGATCGCGGCGGGGCTGGCGTGGTGGTCGATGAGCGTGGTGGTGCCGTTCTTGATGGCATCGACCAGGCAGACCAGGGCGCTGTACTTGACATCCTCATCAAGCAAGGCCCGATCAAGGCGCCACCATAGCTTGGTCAGGATTTCGACGAAGTCGCGCGCCGGGTCGCCGGGGATTGCCATCCCGCGCGAAAACGCCCCGTAGAAGTGTGTGTGGGCGCAGATGTTCCCTGGCATGATGTACTGGCCGCCCACATCCACGGCCTCTTCAGACGGATACGCTGCCTTTAGCTTGCCGGAATCTCCAACGTCCGTGATCAGGCCGCCATGGACCCGCACCGCCCCCTGCGAGATGATCCGCGGATCGCTGCCGAAAGTCACGACATTGCCATTAGTGATAAGCACGGTTACCTCCTCGGGTCCCTAGATCAGCAGGAAAGGCAAAGAATTGCTGACACCCTGGAGAACCAGGGCCATCTCAGCGGCCTCAACCAGGGAGAGAGTCCCTGCAAAGGGCTCCTTGAGCACCATTTCTCGCACTTCGAAGTCCTGCGCCAGCCTGACGCGCACCTGGGCATTCTCGAAAATTACTTCGCTGGCGACCAGCGAAAGCTGCGACTCCTGGCCCCCTTCGCGGCGGCGGATCTCATTCGCTTTCATGTAGAAGGCGTTATCGCTTTCGAGCTGGTAATCCTGTTCTTGCAGGAAGACACGCGGCTTCTCGCGATAGGGCTTGCCATGGTGGACGCAGAATGTCTGGCAATCATCGCACTCGTTGCAGTAGTCGTCGACGTGCAGGATCTGGCGAGTTTGCCTGACCTGGAATGTCTCCGACCCGGCTACCAGCAGCCGGCCATCCGCGCAGGCCAGAAGGGGCAGAGTCCAGCTCACCGGCGGGACGAAATACGTGTAGTTAGCCCGATTGGGGCACACCTCGACGCACTTGTCGCAAAAGGTTGTGCACTGTACGCAACGCAATGCCTCCGCCCTGGCGGCTTCGTCCGTGAGAGTAGCTTCCACCAGCCGAAAGTCGCTGCGCTGGCGGATGGGAACCGCAGCCGACTTGCGCTGCACTTCCCTGCGGGCGCGCATTTGTTTCACCGCCAGGATCTCGTCTTCAGAGAGGGCGGCAGGCCGAGCGGGAGGCTGTTCGAAGGGAACGCATAGCTCCTCGCAGATGGCCTCAGCAGCGCGGCGGCCGTCGGCGCACGCAGCGATAATGCTCTCAGGCTTGATCACGACGTCGCCGCCCGCGTAGACGTGGTCCAGGCCCGCGCAGCCAGTCGCGGGATCCACAACCACGCCGCCTCCCTTGTGCCGAGCCACGCCGCTGCTGTCCAGGAAGGTCAACTCTGGCAGCTGGCCAATCGCTACGATCACGGAATCGCAGGGAATGGCGTATTCGCTGCCCGGGATCGCCACCGGCTCACGCCGGCCGTCAGGCCCAGGCTCGCCCAGGCGATTGAGGGCGCATTCGATGCCGATGACCTTGCCACCTTCCGCTTCGCGCAAGATGCGGGTCGGCGCGACCAGCTCCTGGAGGATGGCCCCTTCTTCCAGCGCACCTTCCAACTCTTCCCCGGCCGCAGGCATTTCGCGCCGCGTGCGCCGATAGAGGACGGTTGCAGGGCTGCCTGTGAGGCGCTGGGCGGTGCGCGCGGCATCCATAGCGGTGTCACCCCCACCGATGACCACTGCCGTCTTTCCCAGGTCCACCGCCTCGCCGCGGCGCGAGCGGTCCAGCAAGCGGAGGGCTGGAATCACGCCGGGGCCCTCGATGCCCGGCACGTGCAGCGGCGTGTCGCGTTGAAAGCCGCTGGCGAGGTAGACCGCGTCGAACCCCTGCCGCAACAGCTCCTCGGGCGCTGTAGTGATGGGCGTGTTGAGTTTGATAGAAACCCCGAGTTGGACGATGCGGTCGATGTCACGCTGAATGACTTCCCAGGGCAGGCGGAAAGGCGGCACCAGCCGCATCATGCCGCCCGGCATGTCTTTGGCCTCGAAGATAGTCGTGCGGATGCCGTTGATGGCCAGGAAGGCAGCTGCTGCAAGCCCGGAGGGCCCACTGCCGATGATAGCGACTTTGCGTTCGCGGCCGGCCGCTTTGCGTGCCGAAACATAGCCGGCGTGGCCGCGCTCCTCGGCGATGCGCTTCAACGACCGGATGGCCACCGCCTCCTCATAGTCGTTGCGCGTGCAACGGGTCTGGCAAAGGTGGGTGCAGACATAGCCGGTGGCACCGGGCAGGGGATTGCGGGCCAGGATAACTTCCAGGGCGCGGTCATATTCGCCTTGGGCGATCAGCCAGGCATATTCGGGCACATCCTGCTCGACGGCACAAGCCTCGACGCAAGGTGCCACGACGCAATCGAACAAGCCGAGGCCTGACACCACCTTGGGCAGCGCATAGGGATGGTAGCTCTTACGGTAGCGCGGGTCCTGAAGGGCCGCGCGCGCCGCTTCCTCGACGTTCCCCAGCTTGTGTCGGGCCAGGTCGGCGAGGCTGGCCGCACCTTGGGCAGCCATGGCAGCTTCGATGTTGGTCAGCCACTGGCCGAAGCGGGCATAGCCGCCCGGCTTGAGCAGATCCGAACAAGCCGTCACCGGCAACGCCCCGCACGACAGGATGGTCGCGATATTCCACGCATCGGCCCCGGCGGAATAGGAGACACGCAGGTCGCCATTGAACTCGTGTGCCAGCTTGTCGAAGAGGTTCATGGTGATGGCGTATAGCGGTCGCCCCGACATGTACATGTCGCCTCCCGGCAGGACGCCGCGATGATTCGTCAGCTCCAGCGTATTGCTGAGCTTCACACCGAAACTC
>Ga0326728_10019386_pt1 | contig 13202 bp, 13 predicted proteins | sample MB3enrmetagenome_FD_207602 | JGI IMG/M metagenome (GOLD analysis project Ga0326728, IMG submission 207602) | Lab enriched peat soil microbial communities from McLean, Ithaca, NY, United States - MB31MN | ecosystem: Environmental > Terrestrial > Soil > Wetlands > Peat | place: USA: New York...
CTGGAAAGCATCCGGCGCACGCTCACCCGATCGGCGTTTGCGCCGCCGCAGTGGCTGGGGGCCTCGCCGGACCTCTCCAACGCTTACGCGGTGCTGGCCGCCGGCGAGGTCTCTCCGGAGCTGGCCCGCGAAATCGTGCAATGCGCCGAATCCCGAGCGGGGACCCCCGGGGGGACCCCTGCCGAAGCGCCGCATCCGCCCGCCCCGCGCTCGCCCCGGCGCCGCGAGGGGGCCGTTTTTCAGCGCGCCCTGGTGGAAGAGATGGAATCCCGCTTCACCACCCAGCCGGCCCTGGGCCGGGGGGAAGCGCGGCCGCGAATCGTGGCTCTGGTGGGACCTCCCGGCGCCGGCAAGACCACCACCCTGGTCCGGCTGGCGGTGAACTACGGGCTGGCCAGCCGGCGTCCCGTGCTGTTGCTGTCGGTGGACACCTATCGGGTAGGGGCGGCCGAACAGTTGCGCTCCTTCGCGGCCATCCTGGGCGTCGGGTTCCAGGTGTTGGAGACCGTCGCGGCCCTGGCCCAAACCATCGAGGAGAACCGCGGCAAGGATCTGATCTTCATCGACACCCCCGGCCTGGCGGCCGGCGACCTGGGCGACTCCGCTGGTCTGGCGCATTTTCTTTCCAACCGGTCCGATGTCGACACGCAACTGGTCCTATCGTCCTCGATGAAATCCGTCGATCTGACTCGCGTGGTCGATTCTTTCGAGATCTTTCGGCCGCAACGTCTGCTGTTTACCAAGCTAGATGAGACCGGCTCATTCGGCCCCATCCTCAACGAGGCCGTGCGAACCGGCAAGCCGCTGTCATTTTTCACTACCGGACAGCGCATCCCGGAGGACCTCGAGGCCGCCAGCCGCAGCCGGCTGGTGGAACTGATCCTCGCCGGCCACTGCGGCCGGGCGCAAGCGGCGGCCTAGACAATGGGCCGGCAGGGCGGAGGCGTATGTACTCGTATGCGGTGGCGGAAGTGATCGGAGACGAGGAACGCGAGCGGCTCATCCTGGAGCATCTGCCGCAAGTGCGGCTGATCGCGCGGCGCATCCAGGAGCGCCTGCCGGAAAACATCAGCTTGGAAGACCTGGTGTCCACGGGTGTAATCGGCCTGATTTCGGCGATCGACAACTTCGACCCCCGCCACAACGTCAAACTCAAAACCTACGCGGAGTACAAGATCCGCGGGGCCATCCTGGACGGGTTGCGCGGTTTGGACTGGGCGCCGCGGCAAAAACGCCGCAAGGCCAAGCAAATCGAAGCCGCCATTTCGGTGGCCGAACAGCGCCTGAAGCGGTTGCCGGCGGAAGACGAGATTGCCGCCCAACTGGAAATACCGCTCGAGGAGTACCACCAATGGCTGGTGGAGATCCGCGGCCTCAACATCGCCAGCCTGGAGTACGCCGGCGGCGAGCACGGCAGAGACATGCTGCACTTCCTTCCGGATAGCGGCCGGAATCTTCCCTCGACTCTTCTGGAGAAATCCGAACTGGAGCGGCTGCTAGCCCAAAGCATCGATGGGATCCCCGAAATTGAACGCAAGGTTCTCAGCCTCTACTACCACGAAGAATTGACGTTGCGCGAGATCGCGCTGGTTGTGCATCTGCACGAATCCCGCATTTCGCAGTTGAAGTCGCAAGCCATTTTGAGATTGCGCAGCCATCTGGCCGCACACTGGCCAGCCGTGCGAGGTGCGGTGACCATATGAGCCCCAGCGAAAACATCCGGCAGCCCCGGCTGGACGAGGTCGAGAACGCGCGGCTTCTGCTCGATCAATGGACTCAGGGCCTGGTGCAGGTTCTCGAATCCATGGCCGACCAAAAGCCGGAGGTGCGCTGGGAAGCGGTCTCCGGCCCGTTCCCCGAAACCGCCGAACCCTCGACTCCGCCCGGCGCGGAAACCGAAATCCTATGGTGGGAACAGCCGTTTCAGGGTGCGCCGGAAACCACCGTGTGGGTGGGGGCCCCGCGCACCAGTTGGGAATGCGCCGGCACTCTCGTTTTGAAAGCGGCCGGCCTCGAGACCGTGGCGCCGGACGAGGCCAAAAACACGTGGCTGGAAGTTCTCGGCCAGTCTCTCGGGGTCATGGCCCGCTCCATCGGCTCGTTATGCGGCAGAGAAGTCGCCTGCCTGGCCGGCCGGGAAAACGCCCCCGGCCCAAACGTGCAGGAATGGGCGTCGGTCTCCCTGACCTTTACGGAGCTGCCCCTGGCCCCGCTCCTGGCCGTCTTCAGCCCGAAGTTGTTGGCCGTGATTTCCGCGCCGGGCCCCGAGGGCACCCCGGAAGGCACTCCAGAGAGCGCCTCCGGGCTTAGCTCCGGACCGCGGGACGACGGGCGCGTACCCGCTTCCGACCCAGCCGATGCCACCCATGCGGCGATGCGTTCCCGCACCCTGGAGCTCTTGTTCGACGTCGATTTGCCGGTTAGCATCTCCTTTGGAAAGACGCAGCTCCCCATGAAAGACGTCCTGAAGCTGACCACGGGGTCCATCGTCGAGCTGAACTGCGGCGCCAACGAGCCGGTCGAAGTGCTGGTCAACCACTGCCCGATCGCGCGCGGAGAAGTCGTCGTGGTGGAGGGAAACTACGGCGTGCGCATCCAGCACATCATCAGCCGCCAGGACCGTTTACGGAGCCTTCGATGAACCCGTTCATGCTCCCCTTGTCCGCCCTCGGCGGCGTCGTGCTGGTGGGAATGTCGCTGAGCTTCCTGGCGCTGGTCCGCGCCAGGGCTTCGCTCGGTGAGGTCGAGCGGCGTGGCAGCGCCGGCCTGAAGCAATGGGAAACCACGCTCCAGGCCATGCGCCGGGACTTGAGCGCTCTGGGCGCACAACTGGGCGATATTCAGCAGCATCCGCCGGTGATGGCGGCTCCCGCGCCGTTCCGTCCCGGATTGAACCTGAGCACCCGCTCCCAGGCGTTGCGCCTGTACCGCGCGGGCGCACCCCCGGACCGGATTGCCATGACGCTGGAAGTGCCGCTTCAGGAAGTCGATCTCCTGCTCAAGGTCCATCGCATCGTCGCCAGCAACCTCTGAGGGGCACCCGCGCCCATACGCTTCCCCATGCGGATCGCAAGGTAGCGCCGGCGGTCTATGCCGCCGGTGGGTTCCAATCCGAACAACCCCACCGGCGACAAGGGGGCGCCCCCTGGGCCCGGCGCTACAAATCGCCGCGCCGGTCCGCCTCCCCGAAAGGTCGCAAGGCAACGCCGCCGGCGCTACAAATCGCCGATAATAGATGGGGGCCTATGACTGTCGAGATCGAAGGCGTCGCCTTGCACCTGGCGCATCCCGATGAAGTCGCCGTCCAGTGGGTCGGGCAGGATGAGCTCATGCGGCAATTGCTGGCCGCGTGGATGGTGGTGAACGAACAGGACGTGCCCATGAATCCGCGCCTGCTGGGTAAACCGGGCGTCGGCAAGACCACCCTCGCCTACGCCGCCGGCATGCGCATGGGACGCGATGTGTACATCCTGCAAGCTACCATGGACACGCGCCCGGAAGACCTGTTGATCACCCCCGTGATCGAGGGCGCGGGCAGCCTTCGCTACGTGGCATCGCCGCTGGTCACCGCCATGCTCCGCGGCGGCATCGCCATTCTGGACGAGGGCAACCGCATGAGCGAGAAGAGCTGGGCCAGCCTGGCGCCGCTGCTCGACAACCGCCGCTATGTCGAATCCATCGTCGCCGGCATCAAGATCAAGGCGCATCCGCATTTCCGGCTGGTGGCCACCATGAACGACGACGCCTCCACCTTCGAGCTGCCCGAGTACATTCACTCCCGGCTGCAGCCCCAGATCTTCATCGACTTTCCCGAACGGGACGAGGAGTACCACATTCTGAAAGAGAACCTTCCCTTCGCCGAAGAACGCATCTTGAATTACGTGACGGATTTTCTCCAACTGGCCCACGCCGCCGACGAGCGCTACACGGTTCGCGACGGCATCAACGTGGGCCGTTTCGCCATCAAGCTGAAGAGCCTGGCCACCCAGCGGACCCACGAAGCCGAAGCGCTGGAACTCGCCATCGTTCAGGTGCTGGGGGAAGAAGCCCTGCGGTATGTCCGGAGAAATCGACCTTCGGCTTCCTGATCCGGGAAGTTTGAAGCGCGGGCGCTTCACCTACTTTCCGGTAGTGCCGGGGCGCCTGGAGTTCGCCATCGAGGTGCGCCAGGCGATTCTCGGCCAGCGCCCGCAAGCGATCGCGCTCGAATTGCCAGCCACTTTGCAAGCCGCGTGGATGCGCGCCGTGGCGCGCCTGCCCGAAATGTCGCTGATCTTCTACCCGGATGAAGCCTTGGGCCTCGACCAGGCGATCTACGTGCCCATCGAGCCGGCCGACCCGTTTACCGAGGCCATCCGCACGGGCCTCGAGATTGGCGCGGAGATCGTGTTTGTCGATCCCGACGCCGGCCACCGCCCGCACCTGAAAGACGCCTACCCGGACGCCTACGCCATCCGCCATATCGGCCTGGCGCGCTACATCGAGGCGTACCGCGTGTACCCGCAGCCGCGCTCGGAGGAAATCTCGCGGCACGCCGCCGGCATCGCCTGGAAACTGCAGGGCGGCGATCCTCTGGCGAATGTCCTGGTGGTGGTGTCGCTCAACCTGCTCGACCCCCTGCTGGACGCCATGGAGGAGCCCCAGGCGCAGCCGCTCGGGCGCACGCGCCGCCCGGGCGTCGAGCTTTTCAACCCGCACCCGGAATCGCTGGCCGAGATCGCCATCGAATACCCGCAGCTTCAATGGCGCTACGAGAATTTCCGCCGCCTTCCGGCGGACTGGCGTCTCATCGACCGGCGGCACGCGCAACTGGCCGTCTTCCGCGAAGCCGAAAAGCAGTATGAAGCCTCGACCGGCGAGCGCATCGCCCATTGGCAGCGCCGCCTGCTGGCCCGCTATACCCGCAACCTGGCGCTGGCCGGGAACGATCTCTCGGCCGGCCTGTTCGACTTGGCGGTGGCGGCGCGCGCCGTGGCCGACGACAACTACGCCTGGGAGGTCTGGGAGGCGGCCGGCCGCTATCCGCCTCAGAAGGCCGCGTCGGACCTGGTGACGGTGCGCGTTTCGGGCGAAGAGGTGTGGATGGATACGCGGCGCATCCGTCTACGCCGCCGCTTACCAAGCCCCAAGCGGCGCCTCCGTCCCTTTGGATTGAAGGCGCGCAAGAAAGAGAAGTTTCCGGGCGAATGGGCCAGCCAGTTGAACGGCTCCGGCATCTGTTCCTATCCGCCCGAAGACCTCATCATTGAAGACTATGGCCGCTTCCTGAAGAAGAAAGGCAAGAGCATCCTCTCCGAGGAACGCGTGCGCGTCGAGCCGTTTACGACCTCCATTCTGGACGGGATCGATCTGCGCGAGACCATTCGCAAATGGTACGAGGGCCGCATCTACGTGCGCCAGTTCCAGAAGATCCGGGGCGAGGTGGGCGCGGTGGTGGTGATTTTCGACGAGGATCGCGACAACCGCTACCCCTATATGACCACCTGGCTGGGCGAAAACCAGAACGAATCGGACATGGCGTTTTACTCGACCTTCCCCTTCGACCACCTGGTGGGGCCGGGCATGGGACGCGCCGAGTACGGCGGTTTCCTCATGAGCCTTCCGCCGCGGCGCCTGTACGACGTGTGGCAGGACCCGGATTACCAATTCGCGGAGTCGAAATCCGAGCGTCTGCTGCTGGCGGCGCTCGACTACTCCATCCAGCGCCACGTAGTTTACGTCGCCGCCAAACCGCCGCGTTCCATTTTCAAGACCATTGCCTCCGGCGCGGGCCGCACCATCGTCTACATTCCCATAGGCCAGCTTTCCCCGGCCTCTCTAAAGAAGATCCGCGTGGTCCACGTGCTGGACGGCTACGATAAGCGCGAACTGGCGAAAGACTATCTGCGGTAGCGCCGGGCCCAGGGGGCGCCCCTTTGCCGCCGGTGATTTGTCTTGCCGAAAGAACACCGGCGGCAAAGACCCGCATCGGGCGCTACGCCGCCGGCGCTACGCCGCGGATTCCAGGCTTCGAACTTTCGCCGAAAGCGTGGTCCGCTTCAGACGAAGCATGTCCGCAGCCGCCTTCTTGTTGCCCCCGGTCTTGCGCAGCGCCTGATCGAGAATACTGCGTTCTATCAACGCCAGCGTCTGCTCGTAATCCAGTCCATCGTCGGGCACCGGGATCAGCGGGATTTCGCCCGGCTCCGCCGGGCTGACCCGCGCCGGCGGCAGCGGGAAATCGGCGGGACCCAGGCAGACGCGATCGCCGCTCAATGCGATCGCCATCTCCACGGCGTTTTCCAGTTGGCGGACATTACCGGGCCAGGCGTACTCCGACAGCCGCTGAAGGGCTTCCGTACCGATCGACTTGAGTGGTATCTGCTCCAACCCGCAGATCTTGCCGGCGCAATGCGCGGCCAGAAGCGGGATGTCGGCGCGCCGCTCGCGCAGCGGCGGCATGTGGATCGGCACCACGTTCAAACGGTAGTAAAGATCTTCCCGGAACCTGCCTTGCTCGATTCGCCGGGCCAGGTCGCAATTGGACGCCGCCACCACGCGAATGTCGGCGTGTATGGTCTCGGAGCTGCCTAGCCTCTGAAACTCGCGTTCCTGGAGCACTCTCAGCAGCTTGGCCTGAATATCCAGCGCCAGGTCCCCGATCTCGTCCAGGAATAGGGTGCCTCCCTGGGCTAACTCCAACCGTCCGATCCGGTTTTGAACGGCTCCCGTGAAGGCGCCCCGAACGTGCCCGAACAACTCGGCCTCGAGCAGGTTTTCCGGCAGCGCGCTGCAATTGACCGGCACCAGGGCTGCGCGGCGGCGGGGGCCGGCCATGTGCAGAGCCCGCGCGGCAATCTCCTTGCCGGTGCCAGTCTCGCCGGTGATGAGGACCGTCGAGCGGCGCGCGCCTACCATGCCGATGATATGGCATACTTGCCGCATCACCCGGCTTTCCCCGACCAGCAGGTGCTCCCATTCCTCCCTCCCGAGATTTCCAGCCAAACGGGCCAGACTGCTCGTTCTCCGTTCCTCTATGGCCTCTTCAATCTGGGCCCAAGCCTCGGCGCCGCTGGCCAGGAATTGATATACGCCCAGCCGCGTCAAGCGCACGGCATCGGAAAGCTGCGCTTGGGGGTCCCGGATCAGCACGGGCGTGCCGGGCGCCAGGCGTTGTACCTCTTCCAACAGCGCGGCGGGGGTCCAACTCGCTATTGGAAAATCCAACACAATGGCGCCATAATCGCATCGCGGCAAGCCTTCCAGCGCCGTTTCCGGCAGGCGGAATTGGGCCTTCCAAGTGGCCGCCCGGCCGGGCCATTCCGCTCCCAAACCGTCTGATGCTTCGCTAACCCAAAGAACTGGAGTGGCTTCCATTGCGATTCCACAGCAGCAATCGGCAAAAACGGGGAAAGCTTTAGGAAGAGGTTTTCGAGATTTTTGCAAAAATCGCTAAAGAGCCGGAGGTTACCTGCCGATAAATAATCTAGCCAGAGGTTGGCACGCCGAATGAGAATCGATAATCAAAATCTAACGGGCGCCACCCCCGCCGAGTCCGGGCGAGCCCACGAAACCGAGAAGTCCAACCGCAACCAAGCGTTGCAAACTGGAACCGCTGCCAACGACAAGACCGGTGATCGCGTCGAGCTTTCCAATACCCTGGAAACTCTTTCCCGTGCTCTGTCGGCGAATGGATCCGACCGCGCCAGCCGTGTACAAGCGCTGGCAGCGCAATATCAGAGCGGGAACTACTATCCCGACTCCGCAGCCACTGCCCGCGGGATGATCTCCGAGGCTTTGCTCGCAGAAGGCCAGTAACGTGCCGGCGGCCGAAATTGTGGAAGGGCTACAGGCGGTCCGCACACAAGTGGATCGGGTGTGCAACCTGTTGATTTCCCCTTCCCCGACAGCCCTGGATTCCTGCTCGCAACTCCTGGAGACGGCGGGTTCCCGGTTGGCCCAATTGCAGCCGCAGTTGCGCCAGGCAGCCGGAAATCCGGCAGCCAAGGAAGAAGCACGCCGCTTGCGAACCGCCGTCGTCTGCGCCAAACGATTGCTGGAAAACGCCTCCCGCTTCCATGTCAACTGGGGCCGGCTGCTGGGCGCCCTCAGCGCGGGGTACACCGAGCGCGGCGAGCCGGCGCCGGCGCCGCGCCAGGGACGAATCTGCCTGCAAGGCTAGAATGCCATGGTCAGCCTTCTCTCCAGTCTGCTCAACTCGGCCAGCGCGCTAAGCGCCTACGAGCAGGTGCTCGAGGTAACCCAGAACAATGTGGCCAACTCCTCGACTCCCGGATATGCCAAGCAGACTCAGCAACTGGAGGCCCTGCCGTTGAACATCGCGATGGGGTCGACCGGCGGCGTCAAAGCGGGCGTAGTGCAGGATTCCCGCGACCAGTACGCCGAGGAAAACGTGTGGCAACAGACTGTTCTGCTCGGCCAAGCCAACCAGAACGTCAGTAGCTTGACCGCGCTCCAATCCCTGTTCGACATTTCGGGAACCACTGGTATCCCCGAGGCGCTCAATAACCTGTTCTCGAGCTTCTCCGCCTGGGGACAGTCCCCCACCGACACGGTGACGCAACAGACCGTAATCGACAATGCCACCGATTTGGCCAACGCCTTCCAGCAAGCCGCCTCCGGGGTGCAAAACGTCGAGCAGAATACCGACCAGCAACTGCAACAGACGGTGGGTGATATCAACAATCTGGTTGGGCAACTGCAAGGGTACAATCAGCAGATCCAGGCGGGTGACCGGAACGATGCCGGCCTCGAGTCCCAGGTCTACTCGACGCTCGAACAACTCTCCCAGTACGCCGATATCACCGCAACACCGCAAGCGGATGGCTCGGTGACGGTCATGCTCGGCGCCCAAACGCCACTGTTGGTAGGTGCGCAGCAGTTCAGCCTCACCGCCGATTTCGAGCAACCCGACGACGCCGTCTATACCGACGCGCCGCCGCAAGCGCAGATTCTGGCGTCCGATGGCACCGATATCACCGCCAGCGTCACCACCGGCCAACTGGGCGCGCTGGTGAACCTGCGCAACCAGGTACTGCCTTCCTATATCGGGGGATCCTATCAGGTGGGCGACCTGAACACCATGGCGCAACAGTTCGCCGACCGCGTGAACCAACAACTGACCTGGGGCAATGTTTCCGACGGGCCGCCCACCCAGCCGGGCGTGCCCCTGTTCACTTACGACACCACTAGCGCCACCAACGTGGCGGCCACGCTTTCAGTCGACCCCACGGTCACGGCCGGCCAGTTGGCCGCCATCGATCCGGGCCCGCCAGAGGTCGCCAACGGCATCCCCCTGGAATTAGCCCAGATGTCCGACCCGCAAGACGCCGCGGACGAGATCAACGGCGCCAGCTACACCGATTTCTATGGAAACATGGCTACGCGCGTTGGCAGCGCCTTGAACGATGCCACCAGCCAGCAAACGGTTCAGCAGTCGTCCGTGGCGCAAGCCCAGAACCTCCGCCAGCAGTCTTCCGGGGTCAACCTGGATGAAGAAGCCATGGTGGTGGTCGAGTTTCAGAGGGCCTACGAGGCAAACGCGCAACTGGTTACAATCTTGAACCAACTCACCGCAGACACCATCGGCATTCTTGGAACCACGACCGCCTGAGGACTGATATGATTTCGAACCTCGATCCCGAAGCTGCGCTCTTTCTCGCCGACGTCAACCGGATTCAGCAGAGAATCTCCGATGCCAGCTCCCAAGTCTCTTCCGGCAAGAAGATCAACGTTGCCTCCGACGCGCCCGATCAAATCGATTCCCTGCTCCAGCTTCGGGCCGACGAGGCGAGCAATACCCAGAGCCAATCCAATCTGACGCTGGCGCAAACGGACGCCAACAGCGCCGACACCGCCCTCGGCGCCTCGATCTTGCTCATGGATCGCGCCGTCACACTGGCCACCCAAGGAGCCACGGCCACCTCGGACGCTACCAGCCGCGCCGACATGGCCCAGGAAGTCGAGTCCCTTCAGGAGCAGATGGTGGCATACAGCCAGACCCAGGTCACAGGCCGCTACATCTTCAGCGGCGACCTGGATGGAAACCCGTCGTACGCCCTGGACCTCAACGCGCCTACGGGCGTCGACCAGCTTTCCAACGCCGCCACCACCAGCCAGATTCAGAACCCAGCCGGCGGATCGTTCCCGGCTTCCAAGACGGCGCAAGAGATTTTCGACGATCAAAATCCCGATGGCACTCCCGCGGCGGATAACGTCTTCGCGGCCTTGAACACGCTTCGAACGGCTCTCCTGAACAACGATAGCGACGCCATCGGCGGTTCGCTCACCAATCTGCAACAGGCTTCCGATCACCTCAATTCCATGGAGGCGTTCTATGGCACGGTCGAGGATCGCATCCAGGATGCCACAAACTTCTCAGGCAGCTACGATACCCAGCTCCAGACCGAAATCAGCCAGACACAGGATGCCGATGTAACCGCCGCGGCGACGGAACTCACCCAGGGTAATACGCAGCTTCAGGCGGCCTACCAGGCGCGCGCCCAAATGCCGCACACCAGCCTCTTCCAATTCCTCGGCTGAGGGCCATCAGCCGTACAGGTGGGGCAGCCGGTCTTCCGTCAAGACCAGCGGTTGAATCCCGCGGATGCCGCGAAAATCCTGGCTGGCCGGCAGCAGGTATTTCACCCGGTTCTCCGCTCTCCCGATGGCCTCTTCGGCCCGCTCGGCCTCGGATTCGGTCCCGCGGTGCGCCACCAGTTTCGCCACGCTGGCGGGGGGCCTCTTCGGCGCGCGCGGCCTCGAATTTGGTCTCGCGGTGCGCCACCGGTTTCGCCAAGCTGGCGGGGGGCCTCGGCGCGCGCCAGGGGCGCGAAAGACGCCAATGCTAGAATGAAACCGATGGCGAAAACGCTCGGCAGCTTCCGGGCGGCTGTGCTGATCGGCTGGATAGCGCTGGGCGTGGCGGGCATTCTGTACGCGCGGCTTAAAGGCATTCCAAGCTGGGCGGCCGTGCCCGTCCTGGCCGCCTTCCTCGTGGAATACCCATTTTATCTGGTTCCGGCCTTCCCCACCCTGCGGGAGCGCCTCGCCGGAGCCCGCCTGCCCGGGTTCCTGCTGGCCTCGACCGTGCTCCCGTACCTGGTGTGTTGCTGTGGCGCAGTGCAGTTTCAATGGATCGGCTTGGCGCGCCTGGCAGCCCTCTCGCTGGCGCTCTGCCTGTGGTACCTGGTGCTGCCGGCCACCGCCCTGGTGGATATCGCATTTCTTGGGCTCATCGCCTCCGTGATGCTGGGCCGGTACTTCGATTCCATTTATCCCAAGCCCTTCCACGGCGTCGATGCGACCTATCTCGGCAAGCTGGCGTTGATCCAGATGACGGTCATGATCCTGACCCTCCAGCGCCGCATTCACGAGACTGGCTACGGTTTTCTGCCGAAGTGGAACGATTGGCGCATCGGCGCCCTCCACTACCTGTATTTCGTTCCGGTGGGGCTTCCCCTAGCGCTGGCGCTCAAGGCAGTCCGGTTCGCCCGGCCCGCGCCGTTTTGGGTCGTTGCCGGTACCTTCTTCGGCATGTTGTGGGTGGTCGTGCTGTTCGAGGAGTTCTTGTTTCGGGGCGTGCTACAGCAATGGATCGAAGAATGGACCTGGAGCCGGACGGCCGCGCTTCTGTTGACATCGCTGCTGTTTGGCCTGTCCCACCTCTGGTTTAGGGGCTTTCCCAACTGGCGGTGGGCACCGGTGGCGGCCGTGCTGGGATGGTTCTGTGGCCGCGCGCGGAATGAGGCCGGCAGCATCCGCGCCGGAATGGTCACGCACGTGCTGGTGGTCACCACTTGGCGGGCTTTCTTCACGTGAGGATGCCCGGGCGACATGCGCCTTACAATCAACACGTTACAAGAATTGGTATTGTGTCGAACAAAATTCCAATAAAAAAATACAGATTTTTGTTGCTTCCGGAATCGAAATCTATTATTATTGGAAGTAAGCCGGGGAGGCAACTCCCACCAAAGCGAGACTAACCTCTAAATAAAGACCCCTGAAGCAATCCTCCCCGGCGCCCGAAAGGGTTAGAGGTCTTCCAAGAAAAGCCCAAGGCGATGAGTTTCTACCACCGCAATCCCCATCGGCTTTGTTCCCTCGCGCCGCAGCCCACCAGAAGCAGTCTCTCCGCACGGCGACGGCAGGCCCGAGATTTGGGATTGGCAGTGGCCGGCCCGGTCAGATCTTCAGCCGGCCCGATCCCTGACCGCGGAATCGGGGGGCGTGCTGCTCCCGGCGCAGCTTGAGAATCAGGTTCATCACCAACTGCTCGATTTCGTCGCGCACCTTGCAGTGCTGGTCATACTTCATGACAACGGGGTCGGGCACCCTCCATTCCACGACGGGCGCGCCGATGTCGTCGGGCAGCGCGAAGCCGGTCATGTTGACCACCAGGTCGAACTGCGAGTGGCCCAGGTGGCGGATACTCTTGGGAAACTGGCCGCGGAGGTCGATTTCCTTTTCCGCCATGGCGCGAACGGTATCGGGCATCACGGCGTCGGCCGGAGTGAGACCGGCGCTGGCGGCAACCAAGGCGTCGTGGCCGTAGACGCGCGCGAAAGCCTCGGCCATCTGGCTGCGGCAAGCGTTGCCCACACAGACAAACAGCACACGTTTGAGGGGATCGCTCATAACTTCTCCAGAAAAAGCGCGTGCACGCGGGAATCCGCGGTCAGTTCGGGGTGGAACGTGGCTGCCAGGTGGCGGCCCTGCTCCACCAGCACGGGGTCGCCCGCGTAGCGCGCCAGCACTTTCCCGCCATTGACGCGGCGGATGACCGGCGCGCGGATGAACACCGCCTCGAGCGGGCCCGGCGCGGTGCGTTTCTGAAACTCCGGCTCGGGGTCGAGCACCGTCACGCGGCTGTCGATCTGCCGGCCGTAAGCGTTGCGCTCCACGGCGATGTCCATTAGCGCCAGGCTCTCCTGAGCGGGGTTCAGGACCTCGGTGGCCATCAGGATGGCCCCGGCGCAGGTGCCGAAAACCGGCTTGAGGCGGCCGAATTCCGCCAGCGCCTCCATCAGCCCGTCGCGATGCAGCAGCTTGAGCATGGTGGTGCTTTCACCGCCTGGAATCACCAACCCGTCGATGTCGCGGAACTGCTCGGGCTGGCGGACGTAGACGGGCTCGGCGCCGGCGCGCGCGAGGGCCGCGCCGTGCGCCGCAAAATCTCCCTGCAGCGCGAGCACGCCGACCCT
>Ga0326728_10019387_pt1 | contig 13202 bp, 12 predicted proteins | sample MB3enrmetagenome_FD_207602 | JGI IMG/M metagenome (GOLD analysis project Ga0326728, IMG submission 207602) | Lab enriched peat soil microbial communities from McLean, Ithaca, NY, United States - MB31MN | ecosystem: Environmental > Terrestrial > Soil > Wetlands > Peat | place: USA: New York...
CGGTCCCGGTCCTTCACGCTCATCGCCAGCATCTCCTGTTTTCTCATCCCGCCAGTTTCACGGTTCTCAACAGGAACTTTCTACTTTGCTGGAATAGGAACTTCTCACTTTGCTGCGACACTTAAAATACCGCAGTGGCCTTCCCGCGCGATTCCGGCTAGAATAGCCCCGCCATGGATGAACGAGACTTTTTTGACGAGAGCCAAGCCCGGAAGCCTGCCAACCTTTTCTGCATGCACTGCCGGCAAGCGGACACGTATGAAGTTCGTTGGTTGGTGCGCAAAAAGAAAAAGGCGCTGCGTGGGAATGCCGATGAACGGGACCGCGCCAAGTTTGCCAAGGCGCAATCTTACATGACGCGCCTCGACGACTTTATGATGTGCACCAATCCGCGATGCCGGAAGAAGTTTGAGATTACCGGCTTGCAATCGGTAGTGTTTGGTGAGTCTTCGATTTCCGGGAACGCGTAGCCGTGCGGCTGCGCAAAACACCGCCCAGCGCTTCGAGGCGATGGGACGTTGGCGCATGGGCGGCCCTGTCCGGCGCCAGCGGGTATTCCCGCATCGCGGGGCGGCGGAATTCCCCCTTCCTTTCCAACCTTGATTTCCTTCGCCCTCCCGGTGAGAATAGGGCTGCCTCGCGGGCGAACTCCGCACGCCGGCTCATCCGGCCCCTGGCCATTATCCAAGGAGTGATACTATGACGACATCCAACAAAGCAAACCGCAGCGGGAAAGCATCTCCCAAAGGGAACTTCAATCCAAGCAGGAGAAAGTTTGCCCAATGGGCGCTGGCGGGGACACTGGGAAGCGCCGCTCTCGCCGCACGGCCGCTCCCCGGCGCACCGATGCTCCACGATCTTCCCCCCGGCATCAAGATCTCCGCCCAGTTGGGAGCCGACCCCAGCGATGAAGACCTCCAGTTTGTGAATCAGCTCGGGGTGGACCACGTCAGCATCTGGCTGCACGCCGACCTTGCCACCTACGAGAATTTCATGCGCTTGCGGAGAAAGGTCGAGGGGGCTGGCCTGAAAGTCTGGAACATTGGTAATATGAACGTGCATAATATGGGAGAGGTGGCGCTTAACCTGCCCGGGCGCGAGCAGAAAATTGAAGAGTACAAGGCCTATCTCCGCACCCTCGGCAAGGCGGGAATCTACTACTCAACCCTGGGTTATGTGCCCAACGGCATTTGGAGTTCCGCGCCGGAAACCACGCGCGGTGGCGCGCGCGCCAGGGCTTTCGACCTGTCCAAGGACCCCGCCGGCCACTGGGATCAACAGGTCTGGCATTTGCCTCTCAGCCATGGCCGCGTTTATTCCGAGCAGGAAATGTGGGACAACTACACATACTTCATCAAAGCCGTCGTTCCTGTGGCGGAAGAGGCGGGGGTGAGAATCGGCATTCATCCCGACGATCCGCCCCTGCCGGTTCTGGCCGGCGTTCCGCGCTGCGTCTTTGGGAACTTTGATGGCTTCAAGCGCGCTTTTGAAATTGCCAACAGTCCGAATATCGGAATGTGCCTGTGTTGCGGGACGTGGCTGGAAGGCGGCAAATACACGCGCAGGAGTTTGCTGGAGACCATCCAGTACTTTGGCTCGCGCAATAAGATTTTCAAGATTCATTTCCGCAACGTCAACGCGCCCCTGCCGCATTTTGTGGAAACTTTCATCGATGACGGTTACATGGACATGTATAAAGTGATGCGGGCGCTGCGTGCGGTGAATTTCAACGGGGTGATGATTCCGGACCACATCCCCGGCATGATCGGCGACCGGGCCGGAACCGCGTACACCATCGCTTACATGAAAGCGTATCGGCAGAGGGCCAACGAGGAATTCGCAAGTTAGGTATTAATTGCGCGGACCATATTCGCGACGGGGCATCGAGGGCCCCTCGTCATAGCGGGAGGGCGGCTCCACCTCTTCGCGAGCGAAAGTCACCGGCTGGCTGAGCTCCAGATCCAGGCTGGTGCCGTGCGGCAGCACGATGTCCTTGCCGCGCGTGGCCAGGATTATGGCCACTCCGGTGGCAGCGCCAATCGCACTGCCAATGCCCAATCCCTCCAGCGGGACGCCCTTCGCGGCGCCCACGATGGTCCCCATTTCGGCGCCGGGAATGGTGGTTCGAGCGACGGTTTCCGCGTCCTTTCCTTTGGATCCTCCCCCTTCAATCTGCCCTTCTTTGGGTTTGAACTTGTCGTCGCCCGCACTTCCGAAGCCCGCCAGCGTGGCACGCAAATGCCGGGTCGTTCCGTTGGGAAGAATCAGCTCATCAAAGCGCAGGCCAATCTGCGCGCGGCCTTTGACGCGTCCCGGGCGAATCACCTCCGTCACCGTGCCCCGAATCGAACTGCCTTTGGGAATAATGATGTGGTTTCCCACGGTGATGGGGTAGATGGACTCACAATAAATGGCCTGGCCGACGAAGGCCGATTTGGTGTTGATGGTGTTCATCAGGATCATCGGGATCGTCGTATCCCCGGGCACCACGATCTTCGCGTTGTCCACCGCCACCGGTGACTCAGCGGGCGCCGCCGGGGCACTAGGGGCAGCGGGTGCCGGGTTCGCCGTTTCCACCGGGGTGGCGGGTTGCGGCTGCACCGCCGGGCCCACGGGCCCTGCCGGAGTTTGGGCAAAACCTGTCAACGCCAGAATCAGCATCAAGAGTGAAAGGGTAATGGCTTTCATGATGCGCCTTCTTTCTGCTGCTTGTCCGTTTCAAACCGGTTGGATGAAATCCTCTACGCCAAGGTTGCTATCCAGAATACTCGTTAACACATGGTGGAGGCGGCTTTACGCCGCCATATGGCGGGGTAAACCCGCCGCTACGCCTCGTTGACACACACGAGGGTATAGATGGTATCGCCCGAGGGGTGGCTGAGCTGGCCTTGAATTTTCCATGGGTGGCCGTCGAGTTCGTAGGTTTGCGAGTAGGAGTCATACTTTCCTTCCAAGCGGACCTGCTTCAGCTTGCGCTCCGGAACCTCGCGAGTGTCGCCCGGCTTCCAGGGCCGGAGGACGTTGAAGGGATTGCTCATAGATTTATCAAGTCATGGAATCATCGGGTCATTGAATCACTGAAAAGCTGTCCGTTGCCGATTCAGTATGGACTTACTTTCCCCAACTTGCAAAGTCACTTGCGACGGACGACGGACAACTGACCACGGACAGACTTTCAATGATTCAATGCCTCGATGACCCGATGATTCAATCATTCAATTCCCAGCTCCGCCTCGATGGCTGCGGCGATGCGTGCTGTGTGGTCCTCCACGGCTTGGGCTTCCGCTCCTTCCACCATGACGCGCACCAGGGGTTCAGTGCCGGAGTAGCGCACCACCACGCGGCCGCGTTCTCCCAATTCCGTGCAGCATTCCGTGATGGCTCGGGCGACGTTGGGTATTGACTCCAGGGGAGGCTTTTCCCGCACGCGCACGTTGCGAATCAATTGCGGAAAGGGTTGGTAGCCGTGCAGCAACTCGCCGAAAGGTTTTTTGGTTTCGGCAAGCAGGCGCAGGACTTCGAGCAGGGTAATCATGCCATCGCCCGCGAGGGAAAGGTGCGCGAAGATGAGGTGGCCGGAGGGCTCCCCTCCCAACGAAATTCCCGAGCGCAGCATTTCTTCCAGCACGTACTTGTCGCCCACCGCGGTGCGCTTTAGCCCGATGCCGTCGCGGGCCAATGCCAATTCCAGAGCGAGGTTGGTCATCAGCGTGCCGACCACGGCGCCGCCCTTCAGATTGCCGTGACGCGCGAGGAAGGGAGCGAGAGCGTAGAGCACGTGGTCGCCATCGGCGAGGCGGCCCTCGCAAGTGGCAAAGATGGCGCGGTCGGCATCTCCGTCGAAGGCCACTCCCAGGTCAACGCCCAGGGCGCGCGTGGCCTCCACCATCATTTGCGGATGGAGTGAGCCGCAATGCAGGTTGATGTTCCGTCCGTTGGGTTCCGCGTTCAGGGCGTACAGCTTGATTCCCAGCCGCGCCAGCAGCAAGGGCCCCACGCGGCACGCGGCGCCGTGGGCGTAGTCCACCACCAGGCGATAGCGGGAGAAGTCGAGCCCCGCCGGAATCAGACTCACCAGGTGGTCAACGTACTCTTCCACCCAGCCGGGAGCAAATTGCGCGGCATTCTCCGCCGGGTCCGGAAATTCCGGCAGAGTCTTGAGCAGGCTCTCGATCGCCAGTTCCTGAGCCTCTGCGAGCTTGGTTCCGGCAGGCGAAAAAATCTTAATGCCATTGTCCTCGTAAGGATTGTGCGAGGCGGAGACCATCACGCCGGCGGAGAATTCATGCCGGCGGGTCAGGAAAGCCACCCCCGGGGTGGTGATGATTCCGGCGTCCACCACCTGCGCGCCGGTGGAGGTGAGCCCGCGGGCGAGAGCACGGGAAATCCACTCATTCGATTCGCGCGTGTCCTTTCCCAAGACCACGCGCACGGGCGTGGAGGAGTTCTTGAGAACGGTTCCCAAGGCGCAGCCAATCTTGAGAACCGTAGGTTGATCCAGGGGATATTGCCCGGCGACACCGCGAATGCCGTCCGTGCCGAAGAGCTCGGGTTTAGTGGCCATGTTCAAAATCACGCATGTTGCAAGTGTACAACAGTTTCTTCCGGCTTGGCGTCTCGAATGCGCACGAAGAGAACGTTCGCGGGTTGGTGGTTTGGGGCCTGCGGCATGGCCCCCTAAGCACTAACTTAAGATCCAATTCCTTCCGAGCATGCCGTAATACGGCCAAGTGGGACCCAATACACGCGAAGTCGACTTTTCATTCCCAATCCAATTTGTGTGCGCCCACCACGCGCAGTGCGCACGGGAGGCCCCGGGGAAATCCTGGTTTACTGCCGATGGCGTTTCTGCGAGGCCCACCCCTGCTTGAACTCTTTCCGTTTGGTCCCCGTTGACTCGGGCCTAAACACGCCGTAAGATTCCCACCGAAGGCGGGACCCTCGCCATGGTCAGCCAGACCGTTTCGCACTACCGCACACGTGAAGAGTTGGGCAGCGGCGGCATGGGCCTCATCTACAGAGCTGATAGCAGGCCATTACCGAACCCATGAGGGGGCCCATGCATGTTTATCCTTTGGAAGCAGCGTTTGCTGATCGGAATTCTCCTGGGTTTGTCTCTTTCCATTTTTCCCGCAAGGGCCGCCAGCCCTTTCTGTTCGGACCCCGACTGCAAGCAGACCCGCCAGACTTTTAAACAGCTCTGCGACTTCATTGTGACCCACAAAGCTTCGGGACCCAGCCTGACCCGGCGCGGCAAACCCACCACCGCAATTTTCATTGCGGGGTACTACATGCGGGCGCTGGTGGCAGGTTACGAAATTCTTGGCGACCAGCGTTATCTCGACACCGCCATCGCTTATGGTGACACCTTGCTGAAGGAGCAAATGCCCAGCGGCTATTGGGCTTCGGGTTACGGACCTGTGTATTTCGCCGATACGGGTAGCGCCCTCGGGCTGTTCATTGTTCTCTACAAGCACGTGGACCGCGAGCGGCAGGGGCGTTACATGGACGCCGTCCAGCGGTATGTCAATTCCCTGCAAAAGGACGGAATGATCCATGCCAATGGAGCCCTCGGCGTGGGTTGGGAGTATGTTCAGGACGGGAAGTTAATCCAGCCCATTCCCGACGAATACACCACCTCATCGGCGCTCACGGGCGGGGAAATCTTCACCTGGATGTATCACATGACGAAGGAGGAAAAATATCGCCGCATGGCGTACGAAGCGCTGCACTGGGTGTTGGGGACCATGCGCGAGGACGGGGTGATCCCCTATGTGCTGGCGGCCTACGGGGCCTCTTTGGAGAAAAAGGGCGACCCCAGGAATGATTTTTTCGTTTGGGATGAGCTGCGTTATCTAAACGCCGCTTATGTGGGCGAAGGACTCCTCTCCTTCGATTTACATTGCGACCAGCCGACATGGAAGGCCGATCTTCGTAAGACGATCAAGCCCAACATCGAATGGTTGTTGGCCACCCAAAATCCCAGGGGCAACTGGAGTGCTCCAAGCCATGAACCGGGATGCCGCGCCACATTCGATCTGAGCCGCACGCCGGGTATTGCCAACCTTCTGATCTGGTATTACGAGCAAGTGGACCGGGACCCACGCATTGTGACCGCCGTCCGCAAATTTGACCAGTTCCTGATGAATCCCCAGGAGGGCAAGACTTTTGGATTACTGACCCATAGCCCACTTTCGACCACGGAGTGCAACAATCAGGATACCGTGACGAGCCTTACCGGATACGCGCTCTCGGACATTCTCGTGCCGGGCATTTCTTCGCATTGGTAATTTGCTTCCCCCGGGCTCTCGGAAACCATGCTTCATGGGGGCTTTGGCGGATTTGGAGCGACAGACGCTATTTGCGGAAACCCCAGCGGAGCGTTTTCTATGCTCCTCCGGAAATCCCCTTCGTACAATCTTGTTTCACGTCCGCGCCGACCGCAGCCCCAGGATGACGCTGGGTGTACACGCTTGATGCTGCCATCGGAACATCCTTCCCCAACGCCAAAAGACATTCTGCCTGGTTGCGAATGGCATATGGGTTGCCGGAGTCTTGCTCCCTGGTTTCCTCCAGAACCTCGACGGCGCCTTTCTTTTTGCCTCCCAAGTGGGAGAGCTTTGTGGTACCTTTCCATTCCGCAACAAGCGTTTCAGTTGCAGATTTCACATCATTTCGCTCTCTGCTCAGGAAAGTCCACCAAGAGCGAGGAGGGAACCATGAGACAGCGTTATCAGATCGTGTTTTCCCTGGGGATACTTTTGGTCGCGGCATTTTCGGCCTCGTGCCAGAAGCCATTTCATGAAGAAACCGAACAGTACATCCTGGTGGCCGCGAACATCAACCTTGAGTACTGGCAAGAAGCGGGGGCAGGTTTCAGCGACGCCGCGCGCGGATTGGGCGTTAAGGCAGACTTCCGAGGGCCCAACTACCATTCGCCCAAGGAAGAACTGAAGGTCTTCAAGGAAGCCGTAGCGCAACACCCCGCGGGGATATTGGTGGCGCCCTTGGAGCCGGAGCTTTTCAACGCTGCCATCAATGAGGCCATCGGTGCGGGAATTCCTGTGGTCACCATGGACACGGACGCCCCCGATTCCAAACGTGTCCTGTATATCGGCACGGACAACCGCCAAGCGGGCATGGAAAGCGGAAGACAGATCGCGGCGTTGATGAACGGCAAGGGTCAGTTGGTAGTGGTCACGCTTTCCGGCCAGCTCAACGTGGAGGAACGCCTGCGGGGTGCGCAGGAAGTTTTTGCGAAATACCCGGGCATCAAGATCGCGCACACGCTCGACGACCAAGGCGATCCGATCCGGGCGAACGAAGTGATCGCCGAGTTGATTAAGAAAAAGGAAACCGTCGACGGCATCCTGTGCCTGGAAGCTTCGGGCGGCCCCGGCGCGGGCGAGGTTTTGTTCCGGTTCGATTTGTATGGCAAGATTCCGGTGGTGGCCATGGACATGAACCCGGAGACGCTCGATTTCATCGACAGAAAAATGATCTCCGTGACCATCGGGCAGAAGCCCTACACGATGGCGTTCTACGGGCTGCGGTTCCTCGACGACTTGCACCACAACGTCGTGCACGAGTTCAAGGACTGGCGGACGGCACCCGCTTCACCCCTGCCCGCGCGCGTGGACACGGGTACCAACGTGATTAACGCCGGCAATCTGGCAGCCTTCCGCGCCGCCATGAGGAGCCAGGAGAACCCGCTTTGACCCTGGGTGAGGCCCGATCAGACGCTTGGCTCTCTTGACAGGGAAGTGTGCCGCTTACTGCTTCCGCGGAGCGCAGTTAAGAGAGCCGAAAGGAGAACGCGCCGTCTGCGGGGTGTGCGTCGGAAACGGTCAGAAACGTGCCAGTGCATGTCCCGCTCTCCTCGCTTTCCTTGTCCCGCTTTCCTATGCTTTACCACGCGCTTCATGTTGGACTGCAGCGCGTCCGATCCAGGCAAAAACGAACAGCATCAGGCCACCCATCCAGCCTCCGACACTGAATGATCCGGGAATGTAAAGTGCAATGGCAACGCCGCTGCAGACAAGTATCGCGCCCAAGGGAATGAACATGCGCATGCCATAGAGAAAAGCAAAGGGAAGATAGTGCGCTCCCAGCAGGATCAGGAGCGCGGGATAAAACAAGTTCAAACGAAACTCGGTTACAGGAACAAGCAGAAGCATGGACAGCGGCAGCGTAAACGCGATCTGCATCCCAAGACTGCCCAACGGGTTGCCGGGTGTAAGTGACGTAGGCCTGCCGGTTAAACGCAGGAGCAGTTGGACGGCGGGGAATATGAAGAAACCACCGACTACCAGTGTGAAGATAGCCGCGCGTGGAGTAACCCAGAATCCGAGAGCCGCCGACGCCAGCCAGATTGCCGACGAGACCAGTTGACCCCAAAAGCCGCCGATGAAGACTGTACGTACTTCGCGTTGCGCGTCCTGCACGAGCATGTTCGAGCCCTCCGGGAAAGATGATGAGAAAGGTTCAGCCAGTGTAGCTTGTTACTGGACAATATTGAATAAGCAGTTGCATCGATCTCCCGTCGAACCCTCGCGCCATCGGCGATATCCCTTGCTCGAGCGAACTCACAGTAAGTCCGGGGGATGGGGGCGGGACACCTCGTTATCCGATTTTTCCGGCAGGGAGAAACTGTAAGGCGCCCTTTTCTTTTTAATAAGCGAAGCCGCCCGTACGCTTCGGAGCCCTGGGTGTCGAGGCGATGGCGCAGTTTGGGCCCCGAAAAGGCGTACCTGACACGTTCTCCCTGACTCCCGTCCCCCGACTTCGCCCGGGTGTCCGCAAATCCCTGCACTGTCAGCGGAACCGTGCGGCCTGAGGGTTGCTACCCCGGTCCATTGACGGTGAATAACCAACGTAATTTCAATCTCTTATGTGCCGAACGCGATTTGGCTAAGGCCGTGCCCTGGGAATGGCTGGCCGCGCACGGCGGGCGCGATGAAGGCACGAGAAGCAAAAGGCCCGCCCGGCGAAGGCGAGAAGGGACTCGGGTTCGGCCCCGGCTCCCGGAGGGGTGGTTCATGACCATGTTTATTCGAGCGTTCACGGTTTACTTCGTCTGTTCATTCGTTCCGCTGTTCACGGTGGCGGTCCAAATAGCCCGCGGCGCGCAACCACGACTCTTGCCCGAGGGCCAGGCACTCGCCGCGCTGCGCGCAAAAGCCCCTGACGCTGAGTTTGCCATCATCCGCACGATTGACCCGGAGGCCGATGCCACCGCCGCGGTTATGGAATCCCTGCGGGAGGCGCGGGCCAAGCACCCCGACCGCTTCTCAGACAACGCGATGGAAAACCTGTTGCAAGTTGGAGGTTATATCGTCCTCCAGCTTGATCCCCACTCCGAAACGGTAACTCAGCTTGATTATGTGTCGCTCGATTCAGCCGGCAAGCCTCTCATCGAGCCGAGAGAGATTGAGGGGAAGCTGAGCAAAGATGAGGCGTTACAGCTTCTCCAGCGTCACGGAGAATTCCAGGAGGCCTTTCTCCACTCCCCCTCAACCGAAATGAAGAGCCTCCTACTCCAATTTGGAGGCTCAAGTGTGGCGGCTCACACCGGCGAAGGTGAACATGGCTGCATGGACATCCCGGAATCGGTGGCGAAACTTCCGGTGAGATTGGACGACGAAGTGGACCTTATCAGCTCGTCGTGCAGCGTTCAATTGTGGGTCGTGCGCTTTTTATTGACGATCTCTCCGGCTGCCGAATTTGATGACGGATTCGATCAGTATCTGGACGGTTTGGAGAAAGATCTGGAGAAATCGCGGCTGCTCGATGGTGAGATGGCTGACTATGACGACGCATGCGATTTCGAGTCGATTACCACGCTTGACCAACTTCACACCCGAATAAAACAGCTCAAGAAGTTGGATGGGTATCTGGAAAAGCACTTCTCCCCAGACCCGAACTCCGCTGCCTATAAGGAAAATCTACCGCTATTGAGCCTTCCGCTGGGTTTTGGCGTGTGGGACGAAGGCGAGCGGACCTATTATGCGGAAACGCTTCCCGGGCTGGTCACCATGTGGTCGAACGGCGGCAATGGAGAGCTGGTTCTGACCGGCCTGGGATTTTCAGCAGACTAGAGAGAAAAGGTACCTGTTCCCCTCCCCCGACCTCTGGCCGTCATCGCCTACTGCTCTTCTGATGATGTGGCGCTCCGCTTGGTCCGCGATGTGGACTCGCAATACTTTGCCGAGGACCTTCAAGTGACCCGTACCGGAGAAGGCAAGGAACACGTCGAAATGGCGGGATCAAACTACCGTTTTGACGTAGAAAAGCACGCTGGCCGTTGGGTGGTGGTTGCGTTCAGCGAACAGTAACGTCGGTGTGGCGAAGCGCCCCCTCACCTGCCATACCACGGTGGAAAAGGTGGTGGAAAAGGTTCCAGGAACCTTTTCTCCCCCGTAGGGTTCCACGTGGATGGGCAGGCCGTTGGCACGCAGATCCTGAAAATAGATCTTCACCACCGAGGCCGGCCGGTCCACCGGGTTCATGCGCACCAGGAGGTTCAGCGCCAGGTGATCGAGATTGATCTCCTGATAGGCCGCACTGCGCACCACGGCAAGATCGCCCTTGGTTTTGTCGGAGGACTTCTCCGGCAGGTGATATACCTTGACTCCCCTTAGATCGGAGGGTAACTCGCCCGGCTCCTTGCTATTTTGGAGGGGAGAGCGGGGGAATGCCCAAAAGCACACGAAGAAGAAAATGACTGCAGCAAAAGCGGTGGACTTGCCAGGAATAACCATGCGCCACCCCGTTGAATGAAAATCAGGCATATTGTTTCCGCCATGACCAACCGGCGGCAGATGGTCGGGCATGTGCGTCTGGCGCGGAGTATAGCAGTTGGCGGGGCGGCGGGGTATTGCCATCGAATGCACTCGCGACGCTCTGACATTATGTCGGCAGGATCGGATCTTGTGGCGCTCGAGCAACTATCCATCATTTGCCGAGAGGTCCATGGGCAGCCCTTCGGCGGAAGTACGCGATTTGTTTTTCGGGCGAGAGTCCTTTGGGAACCAGAGGACGGACGGAAAGTAATCTGGTATTGCACCGCTCGCAAGGACGCCAAGCAGGTCAGCGTGATGTGCTATCTTTGGTTCCCAATGCCTGATGATATGACAATGGAGATTTGATGCCCTCCTTGGCGAGAACAAAAATTAAGGGGGCGAGCAACAGATTCGTTGCTCGACCCGGCGGCGCACGTGCCAGACTCGGGAGGGCGTGTCTCGGCCATTACTCTGTTGTGATTTTCATATTATTCACCGCTTTGCCGTCTGCGGATGCGCAGAAAATCCTGGCGACTGTGCCCGTCGGGACCTACGGCCAGGCTATTGGTTTTAATCCCGTCACGCACCAGATTTTCACGCTGGACGAACCGACCAACGAAATTACGGTAATCGATGGGAGGACTTTCGAGAAGACGGTGATACCACTCGGGCCGACCCCGGAAAAATCCCTGAATGGAGACATTCAGATCGATCCTGTCAGAAACAGAATTTACGCGGTCAATGTGGTGAACAATAACATAGCGGTGATTGATGTCGACACGCGCTCGGTGAGGTTTGTGCCGGCCGGCACCCATCCGATCGCGTTGGCCATAAACTTCAAGACAAATAAAATATATGCGGTCAACTTCGACAGCAACAACGTCACCGTGCTTGACGGCGCCACGCTGCAGACCAGAACGATTGCGGTGGGGGTGAGGCCCTCCGGCATCGCCATCAATTCAAAAAACAACACGATCTACGTAACGAATTGCGGCAGCAACAATGTTTCCATCATCAAGGGAAACAACAAAGTGCGGACCATCCCATCCGGCACTTATCCCAACGCAGTGGTGGTAAATCGCAGGACCAATCGGGCCTACGTGGCGAATCTACGGGCCGACACTCTGACCGTGATTCACGGCCGGTCGAAGCACACCCGGACCCTTGCGGTCGGTCGATACCCTTTTTGCATGGTGATGAACGAGCGGGCAAACAAGATCTACTTGAATCATCAGGCGCTGACCGCCCTTACGGTGGTTGATGGCCGGACGAACGCTGTGGCTCACATTGGAGCCGGGCTCACTTCCGTGGGTGCGCCCGATTATCTGGCAGTGGACGAACAGCGAAACAAAATCTACGTTGGTGAATGGACCACCCGAGTCACGATCATTGACGGCGCCACCAACACCCAGTCTTCGGTCCCCAACCCCGGAAACAATACCCACAAAATTGTCGCCAATCCGCTGGCCAACGAATTCTATACGCTTAACACAGCTACCATGGCGGGGAACTACCCGGACAGCAGCGTGTCCGTGTTCGCAGGGCCTTAAGCAAGGGGGAACGCGTCAAAGCTGGCGAGCATGGCAGTGACACAGCCACTCCTGGCTGTGCAGGAAAAACGACACAGGCAGGAGTGCCTGTGTCACCAAAGCTCGCATCAATGTCGGGAAGGCGGCGTCCAGTCGGAATTGCCGGGCTGAACAGGCTGCGGAAAAACTCGAAGGGTCCGGGGGAGCGCCGCCAGGGCGTTTGGAAAGCCGAGGATATGGCTTGTATTGGTAAGATGCGTTGAGGTATAATCCATATTAATGATTCTATATGAGGATACCTCATGCGTGGCCCCGATATTCAGCAAGCGGCGATGTTCAGTTATCTCACCCTGGAGCGGCGGATTCCGGCCGACCACCCCTTGCGGTCGATTCGCCGCCTGACCGACCGGGCCTTGGCGCGGATCGATGGGGAGCTGGACAAGCTCTACTCCCCCACGGGGCGGGAGTCGATTCCGCCGGAGCGGCTGCTGCGGGCGCTGTTGCTGATGGTGCTGTACTCGGTGCGCTCGGAGCGGCAACTGATGGAGCAATTGAACTACAACCTGCTGTTCCGGTGGTTTGTGGGCCTGGAGATGGACGAGGAAGTGTGGGATGTGACGGTATTCACCAAGAACCGGGAGCGGCTGATCGCGGGGGAAGTGAGCCAGCGCTTGCTGGCGGCGGTGCTGAGCGAGGCGCGGGAGAAGCAGTTATTGAGCGCCGAACACTTTACCGTGGACGGGACGCTGATTCCGGCTTGGGCGGCGAGCCGGAGTTTCCAGGAGAAGAGCGACCCGCCGGCGCCGGGCCAGGGGTCGGGGAAGCGCGGGGAGTTGCTGCTGCGCGACCAGGTGGAGTCGAAGACCGACCCCGACGCGCGGCTGTACAAGAA
>Ga0326728_10019388_pt1 | contig 13202 bp, 11 predicted proteins | sample MB3enrmetagenome_FD_207602 | JGI IMG/M metagenome (GOLD analysis project Ga0326728, IMG submission 207602) | Lab enriched peat soil microbial communities from McLean, Ithaca, NY, United States - MB31MN | ecosystem: Environmental > Terrestrial > Soil > Wetlands > Peat | place: USA: New York...
TGGCGCAGGAGATCCCAGACGCTGTAGCCGGCAGCCATGCCCAGCGGGAGAGGTGCGCCCGGCAGCAAGTCGCGCACCCAGCGGCCCACCAGATCGGCAACCGATGCCAGGCCGGAGGGGGCGATCAGGAAACCGGTTGCGCCCAGGACGAGAGCCGCCCCTGCCGCCAGGGCGACGGGCCGCGGGCGGACCCTGGCTTCCTCCCAAAGGGCGCGGGCCACGGGCCGCCAGATGAAAGCAGCCACGATGCCGATCAGCAGCACTGTGTAGGCACCGGGACCGGCTGCCAGCATCGTTCCCAGGGCGATAGCCGCCCAGATCAGCCAGCGCTGGCCGCCGGACGGCCCGGCGCCGCGCTCGGCGGCCTCGCCGGGCCCTGTGCGCTCGCCGAAGCACAGGTTGAGCGTGGCCAGCAAGGCCAATGCCAGGGGCGGCACGAGGCCAAAGCCCAGCCCCAACCGGCCGACGAAGACGGCCATGGGCGAGCAGGCCCACAGGGCCGCCGCCGCCAGCGCGCCGCCGCGCCCGAGGCGATCGCGCAGGGCGTAAAAGAGCAAAGGCGCCAGCCCGCCGAACAGCGCCGGCCAGGCGCGCGCGACCTGGTCGGCCCCGCCGAACGGGATAAAGGCGAACCGCTGCAAGTTGAAGAGGAGGGGGCTGATCCCGGCCAGGTCGTAGGCACGCCCGCCAGCTGCCTGCCAGGCCGGCAGCGCCTGCATGGCCTCTGCCGGGGTCAAAGGCAGCCCTGCCAGGTCGAGCAGCCGCAGCCCCAGCCCCACCAAGCCTACGGCTGCGTAGGCGGCGCGTTCGACAGTCAACCACTCGGCCAGGGAAACGTGGCCCCCGGCCACGGACATACTCAGCTCGTCTTCGGTCAAGTGACCCTCTCATCACCGCTCGTAGATCTGCACCCCACCCGCGTCGTACACCAATTGCAGCCCGGCGCGCCCGAAGCGCGCGAGCGTCGCATCGGTCACCCCGTACTTGTGGCGTTCCAGGGCACCGACGTACACATACTGGATGCCCCATTTCGCCAGCAGCGCGGGCAGGTCCTCCGGGCTGGCAGTGCGATAGATGTCGTCCAGCGCCTGGAGGCGGCCTGCGGTCAGGGCGTTATAGGCATTGCCACGCCATTGCTGCTCGTGGAAATCCCATCCGAGGAGCGTCGGATTGCCCGTCGCCATCGAGATCCGTTCGGCGCCGTCGGTAGCGTAGGAGCTGCCGCTGGCTTCCAACACGACGGCGGTAGGCGGCACGTGTTGCCTGATCCAGACAATGGCCGCGGCGTCGCCCGGGTCTGACTGGCTCAGGTAAGCCATGCCGTTCAGCGTCGCCGGGTCCTGAAAGTTGTCGGCCTTGCTCGGCGTGGCCAGCAGCGGATAGACCAGGCTGGCCCCGGCCAGCACGATGGTCAGCATGAGCGCCGGCGCAGCCAGGCGCAGAGGCGTGGTGCGTTGGGCCAGGCGGCTCAGCCCGTAGGTCGTGGCCAGGGCCAACAAGATCCACGCCTGGTAGTAAAACTTGAACACGGTGTTCATCCGTGTGCCAAAAAGGTCCGACACGTAAACGAACTCGACGCTGAAGGCCAAAAGCAAGGCGACCAGGATCATCAGCACGGCCAGCGCATCGATCTCGTGCAGCTTACGCAAGCCGGCCAGCAGAAGGGCCAACGCCCAGGCGATGAGCACGGCGAGAGCCAGGTAGGTCCAGGGGGTAGCCAGGCGGAGGTGGCCGATCAGCGCCAGGAGCGGGCCATAGGATGCCACCGGGAGTCGCGAGAGCACGGCAGGGTCCCTCAACAGGCCGTCGATCAGGGCGCGGCCCGGCGGCAGCGCCGGCGCCACTATCAACAGCCCACCGATCAACAGCACCGGAATCAAGGCCGGCCAGGGCAGCAAGGTCAGAAAACGGCGGCCCACTCCCTCACCCGCCAGCTCGCCGGTCAACAGCATCAGGAAAAAGATGGCGATGACCAGAAAAAGGCCAAACATCAACAGGAACTGGCTCAGCCGGGTGGGGAAGAGCAGGTTGGGCAGCAGGCCGCTGGCCTGCGAATGGAAGCTCACATAAAAAGGCAGGTAGCTGAGCCAGCCGAGCACGCCGAAAGCCACGCCGGTCGCGACCGTTGCGGCGAGCACCTTCCGTGTCAGGCCATCGCGCAGAGCCAGCCCCAGGCCCAAGGCCAGCGTGCTCAGCGCCAGGTAGATAGGGAAATCCCAGGTGTTGAGAAAGGCCAGCCCGCCCAGGACGACGCCATACAGGAGGATGCCCGGCGTGCCCAGGCCGGTCGCCAGGCCGAGCGCCTGCCAGAAATCGACCATCCGGTCCCGCGCCGTGGCGATCGGTTCGCCGAGGCCCATGGCTCCGCCGGCGATGTCTTCGGCGGCGATGCCCAGCCGGGCGGATGGCGCCGGCCAGCCTCTATCCTGCGCCCCGGCGGCAGGTGCGAGCCATTGGCGAAACGCCCCGGCGCGCGCCGCAAGTAGCAGGTTCGTGGCCAGCGTCACGGCCAGCAAGACAAAGGGCAGGCACAGGACGTGAGGGTGGAGATCGCCTAACAGGAAGCTGAAGAAAGGGAACTCGTCGATGACCTCCACGGACCCGCCCAGCAGGTCCTTGTCGTGGATCACACGTGAGGCGTGCCACCACCACCAACCCGTGCCCGTCCAGGTGCCGGTTGGCGGAAGGCTAAGCAGATCTTTGATGTCAAGCCAGTGTACCCAGCTCAACGGCAGCAGGCGCGCGTTGTAGCCCGCCTCGACGATCCCTTCCAGGTTGCCGATGACGCCGGTGAACAGCGCCCCCAGCAGGCCCCAGGCGATGGCGCGGGCCCGGGCCCCTGCCAGGCGCACCAGGTCATACACCACGCCGAATGCGCCGACCAGCACCAGCGCATACCACGAAGCCAGAGCCAGGTTGAAGCCGACCGCCGGCACGACATTGGCGAGCCGCACCAGTACGTCGACCATGACATAGCCGAAATAGTAATAGCTTATGGCATAACCGGAAAGCCAGGGGTCCTGGGGCGGAAAGAAACGGCTGTTGAGCACGCCGTTGATGAAGGCAAACTCCATCGGCTTCTCGGTCGCCGCGATATCGCCGCTATGCGCGCGAAAGAATACCCAGGCGGCGAAGACCCCGAGGAAGAGGAGTTCTGTCGCCAGGACGAGCGACAGGTTGGCCCGCAGCCAAACCAACAAGGGGCGGCGACCGCTCGCCGGATCGCGGCGCAGGCCCGGCCCCCCGAGCCAGAGGGCCAGGCCGGCCAGGATCGCGATCGCGACGAGGATGCCACCGAAGTCATTGGGCAGCAGCCGGAAGCTGGCCCCGAGCCAGAGCAGATAGGAGACCGCCAGGACCCCAACCGCCTTGGCCTGCGGGTAACCCCGGCCGGGCAGGCGCATGCAGACACGCCAGGCCAGCGGCAATGCCAGCCAGCCGAGGACCTCGATCACAAGCCACCAGGAAACCGCTGCAAACATACGCCACCCGAGCGATCGGATTACATGCCTGCAGGTGATTCTAGCATAGGCGCTACATCAAACCAAAACTTCCTGGTTGGCGAGGCTCGCGGGAAGGTCCTGATGCGGGACATCGCCGGCCCGCACCGCGATTGGATCAGCTATTCGGCTGCCCGATCACGAAGGAAGTCATCGTCAATGAGCCGGCCACCGGCACATCATTGAAGAAGAGCACCTCCTCATCGGGCTCCTGCAAGGCGAGGGCATACAGCATCGGCAGGAAATGCTCCGGCGTCGGCACGGCCAGCTGCACCGCTTTGCCCAGTGCCGGGTAGTCGATCAAGGCGCGGTGGTCGCGCGCTCGGATCAGCTTCTTGAAGGCCTCGTTGGCTTCGAGGGCCCAGTCGAACCCGAAAGGCACGTTGAAGTCGTCGAAGCTGGGGCCTCTGAGCATGACGCGGCGCAGGTTATGCACCATGTTCCCGCTGCCGACGATCAGCACGCCCTCGCGCCGCAAGGGAGCCAGAGCTCCCGCGAGCTCGTAAAGCGCTTGCGCAGGCCTCGTCGCGTCCAGGCTCAACTGGACGACAGGCACATCGGCGTCTGGGTACATGGGCTTGAGCACGCTCCAGCATCCATGGTCCAGTCCCCAATCCTGATCCAGGCCATCCTCGCCGAGCCGCAGCGCCTCGCGCGTCGCCTCGGCCAGCCAGCGGCTTCCCGGGGCCGGGTATTGGGCGGCGAAGAGCGCCTGCGGAAAGCCGCCGAAATCGTGGATCGTGCGCGGCCGCTCCATGGCCGTAACGAGAGTGCCCCAGGTCTCCCAGTGGGCTGAAATGCACAGGATCGCCTTGGGCCGGGGCAAGCCCTGGCCCAGGCTGCGCCAGCTCCGTGAGAATGGGTTGTCTTCGATTGCGTTCATCGGACTGCCGTGTCCGATGAACAAAACGGGCATGCGGTCCGTCACCTTCACAGCGCGGTCCAACCCTTGGAGATCGTCGAGTTTCACGGTCGCTCCTTCCCCGGCTCGCCGCGTCGGCGCCTGCGTCACGCCTATCCCCGGCTCTTGATAAAAGTGCCTCGCTGCAATTCCTCGAAGGCGGCCCGCAGCTCCTGCTGAGTGTTCATCACGATGGGGCCGTACCAGGCAATCGGCTCCCCGATCGGCTTGCCCGAGATCAGCAAGAACCGCACGGCCTCCTGCTCCGCGCGCACCGTCACGGCCTCGCCATCACCGAAGAGCACCAGGTGCCCATCCCTGATGAGCGGCTCGCGCTCTGTATCGAAGTAGTTGGCCCCTTCGGCCTCGTAGCTGTAGGGGTCCCTTTGCCGGCAGAAGTCACCCCGGCCTTCGATGACGTAGGCAAACACGGTGTGATTACGGGGCGTGGGATGCACGAACGTCGCGCCCGGCATCACGGTAATGTCCAGGTATTGCGGATCGGTGACGATGTCCTGAACCGGCCCCAAGGTCCCGTCGACCCGGCCGCAGATGATCTTGATCTTGTTCCCATGGGCATCGGTCACCTCCGGGATCTGCCCGCTGAGGATGCCGCGGTAGCGCGGGTCCATCATCTTGTGCGAGGCCGGCAGATTGGCCCAGAGCTGAAAGCCGTACATCCTGCCCTGGCCATCGCCCTTGGGCATCTCCTGATGGATAATGCCGCTGCCTGCCGTCATCCACTGGACGTCGCCGGCCGAGATGACGCCGCCGTTCCCCATGCTGTCGCCATGCTCGACGTCGCCCGTCAAGACATAGGTAATCGTCTCGATGCCACGATGCGGGTGCCAGGGAAACCCTTTGAGGTATTCCGCTGGGGTGTCGGACCGAAAATCATCCAGGAGCAGGAATGGATCGAAAAGCTGCGGATCGCCAAAGCCGATGGCCCGGTGCAGGTGAACCCCGGCCCCCTCGATGGTCGGCCGGCTCCTGATAACCTTGCGGATGCGCCTGTCCTCGCTCATGCTGGCAGCCTCCTCTCATCCTCGGTGGTCAGCGTTTGCCCGATGGGGACGAGCAACGCATGACGCCAAATCATTCGTAATTGTAGCACAAATCAGCTCGCTGCCCGCCGTTCGGCGACCAGCCGCTGGCAGAGCCGGACGCCTTCGAGGGCATCCCTGCACCAGTAGTCCGCGCCCACGAAGCGGCGCACCCGCTCGTCGATCAGGCCGCCGCCGATGATGACGGTGGGCAAGGGGGCGGAGCCTACCCCTTCGTTCAACAGCCGGACCGTGTCGCGCATGGTCTCGTAGGCCGTCGAGAGCAAGCCCGAAAGCCCGAGGACGTCGGGCCCCCAGGCGCGGGCCGCCTCGACAAAAGCCTGCGGAGGCACGTCGACGCCCAGGTCTTCCACCGTAAAGCCGTAGGCGCTCAGGGAAATCTGAAAGATCGTCTTGCCGATGTCGTGGATGTCGCCTTGCACGGTGCCGATCAGCACCCGGCCACGCTCGTTACCAGCCAGGCTGTGTTCCAGCTCCGGACGCACGATCTCCAGCACCTCGCGGAAAATCTCCCCGGCCATGATCAACCCTGACAGGTAATAGTCGCGGCTCTCGTAGCGCTCGCCGACCAGGCGCATGCCGGCCTCACAGGCAGCGATCACGGCAACCGGGTCCCGGCCCTGGGCCAGGCAGGCCTGAACGGCCGCCAGGACGGCCGTTTCGTCGAGGTCGGCGATGCCCTCCCTCAGGGCAGCTGCAAAGTCATCGGACATTTCGCGCACTCCCGGGGGGCCCGTTGGGGCCGGCCAGCCCTGCTCGCCCCCTTGGCTCAGCCGACGTCAGGGCCGATGCGGCCGGCCAGGCTGAAGCGATCGGCGCGGCAGATAAACCAGCCCCAGGCTGCGGGCCGGTTGCTGAAGTCGTAGAAAACGTGTTCGAGGCAGAGCGCAGGGGCCGCGACCGGCACGCACAGCAGGTCGGCCTCCTCGCGGTCGAGCGCCACAGCCTCGAGCTGGAGGTCGCCGCGCCGCAAGCCGGGCCCCTCTTGCCCTTTGAACAGGCCCTCGAGCGAGGTGATCTGTAGCTCGGCCTCGACGGTCGGCTGGCGGGGATCGTAAATCAGGTATTCGCGATGATACATTGCCGGGCCGTCGGCGTGCAGGACCAGCCGGCGCAAGTAGATCACCCTGCTCGCCAGCGCGATGGCCAGTTTGCGCGCCACACGCCCGTCGGCCGGCAGGATGGTGGCCTGGAGCAGGCGCACCTGGGCCTCGCGGCCCGTGGCATCCTCATACCGCTCGCGCAGGCGAAAAGCGGCCTCACGCATGTCCAGCCCGCGCACGAAGGTGCCCTTGCCTTGCGAAGCGCTGACCGTGCCGCGGTCGATCAGGATGTTGATGGCACGACGGACCGTCATGCCGCTGACGTTGAAGTACGCGCAGAGCTGCGACTCAGAAGGCAGCTGATCGCCGGGGCGAAAGCGGCCCCGGGCGATCTCCTCGCTCAGAATGCGCACGAGCTGGGCGTAGGCCGGCTCGTAAGAGGCGCGATCTATGGTGGGAGTGGTGCGTATGTCGAGCGTGCTGGACACGGTCTGGCCCCTCAGCGTTGGACAACTTATATATACAAGTCTAGCGCTAGACGGCTCAGCCGTCAAGGCCGGGCCGCTGCAACGAGGGCGCGGCCGCCGCGGTGTTCGCCAGGCGTGAGCTTGGCGCCTGCCGCCCGGTAGGTTACAATCAACCCACAAAGTCACACGGCCAACAAGGAAGAGCCTCATGCTATACAGGCGATTTGGCAAGCTGGACTGGCGAGCGTCTGCCCTCGGTTTTGGCGCCATGCGGTTGCCGGTGATCGACCGCAACCCGGCCAATGTCGACGAACCCGAGGCCATTCGCATGATCAGGCACGCCATCGACTATGGCGTGAATTATGTCGACACAGCCTATCCTTATCACATGGGACACAGCGAGCGGGTGGTCGGCAAAGCCCTGAAGGACGGCTATCGCGAGCGAGTGCGGCTGGCGACCAAGATGCCGGTCTGGCTCATCAAATCGGCCGAAGATGTCGATCGCTACTTTGACGAGCAGCTGGCGCGCTTGCAAACGGACTATGTCGACTTCTACCTGCTGCACGGGTTGGGCGCCGAGCGCTGGCGAGCGGTGCAGCCACTGAAGGTCTTCGAGTGGGCCGAGAAGCAATTGGCGCGCGGGCGGATCCGTTACCTCGGCTTTTCTTTTCACGACAGCTATGAGACCTTCCGCGCGATCGTGGACGCCTACGACGGCTGGACCTTCTGCCAGATCCAATACAACTACATGGACGAGCAGGAGCAGGCCGGCGTGCGCGGGCTCCGCTATGCAGCGGATAAGGGCCTGGCCGTGATCGTGATGGAGCCGCTGCGCGGCGGCATGCTGGCCGCGACCCCGCCGGCACCCATACAGCAGCTGTGGGACGCCGCCTCGCGCCCCCGCACTCCGGCAAACTGGGGGCTGCAGTGGGTCTGGAATCAGCCCGAGGTGTCGCTGGTGCTGAGCGGCATGAGCACCATGGCCCAGGTCGAGGAGAACCTGGCGACCGCCGAAGCCTCGGCGCCCGGGTGCCTGGATGGCGAGGAGCTGGCGCTCATCGCGCGTGTGCGTGAGACCTATCTGGCGCTGCGCCCTATCCCTTGCACCGATTGCAAGTATTGCCAGCCCTGCCCCAACGACGTGGCGGTGCCCGAAGTCTTCAACATCTACAACCGGGCATTCATGTTCAATGCCCCCGCCCTGGCGCGGCGCCACTACCAGGGCTTCCTGGCGCCGGAGCATCGCGCCGATCGCTGCCTGCAATGCGGCGAGTGCGAGACCCAATGCCCGCAGCACATCGAGATCATGGACTGGCTGTCGAAGGCGCACGAATTCCTGATGTCTGCCTGACGGCTGCGGCAGCACGAACAATCTCCAGAGGTATTATCGATGAAGATCATCTACTTCGATCTGGTCTCGGGCGCCAGCGGCGATATGATGCTGGGCGCCCTGGTGGATGCCGGGCTGCCGTTTACTGACCTCCAGCAGGCGCTGCTCGGCCTGCATCTGCCGGACTTCGAGCTGGGGCTGCGTCGGGTGATGCGTGGCCCTTTCGCGGCTACGAAAGTCGACGTCAAAGCAGCCGACACCGTGCAGGCGCGCCACCTGCCCGAGATCCGGTCCCTGATCCTGGCCGCCGACCTGCCCGCGGGGATCAGAGAGCGCTCGTTGCACATCTTCGAGCGCATGATCGAGGCGGAGGCAGGCATCCATGGACAACCTGCCGAGCACGTGCACCTGCACGAGATGGGCGCCGTAGATACCATTGTGGATGTAACAGGCGTGTTGCTGGCGCTGCACTTGCTGGGCGTCCAGCGCGTCGCCGTCTCTCCCGTGCCCCTCGGGCGCGGCACCCTGGCAAGCTCGCACGGCCAGATGCCGCTGCCGGCGCCGGCGACGGTTGCGCTGCTGCGCGGCGCCCCCGTGTTCGGCGTCGACCATGCGGTCGAGACGGTAACGCCCACCGCGGCGGCCCTGCTGACCGAGCTCGCCGACGAATTCGGCGCCATCCCCGCCATGCGCCTGTCGGCGGTAGGCTATGGCGCCGGGGACCGCCTCACTCCGGAACCTAACGTGCTGCGCGTGCTGCTGGGCGAGACGGCCGCCGCCGCATCGCCGGATCTCCAGGTCGAGACGCTCTCCCTGCTGGAGACCAATATCGACGACATGAACCCCGAGGTCTATGGCTATGTCCAGGAGCGGCTGCTGGCCGCCGGCGCGCTGGACGTCTACCTGACCCCAATCCTCATGAAAAAGGGCCGGCCCGCGACGCTGCTCAGCGTGCTGTGCCAGCAGGCCGAGGCGGGCAGCCTGCGCGCAGCGTTGTTCGACGAGACGACCACGCTCGGCGTCCGCACCACCGAGGTCACGCGGCACTGCCTGGCCCGCAGCGTCGAGCAGGTCGCGACTCCTTTTGGCACCATACGCGTTAAGCTGGTCCAGCTGCCGGGAGGCGGCTCGAAAGCTGCGCCCGAATACGAGGACTGCCGGCAGGCGGCCGAGGCCCACGGCGTGCCATTGCGCCTGGTCTACGAGGCGGCCATGCTGGCCCACGCCAGCGAAAGAGCAGGCGCCGGCCAATAACCTCTACCTAACAAAGCCTGAGAGGAGGATACAAGTGGACACCCAGTGGCAAAAGCTGAGCCCTGCGCAGAAGCAGGAGGCGCGTTTCGCCGAATGGATGGCGCCCCAAGGTCTGCCCTTCGCAAGCCCCGAGGCCGAGCGCGCCTACAAAGAGCGGGCGCAGATGTTCAAGGACGCCGTGCAGCTAAAGAAGCCCCAGCGCGTGCCGATTGCTCTCCTGCCGGGCATCGTGCCGTTCTCGTACGGTGGCATCACCGTTGAAGAAGCCATGTACGACTACGACAAGCTCGGTCACGCCATGCGGAAGTTCAATACCGATTTCGAAACCGACATCGTGATCACGTGCTTGCTGACCGGCGCCGGCAAGGTCTTCGAGATCCTGGATTACAAGTTGTACCGATGGCCAGGACACGGCGTTGCCCTGGATTCGCAGTATCAATGTGTAGAGACCGAGTATATGCGGGCCGACGAATATGACCTGTTGATCAACGACCCGTCGGGCTACTGGATGCGCTGCTACCTGCCGCGCGTGTTTGGGGCACTTGGGCCATGGCAGATGTTGTCGCCACTGACGGATGTCATCGAGCTGCCCTTTACCGGTGGGTTCATGGTGCCTTTCGGCATGCCCGACGTGCAGCAGGCCTTCAAGAAACTGCTGGAGGCGGGCCAGGCCGCACTGGAGTGGATCAATGCTGCGGTCGGCATCGATGTGGCCTCTATGACGACCCTGGGCCTGCCGCCCCTGTTTTCGGGCTACACCAAGGCACCTTTTGACACGTTGGGCGACACGCTGCGCGGCACGCGGGCCATCATGTTGGATAAGTTCCGCCAGCCGCAGAAGGTGCTGGCCGCGGTAGAAAGGCTCGCGCCCCTGAACGTTGAGGCCGGCGTGCGCATCGCAACGGCCAACCATGGCCCCTTCGTTTTCATCCCGCTGCACAAGGGCGCCGATGGCTTCATGTCGAACGATGACTTCAAGAAGTTTTACTGGCCCTCGCTCAAGGCGGTCATCGTGGGCCTGGTCCGGGAAGGCCTGGTGCCGCTTCTGTTCGTTGAGGGCGGCTACAACGAGCGCCTTAGCATCGTCGCCGACCCCGACATCCCCGCGTGCACGACGTTATGGCTTTTTGACAGGACCGACATGAAGGAAGTGAAGAAGCACTTCGGCGGCTGGGCTGCTTTTGGCGGCAATCTGCCCGTGTCGCTGCTTCAGACCGGGACGCCGCAGGACGTGCGCAGTAACGTCAAGAAGCTGCTCGACGACGTGGCCGGCGACGGCGGTTTTGTTCTGGCTCCCGGCGCGGTGGTGGATCACGCCAGGCCGGAGAACCTGCATGCCTGGATCGACGCAGGTAGGGAATACGGCATCTATCGGTAACATGCCCGGACGCCGAATCTTTGTCCTGGCTTGCGCCACCGTCATCGAGGAGATGCTGCCGCTCATGCCGGCCGGCGCCGGCTATGAGGCGCTCGACTTCGGCTTGCACGTAGAGCCGGCGAGCTTGCATACTGCCTTGCAAGAACGCATCGATGCCCTGGCCGGGCCTTATGATCAGATCGTCCTTGGCTACGGCTTGTGCTCGATGGCGGTGGCAGGCATTCGCGCGCGGCGGTGCACCCTGGTCGTGCCGCGTGTCCACGACTGCATCGCCCTCTTCCTGGGCTCGCAAGGGGCCTATGCCACCCAGGCGCGCCACGAGCCGGGCACCTATTATCTGACCAAAGGTTGGATCGAGGCCGGCGACGGCCCGTTTGCGGACTATGAGCGCGCCCTCGAGCGCTATGGCCGCCAACAGGCCGACCGCCTGATCAAGCTGATGTTGGGCAATTATACGCGGCTGGCGCTGATCAACACCGGCCTTTACGAACTCGACAGGTACCGCGAGTATTGCCGGAACACCGCCGGCCGCTTTGGCCTGCGCTACGAAGAGATCGAGGGCTCGACCGCGCTCGTCGAGAGAATGCTCACAGGGCCGTGGACGCCAGACGACTTCATCGTGGTGCCACCCGGGGGCGCGGTCAAAATGGAACAGTTCTTCGATCGCCCGCCGGGCACAAGTTGACAACTTATATATATAAGTGTATGATGCGGCCGACTTGATCCCCTCCGCCGTCCGGTCAGGGCGAGGTGGCCTCGCCTGTGCCGGCCGGTGGAAGTCGCAAGGTGGCGGCCCATGCATCTTCTGCTGGTCACGGGATTTCTCGGTTCTGGCAAGACGACCCTCATGCTCGGCCTCGCGCGCGCCGCGCAAAATGCCGGCCGTCGCACAGCGATCATCGTCAACGAGATCGGCGAGATCGGCATCGACAACCAGCTCATGCGCCAGCTCCAGCTCGACGTCTGGGAACTCTTCAACGGCTGCATCTGCTGCACACTCACAGCCGACCTCGTCAGCACCCTGCAAAAGCTGGATGCAGACTACGCGCCCGACCTCGTGATGGTCGAACCCTCCGGCGCCGCCGATCCCGGCAACCTGCTGCGTGCCCTGCCTTACTACAAAGGCCGCCCGCTGGAGAGCATCCGCTGGGTTGCCGTCCTCGACCCGCTGCGTTTGCCGATGCTGCTCGAAATCCTGACGCCCCTGATCACGGCCGGCATCCGCCAGGCAGATTGCCTGATCATCAGCAAGGCCGACCTCGCCACGCAAAATGAACTGGCGCAAGCGATCCGGGCCACGCGCGAGATCAACCCTCAATCGCCGCTTTTCTGCGAAGCGCTCGGCCGTGAGCTGGCGCCCGAGCTCGCAGCTTCGCTGTTGCCATGAGCGAGCTGGCACTGGAGCCGTACGCATCCCAGCAGCGTTGGCAGATGCCCGCCCCCCTGGCAGGCCGTGATTGGCGAGAGCTGCTCGTAGCCTATCTGGCGGAGCTGGCCCGCGCCTGCGCCGCCGCGCCCGCGGGCCCGCCAGGCGGGCCGCGACCGACGGGAAGCGCCGGCGCCCTGATCGGCCACATCAAGCTGCTGGCCCTCTTCCCCGGCGGCGGCTACCTGCGCGCCAGCGCGGTCAGCCCGGTCCATCGACCGACCACCGACGGCCAGGTACCGGATGGCCTGGCCCAGCTCTCCTTGACACTCAATGTGCTGGTCTACGGCGTACCCCGCGAGGTGCTGGCCGCCCTCGCGCGCGATACCGCCTCGGCCCTGGCCGCCACCCGTGCCGGACAGGTTGCCGAGGATACCGTTCAGGGCATGGGATCTCCTCCGCTCCATCTCTCGGGTAACCATCCCCATCCGCACGCGGAGTAACTGGCTCCCCGCGCCACCTTAATTCAAGGAGGAATCTGAGCATGGCGACGCAACTGGCGACGGCGATGGCAGACCTGGACGAGTCCAAAGTCCAGGAACTGGTGCAGGCCGGCCTGGCCCAGGGCCTCGGCCCGGCCGCACTCCTCGATGACTGCCGCTCGGGCATGACCCTCATCGGCCAACGCTTCGAGGCCGGCGAGTATTTCCTCTCCGACCTCATCATGGCCGGCGAGATCTTCAAAACCGCCGCGGCCACCCTGGCCGCCTGTGCCGGCGGCGCCAGCGGACCCGGCAAGGGCCGGGTCGTGCTGGGCACCGTCAAGGGCGATATCCACGACATCGGCAAGGACATCGTCGTGACGATGCTGCGTGGCGCAGGCTACGAGGTCGAGGACC
>Ga0326728_10019389_pt1 | contig 13202 bp, 11 predicted proteins | sample MB3enrmetagenome_FD_207602 | JGI IMG/M metagenome (GOLD analysis project Ga0326728, IMG submission 207602) | Lab enriched peat soil microbial communities from McLean, Ithaca, NY, United States - MB31MN | ecosystem: Environmental > Terrestrial > Soil > Wetlands > Peat | place: USA: New York...
GGACGCAAACGTGAACGGAAAAAGCCGCGTCCATCGTCGGAGCTCAAAGTAAAACACCGCCTCACGAAGAAGGACTATATGGCGGCGGTGGAGCGCACCAAGGAATACATCCGCGCGGGCGACGCGTTTCAAGTGGTCATCTCGCAGCGTTTCGACGTGGACCCCGGAGTGGACAGCTTCCAGGTCTATCGCGCTCTGCGCACCGTCAATCCCAGCCCATATATGTTCTTCCTGCGCTTCTCACCGGAGGGACCATTGGGTGCGACGGCGGTTTCCTCACCGAAACACTCTCCCAAAAGATCAAAAGGTCCGGAGGACCACCTCCCGCTTGAGTTGGCCGGCTCGTCGCCTGAATTGCTGGTGCGCGTGCACCAGGGCAGAGTGGAATACCGGCCCATCGCCGGATCGCGCCCTCGCGGCGCCACCGAGGCCAAAGACGATGCGCTGGCCGAGGAAATGCTGCACGACGAAAAGGAGCGCGCAGAGCACGTGATGCTCGTCGATCTTGGCCGCAACGACGTGGGCCGCGTGAGCCGCTTCGGCAGCGTGAGGGTAGACAAGCTGATGTTCGTCGAGCGTTACAGTCACATCATGCATATCGTCAGCACGATTGAAGGCAAGCTGCGCCCGGAACTGACGGCCATCGACGCACTTCGCGCGTGCTTCCCTGCCGGCACGCTCTCCGGCGCGCCCAAAGTTCGCGCCATGGAGATTATCGAGGAACTCGAGCCCTCGCGGCGCGGAACCTACGGCGGCGCTGTTCTCTACGCCGATTTCTCCGGCAATCTCGACTCCTGCATCTCCATCCGCTCCATGCTGAGCGTGAACGGCAAGGGCTCGGTACAGGCCGGCGCAGGCATCGTCGCCGACTCCGTTCCCGAGACCGAGCATCAGGAATCGCTCAACAAAGCGCAGGCAGTCCTTCGCGCCATCGAGCGCGCGCGAGAGATGTAGCGCAGGCTTCCGCAGATTCCAGCCTTCAATCCGCGAGCGGCAGCAAGCCATCGCGCGTCCTTCTGGAAAGACATCCACAGGAGGAGGACGCGATGGGGAAATTGTGGAAGTGGGCGAGGAATGGTCTGGCGCTCGGGGCAGTGCTGGCCTTCGGGTTCTGGCTGGGCGCGGGGCGCACGGTCAAGGCGTCAAGCAGCGATGCCGGAATGGGCGTGCAGTTTCAGCTTGCCGGAGTGAACGAAGCGAGTTCATTGCTGGTGTACCAGCCGGAAACGCGGACCGTGTACGTCTATCAGGGCGCCACGCTTGGCAACGCAAACGTCCAATGCACATATAAGTTTGAGATGACGCGGCCGGGTGAGGTTATTCATCGCGTTCCCTGTCCCGTGCAGCAATTGAACCCGTAACAGATTATTCTGCGCCGAAGATGCGCTTAAAGAATCGCCCGATTTTGCGGAAGAAGCCGGGCTTCTTGGGCGTGCCGGATGCCGGAGTCGCACGCCCTGCGGCACCCGCCGAGGCGGGAGGTTGAGGGATGGCGACTGATTGCGGTGAAGCCTGGCTGCTCTTGTAAACAAGGGTGGTTGCGGCTTGGCCAGATCCAGCCGGTGTGTTTGCGCCGGCCGCGGGAGGCGATTTGGGCGCCAACCCTTCGCTCTGTGCCAGCGGAAATTCGTTGGCCTCGGATTTCGGAGACGGAGGACACCCGCACGATTCTGTTTCCTGGTCGACCACTTTCTGCAGGCTGCCGTGCTCGAACATCACGCGCTGCCCCGGCTGCACGCGATAAAGACCCCCCTCGAAGACACTCGTTACGACGACGTAAGGCGCGTTCGCTCCTGCGTTATCCACGCACGTGTCGCCATCGTCGCCCATCCGCACACTGACATCCGCAGCATTGGGGCCGCCAATCATGATGCGAAAGTAAGGAGTGAGCAGCGTGTCGGCATTTTGCTCGCGTGCGGTGCTCGCCGCAAAGCTCATCTCCACCGCGCCGCGATCAAGCGCAACCAGCAACCCGGGAACATTGCCCGACGCCGCGCTCGAATCGGCCGCGAGCTTCACGGTGCTCGACGCGCATACGTGCATGGTTCCGCGATACGGTAGCGTGATCTGGGCTGTTCGATCGCCCGCGGTGATGGTCCCGCTGCCGGTGATGTACGCGCGCCCGTTCCACGCTTGCAGCGGGCCCGCCACTGAGAGTGCTGCGCCGGGAATGGATTTATCCAGCGGAACGATGGCGACCGGTGGAGTAGCAAACGAGGGCGCCTCCCCTCCTGCCGCTGGAGGCTGCGATGTTCCCGCATCTGCCGCACCCGGCGTTGCCGGCCCGGTGGAGGGTGCCGTTGCCGGCGCTGTTTGTGAAGGTGCAGTCGATGGCGCCATTGGATTTTGGGCAGCGCTTGCCTGCGCTGCCAGAAATGCTACGGCGATCGCCAGCAGCAGAATCAGCCTCGAGACGCGCTGCACGCTCGATCCGAAAGATGAAGTGCTCAAAGGGGCGTTGATCGCGTCGTGCATGGGCTACATGTCCAGAAAGTTGCGAATCATCTGGTGTCCGCCCTCGGTGAGCACGCTCTCGGGATGGAATTGCACACCCTCAACCGGCAGGCTGCGATGGCGCACTCCCATAATGACCTTGCCTGAACCATTTGCTTCGGAAGTCTGAGCCGTGACGGCAAGCTCGGCGGGCAGCGATTTTTCTTCCACGATGAGCGAGTGGTAACGCGTGCAGGTGAGCGGTGTAGGCAGTCCAGCGAAAATACCTTTCCCGTCGTGCTCCACGGCGCTGGTTTTCCCATGCATCAGCGTCTGCGCGCGAATCACTTTGCCGCCGAACGCCTCGCCAATAGCCTGGTGGCCCAGGCAAACGCCCAGAATCGGAGCCTTGCCTGCCATATGCCGGATGAGCGGCACCAGAATTCCTGCCTCATGCGGTGTGCACGGACCCGGCGAAAGCAAGATCCGCTCCGGCTTCATGGCCTCGACCTCTCGCGGCGTCACCTCGTCGTTGCGACGCACCACAACATCCGCACCCAACTCGCCCAGATACTGGACCAGGTTGTAGGTGAAGGAGTCATAGTTGTCGAGGACGAAGACCATGGTGATTTCCAGTGTAGCGCGTGCCGTGCGGCGCACGGGTTTGTGCGATCTAGCCCACCGCTTGCGCCGCCTCGCGCCCATCTGCAAAACTGGCCTTGGTTCATCTCCATGGTTATTCACTTCCTCATTCAAGGTCGCGTGCAAGGTGTTGGCTTCCGCTGGTTCGTGCAGCGCGAGGCCAGCGAGCTGGAATTGCGCGGGTGGGTACGTAACACTGAGGATGGCGAAGTGGAAGTAGTCGCGGCTGGCGACGCCGGCAATCTCGATGAGCTTCGCAGTAGCCTTCGCCGCGGTCCGCGCGGTGCGCGTGTCGACAATGTCGTCGAGCACACTCTCGCAGAAACCGAAGCCAATGGCCTCGATTCCTTCAAGATCGATGGCGCATGGTGATGGTGGCTGGCGTCAGAGATCGGTTGTCAGTTGCTGCCATCTCGCCTGCTGCTGATATTCCACATAAAACATTCTCTGAGAGCACCAAGCTCGCCACCTCCTCTCGCGCCAGCTTGCGGCGCCGACGCGGCTACTGGCGATAAACTGAGTGCTGACAACTGACAACTCATCACCGAGAACTGGAGTCACGCACTGCCATGCCGGAAACTGCCAAGCCCGTCAACGTTGAAGATCTGAAAAAGCTTGTCCGCACCGTGCCGGATTTTCCCAAGCCGGGGATTCTCTTTTACGACATCACCACGCTCCTCAAGGACAAAACGGGATTCGCGCAGTTGATTGACGCCATGGCGGCGCATTACATCGGGCGCCACATCGACCTGATTCTTGGCATCGAGGCGCGCGGCTTCATCTTCGGTCCTGCGCTGGCCTACCGCCTCAACGCCGGCTTTGTTCCCGTCCGAAAGCCCCGCCCGTTGCCCGCGTCACCTACGACCTTGAATACGGAACCGACACGCTGGAGATTCACATGGACGCCATCGCCCCGGGACAAAGCGTGGTGCTGGTGGATGATCTGCTCGCCACTGGGGGCACCATGGAAGCCACCATCAAATTGGTGAAACAACTGGGCGGCGTCATCGCCGGCCTGGGCTTTGCCATCGAACTTGACTTCCTCAAGGGCCGCGAGCGCTTCACCGATTACGACGTCTTCAGCCTGTTGCATTACGACGAGTAGGAAATCCACATCCCCCGGGGCGCCGGCCCTCGTTTTTGTCCGGAAGTGTGCCGGATTCGAGTGGTATTCTGATTCCCCAAATTCAACCCCCGGAGGTAACGAATCATGAAAGTCCGTCTGGCAGTCAAGATTGCCTTGTGTATCCTCGTCGCGAACCCCCTCCTTTGCACAAAACCAGCAGCCGCACAAATGCCGAGCGGAGTCAATCCGCCGCCAAAGTATATTTACCTCTCAAACGTTGCCATCAAGCCGAACATGAGCGGTTCTTTCATTGCAGCTGAAACTTCTGAGGTGCAGGCCGAGCGCGATGCAAAAGCACCCATCCAGTACTTCGGAATGCTCAGCTTCACGGGCTCTCCGCACGCCTTGTTTTTCGCCGGCTTCAATTCTTTTGCCGATATGCAAAAGGAGCACGACCAGGGGATGTCGGACTCTAAGCTCCAGGATGCCCTCAAGGCCGGAGACGCGGCCGAGGCTCCCGCGCTGAGCCAAACCTACGGCAGCATTTACAAGTATCGCGACGACTTGAGCCTGAATTCGGCGGTCGATATTTCGCAGATGCGCTTCTTCGACATCACTCTTTTCCATGTTCGTTACGGCCACTATGAGGATTTTGAGCATCTGGTGAAGTTGTACGAGAAGGCCTATTCGTCCATCCCGAATGCGCACTGGGCCATGTTTGAAAAACTGTATGGCGAGGACAGCGACAGGACCTTCATCCTTGTAACGCCGATCAAGGCGCTTGCGGAAGAAGATCAGGCCATGATCGACGGCGATAGCCTGCCCAAGACCGTGGGCGCGGATCAAATGCAATTGATGCGCGAACTGGGGTCGCAGACGGTCGAGTCGTCCGAGTCGGATCTTTTTGCCATAATTCCGCAAATCAGCTATGTGCCGGATGCATGGCTCACGGCCTCGCCCGACTTCTGGGGCAAGAAGTAAGCAGCAAGCCGCACAACGCCAAATACAAGAAGGCCCATCCCGAAGTGGAATGGGCCTTCATTCAGAACTTGTGCTCGATACGGCATACCCGTTGCGAAGGCCCGATCCAGTTGACGGCATCAAAACACGTCTTTGGGCTTTTGCTCGTCCGCCGACACAGATTCGTTCTCGGGCGACTCACCCGCCGCAGCAGATTCCTCCTGAAACATCTGCGGATCGGCGAATCGATAGCCCACATAAACGTCAGTCAGCAGGTACAGCGGATTCGACGGGTCGTCTTCGATCTTCTTGCGCAATTGCCTGACGAAGGTGCGTAGGTACTCCACTTCTTCGCGGCTTTCCGCGCCCCATACTGCAGTCAGAAGCTTGGCATAGGTGACCACGCGTCCAGCGCGGCTCATCAGGCAGTACAAGATGTCAAACTCCTTGCGCGTGAGCTTCACCGCCGCGCCGCGCTTGGTGACCAGCCGCTTAGCAGGCTCCAATCGGATTTCACCGATCTCCATGGGCGCATCCTCAGGCCGGGCGGGAGCGCGCACGCGGCGCACCGCCGAGCGTATCCGCGCAATCATCTCCCGGGTGCTGAACGGCTTGGTCACATAGTCGTCGGCGCCTAATTCGAGCGCCTCTACTTTGTCTTCCTCATCGTCGCGCACTGTGAGCATCAGTACCGGCAGCCGCGGCGCAAAGCTGCGAATTCGCTTGAGCGTTTCAATGCCGCCGATACCCGGCATATTGATGTCGAGAAGCACTACGTCGTGAGGAGCAGAGCGCAGTGCCTGCAGCGCCTCCTCACCGCGGGAGGCCTCTGCCACTTGGAATCCAAGCTCAACGAGCGGTGGCCGAAGCGCGCGGCGAATGGCCGGTTCGTCGTCGACCACGAGAATGCGAATCGCGGACTGCGTCATGACGAGCTCTCCCTCTCTATTGTCAACGGAATGGCGGCAAAAAACGTGGTGCCTTCTTCTTCATCGCTGGTGACCCAAACATAGCCGCCGTGAATCTGCGCAGCCCGCCTGGCCACCGACAAACCGATTCCCGTACCTGGTGCGCGGTCGGCATAGGTTGACGAACGATAGTAACGGTCAAAAATTCGCTCTCGGTCCGCCATAGGGATGACAGGCCCGAAACTATGCACGGAAAAAATCGCCTCCGCCCCGGCAACCAGCACCCGAATGGTGATTGTGCTGCCGAAGTTGGAGTATTTGCATGCGTTGTCAATGTACTGGGTCAGCAACATGGTCATCAACTGCTGGTCGCAACTCAGCACCAGATCCTCGTCTTCGATCTCGATGGCGACCTTCATGCTCGCCAGCCGGTCCTTAAGCGCTGCTACGACCTCCTCAATAATCGTCCCCACGCTCACCTGAGTCACGTGAATAGCAACTTCGCCCGCATCGAGCCGTGCGGTGGTTAGCAGCCGGTTGGTCAAGTCGCCGAGCAGCGTGGTCTGCTCGTCGATCAGTCCCACGAGATCCGCCTGGCCCGGTGAGAGCCGGCCCATTTCGCCCAGTCCCGTCGATGCGGCGCGAATCGCCGTGAGCGGAGTTTTGTACGCATGGGCCAGGCTGTCGAGCACCGTGGCGCGGAGCTGCTCCGTGCGGCGCTCGGTCTCAATGCGGCTCTCGTTGGCGAAGGCGCGATAACGGTCGAAGGTGATAGCAATGAGCGAAGCAATCGCGTTGTTGGTCAGCGGACTCGTTTCTCCGCGCACCACCAGGCTGCCGACGGGTACGCTTCCGAGCCGCACCACTCTGCGCCCGATCCCACTCTCTGGATCGTCATCCGAGGTTTCAAAGTAGTAGACGTTCTGCGCCATCTCCTGCGGGTCGACATTCCAGAACCCCGCCGTGTAGACGTCGCGCAGATCAGCGTCGAATACCGCGACAGCTTCAAGGTTAAAAATCTCATGCACCAACTCAGCCAACTGCGGGCCCGGTTCCACATGCAGGTCCATCTGCAGAGTCTGCCGCGTGAATTCGTAAAGGTCTTCCATCTGCCCGCCGCGCAACTCGGCCTCGCGAGCGTGATTGGTTACGCGCGCCGACAGCCGGCTGACCGTGAGCGCAACCGCCACGAAGACCAGCAAGGTGACGGAGGCAGTCGGATTGGCCGCCATGGCCAGTTCGGGTTGTTGCGCGCTAAACCAACTCTGCGCCACCACGGCAGAGAGCGACACGATGACAGCCTGCCAGAAGCCGCACAACAGCGCCGTAGGAACCACGATGACCAGGTAAAGCAGTGCGGCAACTGGGAGCAGTCGCGGCGTCAAATGCGTCAGCGCCGCCACCAGGATCACTGCTAGTACGCCCAGCGCGCACTCCAGCGTGAACAGAAGTATCCGCAAGCCGGAACCGTGGGGACGGCTAAACAAGATTACCGACCTGCCTGGATGGCGTTGTGACAACCGGGCACCCACTTTCCTGGTTCGAAATCACTGGGTCCACCAGCTCTGCGCAACGCATGAACTCGGATGCGCCACCCGCGCCAGGCTCTCATACCGCTCGGGGACCGATCAGAAATCAACACGGAGCTGCCCGCAGTGCCCAGACTCCAGCAAGCTCTAGAGAGGGAAATAAAATTTTATCAGGTTCTTCGCTTGCTCTTCACCGGGCAGGACTGCTGCGCAGCGGAATGGCAGGAGACGAACCGCACGGGGGTGCATTCGCACGAGAGAGCAAAAGGAGGTCGGGCACGCAGCTACTTCTATCCGTTAATGCCGAAACCAAGAGTGCCGAATCCAATGAAGCACCGCATCACCGTACTTCAACAAGCACCACAAAAACAATGAGGTAACCAATATGGCTAATGTGGGTTGCAATCGGACCCGCAGGGGCTTCTGTCTCTCTTGCCACCACAAAAGAGTCAGCAACGTTGCCGTGAGAAACGCCAAGCAAGCCAAAGCCAGAATTGCGGCCATACCCCAGCCAGACCCTCCCAGCATGCATTCATGGTTTGCGGATTCCCTTGCAACGGCCCCGCCGCTTGCCGCGATGGGCTGCCTTTTACATCCGTTTTGTAACTATTTCACGTATTAAAGTGGAGATGAAGAATCTTTTTCGTTTCATCATTTAATCTTTATGCTTCATTTGCGTTACTAGTGATAGCTCGTTTCTGTCTATCCAGGGCGCCTTTCACCACAACGCGATTGCCGGCCATCGTCGGCAGTCCAAACCCTAACTGTGCGCATCGCAATGCCGATTCTTGACGCCTGCTTCCGGCGCTCGAAAGGTTGCGTAGGGGCGCGCCGTGAGTGTCCCACCATCATCTCCCATCATGCACAAATCTTTTCCTGGAGGTATCGTGTCGATGCATTCGAACACAACTGCAATCCTTCGATCAATCGCTGGAGCAGCAATGGCGATCGCCCTCACCGCTGGTGCGCAGACGCCAGCGCCGGCAGCGGCTCCTGCCGCAGCACCTGCCCAGGCACCGGCCGCCGCGCCGGCGCCGGCCGCTCCTGCCGCTGCACCCACATGGAGCGTCGGGCCGATGGATCTGAGCGGGTACATTGACGGCTACTACAGCTTCAATTTCAACCGCCCCAACACTTCGATGGGCGACTTCGATCAGCTCAACCAGCTCTATAACTTCAACGACAAGACGGATCAGTTTGAACTGAGCGCTGCCAAGCTGACACTGAACCACAGTCCCGATCCGGTTGGCGCGCACGTCGATTTCATCTACGGCCGCACCAACGACCTGATCAATAACGCAGCTTCAAATACAACGACAACCACCTTTGTCGCCTCCCAGCTTCCTTACCTCGAGCAGGCATTTCTTAGCATCGCGCCACCCAAGGCCAAGGGCTTCGAATTGGACTTCGGCAAATGGGTTACTTCGGCGGGCGCTGAAGTAATCGAGGCCAAGGACAACTGGAATTACTCGCGCTCCCTGCTCTTTGTGAATGCCATTCCCTACTGGCAATTCGGCGCGCGCACCTCCATCCCCGTCTCGAAGACCGAGACTGTCGGCTTCCAGCTGTACAACGGATGGAATAACGTCTCCAAATCGAACGGCGGCATCTCTGGAGCGTTTACCAGCGCTCTTGTGAAACCGAAGTACACCTGGGATTTCAATTATCTGGTTGGTCCCGAGAACCCCAACACCGCCAGCGGCCTGCGCAACCTGTTCGATACCACGCTGCTGCTGACACCTCCCGGAAAATTCAACGCGTACATTAATTTCGATTACGGCCAGAATCAGGACGCCACCTACAACTGCGGAGAGGAGACGCTATGCGGCGACAACCATTTGAACAAATGGTACGGTGTAGCCGGCGCTTTCCACGAGCAGGCGTCCGCGAAGAACGCGATCGCCGGTCGGTTTGAATGGTTTGACGATGCGAACGGCGTTCAGACCGGTACCGCTCCCACAGGGAACACCCTCTACGAAGGCACCTTCACCTATGAGTACAAATGGGTGGAAGGCGCGCTCATGCGTGTCGAATATCGGATCGACAAATCCAACCTCAAGTACTTCGACAAGCTGGCCGATCAGTTTACCGACCAGCAGCAGACAATCACCGTGGCCTTCATCGCCTTCTTCGGGCCACATCGCTAAAGACTCGTTTCTTTGTTTCGTCCTGATGGGACTTTATATGGTCCTGATGGGACAACCGATAGACTCGCTTCACCGCAGTTGAACCGGGACCGGCCGAAGCCTAACCAGGCTCACCAGCAGGTCCCGCAGCAAGACGCTCCGTGACTCGATCTGTTCCCCGCCACAGACAAGCACGCGGCCCGATTTGTTGGAAGAACTTCCCGGGGGTCAGCCACCGGGAGCCGCCTAACGAAAACTTCAAAATCTCAGGAGAATGCTCATGGCAGATCAGAAAGCACCTCAGATGCAGGCCAGCCTGGGTTTAACCCAGTTGACCGCAAATGCAATGGCGCTCATCGCCCCCGGCGCCTTCCTATGGCTCACGTTCTACATCCAGGCGACTACGGGTGTTGCGGGTCAGCCATCCACCGCCCCATCCATGTGGCTGGGCATCTTCGTATCCCTTCTACTTTGTCTGGCCACCGCGGTGTCCTACGCCGAGATCTCCAAACTCTATCCCGGCACCGGCTCCAGCTACTACTACGCTGAACAGGCCATGCTATCCAAAGACAAGGCCTTCAAATATGCACGTGTCGCCAAGTTCGTCGTCGGCTGGGGCTCGCATCTTTACTACTGGGTCTATCCTGGCGTGATGGTAGCCGTCACCGGCGTTTTCGTCGGTTACGTGGTCGGCTTCCTCTATCCCAGTTTCATGAGCGGTTCCAACCCCGGACTACTCTTCATGGCCGTTATCGCGGTGGTTTTCTCCTTCTTCGTAGCTTGGATCGCCTCCAAAGGTGCCGGCGCATCATCGGCCGTCAACATCGCCATGAATGTAATTCAGATCTCTGCGCTGATTGTCTTCAGCGTTCTGGCCATCGGCTATCGCGCCAGCCATCCGGAGGGCACGCCTAGCTTCCAGTACGATACGCAGACTCAGGAGACTTTCACCTTCCAGTTCGCGACAGCCAAAGACGGCTCGATCATGCGCGATTCCACTGGCACTCCGCTGCCGCAGCTGGACTCGGCTGGCAAGCCGGTTCCGTTCACAATCAGTTATCAGCCCACCGACTCAAGCGGCAATTTTCTCGCCCATCCCAGCGCAGCTTCGGTGATTGGCGTCCACAAGTGGAGCTGGGTCTTCATCCAATCCACAGTCGCCATTCTTATTCTTGTCGGTTTTGAGTCGGTCACCTCGATGGGAGGCGAGGCCAAAAATCCGACCAAGCATATTCCCATCGCTGTCATTGCATCGTTATTGATTCAAGGATTGTTCTGCTACCTCTTTGAATACTTCTGCGCCAATTATTTCCTCAACTCGGGGTACTCCATGCAAAGCGCGACGACTTCAGCCGCGCCTATTGGCGACATGATGATCATTGTCGGCGATCAACTGCTCGGTCAGGGCCATGGCCGTTACTTCATGCTGGCTGAAGCCGTTACGGTCTTCTTCGCCTTGATCGGCACCACGCTGGCCTGCATGAACACCGGCGCTCGCGTCACCTACGCCATGGGCAAGGACGAAGAGGTTCCCGAACACTTCGGCATGCTTCACTCGAAGACCCTGAGCCCGCATAAGTCCATCTGGACGCTGGCCTGGATCTCCGCGGTCATTGGCGTCATCGCCATCTCGCTGATGTTCGGCGACGCCGGCGCGGTGAGCGACGCCACCATCGCCGCTCTGCCAAAAGGAATCTTCTCAAGCTGGGGCTACCTGCCGCACGACACCATGGCCAAGCTACCCAACTCGCTGCTGGCCTTGACGCTGACCTCAAACTTTGGCACCTTTATCCTGTATGGGCTGAGTTGCTTGCTGTGCATCGTGGCCTATCACAAGCGTCCCGACCACAAACTCTTTCGCCACACTCTGATCCCCGCATTCGGCCTGATCGCTAACCTGACTTGCATGGCCTTCTACGTGGCCGGTCCGTTCTTCAACCTCGGCACAAAAATGGAACCGCTCACCGCGCTGGGAATTTCGGCGATATGGGGCATCTACGGTGCGATTTACTTCCTGCGATCTTCAAAGTCATCAGGAAAAGCGGTCCTGTTGAGTTCCAAACAGCAAGCTTGACAAACGACGCTCGAATCGAACTTTCACATCTGGGTGGACCCTCCCCGGCCTCACCATGAGAGGCTGGGGAGAGCGCCACCCAGTCGTCGTTTTGAGGCGACGCATCAAGATTTCCTAAAGAAAGGCATCGCGGCGGCGGATATGTTGGACGTTCAGTTCGGCCAGGCAAGCGACTTCGGCAAAGTCCGCACCAACAACGAAGACGCCATGGGCTCCTTTATCCCGTCCTCGCGCCAACAAGCGCGGTCCCACGGCTTTCTCTTTGTGGTTGCAGACGGTGTCGGCGGCATGGATTTGGGCGAGGTGGCCTCGGCCACAGCCATCTCGGTGATGACCGAGCAATTTGCCAAGTCACAGTCGGGATCGATGCTCATCAGCCTGTTGCCCCGGCTCATCCAGAGCGCCAACTCCGCTGTGCACGATCGCAGGCTGGAGCCCGAATACCGCGGCAAGAATATGGCCACCACCCTCGTGGCCTGCGCGCTGCGCTACGACCAGGCTGTCGTCTCGCATGTCGGCGATTCGCGCTGCTACCTGGTTCGCAACGGCCAGGCTCGCCAAGTGACGCAGGATCACACATGGGTCAACGAGCAGCGCAAGATGGGCCTGATCTCTGCCGGCGAGATTCCCGCCTCCGATTCCCGCCACGTTCTCATTCGATCGGTGGGGCCGGAAATGTTTGTCTCTCCTGACACCACAGCTCTCACCCTGCAGCCGGGAGACGTTCTCGTCCTCAGCACCGACGGATTGCACGACGAGATGGGCGAAGCCGAGATCGCGTCCATCGCTTCGCAAAAGAAAGATGCTTCGCAAATCGCCCGTGAACTCGTGGCCCGCGCGGTTGAAATCGACGGAGGTGATAACACAACCGCGCAGGTAATCCGCGTGCGCTCAGTGGAACAGGTTGGCATGTATCGCGGCCGCCCCTACAGGCTGCCGATATGAGCGGGCCAGTGTTGCCGATTTCTATTCTCTTCTTCCGAGATTCCGGGCGCTCCTTGTTATTCTTCGGGCTGGCACCCGATACAGTAAGGAGGACACCGATGGAGCGTGGGTCGCGATGAGTTTTTACGATGTTCTGGAGCCGGGAACGCAGCTGGATTCCTACCGAATCGACGCGCCCATCGCCAAAAGCGGCATGGCCACTATTTTTCGCGCCACCGACACGCGCGATGGCCGCACTGTCGCCCTGAAAATTCCCCACCCCGATATGGAGGCCGATCCCATCCTCTTCGACCGCTTCAAGCGCGAAGGCGCGATCGGTGAACGCCTGAACCACCCCAACGTCATGCGCGTCTTCGCCGATGAGCGTCGCTCCCGCATTTACATGGTCATGGAGTGGTGTCCGGGCCGGCTGCTGCGCCAGATTCTCGACGAAGGCCGTATTCCCCAGGACCGCGCCATCCGAATCGCCATCGAAGTTCTGAAGGCCCTCGACTACATCCATGCGAATGGGGTCGTCCA
>Ga0326728_10019390_pt1 | contig 13200 bp, 7 predicted proteins | sample MB3enrmetagenome_FD_207602 | JGI IMG/M metagenome (GOLD analysis project Ga0326728, IMG submission 207602) | Lab enriched peat soil microbial communities from McLean, Ithaca, NY, United States - MB31MN | ecosystem: Environmental > Terrestrial > Soil > Wetlands > Peat | place: USA: New York...
AACCCCTGCTTTCTTAACCCCTGCTTTCTCATCCACTGCCCTTTGCCGACGTGCGCTTGCCGCTGGGGTTTCGGGCATGGGAACGGCCCGCGGTCAGGACCTCCCTGACCGTGGCCCACAACTCCGCGCCCTTCGGAGCCCCGCCCCATAGGAGTGGGGGCGGTTCGCGAACCGCCCCCTTATTCTCCCCAGCTATTTGCCTGTGCCCGTCAACGCGACCGTCTGCGGGCTGTTGTTGGCACTGTCGTTGACGTTCAGGGTGGCAGTGCGAGTGCCCGCCGCCGTCGGTGTGAAAGTCACAGCGACCGTGCACTGGGACCCTGCGGCGACACTTCCGCTGCAAGTATCCGTCTCGGCAAAATCACCCGGGTTGGCGCCCGTGAACGTGATGCTGATTGGCAATGCGGCGGAGAGGTTATTGGTCAGCGTCACGTCCTTCGCGGCGCTCGTGCTCCCCACCGTCTGCTTGGCAAACGTCAAGGAGATGGGCGCCACCTTGGCCTGCACGATGCCCGTTCCCGCGAGCGCGGCGGTTTGCGGACTGTTGGACGCGCCGTCGGTTACCGTGAGGGTTCCCGTCTCTCCGCCAATGATGCTGGGTGTGAACGTCACCGAGATGGTGCACTTTCCGTCGGCCGGTACGCTGCTGCCGCAATCACCGGTCTGGGCAAAATCCCCGCTGGTGGTGATGGTGATGGCCAGGGCGGAGTCGAGGTTATTGGTTAAGGTGACATTTTTCGCCGCGCTCGTGGTGCTCTGGGGCTGATTGCCAAAGCTCAGCGAGATGGGGCTGAGCGTGGCCGGCACTACGCCCGTCCCCGACAAGGAAGCGGTTTGGGGACTTGTGGACGCGCCGTCGGTTACGGTCAGGGTTCCCGTCTCCCCACCAATGAGGCTGGGTGTAAACGTCACCGAGATGGTGCACTTGGAGTTGGCCGGAACGCTCGTGCCGCAATTATTGGTCTGGGCAAAGTCCCCGCTGGCGGTGATGGTAGTGATGGCGAGGGCGGAATCCAGATTATTGGTTAAGTTGACGGTTTTCGCAGCACTCGTCATGTTCAAGGCCTGCTTGCCGAAGCTCAGGGAGACGGGACTGAGCGCTACGGGCACCACGCCCGTTCCCGACAACGCCACAGTTTGAGGGCTATTCGCGGCACTATCCGCAACGGTGACGGCGGCCGTTTCCGCGCCGGTCTGGCTGGGCGTAAGCGTCACCGAGAGGGTGCACTTCACTCCCGGCCCCATGCTCGCGGGGCAATTGTCAGTTTCCGCGAAGTCGCTCGCGTTCGTTCCTGCAATCGTGATACTCGCAAGGTTCAGGTTCGTTGTGCCGGTGCTGCTCAGCGTGAAGGTTTTGGCGGCGGTCGTCGTGCCCAGCGCCTGATCGCCAAATGACCGCGAAGCCGGGGAGACGCTGGCCGCCCCGCTGATCCCGACGCCAGTAAGCGATACCGTCTGCGGGCTGTTGCTGGCGTTGTCGGTAATGGTAATCGAGCCACTCTCGGCACCCGTCGTCGTGGGGGTGAACATCACGCTAAACGTGCAGGTGCTGTTGGGCGTCACCGTAGCCCCCGTGCAAGTGTCATTGCTCGTCGTAAAGTCGCTGGCATTCGTACCGCCTATTGCGACCAGCGAGATGGTAAGGTTGGCCGTGCCGGTGTTGGTGACGATCTCCGTTTGGGGCGCGCTAGGGCTGCCAACATTCTGCGGGCCGAAGGTGAGGCTGTTGGTAGACAGAGTTACTTCCGGCTGGTTGCTGGTTAAGGTGATTTTGGCGACAAAGCCGTCGCGTGCAGCGGCCCCGCTGGGCGAACTCTGAGCGCCGTGGACAGTTTGGAGCGCCCCCGAGGTGACCGGGAAATCTGCGGATTCGGTCAAGCCTCCCACGTAGATGCCGCCAGCCCCGTCGAGCGCCAACGCCGCGGCTTGATCATACCCGCTCCCACCGAGGTATGTGGAGAACAGCAGATTCGTTCCGGTCGGGTTAAGCTCGGCGACGAAAGCATCCCCGGATCCGCCAGCGGAGCTTTGGATAGCATTTGCGGTGACAGGGAAATCACTGGCGTCGGTGAAGCCCGCGATGAATGCGTCCCCAGTCTGATCCAGAGCCACGCCCACACCGGATTGGCCGCCGGTTCCGCCAAGGTAGCTGGCATAAACCAGGCCGGTTCCCGTTGGATTCACCTCTGCAACGAAGGCGTCCTGCGAGCCCGTGAGGCTGGTCTGGAACGCGCCCGCGGTAACTGGGAAGTCGGTTGCCTGCGTGGAGCCGGTCACGTAAGCGTCTCCCGCGGCGTCCAGCGCAATGCTAGTAGCTACCGTCTCGACAGACGACGGCTGAGAAGCGCCGCGCAGTTCCGTCGAGTAAATCAGACTGCTGCCAGTGGAATTTACCTCCGCGACGAAGCCGTATGCCCCGCACGCCTCCGCACCTTGGAACGCGCCGGGCGTGGTGGGAAAGTTGCTGGAGCCCGTCCACCCGGCAAGATACGCATCTCCTGAAGAATCAAGCGCGATGCTCCTGACTTGGTCATCCCCATTCCCACCCAGGTAGCTCGCGTAAATCAGCCCGCTCCCAGTCGGGTTCAGCTTGGCAACGAAAGCATCGACAGACGGAATCGTGCCGCTGCAATTCCCATAATACCCACCGCCAGGGGAGGTCTGGAAGGCTCCCGAAGTGACCGGAAAGTCGGTCGCTTGAGTATTACCTGCAACATAGGCATTCCCGGATGCGTCAACTGCTATCGTGGTCCCGTTTGACTCACTCGTCGTGCCGCCTAGAAAAGTCGAGTAGACCAAGGCTGAGCCGGTCGGATTCAATTTGGTCACGAAAGCGTCGCCTTCCCCTCCTCCCGGAGTAGATTGTCCTGCCGCCCCATTGACGGTCTGAAAAGCGCCGGGAGTGACGGGGAAGTCGGTGGAGCTGGTTTGGCCAGTCACATAAACGTCGCCCGTCGAGTCAACCGCGATCCCCTGCGCCCCATAAGCTTCCTCGAAACTTCCACCCAGGTAAGTAGCCCAGAGCAGCGCTGTCCCGGAGGGATTAATCTTGGCCACGAAGGTGTTGGTCGGGCCTCCCGCAAAATAAGAGTAGCCCGTGCTGATCGCGGGCAGAGAGGTCTGGAAAGCGCCGGGGGTAGCCGGGAAATTTGTTGAGGCGGTCATCCCGGACACGTAAGCGTCTCCGGATGAGTCCACTACGATGCCTTGCACCTCGTCGAGACCGTTGCCACCCAGGAACGTGGAGTAACTCAGGACGGGGTCAATCACGAGGGGCGAGCGCGGGTTGTATTTCGGGATAACAAACGCCACTTCGCCCCCCTTGGCGAGTGCGTAGCGCCCATCCAGGTATGCACGCGCCCCGCCGCTGCTTTCCTGATAGACCACCGGCTTCTGGAACCGGACCGCCCCGATGTCGGTCGGAACCGTCAAATCCCCGTTCGCAGCGATCTGGGGTGATGAACTCTTAGCACCCTTCGGTGATGGGGAGATCGCCGCTACTGACAGGCGAATCGCCCTCGGGTTTGCACCCGGATTCACCACAAAGTCGTACTCAACATGGCCCTGGCTGCCGTAATAAACAAGATCAATTCCGGGATAAACATTCTGGTACTTCACCTTGGCGTAGGTGGCAATGTTCGTCCGCCACTTTTTGGGGTTGTTGCCGATGAAATAGTTCGATACCCCGGGGAGCTTGTCGAGGCCCACAACCTGGGCATGGGGGTTGACGCCGGCGAGTTGAAGCTGGACGGCACTGGTCGGGGGCGAACCGGGAGTTTCCGGCGCTGTTTTCGTGTCAAGCAATGCGCTGGGACGAAACAGGTCCAGAGGGCTTTGCAGCAGCCCGCTGGGCAGTGGAAGGCCGCCAACCTTGAGGCTGGCCGCCGAGGCGCCCGCCCGTCCAGGCATCAAAGCTCGCCGGGTAGGAGGCTTCACAAGCGACAGAACAGCCTCATCCAAAGTCAGAAAGAGAGTGTAGCCCCCACCGCGCGAGAGGAACTTGACGCTCGGGTCGGTCTGGCCCTGGTTGGCCTCAAAACTGAGAGGCAGCTTGCCGTAGTTCTGAGCCAGTCGAGGTTGAATGGTATGAACGAGTTGGTCTTGCTTGGTTGAGTGCTTCTCTGGTAAATCGCTGGGCTGCGACAAAACCTTCGTGGTCAGTATGCCCAACAACATCAGAGCCAAAATTATCCCCAAAACCTTCTCAGCTTTGCCCTTCATAGGTGTCTCCTTTGTTGTTACGCCAGCGCATAGGCTTGGGCGTGATTCCGTAAAGCTTCTGTTCTACGTGCGCGCACGTGAGCCGCACATTTCGGCGGACTTCTTTCGTATACAGCGCATCATCGTGAACTAACGGCGACTACCAGCAACTTGTGCGGTAGGGCACTCCATTACGCACGAGATCGTTTCTTCCTGCCTCGGTGTTGCTCAGTGTCCGTGGGATCGTTGGAGGTCTATCGGAGAAAGTTCTTTCGCGGTTTTTACTACGAGTCTTCCAGCAGGTCCATTCGTGGGCAAACCACCCCTCAGCGCATTTCCGGAGCTTGAGGGGCGTGCGCAACGCGAGACGGGAGTGAACGCATCGTGCCACCGCGCCCTCCCTCTTGGCCTCGCTAACGAGCTTGGCTAATTGGCGGAAGTGTGCTCGTTTGAAATATAACTTGTCAATGAAAAAGTAATGGCAATTCTACCAGGCGGGTCGGCTGCCGCCAGAATCACGGGGCGATTGAAAAGCTGTCCTTCGGCTGACGGACTGGAGAACGAAACGGGCGCTACGTTTTCTTCCTGCCGTGCTCGCCCACCTGCGGGACGCCACCCTGATTCCCCGCAGCGCAACATCCAGGGAACGGCGAAGAACTTGAGGTGTCAATTTGGTGCCGCAAGTTTGAGGTCACAAATGAATCAAAGCAATTATTCTTCGCGATCTATTCGTCTTGGCGCTTGGCCGTGAACCCGTCTGTTTTCTCACAGCCTCTGTATGGGCCTCTTGAACCTTGCGCCCGCTCCAACAAAATCCTGCCGACAGAAAAAATGTCTGCTTAACATACATTGTATTCTCATGCGTGGGGGCGTGCCGGCCAAATGGCATTAGATATGCCGACTGCCTCTAAATCACTGAAAACAAAATAGATGGGAGAAAAACGTTGATAAGTTAATGAAAATAAAGTAGTTAGTAGTGTTATGATCTGGGAATAGCTCACAGTATCGGGCATTCGTGGAATATCCATAATCGTCCCTCAAATTTGCGATGGCAGATTTGACAAAAGGAAAATGCGGGACCACATCGCGCTCATGATTCTCAGATTTGAGACAACGGATTTACTGGTCGGCCCTTTTCTTGTCTTCGCGCGCGCGGTATGCTACGGTCATGGGGTGAGGAAAACGCGATTCCCGGCAATTGAATCGCGGCTTCACGCGTGTTAACTGAATGATTAAGCTGAGGCCACCCGCGGAAACTCAACCCCGGCATCTTGGGTGAGAATGGAAGTCCGATTTCCCAATGACGAACGCCCTCCCGCCTGGAAGATAGCATTCCTTCAGTATCTTATTGCCGTGAGTTTTCTAGGCCTGCTGGCGGGATACTGGCGGCTGCAAATTGGCCAGCACCAGCAGTATCTGGATCTGGCGGAACGCAACCGCATCCGCAATCTGCCGGTGATTGCGCCACGCGGGCGCATTCTGGACCGCGAGGGCCGCGTGCTGGCGGACAACTTTCCGGCCTTCAGCGTGTGGCTTTTGCGCGAGTCGGTTTCCAACCTGTCACCGGAAGCTGTCGTGGGAATCGCGCGCGGTCTGCAACTGGATCCTGACGAGCTCCGCCACACGCTGGAACGCACCGCCAGCCTGCCGCGCTTCCAACCCGTGCTGTTGAAGCAGTCGGGGACACTGGAGGATATTTCTTTCGTCGAATCCCACCGCGTGGAATATCCCGAACTTGAACTGATCCCCGTGCAACAGAGACTTTATCCGAAGCACCAGTTGGCGGCGGCGCTGCTGGGCTATGTGGGGGAAGTACCCGAGGACATGATCGCCAAGCTCGGGTCGTCTTACAAGCCCGGCGATGTCATGGGGAAGTTTGGTGTGGAGGGTGAGTACAACCAGGTTCTTTCCGGCCGCGATGGTATGCGGCGGGTGGTGGTGAATAGCCGCGGGCAGGAGGTCGGGTTGCTGAAGGAAATCGACGCGCATCCTGGCAACGATCTGCGCCTCACCATCGACCTGGACTTGCAAATGGCGGCGGAAGCGTCTCTCGGTGAACACCCTGGGGCAGTGGTGGCTCTTGATCCGCGCACGGGCGAAGTTCTGGTGATGGTCAGTCATCCGTCGTTTGATCCCAACGACTTTGCCAAACGCATCGACCCCAAGGAGTGGACGGACCTCATGAACGACCCCATGAAGCCGCTCATGAATAAGTCCATTCAAGCGCAACTCGCGCCCGGCTCGACATTCAAGATTGTGATGGCCACCGCGGCTCTCGAGACCGGAACTGTCAAACCCGATTTCATCGTGCACTGCGCGGGCGCGGTCACGTTTTATGGACACCTCTACCACGACTGGGTGTTCGAGAAACATAAGTCTCACGGCGCCGTAAACATCCACTCCGCGATCCGCGAATCCTGCGATGTGTTTTTCTACACCATGGGAGTAATGCTGGGAATCGACAAGATCGATTACTTTGCCCGAGGCTTGGGCCTGGGGGCGCGGACGGGCATCGACTTGCCCGGAGAGGCGCCGGGGTTGATTCCCTCTCCAGAATGGGTGCAACGCGCATTCAAGCGCAAGTGGTATGCGGGCGAAACGATTTCCGTGGCGATTGGCCAGGGCGCCGATTTGGTCACGCCCCTGCAATTGGCCCATACGATTGGCGGCATCGCCTTGGGCGGAGTCTTTCTTCGCCCGCACGTGGCTTTTCAGGACCAATTGCGGGCGCTGGGCGAAGCTCCTCCCGACACTCCCCCCCGTGAATTCCCCCTGAGCGATGAAACCGTTGCGGCGGTGAAGTCAGGTATGTGGGCCGTCGTGAATGAGGGCGGGGGGACGGGCGTCGCCGCGCGCTGCCCCGGAATCGAGATCTCCGGAAAGACGGGCACCGCGCAAGTGGTCAGCCAGACATTGGAACAGTCAGCGAAGAGTTCTGAATACAAGAGCACGGCCTGGTTTGTAGGGTATGCACCGTCCGACAAGCCGGAAATCGTCGTGGCGGCACTGGTGCAGCGAGGTGAGCACTCCGCCGTGGCCGTACCCATTGTTCGCGATGTTATCAAGGCCTATTTCGACAAAAAGCTTGGCCCCAAGCCCCCTGATAATCGAATGGAAACCCAGGCGAGGGTGCTGAGCCAGTTTCGACCGGCGACCCTGCCGGAGCCGCCAAAATCTGCTTTGCGGCAGTAGCCAAGGATGGAAAATTGGGTAGACCTTTCCGATCGAGCGATATCGACTGGTTTCTGTTAGGCTTGGCGCTGGCCCTCGCCGTCATTGGGGTTGTGGAAATCTACAGCACCACCCTGCACTCCCCCTTGGCGGGCCAGTACAAAAAGCAGATCTATTGGATACTCCTTAGTTGTATCTTGGCCCTGATTGCAAGCCGCCTCGATTACCACATGGTTTTGGAGCAAACCCCCTGGCTCTATGGTGGCTCCGTGTTGCTTTTGGCGGGACTGCTGGTGGCGGGCCACTCCATTGCCGGCACACGCCGATGGCTGCAATTTGGCCCCATGAGTTTCCAAGTGTCAGAAATCGTCAAGTTGATTATAATACTCGTAGTGGCAGCCTACTTTGCCGACCGGCGAACCAAGGCGGTCACTTGGGGGGACTTGGTAAAGCTAGGGATTTTCGTCGGAATACCGGCGGCCCTAGTAGCCTTGGAGCCCGATTTGGGCACAGCATTGACATTTATTCCGATTGTCGCGGCGGGCGTTCTCTTTGCCGGAATTCGGTTCCATCACATCGCCGTTTTGTGCCTGATCGGAATCCTCGCGCTGCCGGTGGGCTGGCATTTCCTTCGGCCCTACCAGCGTGAGAGATTGATGACCTTCGTACATCCTACACAGAATACTCAAAGCTCCAGCTACCAGGTTACCCAAACCAAGATTGCCATCGGCTCAGGCGGCTTTTGGGGAAAGGGATTGGGCAATGGCACGCAGAGTCGGCTGGGATTCATTCCGGTGTCCCACGCTGATTCCATTTTCGCCGCTTTCGCCGAAGAACAGGGATTTGTCGGAACGCTGCTCGTCCTGCTGTTGTATTTTGCTTTGCTCCTACGTTTGCTCGATGGAGCCCAAATGGCGCCGGACCGCGCTGGGGCCTTCCTATTGATCGGCCTGGCCGCGGTTCTGTTCTTTCAAGTTGTTATTAACACGGGGATGATGATCGGGGTGTTCCCGATTACCGGCATCCCCTTGCCGCTCATGAGTCAGGGCGGCTCCTCCCTGCTCTTCACGTTCCTTGGCCTGGGGCTGGCGATGAGCGTGAGGGCCAGGCGATATGTGAATTGAAGGCAGCCCATCGTCCGCTGGGTCGGGGTTTGCGCGTTCCCGCCAGGCGGTCCAGTTTATTGAGCGATTCGCGGCAAGGTTGGCGTCGCGCGTCGCGAGCCGGTTGGGTTCAATGGAGCGCGCGTTTTGAAAGCGCGTCTTGGAAATCATCCGGTACAGATTTTTATCCGGTCGAGGTCCGTTAAGTTTGTCCCGATGAGTCGGGGCGACCCGCCGGTCAGGAACGCTGTGAGTTGATCTCCGTCGGCTGACGGATTGATTTCCCGGCGTTCCGGAGAAGGGAGTTTCCATGTCCAAGGAGATGTATATTGCCTCGTCTCCGCACGAGACGAAGGTTGCCGTGTTGGAAGACGACCAACTGGTCGAGGTGTATTTCGAACGCGATACCGACGTCGGTTTAGTGGGCGGCATTTACAAGGGGCGTGTCAGCCGTGTGCTCCCCGGCATGCAGTCGGCGTTTGTGGACATCGGCCTCGAGCGTGACGCTTTCCTTTACGTTTCCGATTTCTTCTACGAGGACCAGGAGGAATACGACAAGGTCTTCGAGGAAGCGGAAGCGCGTGCCACCAAGTTCACTACGCAGCAGGCAGAAGCTCCCGCTGCGCCGGCGCCGCCAGCCCCGCCCCCCATAGTGGAGCCCCCGCCGCCCGTGGTGGCGGAAGTTGCTCCGCCGCCGGTTGCGCCTCCCCAAGTAGAACCTCGTGACGCAACGAGCATAACGCCGACTCCTGCCGCCTTACCGCAACCGCCAAGGGATTCACACGAGCGTCGGCCCTTTGATCCGCGACGTGGTCGCCGCCGTCGGCATCGCGGCCGGCCCGAATTCGGTGAGGGCCGCCACGGAGATCGCCGCTTCCCGCCTCCGCATCGTCCTGCGGAAGAGCCCACTGCAGAACACTACACGTTTGAAATCCTGCCGGGAGAGTCCCTGGCAAAATACCGAAATACCGCTTCCACGCCGACCGAGGAACCGGAATCTGGGATGCCGCACGACAACGTTTCCGACGTCGGGGCAGAGGGACTTGTGGCGGCGGAGGAAGGCGCGCCCCACGACGACAATTTGTCCGATGAGGGGGCTGAGCCCTTCGAGGGCAGCGCCCCTGCTGTTGAAACGGGCGAAATGTCCACAAAAACGCCGCCCCCGATCGAAATGTCGGCAGAAATGTCGCCTGCGCCTGAAGCCGTTGCCGAGGCCGCCGAGGTCGCGCCGGAAGTTGTTTCCGCGCCCATTGCGGAGGTTGCTGAAGTTGCACCCGCCGTTGCTGCCGAGGCATCGCCTGGGCCGCCAGCCGTGGTCCGCGCCGTGGTGACCGATGCCACGGTGTCATTTGCTCCGGGAATGATCCGCTCCATGATTTCTTCCCCTGCCGCGGAAGGCGCCTCCGCCGAAGTTGCCGAGGCCCCCGCGCCCGCAAGCGTCGCGCCAGTCCAATCTCCACCGCCGGCAGCCGTGCCGGTCGAGCCGACAGCGCCTGCCCCTCCTGCCGTGGAAGCCGCGCCCGCAACGGATATTGTCGCCCCTCATTCCGTGGCGGAAGTTCCCGCCTCATCTTTCGTGGCGGAAGCTGCCGTTTCATATTCGGTTGAGGGAATTGCCGGGCCTTCTTCTGGAGAAGCCGAATCGAAGGAAGGCGCGAAGGTGGAAGCCCCACTCGCCGCCGAGCGGAAGGAAGTTGCGGAAGCCGCAGCCACGCCCGAATCTGCCGCCGCGCCCGAATCCGCAGAAGTGGAATCCCCCTCGGAGCGTGCTGAGTCCACCGTTCTGGAGGAAGAAGTCGAGGGCGAAGAAGAAGGTTGGGAAGAGGGTGAGAAGCTGGCTGAGGGCACCGAGGGCGAACTGGACGACGAGGGTGAACTCCCCGCCGAGGTTGCCGCGAGTGCGGATGGCGCAGGTCAGCCCGTAGCTCCGGGAACCGCGTCCGATGATGATTCAGCGAGCCGAGCCCCAGGCGCTCCTGGCGACCGCACCTACACTCTGCGCGAGCCCCACCAGCGTCCGCGAATTGCCCCGCGCCGCCGCCGTGGACGCCGTGGTCCGGGTGGTGACCGCGGCCCGCGCCGTTTTGACAAGCCGCGCGAGTCATCCCGTCCGGGCGGCAATCATCATCCCGTACAGATTGCCGAAGTGCTGAAGGAAGGCCAGGAAATCCTGGTGCAAATCGCCAAGGAGCCGCTGGGCACGAAGGGTGCGCGCATCACCTCGCACGTGGCCTTGCCCGGGCGCTATCTGGTCTACATGCCCACCATCGACCACATTGGCGTCTCGCGCAAAATCGCCTCGGAAGAGGAGCGCCTGCGCCTGCGCAACATCATTCTGGAAAACAAAGGCTCGCTCACCGGCGGATTCATCGTCCGCACCGCCGGCCAGGGGCGTCCGGAGGAGGAGTTCAAAGCCGACCTGAAATTCCTCTCCACGCTGTGGAGCGAAATCCGCGCCAAGCGCGACCGCATGAAGGCGCCGGCGCTGATCCACCGCGATCTCGACCTCGTGCAGCGCCTGCTGCGCGATCTGCTGACGCCCGACTTCAAGTGCGTGCGCGTGGACAGTGAAATCGATTACGAGCGCGTGCTGGATTTTGTGAGCCGTTGCCAGCCCGGTCTGGTGGGCAAGGTAAAGCTCTACAGCCGCGACACGCCGCTGTACGAGGAGTTCGGCATCCAGCAGGAGATTGAGAAGGCGCTGAAGCCCAAGGTGTGGCTGAAATCGGGCGGCTATATTGTGATCAATCAAACCGAGGCGCTGGTGGCCATTGACGTCAACACCGGCAAGTACGTGGGCAAGACCAACCGGCTGGAAGACACCATCGTCAAGACCAACGTCGACGCCGTCAACGAAATCGTGCGCCAGGTGCGCCTGCGCGACCTGGGCGGCATCATCGTGATCGACTTCATCGATATGGACGAGCGCAAGAATCGCGCCCGGGTGGTGCAAGCCCTGGAAGAAGCCCTGCGCTCTGACCGCGCCCCCACCAAGGTCATCGCCTTTAACGATTTCGGATTGGTGGCCGTCACCCGCAAGCGCGTCAAGCAGTCTCTGGAGCGCACCCTCTGCGACCCGTGCACCTATTGCACCGGCTCCGGCTGGGTGAAGTCCGTCAACACCGTCTGCAACGAAATCCTGGCGGAAGCGCGCAAGATGGCCAAGGGAATCGACGGCAACGTCCTCACCCTGCGCGTCAATCCGGAAGTCGCCAAAGCGCTGAAGTCGCGCGAAGGCAACCTCATCTCCGAACTCGAATCGCTCACCAAGAAGGACGTCATCATCAAGAGCGACCCCAACGTCCACCAGGAAAGGTTTGAGATTTATTAAGAGCCGGGGTTCGGGTTTCGGGATTCGGGGTTCGGGTAAAGGGACAAGGGATACGGGATTAGGGGTTCGGGATTCGGGCTACGGGTTAAGGGATACGGGTTAAAGGACTCGAAACTCGACATCCGGGGCGAGGTTGGATTTTCGATTGCCGATTGCGGCTGGCGATTTTGGATTTTGGATTGATGGCCGCCCCCCGGATTTGATTGTGGATAAAGCGCAAATGGGGGCTAATCCCCGCTCTTGAGCGAGACAGAACGTGTTATTAGAAATGGCTCGATTTCTTAATAACGCCATTGTTTACTAAGGGTTAGCGGAATGGGCGGGGCTTGGCCCAATTCTCCGAAAATGAATTTGGGCTGGTCTGCCCAGCGACCTAAGTTGCAGGGGCAATTGTAGCGGCATTTGTAGGGGCAATTGTAGCGGCGCTCTCCGAGCGCCGAACGGCGGTCGTAGATCGCCGCTACAACCGAACGCGCACACATTGTCGCCCTGTAAACCTCGGTCTGTTACTTTTTGTCGTATTCCCCGGCGCGCCGCCTTCTGCTTTCCGCCTACTGCCTTCTGCCTCCTAATTCCCGAATCCTGAATCCGGATTTCGGGGTTCCCTTTTCCCGTGTCCCTTATCCCTTGTCCCGCCAACCGTTTCTTGAATCTTGAATTTTGAATCTCGAATCCTAGTCCTCTGACACCCGGCACCTAGCACCTGACACCTCACTCTGGGTGTATAATGACCCCATGACGCAAGACGCCACGGAACTGTTGAAACGTGCCCTAGCCCTTAGCGAGGCTGAACGCGCCGAACTCGCAGGCTCTCTGCTGGAGAGTCTGGATGGCGCCCCTGAAGATCCCGAAGTCGTGGAAGCCGCCTGGAACGAAGAAATCGCCCGCCGCATCAAGGATCTCGATTCCGGCAAAGCCCAAACCGTTCCCTGGGAAGAGGTCCGTCACCGGATTTCGTCCAAACTGACTCATGGCAGTTAAACCCGTCGAGTTTCTCGATGAAGCAAGCGCGGAATACGAAGCGGCTTTTGATTGGTACTTCACTCGGAGTGAGTTGAGCGCCGCGAACTTTACCGCTGAGCTTGCTCATGCTGTTAGCATGATTGCTGAAGCGCCGCAACGCTGGCCCGCCGCTCCGTATGGCACCCGCAAATTCCTGCTGCACCGATTTCCTTTTGTGGTGGTTTACCGCGAGCTACCTTCCACGATCCAAGTTCTGGCCGTTGCTCATGGCCATCGGCGCCCCGGCTACTGGAAAACCCGAATCTAAGGGTTGGTTGCCGGAATTGGTCTCCAATTCCGCGCGGCGTACCCAACGGAAGAGAACTGCACTGACGCGTGAGGATCCGCTCGACGGGTTCGAGCCGGTAGAGTAAGAGAGAGGACGACCCCGGG
>Ga0326728_10019391_pt1 | contig 13200 bp, 6 predicted proteins | sample MB3enrmetagenome_FD_207602 | JGI IMG/M metagenome (GOLD analysis project Ga0326728, IMG submission 207602) | Lab enriched peat soil microbial communities from McLean, Ithaca, NY, United States - MB31MN | ecosystem: Environmental > Terrestrial > Soil > Wetlands > Peat | place: USA: New York...
GGTTTCCGCGCCCAACGGAACCGTCATCTCCCATTTCAGCTGAAGTTCCAGTGACTGTAAGGAAGACGCTGCTTTTTTTCAAATCATCTCCTGCGTTAATGAAAACTTTCACATCTCGGTCAGTGTAACGAGTTGCAAGTTCCCCTACATAATCCTTCATCTCTTCAGTGATACTTATATAACTGTTCAAGTCGTCGATATATTTCCCAATCATGCCACTGCCTATTGTAAGAGTTATATCTTCCCCATCCCTCAATCCCATGACCTTCATATCCTCTCCGATTCCAGGAATGTGTGATTTCAGGTCTGTGAGAAGCTGTCTTTCTGTATTGTAGACAAGATGTTCAAGCTCAGAAAAAGGAGCATGGCCAACACCAAAAGAAGTGTCATTTGCAATAGGAACCCGATCTCTTTTGAAGACATCCCTTAGGTCTGAGGATCCTGTTCCGAGTTTGCAGTCTATGATTATATTTCTATCAAGGTCAAGATTCACAAGAGTATTCTTAAGGTACCTCCTGCCAGCTTGAATGGCTACAGCCTCCGTAGCAAGTTCGACACCTTTGAACTCTTTTGTGGCTCTGCCTACCAGTAAAATATATATTGGTTGCAGTACTTCTCCGCCCCCGAATCTTGGACATGACCTTCCAGCTACAATCTGAGTTTCATCGGTGTTGTGGTGGAGTACAGCCCCACATTTGTTGATGTATTCCCGGCATAGAGCGCGGCTTACGGCTTCTGCCAAACCGTCTGATATGCTGTCAGGATGCCCGATCCCTTTGCGTTCTACCAGCTCTATTCGTTGTTTCTCGATCGGGGTTTGTAAGAGCTCTTCCACTTTAATATTTCGAGTCATTTGGATCAACTTTTTTTAAAGTAAACAATAATTTTTTTATTAGAGTATTTTGAAATCTTATTTTATTTTATTTGTAACTATCCAGCCTACCTAAAATAGATATATTGACATCATTTTGATACAATAGATCTGAAATGATCATTAGCCAACAATTAAAGAAAATAACCTCAGTAAAATTTACCAATTGAATCTTAAGAAAGACGTCTATTGATATTGTTTTACCCAGGCTGAATAATCCCATTTATTATATAATTGAAGTACATCATACATTTTCACGTTTCCAGAGATGGAGATATATTCATACTTACTGCATAAAAAGCACCGGAAAATTACTAAAAATATTTTATACTTTTTTTTCTAAGTTATGTCTCACAATCCCAGCTGCTCATATAACACTCCTGTACAGACGTGAGTTCATCAATGCTTATGCCCATGGATTCAAGTTTCATCTTTGCTACATACATATCTAGTACATGAGGCACTTTGTGTACTCCGTTCTGGAGTCTGTTTTCGGCAATATAGCATACACATAGAGCTTGATTTGTAAAGCTCATATCCATTACCTCGGCAGGGTGTCCGTCACCTGCAGCCAAATTAACTAGTCTTCCTTCTGCTATAACATTACTACGTCGGTTATTGACTTTATACTCCTTAATATTTTGCCTGACGGTTCGGACTGACTTTGCAAGAGAAGATAGGGCTTTCATATCTATTTCTACATTGAAGTGTCCGGAGTTTGCAAGAATTGCTCCATCCTTCATGAGCTGAAAATATTCAGTTGTAAGGACATCGCGGTTTCCGGTGGTAGTAACAAAGATATCCCCTAACTTTGCGGCTTCTACCATTTTCATGACCCTGTATCCATCCATTCTGGCTTCTAAGACTCTAATAGGATCTACTTCAGTAACTATCACACTTGCTCCGAGGCCTGCAGCTCGCAATGCAACTTCACGCCCGCACCAACCATAACCTGCGACAACAACGTTTTTGCCTGCAACAAGGAAATTTGTGGTCCTGTTAATTCCGTCCCAGGCTGATTGTCCTGTACCATATCGGTTGTCGAAAAGATATTTAGTCATGGCATCATTTACTGCAATTACAGGCATTTTCAAGGCTCCTTCTTTTTCCATGGCATGAAGCCGATGAATTCCTGTTGTTGTTTCCTCGCAACCTTCGAGGATATCCGGAAGCAGGTCGATCCTTTCTTTGTGAAGCTTAAATATAAGATATGCTCCATCATCGATTGTGATGTCAGGTTTAAAGTCAAGGACTCTGTCAATAGCTTCATAATACTCGCTGTTGCAGCAATCATATTTTGCAAAACAGTCTATGTGGTCACGGGTATAGAGGGCCTTAGCCACATCATTTTGGGTACTAAGGGGATTGCAACCAGTGATGCATACCTTTGCACCGCCTGAAGCTAGGGTTTCTACAAGGACTGCGGTTTTTGCTTCTACGTGAAGGGCCATCCCCACCTTCAACCCTTTTAGGGGTTTCTCTTTCTAACATTTCTCCCTTACAATAGCTAGTACTGGCATATGATTTCTTTCCCATTCCATTTTCATGTTTCCAGATTCGATGAGTTCTTTTTCTATCATGATAATCCCGTAATATCAGGCAAACAGTTAAATTCAATTGCATTAAATATGAATATATAAATTGGAATATTATGTCTGAGTTTACTGTTGGTATCCAAATCTAACAGGAGTATAAGTTATATAATGTTCCAATGGGCTTTGTGCCCCTGATTTTTTCATACTACTAAAAGTTCAATCTTGTATTTTGTAATTTTTGATATTTTTATTCCAAGATGAATTCTGTGCCAATACGATGATTTTTTGAGAGATACCGTACAAATTAATAAAATCTGTTAAATTGGAATTGTTACTTTCGCTGAAGAATACCTTTAGGAACGGGTTTCAGATATTTTATTCTGCATCCACAAAACATACAAATTTTTACTTATTTTAATAGTAAGTAATAACTTGCATGGTGTAAATTACTATTTACTAGTATTTATGGTTTTTGAAAATTGGAAAATATATATTTCAGAAGGTATGATCAGGCTTCAAGCCCCAATTTTTCCATATAATTCAAAGTTCTACTTATTTTTTGATGAAATATTTTAGTATTTAGAGTAATCCGTTGAAATTAAATTATATATAATATTGTTTATCTCAATAACAGTAACTAATTTTATGCTATTTAAGTGATATTCTCGGAAAAAGATTGATACCGGTAAGGCTGGTGAAAAAAGGGGAGATTTTAAATTAAAATTCTACTTTAAAAGCTACGATTTAATATTCATATGTTTACAGAAAAAAATGAACAAAAGCCATACATTTATTATAGGTTATATTTCAACTAAATACATATAAACCCCACTTTCTGCAAATGTTTCCAAAAAAATAACCGCTTTTAGATATCGTTTTTTCTGAAAATCGCCGTGGTTATTCAAAAATATATTTTAGAAGTCTTCTACAATTTTCGACCTTTTTGCTCCCATTGAAAGTTTCCACCCCTATTTCCTGAGGCTTCAGTTGAGATAATAACCGAGGATTTTAGATCTTTCTCCAAAAAAATAGCATGAAAAATGTTATTTTTTGAGAATATCTCTTTAAAGTGGGTTAAAATCCTCTAAATCATTATATATAGGTAGATACTAACTATTTACGTGTAAGTATTTACTTACATGCAGTAGAACTCACGCCGCTGAGCTGAAAAATAGATGGCATTAAGCCTTTAATTGTTTAAAACATAAATTGGAACCAACGTGTTTATTGCACTTGATTTCAGACCTCAAGTGTATATAATCCTCCACGGATATATTTTTTTAATATACTAACATTTTAATTTCTAAGGATGCTAAGTAAAAAAAGGGATTTTAGATGAAAGATAACAAAGCTAGCTTTACTGCAATGTCGGTGGCCTATATGCGTGCCTATCATGCCATGCACGATACTCCCAAAATCTTTGATGACTTTTTAGCCTATGATTTGATACCAGAGGAAAAAAGAGCACTAATTGAACAACATTTGGTTGAATTTTATTTGAATTTGAATAAAGAATTAAATGATTCTAAGCATGCTACATCGCTATCCGACCAGATTACTACCTCGATGCACTTTATACAAGCAATTAATAATATTGTAAGCCGTGCACTATATACGGAAGAAACTCTCGAGAAGGCTGTCGAGCGGGGAGTAAAGCAGTATGTGATCCTTGGGGCAGGGATGGATACATTTGCATTTAGGCGATCGGAGATGATGAAATGTTTGGAGGTCTTTGAGATTGATCACCCAGCAACACAAGAATTTAAGCTCCATCGCCTTACAGAGTTGGGATGGAAGCATCCAGCAAAATTACATTTTATTCCTCTAGATTTCACAAAGGAAAGTCTAGTGACAGCACTAACTCAGTCATCGTCTTATGACCCAAATGTTAAAGCTTCTTTAGCTGGCTTGGTGTCACCCCCTACTTGACCCAAGAAGAGGTGTCTGCAACACTACGTTCCATCGCTGGGGTTGCCCCCTGCTAGCAGCACTATCATTTTCGATTATTTTGATACAGATGCATTTACCCCCGAAAGTTTGTCTCCACAAAGGCAAAAATTATTGGAACATTTGAGAAAGATAGGTGAACCAATGAAAAGTAAAGGCTTCAATCCATCAACCTTAGCCGAAGACCTTGCAAATTTAGGATTACGTCTCCAGGAAAATTTGAGCCCAACAGACATCGAAGAACGCTACTTACAAGAACGTCATGATGGGCATCTTGAGTATGTTCACTTTGCATGTGCAGTTACTGAATAATCAGACACAGGATAAATTTCCCTGCCTAGTAACAGTAGCATTTGTCATTAATTTGCCAGTCCATTTTTGATGTTCATATTCAGCAAATGCACACTTACTAATATTTACATTTTTAAATCTAGACTTACGTAGTTGAACTGAAGAATAAATAGCATTGAACCTTCCAAGGATCCAAAAGTGTAAATTTAAACAACAGTGATGATTATACCTGATTTTGTACTCAAGTACATAAATACTATATATTTTTTGTAATTAAGTCTCATCGCTGTTTGGTATTTATGAATATAATTATTGAGTTAGAAAGTTGTCGGTCAAAAAGAGAAACATCTAGCATGGATGTTTTTTTAGACAACAGATATTTCGAATTCTATACGTGATGCTACCATACTTTGGAAATGGATAAAATTACCCATACAAAATAGCGATGAGTCTATATTGATAATAATTATTTAATATAGAGAATTTCGATAAACTTCTGATTTTCAAGGATCATTGATATGCCATAATGAGTATATGACGAAATTTAGGAATTTATCGAAATCCTCTTTTATAAGCTTTAGTTCAATACCTGATGGACATGATCATATGGCTGACATAATAATTAAAAATGCTTATGTTTTAACGATGGATCCAGATCTAGGTGATCTCAAAAACGGAACCATTGTTATTGAAGACGGGAAAATTACGGAAGTTGGGGAAAAGACAACTGAAAGAGCAGAGACAGTGATTGATGCAAAAAATTCTGTAGTAATGCCAGGCCTCATAAACACACATACTCACGCAGCAATGACTCTTTTACGAGGTTATGCCGACGACCTGCAACTTTCTGAATGGCTTGATGGATATATATGGCCTGCTGAAGCCAGGCTCACGGCAGAAGATGTCTACAAAGGTAGCCTACTTGCATGCCTGGAAATGATAAAGTCAGGAACTACTTTTTTTGCAGACATGTACTTTTTTATGGACGAAACCTCAAAAGCTGTTGAGCTATCCGGACTTCGAGCTTCGCTTTCCCACGGTCTAGTAGAGCTCTGGAACAAAGAAAAAGGAGAAACAGATCTTAAAGAAGGTAAACGATTTGTTCGAAGATGGCAGGGAGCAGCAGACGGCAGGATAAAAACGATGTATGGACCCCATGCCCCGAATACCTGTTCTGAGGAGTTTCTTGCAAAGGTTAGAGAAAAAGCCACTAAGGATGGAGCTGGAATTCATATCCATGTACTGGAAACAGAAGCCGAACTGCGAGTAATGAAAGAAAAATACGGGAAATGTTCAGTACACCTCCTGGATGAGATAGGGTTTTTGGGCCCTGACGTGCTTGCTGCTCACTGTGTCTGGCTTTCAGACGGTGATATAGAGATTTTGAGGGAAAGAGGAGTCAATGTTTCCCATAATGTTGTGAGTAATATGAAAATGGCTTCTGGAATTGCACCTGTACATAAGATGCTCACAAAAGGTGTAAATGTCAGCCTTGGCACTGACGGCTGCGCCTCAAACAATAACCTCGATCTCTTTGAGGAGATAAAAACCGCTGCTCTTCTGCATAAAGTAAATACTTTAAATCCGATTATACTTCCTGCCAGGCAGGTAATTGAGATGGGTACAGTAAATGGGGCTAAGGCTCTTAATCCGGAAACAGGTATGTTAAAAGTTGGAAAAAAGGCGGATCTGATAATCCTGGATATGAAAAAGCCACACCTTACTCCCTGCTTCGATGTTCGATCCCATCTTGTGTATTCAGCAAAAGGAAGCGATGTGAGGACAACAATCGTGGACGGGAAAGTACTGATGGACAATTACAAGGTGCTTGTTCTGGATGAGCAAAAAGTAATGGAAGACGCGCAAAAAGCTGCAGAAGATCTTGTAGAGAGATCAAAAGCCTGAGAAATATACTTAATATGATACTTTCAGATATGGGAGGAACAATACTTGAAGCCCTAAGTCAACTATAGGTTAATTTTTGATTATATGTTTTCAAATTATGGCTCGCATAGAAAAAATTAACACTTCAAAAACTTGTAAAGATGAATTTATTTCAATTAAATATTCCATAGATTTCTGTTGGGGCTCCAAAAATATTGTTAATAGTTCTAAGCAAATATTATTTCTCAGCGTTGTTTGGGTCCTTTTTGCTTTGACATTGGAGCAGATTTGGAGCGGGTGTAGGAGTTGAGGGACGAATACCAATAAATTCAATATATAAGTTTAATAATTATTTTTTTTTTCATTTATTTTTATCCTTCTCAAAATATAATATTTTTTAAGCTCTGTTAATATTCCATCCACTTATCTACATTCTATTCATTTTGAGAATTTGTCTATTCAGGTTTTAAGTAGTAACTGTTATACATGCTTTAAAAAAATAATATGTTAAATTTCACTCTTATCTCTAGAGCTCTATCGTCGTGAATATAGTAAGGACTAGGGTAATGATAGGCTCATGGTAATGTTATAATTCGGTGGCAATGGGTAATGCTAGCTCCATAAAATAGATCCTAGAGTCGTTAAAGTGGATTAAAGTAGACTTAATTGTTTAAAAGTGATTTTGGTAATCGTGAAGTCTATCCTAGAGATCATAATAGAAACCATTACATAGACAATGATGTTTTCTGTGGATTTGTAAGCAAAGTGATTTATTTGATGATTTTTCGATAATTACAGCTGTTTTATGCTAATTAATCTATTTAAATTGGTATTATTTGGCATTTTGATGACTATATTAAATCAGATTTGAGATTTATTGGTCAAGTTGTGCCTAAAATTAGCAATTGTTTAGGAATTAATTATGACAGAAACTGGTAAATCGGTACTGTTTTGAAGATCAGTATAATTAATTTCAGCTTTGAATTTCAGGAAAATGGGTTAAATTATTCTGCTCGTTTTTGATATCTTCTTTCCACAGCATTTTTGGTTCTTTGATTTGTCTGTCTCCTTTGTTTCATTTAATAGTATCCAGCGTCCAAGTTCTGGACAAAATAATAAGTACCGCTTAAGGCTCAAAAAAGAAATAGGGCAATATAGAGACCTTAAAGAACGTTATTATTGCCCTGTAGATTAGGTGACCAACCCTTATACTTTATGCATGGAGTTTGCATTTACAACATGAAGTTAACATCAATAAAATATTGTTTATGTAGTTAGTAGGATGGTCAACCCACTACTTTTAAGCTGATTTTTCCCCAACTGTTTAACTTGTTTTGTTAATAGACGGAACAATTTTTGGTTTTAGGCATGTTGTATATTCCTTCCAAATAAGCTCTACTTGCCTAACTTGATTGCTTAAGCTTGAATTATAGCATTTGTTGCATCAATCAGTAACTGGCCGTTAGTTTGTGAAAGTATACCACTATTAATGTAAGTATCTACTTCAGTAATAAAAATATTTAATTGAGTAGTTGCTTTGCTTGTTTGGCCAGAATTTAGATTGCTCTTCGCAGCGTTTAGTTGAGATATCAATGGACGACTAACGCCACTAGACAGATTACCTGAAGTGATTAACTTTTGTATAGAAGCAATTATTTGATCGATTGCTTGCACAGGAGTTAGAACATTGATTGAACCTGTTGCATACGCTAAATTGGTTACAGAACCTGTATTAATGTCGGCATCTGTTATTTTGTAGGTAGACGTTCCTGTAATGCTTGAACCTGGACTAAGGGTACCACCGTTTTGTATAGTTACTGTGCCAAACTTGTCGTCTGTAACAGTTATAGGTGCTGAGATATCTATATTCCCTGAGTTAGTTACCGTGTATGTGTATGTGATAGTCTCTCCTACATTATCAAATTTGTTTGTTGACTGGATTAGCACACTAGAACTAAGTATAAATTATCTAGATCATCAATCCAGTGGTTTAATTCTAGGTTTAGGCTAAGCCGTATCCGCCCCAGGGGTAGCCGCCCCAGCTGCCGCCAAAGCCACGACTCATACCACCACCCCATGCACTAATTGCAACACCAGGGGTAGCCGCCCAAGCCGCCGATGGGAGCGCCGTGGCCCAAGCCGCCGTCAACGGCTATTGCTGTCATAGATGTTACAAAAAGGACTGCTAGCAGAATAGCAAGCACTTTTTTTATTCTACGAAATGGTTGTTTCACAATTCACACTTCTTTTTTGTTCATTTTGATTTAAATTCGTTTAGGCTTTTCACAGTTAAATTAAAATTCACAGTTAAATTAAAAAACACACTATGCAGTAAAATGTAAACTGCCCGTTCGAATCTAGTTAATTTTTCACTTTTTATCACTATTTGGCCAATTGTATGTTATTCTAAGTTAACTACACTAGATTTGAAATAATTATTATAATTACTTATAATATTTTAATTTTTTTCAATTTAATTTATATATTCTTAACATCAATGGAAAATCACTATTACTGCACTATTAACCCTTCTTACAATCCTAAAAATATAGAAAAACGCACACATATTTGATTTTAAACAAACATGTTTATTCTCAGTCCAACTTGCCTTTTTGTAACAGTTTAATCCCAATTATTGTTTCATTTTCAAAATTATAATACAGGGTACCTGCTGCTTTGTATCGGTACTGTATCAGCCGTTAAATAAACCAATATATATAACTAAAATGAGGTATAACAATTATTACTAAAATAAGTATGTCAATAAACATATATGTTAATATATTGTTAAGTTTAACTATAAAAAATTATTTAGCAATAAGGAAGCAAATGTTAAATGTAAAAGAGCATCTGTAGAAAATCAGTTATTTAATACAGCTATTTTGATAAAATCTGCGTATTATTTCCTAAGTTTGACTGAAAAATATCCTATAATTTTGCTAAAAAAATGAGATAATACATAGGTTTTACTACAAAAAAACTATGTATCTTATCTTTGAACCGTTCAGCTGGGGGATTATTTTTGATCCTATAGTGAATTTCATTTTTACGGGCATTTTTAATATTTTTCGAGCTTCTTTTGTTTATTTGCGCTTGATGATGTCTTGGATATGAGTGACTGGATAGATTTAGCAGCCTTTAGCATCATGTACTGTGGAAGAACGCAGTTCGCACCAAATAAATCTTCCATTTTTATGGATATATTGCTTTTCAATCCACAACAAAGATTTATCACAATCTATCAACGCTTTAGACAAAGGAAAATTCTGTAATCACTTTGCACTTCTAAAAAGAACATGAATGGAAAAGTATTTACTTAGCACACTAAGTCCTGTATAACAATTCCAGTATCTGTAAGGCGGTAGATTTCATCTTCGCATTTCTATAAAGTGAATCAAAAAAATATAGCTTTGGCTATATAATAAATAAGGTGAGAAATAAATGAAATTTAAAAATAGTCATTGTCGTGCTTTGATTATATCAGTTACTGAGGTGTAAAATAAATAATATTAAAAGGACAATGACTATTTTGTTAGTAGTGTCTTTGTAGCTTCATTGACAGGTACGACTACGAGCACCAAAGCTTGCGAAAATGGTGAAATCCCCACAAGCGGCAGACTCAGTGGAAATTTCAATTTCAGAAAAAATGAGTATATCTCAAGTGCTCTATACGATAATATTACTAATCATTATATAAACAAATGTTAATAAAGATAAATTATTATGTTTTTCAGAAGTACTGTGAATAAAGACTTATAAAAAACAGTATTGATCTAGCGATTCATAGCCAAATTGATTATCTCACTAACTATTCAAATAATTTTTTATTATGGTTAACTTCATGTTGGTAGATGTGATCTCCATGAGTCAGAGATCAACAATGTTTTCTTATTCTGGATAGAACCTAGGAAATTCATAGATTTTGTTACAAAACCTATGCATTTTCTTAATTTTAGTTTTATGGACCCAATTTCATTGCTTTCCACCAACCATTTTTCCTGGAAAAGTTTGACATTATTCCAGACATTACGGTATTCTTGTCATCAATATTAGCTACCTAGACCGTAGATATTGGTCTATTAGGATCAACATTCGTCCGTCAAATAAATATGTCCATATTGGAATAAGCTTGCCAAAACATGCTAATACGGTGCCATGTTTTAGTTTTCCCATCCGGACTGCTGCACATATCATCTTGTCTGTCTAACTTTATTGTCGTTGGATCAGTACAATTTCCAGTACAGCCCATCATAAATAAGACTCAGTAAAGGGCATATATATTCAACTTAACTAAGTTTCAATAAAGAAATCCGAAGTTATCGAACTGTTTCCTGATAATTCGCACACCTTCCACGCAATCCTCCGGAGTTTTGCCACCTGCGATCACCAACTTGCCAGAGCTAAATACGAGCACTACTAACTTTGGAACCTCAATCCTATAAACAAGCCCAGGAAATATCTCTGGCTCATATTCGACGTTTTCTATTCCAAAGGCCATAGCAATACTGTTCAAGTTTAGCTGCGTCTCCAACTCTGCGGAAGCTACCATGTTCTGAACATGAATCTCAGGTTTTAGATATATCCTTTCGCAGCCAATGGATTTGAGCGTATTAATTAGATTGGTTATAGCTATGTGGACGTTCTCGACGTTCCTGGATCCGGTGCATACCACTTATCCGGTGGTGAAAATTAGAAAGCATACCTTTGGATCCTTAACTCTGTAAATGAGACCCGGGAATTTCGCTTTGTTATATTTTGCGCCTTCCAACCCAGCTTCGATCTTAGGTAGATCGAAATCTTCAGCCAACGTAGCGGATGCCACCACGTTCTGTATAGTTATTTGGGATTTCATACAGCATGTATCTTAGATATTCATACCTATTACTATTCTTCGGTCACGATAACCATTTTTAATCTTTTAACATTCTGTCATGTGGATTCTATTTTTCGTTAGTCTTGTTTTCCCATGGATTATTTATTACCCGCTTCCCATTCAGCATATTACACACAGGAGCATAGCACAAGCTGTGCATTTACAGACGGTACTAAGTCAGAAAGCAATAGAAGCTCCAGAGGAAAAAAGAAGCCCTTCTGGAAGTTTTGGTAAGCTCGGCCGCAATTAGACTACATAATAAAAATGAACCCTGAAGGACAGTTTATTAAAAATAAGATCAGTTGGATTAAAAATATTAAATATAAGTTTGTCATACATTCCTATGTTTATCCAAAAATTATAAGTAATAATAAGAACATTCCAAATTTATTCATCTAACCTGCAGTGGTGGAATTTTTGATCTGGAAATGCAGGTAGGTGGGAAGTTTCAGATTTAGAAAACAAAATACTAAGTATCATAGAAGGGTTTTCATACATCTTCCTTTCCATTTGATTATATTTGAATCAGACACAATATCAAGCCTTCTCTCCTAAATCTTAGCTTTCACTCCTAAAGATAAATCTCTTTCATAGCGATTACTGTATCAGCAGGTTGGAGATGAAAACCGTCACTATAACTGGTATTCCCATTTTGGAGGGGAGTCGGAATATGCACTATATCCTTCCGGTAAATTCTCATAATAAGCTTGGAAAAACAGTATGCTCCAGATTGGTTTAAACTTTCACTTATTCTTTTTTCAACACAACTTCTTCATTTTACTCTTATTTTTTTGTCGTATTTTCGTAGCTTAGTAAATATGGACCTAAAAGGGCCTTATCGAATTGAGTCTTTTCTGATATCGGTCTATATGTTGAATAGGACACTATAAATTCATAACTCCATTCCGAATCCGAAGTTGTAGACTGCGAGTATTCAAATGTCCTATTCTGACCTGTAAGATCATCATACTTATTTTTATTGCCTCATTAGGGAAAGAAGTTCCTGTTACTTTTGCACCTTTAACGTATTCAAAAATCTTGTTAGAATCTGTGTTTACTTCGGGAACATTTTCCTCAAATAGTAAATTGTAGACTGATTTTTACATGACTTCCTGAGTTTGGTCTGCCCATGTTTCATGGACCATATTTATACTGCTTCAGGTCATTTCCATCAAAGATATATAGCTTTTGCTGCTTTTTTCTGTAAACCTAAAAATGTAAATTGAGACAAAAGATTATTGCAATGTTCATTTGGACATTAACAAATATTTTAACCGAATAAATGAAATTTTTAGATAATTAATGATTTAATGCTGTTGATTTTTTCAGTTCAACGGAGTAAGTCCTTTCTATTTATTTTATGAATATATACTGGTAATTTTCAAACACTTGATAACTTTATTTGACCCAATGTAGTTATATATCAACAAGTGCCCTTATTATTAAGTAGATATCCAGAATAAAGTGATAGATATGAAATTAAAAATCACTGCTTTTCTGAATTTAGCATAGTATTAGTAAAACTATCACGAGTATACTTAAAATGTGGGGAGTATTATGGAAATGAAGTATAAAGTGTTCTTTTTATTAATCTGGACGATTTTATTGTCGGCGAGTACACTTGCAACATCTACGACCTTGAAATCTGCGGCACAGCCGTATTACATTGATCCACAGCATAATTTGTGGCTCAAAGTCAACATGAATGGAAGTACACAACATTTCAATGTGTACAATACACCTGGCTATTCTCCCGATGGGGATATAGTCATGTGGGCATACGATAACTTTAGCTCAGG
>Ga0326728_10019392_pt1 | contig 13199 bp, 6 predicted proteins | sample MB3enrmetagenome_FD_207602 | JGI IMG/M metagenome (GOLD analysis project Ga0326728, IMG submission 207602) | Lab enriched peat soil microbial communities from McLean, Ithaca, NY, United States - MB31MN | ecosystem: Environmental > Terrestrial > Soil > Wetlands > Peat | place: USA: New York...
GCTCGGTGATCAGGGAAACCGTGCTCCGCTGGAGTCCGGAAACACGGGCCAAATCCGCGCGGGAGATGGGCTGGCGTCGCCGGATCAAGTTCAGGACGATGCTGCGGTTGATATCCCGCGCCGTCCCAGTTGACGCGACTTGCCTATTATTGAAGTCCATCCGCCGCATATAATTTGCAAAAACAACAAAATCAGCGATCAAGTCGCTCGACGGCTAGCAGACTTACCTCCGCGGAGGGAAGTCCACAGAAAACGCTTAGCGATTTACAGTGCTTACACCCCGCCTCAGAAACGCAATTCTGGGTAGATGGTATACCCTGAAGAAAGTTCGTATGTCAAACTATTTTACAAAAATACTTCACCTTTGTCCCGGCGTGCTGAGCTCCACATAATCCAGGGGAGCGCGTTCGCCGCCGTCGGGATAACCCTCGATCCGAATTTCGTCCCCTGGCCGCAGCGCCAGTCCTGTGATTCGACGCCTGATCGAGGAATCCGCGCTCAGCTTCATTCCTGGCAGCTGCGCATCGGCTGTCCACTCATCTACTTCCTGATCTCCGACCAGAACCCGGAATCTCGATTGACCGCTGCTCAGGTCAAAATACTCCACGTCAATTTCATACCATCCGGCCGCGCCTTTGAATTGATAGCTCGCTTCGCACCGTTGCAATTGCTCCGGGCAAGTGACGGCTTTCCCTCCCGAAGCATCCTCGGGCGGAACGACATCGGTGGAGACATAGCCTTGAAGTTGCATGGACTCGGCCTCGACGCGGCCGGGGTAATTTCCCACTCGACCCTTGGTGTCCGGAATCCCCGAGACGCGCAGGAACCAATTACAGACCGCATCGCGCCACACAATCGCGTGTCCGGCTTGATATTCGAGCCGGGCGAGCACGTCCGCGTAGCGCTGGTCGTCCACGCGGCCCTTGAGCGATTGCCATTGCAGAACGTAGTTTGAAGCTTTCTCCGCTCCCTCGTAGTGCGAGTCGTAGATGTATTGAATGACGGTCTTTCCGGAATGCAACACGTGCGTGTACGGCACGTGATGAAAGAACAGGAGCAGTTGGTCCGGAGTGCCGCTGACGGACTCATACAACTTTGCGACCGGGGGAGAGTACTGACCAACGAATCCCGTACCGGTAGCGACCGTGCGGTCCACCCCAATCCCGTCGTGGTCGTCGCGATGCCACATGCCCCAACCGTTGCGCTCGGAAGACTCGACGCCGGGGCCGTAGTGGGGTCCCAGGATGTTCGTGAGCGTTCCGGCGCCCAGCGGCCCCGTATAGTCTTCGTAGATGCGCCACGAAGCAAGCTGCATGGCGTCAATGGTCTGCACTACCTGGGGGTCATTGCCGAAAGTCAGCCGAGTCCATTCTTCCGCGATTGCTTGCGCGGACAGATCGGGGTTCCAGGCCAGACGGCCGAACCCATACAGATTCGCCATGGCCAGCGGATGACCGAGCCAGTTCGCATCCAGGCCCACATTCGCGACGCCAACGAATCCGCCCATGGGGCGATGGAATGTCTTGCCTGCAACCAGATCCTTCACCGGAGAAGAATTTCCATTCGCGTGCAAATCGAAGTCGAGTGTTTCCTTCCACATCGGAATGAGGAAACAGAGATGGCGTTGCTGGCCGGTGTATTCCTGCGTGATTTGCAACTCAATAGCTTGATTTGTCTTTTCCAACCCGCCAAATAGCGGTGACACCGGCTCTCGCACTTGGAAATCAATCGGGCCGTACTTGATTTGAAGGATTACGTTGTCGTCGAACTTCCCGTCGAGGGGATGGAAGGTATCGTAGGCGGCCCGTGCGCGGTCATTCTTCAGATTGGTCCAATCGAGGTGGTGGTCGTAAACAAAAGCGCGATAGAAGAGATAGCCGCCGTGCGGCTGGAGCGCTCTAGCAATCACGTTTGCGGCACCGGCAGGAGTACGGCCGTACGACGAAGGCCCTGCCCGCCCCTCGGAATCCGCCTTCACGACAAATCCGCCGAAATCCGGGATTTGCCGGTAGATTTCATCGGCCTTTTGCTTCCACCAGTCCGCGACCCGCGGATCGAGAGGATCGAACGTGTCCAGGCCGCCGATCAATTTGGGACTGCTCACGTCAACAGAAAGCGCAATTTGCACGCCCCAGGGGCGAAAGACGTCTGCAATCCGCGCGAGCTGAGGGAGGAAGCCGGCCTCGAGGGCGTGGGGATCGGCGTTCACATTATTGAGGGCACATCCGTTAATTCCCACCGAGGCCAAAAGCCGCGCATAGTCGCCGGCGCGCGTCAAATCAGCGCGGACGGCGCCCTTCTCGAAGAAGATGGAATTGCCGGCGTATCCGCGCTCGATGCTGCCGTCCAAATTGTCCCACTCGTCCACCCAGCGGAGCGGAGCGGAAGGCTGTTGCACCTCATCGAGCGCGACGATGCTTTCATTTCGCGAAATCTTGCTGAGCAGCGCAAACATTCCATAGAGGACGCCGCGCTCGGTCTTCGCGGTGATGATGAGGCAGTCGAAACCGTGCGATCTTCCGGCCGTCAGCCAATAGCCATCCTTGCCCAGCGCAGGAGGTTCGCGCAATTCGGGAAAAGCGTCGTGGAGCGCATCAAGCGTTCCGAGGACGATAGCTTTTTCGCGCGGCAGGACTTGTTCTTTACGCAGGGTCCTTCCAAGCATTCCGCGGACGCCGCGAATCAATTCGCTCTGCGCGGATTCCAACACGCCGGAATTCCCGAAAAGGACCACGCTTGCAGGGAGGGAATTGTATTTTTCCGCTTGGGCCGCGTCGAGTGGGGCGTACCGCAGCCAACCCTCCGCACCCGTTTCCGCACATAAGGGGTGCGGTTGCACGCATTCCAGCAGCATCAGTCCGAGGATGGCCAAAGGCACGCAGCTTTTCACAAGAGCACCTCAAAGCCGGCGAATACACGCTCGCCGAGAGGGGAGCTAGTCCGTCGCGGGCGGCCCGAGTTGGATCGGTGCATCATGTGTTGCGCCGCAGCAATCACAAGATCTTTTTATCGGATGCGTTAGCGGGGTGTTACAGTATCACGCGCTAAGTGGATTGCAAGAGACAGTCTGTGCCTGGAGGCACCCATGAAGCTACGTCCGCGACGCCGTTGTTCGCTGCTGCTCTCTCTCCTTTTTCCGGCCATCCTACTGGTTCTGGGGACCAGCCTGCACGCTCAGGATACGCCCCCCTATCGGGATCCCAAGCTGCCGGTCGACCAGCGAGTGGCCGATCTGCTCTCCCGCATGACGCTGGAGGAGAAGGTCGCGCAACTCGAAAGCGTATGGGAGAACCACCAGTTTTTCCCCGAGGAGCGGGCGTTCTTCGTTGACGAAAAGGGCGCGTTCCTCCCGGCTGTCGCTGCGGCCCAGTTCAAATACGGCATGGGAGAGATGGCGAATCCCAGCCAGCACCGCGGGCCGCGTGAAACGGCTGAGTTCACGAATACGCTGCAGAAGTTGGTGAAGGAAAACACCCGGTTGGGCATCCCGATCCTTTTTCACGAGGAGTGCTTGCACGGATTAGTTGCGCCGGGAAGCACTTCCTACCCGGCCGCCATCGCGCTCGCTTCGACCTGGGACCCTGGCCTCGTTCACGAGGTCTTTACCGCGACGGCGGCGGAAGCCCGCTCTCGCGGGGCGCAGCAGTGTCTCTCGCCCGTCCTGGATCTGGCGCGCGATCCACGCTGGGGACGCACGGAGGAAACGTACGGAGAGGATCCGTATCTGGTTTCGCACATCGGGTTGGCGGCGGTCCAGGGTTTACAAGGCGTTGGTCCGGGGATCGACAATTCCCACGTGATTTCCACCGCAAAACATTTTGCCGTGCACGGGCAGCCGGAGGGAGGAACCAACATCGCGCCGGGCAACTACTCCGAACGCGTGATCCGCGAGTACTTCTTGAAGCCGTTCGAGACCGTCGTCAAGTATGGCCCGGTGCAGAGTGTAATGGCGTCGTTCAACGAAATCGACGGGATTCCGTCGCACAGCAACAAGCATCTGTTGGACGATATTCTGCGCCAGGAGTGGGGCTTCCAGGGAGTCGTCGTCTCGGACTATTTCGGCATCACCGATCTCAATACGATCCACCACGTCGTGGCGAACAATCAGGACGCGGCCAAATTGGCATTGGAATCCGGAGTTGATGTCGAATTGCCGTTCGCGAGAGCGTTTCCCAGCTTGATCGAGCAGGTGAAATCCGGCAACGTTTCTGAATTCTATGTGGATCGCGCCGTTGCCCGCCTGTTGCGGGAGAAGTTCCTTCTGGGACTGTTCGAGAATCCGTACGTGGATCCCGACAACGCCGTGAGAATCGCAAACAGCCCGGAGCACCAACAGCTTGCTTTGAAGGCGGCGCACGAGGCGATCATCCTCCTCAAGAACCAAGGCAATTTTCTTCCGCTGGACAAAAAGAAATACAAGCGCATCGCCGTAATCGGACCCAACGCAGCGGACGCCCATCTCGGCGGTTACAGCGGCGAGCCCGTGCATGCCGTGAGCGTCCTCCAGGGCATCAAGGACAAGGTCGGCTCGACCGTGGAGGTCCTCTATTCCGAAGGCTGCAGGATTACGGAGACTCCGCCCGATTGGAACGCGGATAATGTGGTGCTGGGCGATCCGGCCCTCAATGCTAAGCGCATCGCGGATGCGGTGCTGGTGGCAGAGAAAGCGGATCTGGTGATTCTGGTCCTGGGCGAAAACGAGCAGACTTCGCGGGAGGCGTGGGCCGAGAACCATCCCGGCGATCGCGACGATCTGGATCTGCTCGGCAATCAAGATGATCTGGTGAAAGCGATCCAGGCGACGGGGAAGCCCATTGTCGTCATGCTGTTGAACGGCCGCCCCAATTCCATCAACTACATTGCGCAAAACGTTCCTGCAATTCTCGAGGGCTGGTACTTGGGGCAAGAGGGCGGAACCGCCGTCGCCGACGTGATGTTCGGCGATTACAATCCGGGCGGAAGGCTGCCCATCACCGTTCCTCGCTCGGTGGGACAGTTGCCGGATTACTACTACCAGAAGCCGTCGGCCAAGCGCGAATATCTCGGGACGACCACGCAGCCTTTGTTTCCGTTCGGTTGGGGACTCAGTTACACGACGTTCAAGTACGCCAACGTTCAGGTCACGCCGGACACAATCGGTACGGAAGGACAGGCGCAGGTTTCCGTGGATGTGACAAACAGCGGAACCGTCCGCGGAGACGAGGTCGTGCAACTCTACATTCGAGACGAAGTGAGCTCCGTGACGAGACCCGTGAAGGAGTTGCGCGGATTCCAGCGGATTACTCTCGATCCCGGCGAAACACGAACCGTGCACTTCACACTCGGCCCGGCGGAGCTTTCCTTCCTGAATCGCGACATGCGCCGTGTCGTCGAGCCGGGGACGTTCCGGATTATGGTTGGCGGGAACTCGGTCGATTTGATCGAAACGAAACTCGAGGTGGTGACGCGCTGACAAGTGAAACGGGCCGGCATCTATCGAATCTGTCGCTTTTCCGAGGAGTGAACTAAGGCTTTGGATCGAGGCCGCTTCCGAGCGGCAGGGTCCGCAGAATAATGAAGATCACGGACGCCAAAGCGATTGTCTGTTGTCCCGGGCGAAATTTCGTCACGCTGAAGCTCACGACCGAAGATGGAATCTACGGTCTCGGCGACGCCACTTTGAACGGGCGCGAACTTTCCGTTGCGAGCTATTTGACCGATCATGTTCTGCCTCTTCTGATCGGGCGCGATGCGCGCCGGATCGAGGACACCTGGCAGTACCTCTACAAAGGCGCGTACTGGCGCCGAGGCCCCGTGACGATGGCGGCCATCGCCGCTGTGGATACGGCGTTGTGGGACATCAAGGCGAAGAGCTTGAACGTGCCGTTGTACCAGTTGCTCGGCGGCGCCTCGCGGGAAGCAGTGCTGGTCTATTGCCACGCAAGCGGCGCGGACATGGAGGCCACGGTGCGGGACGTCGCCCGCCATATCGAGCTCGGTTATAAGGCGATTCGCGCGCAATCCGGAGTGCCGGGCCTGGCGGGAACTTACGGCGTTCCTCACGGGGGGAAACGCTACGAGCCCGCCGAGAAGAACGCCCCTTCCGAGCAGCTGTGGTCGTCCGAGCTTTACTTGAATCATGCGCCGGAACTATTCGTGTGGCTGCGCAAGGAATTTGGCCCAGAACTGCTCCTCCTGCATGACGCGCATCACAGACTCACTCCGATTGAAGCAGCGCGATTGGGAAAAGCGCTCGAGCCCTCCCACCTCTTCTGGCTGGAGGATCCCATCCCGGCGGAATTGCAAGAGGGTTTTCGCTTGATTCGCCGGCACACTACCACGCCGATCGCCGTGGGTGAAGTGTTCAACAGTATTTACGACTGCCAACAACTGCTTCAGGAACAGCTCGTCGATTACATCCGCACGAGCGTGGTCCACGCGGGCGGCATCACCCACCAGAGAAGAATCGCAAATCTTGCCGAGCTGTACCACGTGCGCATGGGATCGCATGGGGCGAGCGATCTCAGTCCGGTCTGCATGGCTGCGGCGCTTCATTTCGATTTGAGCGTCCATAACTTCGGCATTCAGGAGCACATGGGCCACGCTCCCGAGACCGAAAAGGTGTTCCCGCATTCTTATTCCTACGACGGCGGATTCATGCATCCGGGCGAGGCGCCGGGGCTCGGCGTTGACATCGATGAATCGCTGGCCGCGAACTATCCTTACGAGAAGGCCTATCTCCCCATCAATCGCAAACTGGACGGGACGCTGCACAGCTGGTAGTGGAATCGCCGGATTCGCGGACTCGTCCGGGACCCTCGGGTCTTGGCGGCCTCTCATGCGGTCGAGCGAATCGATTTGAAGACCAGCCGCTTTTGTGCCGAGTGCCGCCCCCAAAATATTCGCCGTGGTTAGCAGTTGAAGAGCGGCGTTCTTATCCTTTCCCCGACCGCGTGCTATCATCCCGCCGTCGTCGGGGTGTAGTTCGCCCAACCCTGCAGCAAAGGGGAAATCATGCATTGGTACACGTATGTCGCCTACTTTTTCAGCGGCGCTTTTTTCGTAAACGCGATTCCGCACTTCACGAACGGGGTGTCCGGGCGCCGGTTCCCGTCGCCATTCGCTTCCCCACCCGGCAAAGGACTGTCTTCGCCAATGGTCAACGTGCTCTGGGGCGCGCTCAATCTGGTCATTGGATACCTCCTCGTGAGCCGCGTGGGAGAGTTCCACCTCCATCACAAGTGCGGCGTCCCCACTATCGCGGCCGGGGGCCTGGTGATGGCGATCCTGCTGGCCCGAGCGTTCGGGCGTGCCGACCGCGGTCAATAGGGCGGCGGGCTGAACGAGGCTGGGCAAATTCGGCTCGGATGGAATTTTGGCGAAACACAGGGAACAGGCGGAAGATGAATTCAGATTTTCGGCAGAGTATAATCGAGTTGTGTCCGCAAGCGACCGAAGAAGGCCATCGGCCAGCAGCGGTCGCGAACGGGATGGCGCCGGAGCTTTGCGACGCTCGATTCGGGCGTCCGCTTGACGCCTAGTTCGCGCGGATTGTTCGCGTTCTTGCTTCCTCCGCCGATTTGCGACGACAAAAAAAGGAAATGCCGGTCAAAACTGGAGCAGGTGGACTAGACTCCAAAGGTGGACTCAACCGAATGCGGCAGTTCTCCCGGAGAGAATGGATACGGAGTGCCGCTTCGGCGACGGCGGCATTGTTTTCGGCCGGCTCGCTCAAGGCTTGGAGCAAAGCGCCAGGTGTTTTGCCTTATCTAACCGGGCAGAGGCCGACGCAGCAGGGAAGTCCGCTTGCCAAAATCCAATTCTCTCTGCAGACCCTTCCGTTTCGCCTGGATTCCGACGAAACTATGAACTTTCCGCACGCTCCCGCGACGATGGCCGGGGGTGTCGCCGTCTTTGATTACAACAAAGATGGCCGCCCCGACATTTTCTTCACGAATGGCGCCAATATCGAGACCCTCCAGAAGGATTCGCCGAGGTTCTTCAACCGCCTTTTCCGCAATGACGGCAAGGGTTCCTTCACCGACGTCACAACAGAGGCGGGCCTTGCCGGCACGGGCTATGACATTGCCGCCGCCGTCGGGGATTATGACAACGACGGCTACCCCGATCTGTTCGTCGGCGGAGTGCATGGGAGAACGCTGTACCACAATAATGGCGACGGAACCTTTTCCGACGTCACGGCCAAGGCGGGTCTCGACCGCGTCATCGATCCCGACTACGGCCCGTTGTGGATGGCAGCCGCGGCGTGGGTGGACGTGAACAATGACGGGTTGCTCGACCTGGTGGTGATCAATTATTTGCAGTGGGATGCGAAAACCGAGAAGCTCTGTCCGTTCATGGGTGCCGAAGATTACTGCACTCCGCGGCTTTACGAAGGCCAGCCGAACCAGCTGTTTTTGAACCGCGGAGACGGGACCTTTGAAGACGTCTCGGAAGAGTGGGGCTTGCGCGCTCACGTCGGTAAGGGAATGGGTGTGGGGGTCGCAGATTACGATCTCGATGGCCGCCCCGACCTCTTCGTTACAAACGACACCTCGTATAATTTTCTATTCCACAATACAGGAAAGAAGTTCGAGGAGGTTGCCTTTCCAGCAGGCGTGGCGCTCGTGGGGACCGGCGATTTCATCTCCGGCATGGGCGTGGACTTTCGGGACTGCAACAACGACGGTTACCCGGACATCATTTTCGTCGCTCTCAACGACCAAACGTTTCCACTTTTCCTTAACAACGCAGGGAAGAGTTTCGACGACGCCGGCTACCAGACGGGCCTGCGCGAGCTATCGCGCTCGATGTCCGGCTACGGCCCGGGCTTTTTTGATTTCGATAACGACGGCTGGAAGGACCTGTTCGTCTCCCGCGGCCATGTCGAATCGATCTCGACCCCTGCTTACCAAGTCGATCAGTGCAACACGGTGTTCCGGAATCCCGGCTCGGCCGGCAAATGGCAAGCCCTCACGGCAGAAGCCGGGCTAACGGCTTCACCGCCTGCGAGGCACCGCGGTTGCGCGTTTGGCGATTTCGATGGCGACGGCCGCGTCGACGTCGTCGTGACCGCGTTGGGAAAAGAGGCCGAAATCTGGATGAACCGCTCGCCAAACGCCGGGCACTGGCTGGATGTCGCGCTGGAAGGCACGAAGAGCAATCGCGATGGAATCGGCGCTCGCATCAAGGTCGTGACTTCGCAAGGGGCGCAATTCAATCACATGACCACAAGCGTCGGATACGCTTCTTCAAGCCACGGGCCGGTCCACTTCGGTCTCGGCGCGGATACGAAAGCCAAGCTGATCGAAATCCACTGGCCCTCGGGCATCGTTCAAACGCTTCACGACGTCCTCGGCGACCGCATGCTGCACGTGAAGGAATCTGCAAACTCGTAGCGCGAGTCGGCGGTGGAATGTCGTCACTGGCGCTGTGGGCGGGGTTTACGTCGCAAGGCCCGAAATATTATTGGTTCCCGGTGGCAAGGTGCTGGCGGGCCTTCTCAGCAAGATCCTGACTCTCTTTCTCTCTGAGTTCCTGCACCTTTGCAAACTCTTTTTGGGCGCCCGCACTGTCCCCCAAGATCTGATCGATGCGGCCGATTCGGAAGTGCGCATCCGGTTGGTTGGGGTCCAGTTCCACTGCGCGGTGGAGCGCCGCGAGAGCCTCCGGGTACTTCTTCTGATCCATCAGGATGTTGCCAATATCGAGGTAGGCCAGTCGAATGTCATTCTGAAGCTGAGTCGCCCGGCGCAGCAACGGGAGGGCTTTGTCGTAATCAGCCTCTTGCATGGCGATGTCCCCGAGAAACGCCAGGGCATGCGCGCTGTCGGGATCGATCGCCAATTCCCCGTTGAAGGCGGCGACGGCGTCATCGAATCTTCGCGCTTTCCAGTACTGATGTCCCAGCATAAAATGCAACTCGGGCTGACGGGGAGCGAGGCTGATCGCCTTCTGAAACTCCGCAATGGCGTCGTCCCCCCTCTCCAGTCCGTCGAATGCCTCTCCAGTCAGCTCGTGTACGGCCCAGGAATCCGGATCGAGCTGCTCGAGTTTATCGAACTCTTGCAGGGCACAGGAATAGTCTCTAGCCTGAAGGCAACTCTGAGCCAAGGTTTGGTGGAGTTCCGTATTGGTTGGATCGGATGCCGCGGCCATCTGGAGATATTTCGCGGCCTCCCCAAAGCGCTTTGCCCCATAGAAACTTAGGCCGAGAAGCGTGGTGGCCTGCATGTTGCCCGGATTCACCTTCAGCTCAGCCTGCAAGGGCGGGATGGCAGCTTCGAAGTGGCCCTGCTTGAATTCCGCGAGTCCCAAATCCAGCTGAAGGCCCGGCAATTTCGGCTTCAAGGCAATGGCCCTGCGGTAGGCTGCCACCGCCTCAGCATACTTCTGCTCCTTAGCGAGCACTACACCCAGGTTCGCAAAGGCCTCCGCGCTATTGGGATTTCGCCGAGTGGCGGCGCGCCACTGCTGCTCAGCTTGCTGAAGATTGCTTGGCTGCGCCGAGTTAGCCTCATTTGCGGGGCTCGGGGTCTGGGCGCGGAGATTCGGCAAGACCGCCAGTCCGGCGAGCAGAACAAACTTTGCCCACTCGCGCTTCCTACCGCCGGGGGGGAATGTCATTTCTCTATTCATGCGATCTGAAATCCTGAGGAACACGTATCTTCGCCGCCCACCGCGCCCGGGGCCGAGGTCTCTCATCGGGGCCCGTGCGTCCGTTCACCGACCTTCTAGGAAGCTAGGACCAGCTTACATCCAACTCCTGCTCGAGTGTCAGGCAATTGTGGAACGCCGCGGAGGGGAACGTCAACTGCCTGGAACGTTCTGACAAATTGAGCCGCAAAAGAAAGCCCCGCCAGCACCATCTTCGGTGCTGGCGGGGGTTGAAGAAACGTAAGTCAGCTAGAGGGTTAGAAGGTTATCTTTGCGCCTACCTGCAACGTGCGGCCCTCGTAAGCACCGGTGACCATGCCGGTGTTCTGCTGGCCGATTGTCGTATTGACGCCGTTCCATTGTGGATGGTTCCAGGCGTTGACGGCGTCGCCACGGAGTTCGAGCTTCAGCCGCTCGGTGAAGGCAAAGTCCTTGATTACGGATAGGTCCCAGTTCTGGCGGCCCGGCCCCCAAATCCCGTTGTATCCGAGATCTCCGAAGGTCGCTACCGTATTAGCACCGAGAGTCCCACCTAGCCAGTTGTTGGAAAACGCGGATGGGCTGAACCACTGTACAGTTCCCAATCCGCTCGTTGGATCGACGGTCTGAGTTTTTGGATACGTGATCAGTCCAGTTACGTTCGGGCGGACTGAACAATTACTGGGTACAACGGCGCAGACGTTATTTGCGGCGGTACCCACGTTCAACGGAACGCCCCCTTCCGCAGTGACGATTCCTGCAAGCTGCCATCCGCCAGCCACTTCTTTCAAGGCTAGGTTGTGGCCCGCAAGAGTCGGGAAGGTGTAGACGAAGTCAACAAAAAAGATGTTGTCGCGATTGATGGCCGCAGGACCGTATTGGTCTATCCAGCCCAGGTAGGGGTTGGAATTGGTGCTGAGGTCTCCGCCATCTTGGCTGTTGGACGTGGCATCGTACGCACGAGCAAAGGTGTACGCCGAATTCACGGTCAGGTTGCGGAATTGAGAACGCACCGAAATCTGCAAGGAGTTATATTGTGACCTCGCATCGTCCGAGGCCAATGCAAGGCCCCCATAGCCGGCATAGGGCACAACCTGGTTGGTCTGGAGTAACGCACCGGAAGTTCCGCCACTGGCGTTGAACATCGATGGCAGGTCGGCGATAGGCGGGTTGTTGATTCCCGATTGCTCGCTCTCATGGCGACCCGCGTTTCCGACGTAGGCAACCGTTACCACAGTCTGGCTGCCGACCTGTTGCTGAACGCTCATGCTGTACTGGTAGCTCGTCGGAGTCTTGTAGTCCAGCCCGTTCAGCCCATAGAGGCCGTTGACTGTGATCGGGAGCGAGGTGGTAGTGATTGAACCACCGCCCGGACCGATTAAGGTGTGTGGATTCTGGAGAGAAACGTTGTTGACGGATGAGCTTCCGCCAAATAGGTTCATGTTTATCTGGTACATGTCGTTGCCCTGGACGCGCTCATAGAAAATGCCGAATCCGGCGCGGAGAATCGTTTTGCCATTGCCAGTCAAGTCGTAGGCAAAACCGACCCGCGGACCGTACGTGTCCCAAAAATTCGGCACGAGCGCACCAGTGACCCCGGGCGTTACGCCCGCGACACCGATGCCGTTGTCGGATTGTAGGAGCCCGTTCAGAGCTGGGTTCGGACCTGTGCCCAGGAACGGATTGGCGGCGCTGCAAGTGCCCGTTGGGTTAGACGTAGCGTTGTACACATTAGCCGGGCCGCAGATCAAATTATAGTTATACCCGCTGGCCGGAGTGTTGTAGACGTTCGGGACGAAACCCGCCCCGGCAGCTTGGGCAGTTGCCCATCCGGAGGAGTTGTAACTAGCGGGATAGAAGTTGGCCATCTGGTCGTTGATCTCGGCTGTGTGCGGCATGCCGTCCCAGCGCAAGCCCAGGTTCAAGGTCAGGCGCTTCGTGGCGCGCCAGTCATCCTCGAGATAGACGCCCCAAGACACACTGTTCCACTGCCGTTCGTCCTTGAGGGCGGCTTCACTGTAGCTGCTCGCCAAGCCAAGGAGGAAGTCGGCATAGGCAAAGCCAGTGAAGTTCCCGCTGAACTCAAAGTCGCCCTGAGGCGTAGTTTGGAGGTCTTGTGCCTTGGCGAACTTATACCAGGCAAAACCAGCCTTGATTTGATGCGCCCCGTGCGTCCAGGAGAGGTCGTCGCGAGCCTCGTAGCTCTCAGCCGTGTTGATCCAAGGCCACCAGTTCGTTTCGAAACGGTCATTGATGTTCCCGCCGACGTTGACCTGGGGGAGAGTTGGGCCCCTGTTGGCGAAATATGCGTTCTCGGAGAAGCCCGACCCGGCGACAGCGTCGGTGTTGTTTACGAAGGGCGTGGCAGCGAACGGCAATATGCTGATTGGGTTGTCCCCGTAGTTAAAGGCGATTTCGTTCAGCAGTGTCGGGCTGATCGTATCCGTCAGATGGATCACGGCATGGCGGCCCGGATTGGCGAATGTGTCGCTGGCCGAGGGCAAAGTGGCCCAATCCCAGCGGGACGGGACATCGGTCTGTTGAAAGGACTCCTCAATCCAATGGCCGAAGATCTGCCAGTGGTC
>Ga0326728_10019393_pt1 | contig 13199 bp, 9 predicted proteins | sample MB3enrmetagenome_FD_207602 | JGI IMG/M metagenome (GOLD analysis project Ga0326728, IMG submission 207602) | Lab enriched peat soil microbial communities from McLean, Ithaca, NY, United States - MB31MN | ecosystem: Environmental > Terrestrial > Soil > Wetlands > Peat | place: USA: New York...
TTCGCTGGGCTGCAAATCACCAGCGACGGCTGCATGGCTGACCGCAGCTTCCCGGGGCCATGGGAAAGTGGAAAGCAAAGAACGCTTCCCACTTTCCCACACCCCCTACTACTACGACGAGTCATATCATTTACCCGTCGCGCTAAACTAACCATGCCGCTGGTACAAAAGATCGGTCAGACCAGGTTCGTTAGGAGCCAAACCGGAGGTTGAGACCCCGTTGATTTCGCCTTTCTTTTGCTCGGAGGCGGTCTTACAGGCCATTTTTGTTACTGTTGAGCCATGCCCGAATCCGCCGCTCAACCCGACTTGGCCGACCTGGACCTGGAAACTTTGGCCGCAGACGTGGTGGCGCTGGCGATGAAGGCCGGCGCCAGCGATGCCGAAGCGGTGGCGCGCGAGGGCGACGAGTTCAGCGTGAACGTGCGCATGGGCCAGGTGGAGACGCTCAAAGAGTCGGGATCGCGAGGACTGGGGCTGCGCGTGTTTCTGGGCAAGCGATCGGCTTCCGCCTCGACCAGCGACTTAACCGCGGACGGCATTCGCCAGCTCGTTGACGGCGCGCTGGCGCTGGCCAGGGTCACTGAGGAGGACCCCTTCACCGGCCTGCCGGAGACGGACGAGTTTGGCGCGGCCGAGGGCGATCTGCACCTTTACTACGACGATGTGTACTCGCTCTCCGGGCCGGAGCGCATCGAATTGGCGCGGCGCGCCGAGGCCGCTGCGCTGGCCGCCGATGCGCGCATTACCAACTCCGACGGCGGCAGCTTCGACGCGGCCACCGGACGCAAGGCGCTGGCCAACTCGCGGGGCTTTGCGGGCGGCTACCGCACCAGCTACGCCGGCGTTTCCGTGGCTCCGCTGGCCGTGGATGCGAACGGCGCCATGCAGCGCGACGGCTGGTGGTCCAGCGCCCGGTGCTTCGCGCACCTCGAATCTCCCGAAGCTGTGGGCAAGGAGGCGGCGCGGCGCACGCTCCGCCGGTTGGGCGCGCGGCGCGTGCCCACGCAGCGGGTTCCCATGGTCTTTGCGCCGGAGGTGGCGCAGTCGCTGCTCGGCGCGGTCTTCGAGGCCGCCTCGGGCGACGCCATCTGGCGTAGCGCGTCGTTCCTGGCTGGGCGGCTGGGGGAGCAGATCGCCGCGCCCGGCGTGACCATCGTCGACGATAACGCCATGCTGCTGCCCACCGGCGCGGGCGGCTTCGGCAGCTCGCCTTTCGACGGCGAGGGGCTGCCCTCCAGGCGCACGGTGGTGGTGGAAGCGGGCGTGCTGCGCAGCTACCTTTTGAACACCTACTGCGCGCGCAAGCTGGGCATGAAGTCCACCCATAACGCCTCGCGCGGACTGGCGGGCACGCCGGGCATCGGTTGCGGCAACCTCTATCTGGAGCCTGGAACGCAGAAGCCGGAGGAGATCCTGGCGGCCATTCCGGCGGGGCTCTATGTAACGGACCTGATGGGATTCGGCGTGAACGTGGTCACGGGCGACTATTCGCGCGGCGCAACCGGGCTGTGGATTGAGAACGGCGCGCTGACTCACGCGGTCGAAGAAGTGACTATCGCCGGCAACCTGGCCGGGATGCTCAAGAACGTGGCTGCCATCGGCAACGACTTGGAGTTCCGCGGCGCGGTGGCTTCGCCCACACTACGCATCGACGGCATGACGATTGCTGGAGCGTAGGAGCTAGCTGTGGAAACGGAACTGCGATTCGGGCCGATGGAGCCGGGCGAGGAGGCCGAGGTCTCGTCGCTCGTCTGGGAGGTCTTCGCCGAGTTCGAGGCCAGGGGCTACGAGCCGCGGGGAATCGAGGAGTTCCGATCCTTTATCGCTCCGGAGAAGTTGAAGGCGCGCTCGCAAGAGGAGGTCTTCTTCGTGCTCTGCTGCAAAGCGGGTGGGAAGATTGTTGCCGTGGCCGCCGCCAAAGAGAATCGACACCTCTGCCTGCTCTTTGTGCAGAGGGAGTTTCAGCGGCGCGGGATCGCACGCCGTTTGGTGGAATTGAACATGGAGCGCTGCCGGCAGGCCATCCCGGATCTTGCCAGCTTCACGGTTAACTCCGGACGCTATGCCGTCCCTATGTACGAGAGGCTTGGGTTCCGAGCCACTGCGGCGGAGCAGGAGAAGAATGGGATTCGATTTACGCCGATGGTTCTAGACCTGAAACCGGACCGGAAAAACCAGCGGCCGGAAATGCGGGAGATTGGTTTCTGTCCTGCTGACGCGCAAGCGGCGCTTAAGCAGCTTCCCGCCAGCGCAGCGGTATTCGCGCTTTACGGCGCGGAGGCTCATGCCGAACCCTATATCGGCCGCACGCCCAACCTGCGCGCGCGGCTGGAACGGCTCTTACAGCCCTCGGAAAAGCATCCGCGCCGGTTGCAGTTGGCCGGCCTCGTCCGGCAGATTCGCTGGCGGCTGACCGGCTCGGAGTTCGAGTCGCTCTTCTTGCAGTTTGAGCTGCTCCAAGCCGAGTACGGCACGAAGGCCCTGGAGCGGATGCACCTGCGGGCACCGGCTTTTATCCGCTTCCTGGGCGGCAATCCGTATCCGCGCATCGTGGTAACCCACCGGCCCAGCCAGCGCGAGGCCGGCTGGGCGTATGGGCCGTTCCCGTCGCGGACGGCGGCGGAGCGCTTTGCCGAGGAGGCGCTCAAGCTGTTTCTGCTGCGCCGCTGCACGGACGACCTGGACCCCCACCCCAGCCACCCCGGCTGCGTCTACTCCGAGATGAAGATGTGCCTTGCGCCCTGCTACCGGGGCTGCACGGATGAGCGCTACGGCGAGGAGGCCGCCGCGGTGGAACAGTTTCTCTCCACGCGAGGCGAGAGCCGACTGGCAGTGCTCCGCGCCGAACGCGACCAGGCCTCTGCCGACCTGGAATTCGAGTCTGCCGCGGCGATTCACGCCCAGGTGCAGCGGGCGGAAGCGGTGCGCGCATTGGCTCCCGATCTGGTCCGCCCGCTCAGCCAGCTTCGGGCGGTGATTCTGCAACCTGGAGCCAATCCGGACGAAGTGGCCGTTTTTCTCTTCGAGAACGGCCGATTGCGCGGGCCGGGTGGGTTTTCTACGGCGGGCATGAGAATCCAGAATGAGGAGCCGGGATCCAGTTCGCTCTTTGTTCAACGCCAAGCGATCGAGCTCGTCCCCGAGGGCCCGCTTCCCGAAGCCGCCCTGCCCGAAGCCCCAACCGTAGCCGGAATCGCGACGCCGGCGAAGCTTCCTCGCGGCCTGCTCGAAGCCCGGATGGAGACCGCGCTGGCCGCGCTGGCGGAGCCGGACCAGGGTCCATCGCCGACCATCCGCAAGGGCCATCTCGCCCTGCTCAAGCGCTGGTACTACCGGCCCGAAATCCGCCGCACGGGCGAGATCTTCTTCCCGAACGCAGAAGGCCGCTGGCCCATCAAGGCCTTGCTCCGCGGAGTGGGGCGGGTCGCCGCAAGCAGGCTCAAGCCTTCAGCGCCCGGCTCATAGAACCATGCGCACGTATCAGGCCCCCTCAGGCCCCTGATTCTCGCATTGGGGACGGACCCGCGCAGGGAAAGCCAACTGCGGAATCGCTCCGTCTCACGAGCTTCTCTCCCGGCGGATGCATACACTCAGCTCATGAACCATTTCTTATATATTGGAGAGCCCGAGCAGCAGAACCATCACCCGTTCCGCCGTTCCCGCTTGACCAGTCTCGCGCCTTCAATAGAGGTGGAAGTTCACCAGGACGGTGATCATTACCGGCACCGGCGTCTTGCCGTCCTTCATGGCCGGCTTGAACTTGTACTTGCGCACCGCTTCCAGTGCCTTCTCGTCCAGACCCATGCCAAGCGCCTGGATCACGCGCGGGTTCTGCGGGTTGCCCTGCGTATCCACAATCAGAGAGATCAGGCAAATGCCCTGGTACTTGGCTCTGCGCGCCTCGTCGGAGAACTCCGCCTCCACGTTGTTCAGAGGAACGGGGGCGGAGATTCCGCCGCCCACGCGATACAGCCCGCCGCCGATGTTCCCGCCCTCTCCCGGTCCGTACCCGTTTCCATGGCCGTTGCCCACTCCCATGCCGGAGCCGTTTCCCAAAGAACCCAGCTTGACGTTGGTGGAGTTCGATTGGCCGAAGTTCGGCAGGGTCGGATTGTCGGGAATGACAATGTCCTTCTGCACATCGATGGAAGGAAGCGGCGCCTCGATCTTGGGAGTGATCTCCACCGGCTGCATCCGTGGGGGAATCTTGCCCTTGATGGCTTCCATCTTGTCCGGGCTTCCGCCGCCGCCGCCCGCGAGATTATCTCTCTTGGGGGCTTGGAATTCCGTCACATCGACGTGGGTCGCGATGACCGGGGGGGCGTTCACCACCTTGATGACCGTACTGACGCCAACGAATAGCAATACCGCGAGAAAGGTCAGGTTAAGAGTGGTGGCGATGCCGAAGGCCCAGGGGTTGGGCTTGACCGCCATGCGGTCGGGCACCGGAATCGGCTTCGAGGTCAGCTCCAGCGGGGGCAGATGGGGCGGAAAGAGAACGTCGCGGATGCTCTCATAGAGCCCGATCCAGATGGGCTGCTCCTCGACGGGAGCGCCGAAGGCCACATTGAGATCGTAGCCTCCTACAACGGACGCTGTGGCGGCTTGGGAATCCGTTTCTGACATAAGTCCATCGTTTTCCATGGTTGCTGCTGGAGTAGTTGTCTCGGGCCGCGCGGAGCAAAGCCCTCCCTCGTCCGGGCCCATCCTTCTATTATGCTCGACAGAGGCCGCCCTTGTCTCGGAACCGGTCGTCCCATGCTCCAAACTTCCATATTCCGGCCTGAGCGCCGTCTCCATAATCAATAGACGAGCGAGGCCGCGAGTCGTTACACAGAATATCTTGCCCCGCCATTTACACTAACCATGGAACCGGATTGAACAAGTTCGCACCATCCCAGGGAGTGACGATGCACGCAGTGCCGGAGTTGAAGGCGACCCTTACCTTGCCGCAAACCGCCTTTCCAATGAAGGCCAATCTGCCGCAGAATGAACCGCTTAGACTGGTCAAGTGGGCGTCGCTGCGGCTGTATGAAGAGCTACGCAAGGCCGGCCGCGGACGCCCCGCCTACATCCTCCACGACGGCCCTCCCTACGCCAACGGCCCCATCCACCTGGGCCATGCGCTCAACAAGGGGCTGAAGGATTTTGTGGTCAAATCGAAGACCATGGCCGGCTTCGACTCACCCTACGTCCCCGGCTACGACTGCCACGGCCTGCCCATCGAGATCAAGGTGGAGGAGCATCTGGGCCGCAAGAAGCTGGAGATGCCCGTGGCCGCCGTGCTGGAGGCCTGCCGCGCCTACGCGCAGAAGTACGTTGACCTGCAGACAGCGCAGTTCGAGCGCATCGGCTGCTTCGGCCGCTGGGAGAGGCCTTACAAGACCATGGACCGCGACTACGAGGCGCGGACGCTGGAGGCGTTTTACGGCTTCCTCGAAAAGGGCTTCGTCTACCGCGGCCTCAAGCCGGTCTACTGGTGCATCCACGACCGCACCACGCTGGCCGAGGCCGAGATCGAGTACGAAATGCACACCAGCCCCTCGGTCTACGTGCGCTACCGGCTCACCTCGGATGCGGCGGCGATCGACCCGGCGCTGGCCGGCCGCGAGGTTTACACCATCATCTGGACCACCACTCCGTGGACGCTGCCCGCGTCCCTCGCTGTAGCCTTCCATCCCGACTTCGAGTACGTGGCGCTGGAAGCGGCCAGCGGCGAACCTTGCTGCCCGCAAACGGCTGTTTACATCGTCGCCGCCGCGTTGGTCGGCCACGTAGCAGAAGATTGCAAGTTCCTCTCCGCGAAAGAACTCGCCCGTTTCAACGGCGGTGTGCTGGAGCAAACACTCTTTCAGCATCCTTTCCTGAATCGCATTGTCCGCGGAGTCAACGCCACTTACGTCACCGCCGACCAGGGCACCGGCGCCGTTCACACCGCGCCTGCCCATGGCGCGGACGACTTCTATGCCGGCCAGCGCTACGGCCTGGACCCAACCTGCCGCGTGGACGCGGGCGGCCACTTGCATGTGGACCCTGCCGCCTGGAACCAAGCCGCTCCGCCCGCCTTTGAAGGCAAAACGGTTTGGGCCGCCAATCCCATCATTCTGGCCATGCTGGAGGAGCGCGGCGCATTGCTTGCCAATCGCGACCTGGAACACTCTTACCCGCACTGCTGGCGCTGCCACCATCCGGTCATCTATCGCGCTACCGAGCAATGGTTCATCGGCATGGAAACCCCGGTCAGGCGCCAGGACGGCTCCGAGACCACCTTCCGCCAGCTGGCCATCGAAGAGATCGACAAGGTGGTCTGGGACCCGGCCTGGGGCAAGGAGCGGATCACCAACATGATCGCCACGCGGCCCGACTGGTGCATCAGCCGGCAGAAGGTCTGGGACGTACCCATCGCCGTTTTCCTGTGCGAGCGGTGCCAGAATCCGATCGTCTCCGCGGAGCTGAACCGCGCGCTGGTCGACCTTGTCGAGCGCGAGGGCATTGAGGTTTGGCGCACGGCCGCCGCGGATGCCCTGCTGCCTGCGGGCTCGGTCTGCAAACATTGCGGCGGCACGGAGTTTCGCAAGGAGACAGACATTCTGGACGTGTGGGTGGACTCGGGGACAAGCTGGTTCGCGGTGTGCGAGGCCGATGCGGACCTGAAGACGGCCTACACCGCCTTCCAGAACGGCGAAGGCGTCGAGGTTTTGTATCTCGAAGGCGGCGACCAGCACCGCGGCTGGTTTCACTCCTCGCTGCTGACTTCGGTGGCGTTGCGCGGCCGCGCGCCTTATTCGCGGGTAGCCACAGCCGGCTGGACTCTGGATGAACTGGGCCGGGCAATGTCCAAGTCATTGGGCAATGGCGTAGACCCCGTCGATATTGCCAGCCGCATGGGTGGCGAAATCGTCCGCCTCTGGGTGGCGTCCGTCGACTTCCGCGAAGACATGGCCGCCAGCGAGAACCTGATGCAGCGCTGCGCCGAGATCTATCGCAAGCTGCGCAACACCTTCCGCTTTCTGCTCGGCAACCTGCACGGCTTCTCGCCCAGCCGCGACCGCGTTCCCGAGGCGGAGCTGCTTCCGCTGGACCGTTATATGCTGGCCCGGACGCGCGAGCTTACCGAGAAGATTCTTGGCTGGTACGCGGCCTTCGAGTTTCACCGCGTCTACCACGCGATCAACGAGTTCGCCATCGTGGACCTGAGCTCGTTCTATCTCGACGTGCTCAAGGACCGCATGTACACTTTTGCGCCTTCGAGCCAGGCGCGCCGCTCCGCGCAGACCGTTCTGTGGCAGATTACCGAAGCGCTGGTGCGGTTGGTGGCGCCCATCCTCAGCTTCACCGCTGACGAGGTATGGGATTATCTGCCCGCCGTGGAAGGCCGCGAGGCTTCCGTTCATTTGGCGCTGTTCCCCAAGCCGGAAGAGATTTTTGCTGGAGACACCGAAGAGATTCGAAGGGAATGGAATGAATGTCTCTTCTACGTCCGCCAACAGGCGTTCCAACTCATTGAGTTTTTCCGTCAAGACCTGCACATCGGAAAGAGCATCGAAGCAGAACTTCATGTCCTTACAAGTGGATGGTTTCTCACGATACTACGGAATCACGAAAGCGGCCTGAAGGAATTCCTGAATGTGTCTCGGGTAAACATTCATGAAATAACGGACCCATCAACTGAAATCAAAATACCAGGGGACGTTGGACCGTCTAAGACTTTGATTTCAGCCAAAGAATTGAAGTTTACAATTCACAAAGCAACCGGCCACAAGTGCGCCCGCTGCTGGAACTTCATGCCGGAAGTTAGTAACTATGGCATCTGGCAGAACGTCTGCATCCGCTGCCAATCCGCGCTCACCGAAATGGGCATCCACCCGCCCCAACCGGAGGCCGCCCAGTGAGAACCACAACTGGGTGCCCCACCCTCGCCGCGTTCTTGTTTTTGCGGCTAGGGTGGGATACCACGAACCCCACACTCCGTTCGCCCGGTGCTCCAGGTCCGGATTCTCGGACCTGGGATACCTCGAACTCCAACCGCCATACCGCTCACGAAGAGACCTCCAAATGAACGTTTCCTTTCCCCGCCGCCTGCCGTGGCTGCTCGGCATCTCCGCGCTGATCGTTCTGGCCGACCGCATAACCAAGACCTGGGTCGCGGCGCATGTGCGCATGGGCGCCGTCATTCCGGTTATACCGCGCGTTCTGGCCATCTCCCACTGGACCAACGATGGCGCTGCCTTCTCGCTCTTCTCCGACTCGGCCTCGCCGCACCTGGTCCGCTCGATTCTGATCGGCTTCACACTCCTGACGGCTTTGGCAGTCCTTATCGCCCTCGTGCGGCTGGGCGACCGCTTCAACGTGACCACCTTTGCCCTGGCGCTCATTCTCGGCGGGGCGCTGGGCAACGTCCACGACCGCATCCTTTACGGCTCGGTGGTCGATTTCATTCAGGTTCACATATTCAGCTATCACTGGCCGGACTTCAACATCGCCGACTCGTCCGTCGTCGCTGGCGCCTGCCTGCTGCTGCTCGATTTGCTTCTGCCGCGCAGAAGAACTGCGCGCTGACGCTCTGAGCAGGCGAGGAACCGTCTGGACGCCGGACTAGAATGATTCTTCGGGAGCAAGCATGGAGAAGAAGTGGCAGCATCCGCACCGGAGGTGGAATCCGCTGCGGCGGTCGTGGGTGCTGGTTTCGCCGCATCGCACCGAACGGCCCTGGCAGGGAGAGGTGGATCAGAAGGCCGCGCCCCCGGCGGTTTCGTACGATCCGCAGTGTTATCTGTGCCCCGGCAACCACCGGGCCGGCGGAGTAACCAATCCGGCTTATGACGGCATTTTCTCTTTTGTCAACGACTACGCCGCACTGCTGCCGGAGCCGCCGGCCGTTTTGGACTCTCCGGCTTCGCCGCTGCTTCAGGCCGAGGGCGCGCGCGGCGTGTGCAAGGTGCTCTGCTACCACCCCGACCACAGCCTGACTCTGGCGCGCATGACCCGCAAGGAGATTCGCCCCGTAGTGGACGCCTGGACGCGCGAATACCTGGAGCTGGGCGACATCGGCTGGATCGAATACGTGCAGATCTTTGAGAACCGCGGGGCCATGATGGGCGCCAGCAACCCGCATCCGCACGGCCAGATCTGGTCCACCGGCTTTGTGCCCGATGAGCCGGCCGCCGAGACGCAGGTACAAAGCGACCACCTGGCCCGCACCGGCCGATGCCTGCTCTGCGACTATGTTGAGGCCGAGCGGCTGGCTGGTGAACGCATTGTCTTCGAGAACGATCAATTCCTCGCTTTCGTCCCGTGGTGGGCCATCTGGCCCTTTGAGGTGCTGCTGGTTTCGCGCCGCCACGCGCGAGCGCTCCCTGAGCTCTACATGGACGAGCGGGATGGTCTGGCCGACGCCCTGAAGCGCCTTACCACGCGCTTCGACAATCTCTTCGAGACCAGCTTTCCCTACACCATGGGCTTCCACCAGTCGCCTACGGATGGCGATGAACACGCGGAGTGGCATTTCCATGCGCACTTCTATCCGCCCCTGCTGCGCTCGGCCACGGTGCGCAAGTTCATGGTGGGCTTTGAGATGCTGGGGATGCCGCAGCGGGATATTACCCCCGAGGACGCGGCCCAAAGGCTGCGCGCCTGCTCCGAAGAGCATTTCTGGCCCAGAGGTTGAGAGGCGATCCTGCCGCGCGTCGAGGCCCGGCCTTTTCTTATGCGCGGCGTCGGTCTGCGGGCGCAGGTTCCTCCTGTCCGGCCTTCTTGGCAGCGGCTTGCTTGCGGATGTTCTTGGCCAGGTACATGGCGGCGTCGGCGGCGGCCAAAAGGCTCTCCTTGGTGACGCCGTCTTCGGGATAGATGGAGTAGCCAAAGCTGGCCGCGCCTTGCAGGAGCTCTCCTTCGACGTCAAACGGCTCTTTGAAGCAATGCTCCAGGCGCAGGGCGATCTCCTCAACACGCGTGCGGTGGCGCACCATCGGAAGCAGCACGGCAAACTCATCGCCGCCCATCCGCGCCAGCAGGTCGGCGGAGCGGAGCTGCCGCTTCATGCGCTCCGCAACCTGCTGAAGGAACAGGTCTCCAACGTGGTGGCCGTAGCGGTCGTTGATGGGCTTGAATTTGTCGAGGTCGATGTAGATCAGGCCAAAGACGCTTGCATTCTGCCGCGCCTCTTCGATCAGGGCGTCCAGGCGTTCTCCGAGCGAACGGCGGTTGTGGACATTGGTGAGTAGGTCGACCTCCGAGCGGCGCAACAGTTCGGAGTGAAGCCTGCGCGTCTCCATGGCCAGCATGGCCAGCTGCGCACCCCTGGCAAGGATCTCCATCTCCGGGGCGAATGTGCGGGGGATGCCGGGGAAAACCTTAGCATCGAGGCCGGCACAGAGGGTTCCCAGCGGCGGTCCGGTGCTGGCCGGAATCTCCTCGTGGATGGTATGCAACCGCTCTGCATTCGGAGGGTAATTGCCCAGCCGCGCCCCATCCGTGACCTCGCACCAGCAGGGAGCGCCGTTGAGCATGAAGGAGGTCATCTCCGCAATCGCTTCAAGGATCTCCGCCAGGGGTTTTGAGCTGTTGATATCCGCGAAGATGCGGCTGCGGCGGCGTTCGAGAAAGGCCAGCGAAGCCAGTTCGCCGCGCTGGCGGCGCACCTTGGTCTTGAGGGTCCATCCCCAGACGCCCAGTGCGAGAATCACCGCCAGCATTGTCAGGCTGAGCATAGTCGAAGCGCACCGTATTCTCTGTCCCCTTCAGTCTAGACCGGCGCCCGGACGAACAATCGGCCGCGGATGGAAAACGGGCCCTGCGCCCGCGCACAAAGGTAACGGGAGACAGCAGTCCGCGAGAAGGCTGCGCGCCGTCCGCGGGGGCGCACTGGGAATCGCGGTTCGATCGCGGGTGCGACTGCTCCAAGAAAAGGCGGCTGAACCGCTGACAATCGTGGTGAGCTCGCTGGGATTCGAACCCAGGACCCACGCCTCAAGAGGGCGCCAATAACTTGTGTTTCCAACTACTTAGAGGACTTCCTGGGCCGTCCAAATACGCCGGAATACGCGTAAAACGGGTCAATCACAGGTGAGGATAACGGGTGGAGATCATCCACGGCGCGACCGATGAAGTGCCGAAGAAGGGCGTAGGCCCTGATGGCATGGCGAGAATGCCAGTAAAACAGGATATCTTGGGATTCTACAAACGTTTAGAGGTATTTCCCCGATAGCGTCTCGTGGCCATCGTTACCCCCTTTTACCTCCTTTGGCCCGAGAAACAACGCTAAATAACGCTACGGATTCGATGCCGAAGGACTGCATCGGCACCATTCCCATGGCCCCAAACGCACGAAAGCCCCTCGGTGTCGACACGCTTTATTGGCATGGCCGCACACAGTTCAGATGGTTCAAGGCCCGAAGGCTGCCATCGGCGCATTCCGAAGCCCTCAAGTCCCACGGCGGCGTGTGCCTTGCGGGCGCAGCAAGCGTGGTTGGAGAACGCGGATGATTTATAGTTGCTGCGAGTTTCTTTCCTAATTCCAGAGCCAGAAGGCCCGCCGTAGTCGCTGCCGAGGTGATTCCATGCGGGCATGGAGAAGAGGCGATGAATCGTCCATCCGGTGATCCGGCCAGCCCACTTTCGCGCCTGCGCCTGGCCGCGGTCCTGCTGTTTGTCGCCGTCAATCTGTCGGTCTTCATCGTCCGGATCGTGAGCGTGCTGCGTTATGGTCAGTGCTTCGATCTGGGAGGCGGCGATAGCTTGATGGCGTATTCGATCTGGAAAGGGATGCATGGGCTTCGTTATTACGAATGGCCGTTCCGGTTCCCGTTCAATCTGACGCTCTACAACTATCTGTTTTACGAGACGTACGCTTTCGCCTTGAAGCTGGCGGGTATCTGGGACGCCGAAATACTGAGCCGGGGCCGGGCTCTGACGTCGCTGTTCGCCATGGGCGGGGCAGTGGCGCAGTGGAGGCTGGTGCAGCATCGGCTCAGGCTGAAAGGGGCGCGCGCCCTTCTGTCGTTGCTGTTGGCGGTGGGTTTGTGGCTTTGCACTTCGCTGGTGGGCTACTGGGCGATGAGCCTCCGGCCCGACATGGCGGCCGTCGCACTGGTGATGGTGGCCCTGTGGGTTGTGGTGGCGAGGCCGCGCTTCGGATTCGCGGTTGCCGGCGTGCTGTTCTATCTTGCCTGGTCGTTTAAGCAATCGACGGTTCTGACCCTGGCATCCGTCTGCCTTTTTCTGCTGATTCAAAAGCGATGGCGCGATGTTTCTGTTTTGGCGGCGGTTTTTGCGGCATTGACCGCCGCGACCCTAGTGCTTGGCACGCCTGAATACCGATTCAGTGTGCTGGTGGCTCCGGGGCTGGTCACAGGATTCTCATTGAACGACGCGTGGCAGGGAGTGAAGCTGGCACTGGCCGAGAATATCTATTGGCTTTGGGCACCGTTTGCCGTGCTGCTGGCCTCGGGCTCGCGGCGGAGCGATGAGACGGCGCGGTTGCTGGCCACAACATTCGCTTTGTCGCTGGTGGGCGGATTCTTGGCGATGTCGAAGGCCGGGGCCGGGATCAACTATCTTTTTGAGTCGTTTGCGGCCGGTTCCACCCTGTTGCAACTGGCGGTGTTTACGCTGCCCGGGCGCTGGCTGGAGGCAACGCTGCTGTTTGGGTGTGTACAGCCACTGGGCGCATTGCATCCAGTGACGCTGCCGGGCGGGCGGCAGATATTCAAGCCAGCACAGATTGCCACGCGGTCGGAATACGAGGATGCCGCCCGGTTGCGCGGCCGGCTGGAGGAGCTTAACCATCCGCTTTTTACCACGGATGCGCCATTCATGCTGCCATGGGTATCGACGGGGAACAGCGCGCCGGCTTTGTGTGTCGACGAAGGGCTGCATTATGCCAACCAGCCTCGATTTGAGAACGGGGGTGTGGAGGGGATGCTTGAGAGGGGAGAGATTCCTTCGGTGATGATCCGTCCCCGCGACGGGGCGTATCTGAAAAGAATGAATCCGGGGTACGAGCCGGTTGGCACGGCCATCCATCAGGGTACCTCATACACTATTTATGAGTTTGGCCCCCCGCGCACCCGGAGTGCCGGGCAAATCTTGTACCAGCGGGAATGAGACAAACCGGTATGAGAGGAGCCTGGTATGGCACGAGGAAGAAAGCAGCCTAGTCCTGAGCAGATCGTGAGCCTGCTCGGGCAGATTGAAGT
>Ga0326728_10019394_pt1 | contig 13198 bp, 26 predicted proteins | sample MB3enrmetagenome_FD_207602 | JGI IMG/M metagenome (GOLD analysis project Ga0326728, IMG submission 207602) | Lab enriched peat soil microbial communities from McLean, Ithaca, NY, United States - MB31MN | ecosystem: Environmental > Terrestrial > Soil > Wetlands > Peat | place: USA: New York...
CGGTCCCTGCAGCGGTGGCCACTTCGTGCGCCTGAGACGCAGCTTCAACGGCTGCGGTAATAGTCCCTGCTGCATCGGCTCCAGCTGCTACGGCTGCCCCTGTCGGGCCAAACGCAGGCGCAATGACCGCAATGGCTTTTGATGCTCCCTCTATGACGGGCGCGGCTTTGTCAAAGATGGTTTCGACCCTGTCGAAAAAAGACATCATCTTTCCCCAGAATGTTTGCGGTGCTGCAGGTGTTGACGTGATATCAGACATTGTTGTTTCTCCTTTTTGCCCCTCTCCAGGGCTGGTTAGTTTTTTACTTCTAAGTCCGGTGATGGTGGCTCTTCAATCTCGGCCCCATCGGGAGGCGGCTTAAGCAAACTCGCCGAAGCGCTCGTAATGAGTTGCGCAAGCTCTTTTGGATCGGTGAGCAAGAGGATTATGCTCCAAAGGATTGCGAACATCGCCTTCAGTTCCGGAGCCAGTGTGTAGCCGGTCTGGAGGGTAATCCATAGATCCAGGAATAAACAGACCATTAGCATTGCCAAAAATAGTTGAAATTTTTGATAAGGATTGAGTCTCATCTTTCACCCCCTCCCTGCCCGCAACAACCAGGCAACTGCTCATAGATGACGTCAGTGCGAGCAGTCTGAGGGATGTGGCAGATTGCCAGGTGGGGCATAAGGGGCGGTTGCGAGACTCCCTTCATCGAGTAATCTAGTCTGCCGTTAGTGTGCACCTCGCAATCAGTGACCCTGTAAAACTTGGTCGCTCCGTTATCGTCCTGCACCATTAAATTGCCCTCGCAGCCTGAGAGAAGAATGGTAGCTGCCAATAGAGTCAAAAGAATGATCTTCATTGGAACCTCCATATTTATGGACCGATTCTCTTTTCGGCCTGCTCGATCGTCTCGCCTGCCTGGGGAACAGGGCATTCACCTTTCTTGCAATTGACCTGGGCGATCCAGAATGGGAAAACAAGGTTGTGAATGCCGGTTGGATCTCCGGCAGTCTCGTTAACTCCTGTGTGGTGAGGCTGGCAAAGGACCATCTGGTTGCGGATATCGTCGACACTGGTAATCGGCGTGTCTTTCATCTTGGCGCCATAGCCATAGATATCGAAGATCTCCGCAAGCCATTTCAGGAGATTAAAGTCGACCAGGTCGGCCTCGCTCCACTCGGCAAGAAAATGGTGAGACTGTAGATCTGACGTGGCATTACAGACGAAGCATTTGCCGTGGCCATCAGCCTTTATTTGCTTGACACCCCTGGTGAACTCTGCGCTTTCAGCTGCCCTGGGGACATGTCCGTGAACGATCTCGACGTCTTTCAGATTGATTGCTTCGGTGTGCTCAGCAACATTCATGGTTTAGTTACCTCATCGATAGAGTCTTTCCATCACAATATAGTTAATCTTCACGATGCCAACCATTGCATAAACAATCAAAAACGCTGCAATTCCCAGTATTATGAAAGGCAAAGAGATCAGCCAAAAAAGCACGGTATATGGCCACATGAACTAAGGTGAATCGATAATTTCCTTAATTCCCATATCCCTCAACGAATTAGGCGAAAATAGCCTGCGCTTTCTGATAAAGAGCAAGTCGATCGTTGATCCCGTTGGTTCCACCGTTGATTGCCTTAGTGATGGAGACAAATGCTCCCTTATCGGCCAAAGCATTGAGTCCTCGCGTGGACCAATACCAACAGGCAGACTCAACTGCCCCTTCCTTGGTCTCTAGATAGGCAAAAACCTCTTCGTATGTTTTGCCGGCAGCCTTGGCAAAGGCGATATAATTGTCCTTGCCAGTAACCTGGATCGCGCCCCGACCACGATGCTTCCAGCCGTCTCCTGACTCCACGGGACCGTTACCCAAGCGATCGGCATAAGCGCGATTAGCTATCTTCTCCGGCTGCCGGGCATACTGAGGGGCGATATCGGCAGGGAATCGTTTCGGCCAGGTCAAGGTAAGCGCCTGTGCACTGTAATTCAGATCTTCTTTCACAGCAGTGAACCCTTCGCTCTCGTGGCCGCACTGCCCGAGGAAGGCGGCAATACGGAGAGGAGTATCGATGCTGTATTTGGGAAGGACTGCATTTAGGGCTGATGCCCAGGCTGCCGCTTCCTTGTTTCCAGGGAAAAGCTTAGTAAATTGATCTTCAGTTACCATTCTTCAATAGCTCCTTTCGTCTCGCGCAATCCGGATCGCAGAAGATGACTCCTGTGCGCCAGACATGAGGGCAGATCGCCCGAAATTGGCATTCGTAAGATAGCATGTGAGTGTGGGGGCGGCATTCAGTGCCGCCCCCTTCCAGTGCCGACCTTCGGTCGGCGTCGTTATGGGCCTGGCCAGGATCACGGAGACTGGGCGTCATGGGCCCCTTGTATTATGGTTAAAGTGCGCCGCTCCAGGGAGGGGTGCCGGGAGCGGCTAGAACAAAAAAGAGAACGTCGATGTCATTGAGGAGAATAGAGGACGTGGGGTGAGTGCTCAAAATAAAGCTATTTACAAATAGAAAGCCCCTGAACTGTGGAGAGCAGGGGCTGTCGTGTCGGTGAGAGAATATCTTTTCTATATAACGAAGGTTAACATGATTGTAAAGAAATTATTCTAGAAGGGAGAGCTGGCGGTTGTCCTCCTGGTGATCGCAGATCTGTCTGATCCAGACTTCTGTGAGCTTATATTTGATGGCCAGTGCGCGGTAATCCATCCCTCTCATACGGTCGACCTTGATCATGTCGTCGCGCTTTTTCTGGAGAAGAACGTCCGGTTTGGGTATATAGAACTGAAGCCCTCCGAAGTTTTGGGAAAGAGCAACCGTCGAACGTACGCCTAGAAGCTGAACAAGATCATGGAACGCCTTTGGAAAATCCTCGGGTTTTAAATCGTCAAGCCATTCGCCGTCGTAACTCATTTAATATCCCCTCTTTTCTTTGATTACCCTGAAGCCGCCCGGCTCGGGTAAAAGGACCGGTAATTGCCATTCGTTGGATCGGATCTTTTGAATAATGATGGACCAACACGTATCGCTGCAGGCCACTGGAACGTCTCGCAGACATGCTTCATCAAGGGCAATGCTGCTGTATCGTGCCCAGCCGTTACCCCACTGACCTTTCTTGCCGCATGCCGTGCAAATCCAAATTCCCATTATTTACGCTCTCCGGAAAGGTCCCATCCTTCTCGCTTAGCCTGCATTCTCAGCGCTGTGATGACCTTATATAAATTGCCATCGGTTACCCATTCCACCTTGTCGACCTTACATATGCGCTTTGCTATCCCGTCAGCATATGCCCATGATTTCCCACCTACAGTCAATAGCGCCTCGATCTTCTTGAGCTGTTCTGCCTTGGAGCCGAAATCCTCCATGTTGCGAGGGCGTTTACCCTTCTTGCGCGCCTGTTTCGCCTTCCAGCCTAGTTCCTTGAACCGCTCAAGGACGGCAGTGGCCTGGAGGTCGGTGATCGAGGCAGCTGACTCCTTTCCGGTGACGGCATCGAGGATTATGCGGTAATGCTCGTCGGTTAGAGCAAGCTCTTTTTTCGCAATATGGATCATGGCCAGGTTGGCTTTAGAAGGCATGATTTAACTCCTGTTAAATAAACGCACAAACAGAGCAAGGGTATTGTGAAGTGTCCTTACCTTGATTCTTGCAGTAAATGCACGGGCGAAGAATTTCCGTTGGAACTTCCCATAGTCCGAGCATTCCCTTACAGGGTACGATTTTGTCATCAGGTAGAGGTTCAATATCGTCAAGAAACCATGCCCACCGACCAGGGGAATAATCACCATAAAGCCGTTCAAGTCCTGAAATGTTAGATAAAGACTGAGTCTTTTGCATTCCACATATCCTCACAAATCCTATGATCGCTCCAAATGGAAGCTTTCCCGGGATACGCCCGAGCGCTCTTTCCACCTCCGCGAATTCACGCGCCCATGTTGGAAAACCTTTTGCTGCATGAATGGCGATGCGGCCCTTATATGATGTTTTCCATGATCTCGTTTCTATCTTCTTGTATCCGAGCATGATAGCGCTCGCCCAGGGCTGAGTTAAAGATAGTGCTTTCATAGATACCCCCCCCCTTCAAATTCAGGTAATTCAAGCCTCATCTGCCACCAGCCGCTTTCGTCTATTCGATCCATTGGACGCATCCTTCTGTTTCGCATATTGCTTGGATGTGACCATTTTTCTGAATGGCGAATGCTATTTTATCTGTCTGGCACACAGGGCAATCGAGCCTGCCACTGATCCCTTTTTTGCCTCCAGAAGACTTGATAATTGCTTCTCTTGCTTGCTTAATCCTATCAAAGCGTTTTGAGAAATTGTCCTCTCGACTTTTTCTCTCTGCACACTCTGGGCAGCCATCGGTGTATTTTCTGGGATCAATGCCACAGGTCTTGCAAGAATAACGCTCTAAATATCCGGCGGATAATTTCATGGTTTCTCCATTTTACAGTACTTCTCTTTAAGCCTTTTGATATATTCCGGCTCCCGACCATCGTCGGGAGCCGTATCGGTAGATAGTAATTCCATCTGCTTAGGCCTCGGCATTCTCCATTGTGGATCACTATCCCAAGGCCTCACTTGCGCCAGGCGTTCAGCCTCGAATCTGGGCAAACCCCCACAAAACTCCATGATGGCAGCACGCTCCTCCCGGTCATCGTCCATCATGCAATCAAACTATGCGGAGCATGCATCGGAGTGCTAATAAGAGTGTATTCCCAGCTCATCTTGCCTTTCTGTCGATGGCAATCAATGGTGAAACCATTCATCCTTAATTCGGCGATGATGGAGTTGACCGCACAGACTTCGGCAGCCAGGATGATCTCCATCGTGCTGTGGGGACGCATGTCGGAAAGCATAGCCAAAACCTTGCGCAATCTATCTGAGGATTCTATTCGCGCATAATGCATTCAATCCCTCCCTGGCTGCATCGTCAGGCCCGGAGCGCCACCTCCGGACTACATCCAGCTTGCCAATTTGCGCAAACTGGATGTTTCGCATTACTCCACTCTCTTCCATAATATGAAACCATTGTCATCGGCATCCAAATCGATCTCGCCGATCGGGATGAGATCTATATCGCCAACGTCCATTAGAACTTCCAAGTCTCCATGGAGAGTTCGGAGTTCCGTGAGACGATCTATCACTTTGGTAGCCGTCATGAGATCTCACCCTGACACCCTTGACACTTGTACGGACCAAGAAAAGCCGGCATTTCTGGCCCCTGGGCCTCACAAGCTCCTAAAGCAGTCCGGACTGCACTTACCCAGCTCTCAGCTTGCTGGCACTGTTCGTCGGTCCATGTGGCTACAACGGCCTCGTCGACGATGATAGAGGTTAGAGAGAGGAGTGTAGAGGTCAACGAGTCATCTCTCTCCCATAAGGTTGGATTGTCGCATCCTGAAGGCAGGGATAATGCCTCTGCCAAAGGACCTGAAGATTTATAAAGCCGATAAAGGGCAATTCCTTCCTTAGTCGAGTAGCCATAATCTCCAGGAGCCCCAAGCGCATTATGCACCTGGTGAATAGCTGCCAATGCTTCAGTTGATGCGTTCAAAAGTTCTCCAGATATAGGGCACTTCATGTTCTTCTCCTTTTATGCCGAAATATTCAGGTTCAGTTGCTTGTAGCTGCCGTCCGTAAGTCGCTCGTAGAACCTGATATAAGATTTGGAGCTGATCACCTGAACGCTATCGGATATTGCTTGCATGGCGTTCTGCCAGGTTTCATCCTCGATATCGAGCCGGCGCAGGGATAAGACCCTTGTCGTGTTGATCCGACCCGTCTTGTCGACCTGGAAAGCGTCGTTAACGATCGTGCGCAGCTCTTTCTGGCTTCCTTCAACCCACCGCTTCAGGCATTCATCTATCAATGCCTTTGCCGCCTGGAGGCGCTCATCAAAGACGATGAAATCATCAATGGAGCGCAGCAGTTTGAAACGGCCGTCAAATGAATAGAGAGTGACATTTCCCTTCTTTCCTCCCAGCTTTGCGCCATACTGCTCGCCGGAAAGCTCGACAAACGCCTCGATATCAGACATAGCCTTAGCTTTGAAGTTGGCGAGAATCGCCTGGAGATCCTGGGCCTTCTTCATCAGCTCTCGCACCAGGTCGTTGCGGGCGAGGTCTGCTTGCTTGATGGACTCAACCGGAACTAGCCGCCCCTGGCCGTCCTCCATGTATCCTTCAGGGATTTGCTTACTTACCTCCATTGTCTTTCTCCTTTTCTCTATTGATTTTAGCCTGGGCCTCGGCGATCATAGTCTCGGCTTCGGTATTGTAATAATTCCTTTTCGCAATCATCGCATCAACCCAGGCGCTTTCCTTCCTGTCATCCATGACCGCTATCCGCAGATACCATCCAAAAACCCCTCCGGTGACCGTCGCCACCACACATATCGCGATCCATGCATGGTCACTCATAAAGTCACCCTGCAGCGTAGATTATCCTGTAAACGCCTAAAGAAGTCCTGATGGCAGTCAAGGCAGGCTTGATAGTCATGACCTGATGCACCAAACCGTGCGCACGCCCAGGGAGGGCCATGGTCGGGAATCTCTCCCTTCTCGTTGTAAAGACTGGTTGATTTCCCGGGAAGGTTTTCCGTTTTCTTGTCTGCATCTCCAGCTGCGATGCATGCCGACATTATCCCCATTCCACATACACCACCCATAAAAGCTGATACCAATATCCACCACCATGCGATCACAGAGGCCTCCCGGCTTTAACAAGCCTTTTCCCCTGGGCATGTGTTAAAGCACCAATGCAGACCAGGTTGATGATTGCGCGGCTACTGGCATTCTCGGACAATTGTCGCTTAATGCGGTTAAAATCCCTGCGTGCCTGGAAGAACGCTAATAAATTGATCATCGTTTCATCCTCCTTTTCATATTTTCCGTTCGATTTCACAGTTGCGGCATTCGCGATAGAGCTTAATTCTGTGAGGGTTTATTGCGGCGAATGGTAGACGCCTGTTTCTCGCACAAATCCCAAGGGTAATCTCGCCACAAACGGGACAGTAGACCATGGTTGACCCGAAGACCTCTTCAACCCTGTTTAATAGATTCGTTAAATCCCCCTTGTAGGTGTCTTTAAGTGCCTGGTTAACGGCGCTTGGGGAATAACCCAAACGACGGGCGACCTCGGCCTGCCCAATCTCTTCGCACTTTTTATGCAATAGCTGCATCCGGTCTGTCGTGGTCATTCCCTTCCGCCTTTCTCTCTCTTTCTGTCTCTTTGTTTTTCTTTTTTGCTTCAGGGTCGCAAACCTTAGCTGAAAATGACTCACCACAGCGATCGCAAGTGCCGGGGTAGATATGTCGCATACCGTCAATCAACTGCCACTTCTGACGCCCTCCGGGTCGCCCAGAAACAAAACCGGTGCATTTCGCCGTAACACCGTGGATGGTGAGGCCTGCTAGAAATTTACGGGCATTTACATATGTGGCTCCAGGCGTGGATATGAGAAGGTTCTGTATGGTGAATCCTTTGTGATGTATTCGCATGCTATTCCACATTTTCTGCCTAAGAGAGTCCGTGTCCGGTCTCTGTTTCATCCCTTTTTTGCCAGGCATCCTGCCTCCTCATGTTTTTATTCAGTACATGAATAATCCATCAAGCTTTTCCGTTCCTGTGTTTGCCAAAGGTAGGCTGATCGAAGTATAAAGGCTTTTCTTTCCAGTCGGAGGCGGTAAGCTTTCCCTTGCGGTTCATCTTGGCAAAGGCCTCTATCTTGGAGAGGCCGATGATGACCCTCCCTATGTTGCCGGCTGTCTCACGGTGAAGATGATTTAGTAGGTCTTCGGAAAGCTCTGCCTCACAGCACTCCCGGGCCACTTGAGTTGTGTCTTCGAGATCGAGTCCCCGGAATTCTATCCACTGGGTAATGCGACGGGCAAACCGTCCATGCTCCCTGATCTTGCGCGCTATGTCCTCCATCCCTACCATGATGACCGGGCAGCCTGAGTTGTCGTAGATGTCGCGCAGGATGTCGACCAGCTCGAAGTTCTTGAATAGGTAGTCAGCCTCATCGATGAAGATGGGGCGAGGCGGAGGCGGAGGAGCTCCATTATCGCCCTTGCATAGCCTTGTTACGATCAGCTCCACCATGTCCGTCTTGCGCAGCTTCCTCTCCTCGCCTACCGCACGGCAAAGATCCCCCAGTATCGAGGTGATGGACGAGCAGGTCATGGCCCTGATGTAGATGCCGTCATAGACATTGACAATGTAGGCAAGAGCCGTGGTTTTACCGGTCCCAGGGGTGCCCCATAGCACTCCCATGCCTTCCGTGCTCTCAGGTCTGCAGAGCAAGTCGTTTGTGGCCTGTATGAAGCGGGATACATCTTTCGTCTTTACCGTTACGTGTTTCACTGATATAATCCTCCTGTCCATAATATTTCGCCCCTGGGGGCGATAGAAACCGCCTGTTACAGCAGGCGGTTTTTTGTCTGTTTGTCTCTTTTTCTTTCTCTAAGGTGTTGCCGCTGGTTCTATCTCGTTGCGGTACATCGGTATATTCATCCCGTTATCCCACTGCACACGCACCATGTCGCCTTTAGGCAGTTCGCAGGATTTCAGAAACATCGCCTCTCCGAGTGAACCGACCGGCAATTCTTCACATAGCGATTTAAGTAGTTTGACTCTCATCGTTTCACCTTCACAATTCCTCCTGCAGCAGGTCTTCGTCCGGATCGTTCAGGCAATACGGATCATCTTTTAAGGGAGGCAACTTCCGGCCGGTGTCCTGGAAAATCGCATATGCCTCTTTCCAGCCCCTTTCATATTCCGTGGCTATGCCCTCCTCGTATTTCTTTCTGAGCATGTAGTAGATATCGAGTTGGCTGGTGATTTCCTTGTATCTGCGCGTATCATCCGCGATCACGGCCTTGTGTTCTGCCTCCAGGGCGCGCTGCTTTTCCCCCTCGATAACTTCCGGGGATAGCTCGATATGAGTGGGTGCGACCTGGATGGCGGGGTTCGCCTCGCCCCTGATCAGCTCAAGCTTGTTTTCGAGGTTTTTAGTTCGTCTCTGCTCGCGATCGATTATCGCCTGTTGCACCACCGGCACCGGCACTGCGTGAATGCGGTTGCCATTCCATTTGGCGGTACAAATGAATCGCTCATCGGCGTCCAGTACGTATACCTGCTCTGCATTGTGGATGTCGTAAGCGACAACTAAGTCGTCACGGAGGTGATAGTTGCAAAGCTCGTAGGCGTGATAGGTATTGCCGCGCAGGGTGAATTTTTCACGGCGTACCTTGATCGGCTCGTGAGGCATAAAGAGATAGGGGAGCATTCCCTCGGGCATGGCGATTGGCTGATAGCCCTGGGCGATGCGTTCGGCTAATGCCTCGAATGGAGTCATGTGGCGCCTTATCGCTTTACCTTCGGGATCGCCTGGTTCAGGAGCGGTAATCTTAGGGAGGGCGGAATGTGGCGTATTATTATATTCAATGGCCGCACCGCGCAGATGCTGCGTAAACTCTTCAGGAGTCAGGAGTATTTCCGATGTCTTGGATTGCATGCCCAGCATCCCCGTATTTTTAACTGCCTTTAAATCCTTCTCCAACTTGATGTAAACGCGCTTTCTTGTCCCTCTGTCCATATCCTTGCCGGTATAGGTCTGGAGCCTTTTGGCGGCCCTGATCCATATGCTTTGGTTCGACCTTTCTATAGCTCCATGCCCTTGGGGATTGCCACCTCGTTCGGGAGGCAAAAAGGTGATACCATTCCTTGCGAAGAGGCCGATCACCTCATCAGAGTTCACCTTTGCCATATTGCCGGAGCCACGGTCAGGCTCTACGATTGCCGGAGTTCCTCCCCAGGGTTTTTCTTCCGATATGGTGCATGTATGGCGAACCGCATCGGCGACAGTGCGCCAGCTCTCGGCCAAGCCCCACGACCATCCTCCCAGTACCTTTGTGGTCAGACATATGACACCGCAGACCTCTGGGTGGAAATGGGCTCCAGTGGTAGGATGCGCCACATACGCCTTATAGCTGTGACCGTCTATCTGGCAGAGTGTAAAAGGATCGTACTCGCTTGCATCCCGATCTGCATAACCGAGGAGGCTCTTGTATTCGGCTCCAGTCGCGCGCCCTTTCTCCAGAAGGACGATGGGAATCCGTTTACAAATGCGCCCAATCTGGCCAATGCTGGGGAGTGATATTCCGGGAGGGAGGACGTTACGCAACTGTCTGCGAGAATCTGAAATTGATGGTTTACCGGGCTTTCTGTATACGTCCAAAAAGAAGGGAAGCCAGAGGGGAATATTAGTTGGAATCGTTACTGTCATTGCTTGACCTGGCTTATAGTCGCGGACGAAGTGGCGTAGGTCCTTGTCGGAAAACTTCTCCACATCCAGTGGGGCCAGGGCCATTGGATTACCACCGCTTTTCTTCCAGCTGGCCCACCATTTCATTACGCCGCTTGCGGATAGGGTGCGGCCGTTGCCGGCTCGCTGGTTGGCGGTCTTGATCAACCCCTGGACCGGGGGGGGGAGGCTTCCTTCGGATGCCTGTTTGCATATTATAGATATTGCGTTGCCGACGCCAATCCCGGAACCAACCGCCTGCTCTATGAGGCGGATAAATACCATCCTGGCCTCTATGCCGGTGCGCTGCCAGCGCTTGAGGTCTTCGATGGCGCGAGGAGACTCCTTTTTGGATAAGGCAAGATCGGTTGTGAATCTTGTTACCGGCAGGTTGCAAACCTTCTCCGGAAGGGTCGAAACCTGATGGTCAAACCATGCGTCTTGGGCCACTTTCGGGATGGCCGGATCGGTGATGTGAATCTGCCAAATTTTACCCCCGCGAGACCCTTTTCCGGTGGTTTTAATCTGCTGGATTTTGGTGAATTTGCCGCGTTGGATTTTCTTAAAAAGGGCCTGTTTTTTTATCTGTAAAATGTCCATTATTGATTCCAAGCCTAGCCAGCCATCCATGAGCCCATCCTGCATATAACATCCAGTAAATTAAATTAAATCGCTATTTGTCCATTATTCGTTTTTTGTCCATTATCCTTGTCCATTATTCAAACCGAATAATGGACAATTACGCGGCGACCTCACCCAAGATCACCCTCTTCAGGTATTCCTCGATCTTCCGGCTCCGCATTCGCCCCTTTATCACCATGTTGACGGAGGCGACGGATACATCCAGGGCGCGAGCTATCTCTACCTGCGCCTTGCCGCGACGCAAGAGACCTATCTTTATATCCACTTCAGTCAACCCTATGGGGGCTGCGCCCCTGTTTCTTGTTGCCTTTGTTCTTTCCACCTGCTAATCTCCGCTTATTTAACTGCTTTAGTTGTTAACTCCATCCTGCTGTAGTGGAAATGAATTGTGAAAACGAGCAAAAATAGCGATACCACCGGCAATTTTTTGAAAGAAAATCCGTGGTATCCGCGACTCGAGTCAGACCGAGCCGACGAGCTGATTGCTGAACTTGACGAAGCGCAAGTGTTGCGACTTTATAATGAACTGAAAACCAAAACCCACGCAGGATGGTTACTTTGGCTTGAAGATGCCAGGGGAGTGATTTCCACATATGACTACTTAAGTCGCGCGCAGCGAAAACGCCGGCTTCAAAAGAAACCTGATACCGGGCCTCTGCTCTTACACCACGCATGTATATTCGTTGAGCTTTGGCGTGCTCGAATAAATCGCGAGTATTTTTGCTTGCCGCCGTCTGGCCCTGATTTGGATACACCGGAGGCGCACAGGTCAATGATGCTGGATGTGGTGACGGCTTTAGACCATGGGGATGATCGTGACCTGTGGCCATTCGATCATCCGACAATTGAGGACAATTTCCCGTTTCGTCACTCATAGGTCACCTCTTTCGCGTAGATTTAGTTTTAAATGTTATAAATCGGATTCCGATAATATGTCAACTAAAATATCGTCATGCGATAATAATATTTCAAGCAGGTTGAAAACTGTACGGGAATATTTGGGCCTGTCCCAGGGGGTATTTGCTGAAATTATTGGAATTAGGCAAAATACTTACAGTGATTTAGAGACTGGTAAGACAGAACCTTCGCTACCGATAATTTCAGCAATATGCTATCGTTATCCGATTGACGAGGCTTGGCTTAAATCCGGCGAAGGGGAGATGAAGCGGGAAGAAGTAAAGGGGAAATTGCCTGAAGGTTTCGTCCTGGTCCCGCGCTATGAGGTGTCGGCGAGTGCCGGCGGCGGTGCGGTGATCCATAGCGAACAAATCGTTGACCACCTTGTTTTTAAATCGGAATGGATAAGAAACGCCCTGGGCGTGTCAGTTAAGGATTTGGCTTTGATAAGCGTAAAGGGCGATAGCATGGAGCCCACTCTTTCAAATGGGGACCTGATATTGATTGACATAAGAATAAACCATGTGGAAGATAATGCCATCTATGTTCTACAATTCAAAGAAACGCTACTTGTGAAGCGAGTCCAACGCAAGTTTGACGGCTCAGTAGTCATCATATCTGATAATCTATTATATGCGTCTGAAGAATTAAGAAATGACGCTGTTGATAGACTGAATGTGATAGGACGGGTAGTCTGGTGCGGGCGGAGAATGTGAAATGAGGGTTTGATCATGAGAGAATCTACTAAGATCTGCGCAATGTGCCGTAAAGAGGTAGATTCTTCGGCTTTGTTATGCGCTTTCTGCCGAAGTGATACCAATTACCATCTATTTATACCATTATCTCCAGGAGATATGACCCGAAGTGAACACAAATTTAAAGCGCTAGTTTCGGCAATTATCATTATGACCATCACTCTTACCATAGGATTTATGGGAATTGCTATCGCAGGATTATTGGCAGGAATTGGATTCGGAATATTTGCCTTATTTATAACCTATTGGATCGTAGATAAAACTATTCAACCGGCTGATGTTTATCAAGTAGAGTTTAAATGCCCTGATTGTGGTGGTGGCGAAATCTTTATGTGGAAAGCCGGTGAGTTTGATTTAAATCGTTCAGGTAAGGCTTCTTGCTCCTCATGCAATCTTAAAATAAGAGTTACAATTTCTGCTTAACACTTCCAAAGCGCGCGTCACTTTTTGAGTTATCCACAGGTAATGCCAAATCTCCCGCTTTTTTCAGTCATTCTCACCCGTGAAAGCTTTCCTTAACATATCCCCAAGAAAACACCAACTTGGCTCAGAATGACCTTAATGATCTTAGAATCTTAGCACTTCAAAACCAAATGCTGCACAACAC
>Ga0326728_10019396_pt1 | contig 13197 bp, 6 predicted proteins | sample MB3enrmetagenome_FD_207602 | JGI IMG/M metagenome (GOLD analysis project Ga0326728, IMG submission 207602) | Lab enriched peat soil microbial communities from McLean, Ithaca, NY, United States - MB31MN | ecosystem: Environmental > Terrestrial > Soil > Wetlands > Peat | place: USA: New York...
AACAGGCATTTGGGCAGCTTGCGGCCGAATTCCCCGAATCTCGATCCCTTGCCGCCAGCCATGATGACCGCTCCCACCTCCGCGCCAGCAGCGCCGCTCTTCAGGGGAGTGAGCATAACTTCTCAGCGACTTCTGCCACCGCTTGCTCGAGTCGCAAAAGCACCGCCTCGGTCATCCGGCTATGAATCGGAAAGGAAATCAAGGTTTGCCAAACCCGCTCCGTCACCGGCAGCGCAGCCCCGGGAGCAAAGCCGGTGAACCGATAGAGCGGGGGATCAAAATAAGAACGAACTCCCACGCCGCGAGATTGGAACAGGGCTAGCACTGCGGCGAGGCCAAGATGGGTCGCGCGCGGGCAACAGACACCCAGATTCTGGAAGTTCGTACTCACATTTTCAGGGATGACCTGCGCTTGATAAACGCCCGGAAAGCGCTCGAAGCACTTCCTCAGGCGATGCCCGTAAGCGCGCCGCCGCGCCAGGGTTTCTGGAAAATGCTGCAACGAGTTCCTGCCGATGACCGCTCTGATCTCGTCCATTTTGGCATTGAATCCAGGTCTTGCTTCTGCGGCGACCGGCGCCAAGCCGTGACATCGCAAACGCCTCGTTAGGGCGAGGAGGTCCGGATTGTCCGACACGATCAGGCCGCCTTCAACGGCGGGGAGCGTCTTGGTGGCATGAAAACTAAAGACCTGCACGTCAGGTTCCTCCGGGATTCGCAAACCAGCGACTTCCGTCCCAAAGCCATGGGCATTGTCATACACCAGTTTTGCCCCGGCGCGATCGCAAAGCTTGCGGATCGCGGGGAGGTCGGCCGGCACGCCAAAAACATTCACCGGCAACACACAACGGACCGCGGTCTGCTGCGCCAGGAGCTCGGCCAAATGTTTAACGTCCAGCGTGAAGGAGCCCCCTTCGATTTCACAGAACACCGGCTCAAGGCCGGCCTGGACGACGGCGTTTAAGGTTGCGATGTAGGTGTAGGCCGGAAGAATGACTCGGCCGCGAGGAAGGGAAAGCGCCTGGAACGCGAGCAGCAGCCCATCCGACCCACTCGAAACCGCTACGGTTTCTTCGACGCCTAAATAGTTGGCCAGCGACTTTTCAAATGCTTGGACCTGCCGCCCATTGTTCGTGATTTGCCCCGAGGCGAGGAGTCCGGCGATGGTCTGCAACCCCTCCTCATCGACCTCAAAGTAGGGTCGGATACCTGGAATCTCCGGGTCCATTACTGATATGAAATCGCTTTTACCAACCCAAACACCCGCAACGCGGAGGTCTGTCGCCCATCGCGAATATGTCCTCCGTCCAGACCAACGCGGCCCAGACTATCAGCAAGACCATTATTGTCAAGGAAAAGAACCTCCGAATCCGTTGCCGGGCGCACGACAGCAAAACAGTCGCCTGCGGCGACGGAAGAAAAAAGCGCCCTCGGCAACTCCTTGCAAGGCAATGGGGTACCTCGAGGGCGCTTGGAAGGTTTCTTCGAGCGCCCGTCCTGCCGCCTGAAGGCGGCGTTCCGGCCGAGCGCGGAACGCCGCCTTCAGGCGGCAGAAGAGAACTCCGTCGTGCGCCCTCCGTTGCCGGATTCACGGCCCGGCAGCTCCCGGAGGCCCCGCCGCGCGGCGACTATCAGTGCGGCCAACTGATTCCCCTGTGGCAGCGTTTTCACGACCGGCTGACGGACCCGCGGGCGCGACGCGGCAAACGCCATCGGTTGGCCGCGGTGGAATGATCAGGGCCACGGCCGCCGCGAATGGCGCGCCATTGGGGTCTGCCCCGCCGACCCCTGGGGCACGAAGTTTGCGGGCGCTGGCCAACTCCTGCGCCTCGAGCGACACCTCGGGCAGGGTCAAGCCCAAGAACCCCGCGTCGAGGGGGTCTATGGCGTCACCAGCCTGGGGGCCGCTCCGGCCGACCCCCAACGCCGGCTGGCCCGGATCTGCCGGCACTGCGGAGCCATCGAAAACGGCCACCGCCACCGGCCAGACCGCACCTGCCGCGAAGACCACCCCCCGGTGCGCCTGAAACTCGGCAGCGCCCTCGCACCCCAAATGACTTTGACACCCCCCTGACCCGCTTACAATTTCCTTTCATTTTTATCTTTTCAATGCGCGGCTTTTGCTTTTCTATTTGACGACTCCGCCCGATGCGGGCTACGCAAGAGTTAAATGCTGAATCTAAAATCATTCCTGGCCGTGGATTTCGGCGCCGGCAGCCTCAAGCTGGCGGAATTCGAAGTGAACGAAGCCGGCGGCTTGCGCCTCAAGCAATACGGCATCGAATCCCTTGGCGCCGAAGGCGCTCAGGACTCCACCCGCGAGGCCGCCATTCAGAAAGCCTTGCAGAAAGTGCTCGCCGAAAAGGCCATCAAAGCCAGGAACGTCAACGTCTGCGCCCCCGGCTTCCACGTCTTCTCCAAATTCGTCAAACTCCCCCCGGTCGACGCCGGCAAAGTCACCCAGATCATCCAATACGAGGCCCAGCAAAACGTCCCCTTCCCGCTGGCCGAGGTCGTTTGGGATTATCAAATCCTGGGCACCACCCCGGGCGGCGAATTGGAGGTCCTCCTCGTCGCCATCAAGGCCGACATCGTCGAGGGTCTCTTCCGCGTCACCGAGAGCGCCGGCCTCCGCCTCCAACTGGCCGACGTCTCCCCAGCCGCCCTCTGCAACGCCTTCCGCTATAACTACGGCGACCTCGAGGACTGCACCATGCTCCTGGACATCGGCGCCAAGACCAGCAACCTCCTGTTCTTCGAAAAAGGCAAAGTCTTCTCCCGCAGCATCAACCTCGGCGCCAATTCCATCACCCACGATTTCGCCACCGAGGCCAAGCTCAAGTTCGATGCGGCCGAAAAACTCAAGATCGAGGAGGGCTTTGTCAGCCTGGGCGGCGCTTACGAGGAGCCCGAAAACCCCCAGCAAGCCGCCATCTCCAAGATCGCCCGCCAGTTCATGACCCGGCTCCACATCCAGGTCAACCAGACCATGCAGTTCTACCGCGGCCAGCAGGGCGGCTCCGCTCCCCAGCGCCTGTTCCTCTCCGGCGGCGCCTCCCTCATGCCCTACACCGCCCAGTTCTTCGCCGAAAAACTCAACGTCCCCGTCGAATACTTCAACCCCCTCCGCAACGTCCAGCTCGACCCCGCCATCAACCTCGAGGACCTCGCCCACGTCGCCCATTCCCTCGGCGAGGTCGTCGGCCTCGGCCTCCGCAACCTCGCCCAGTGCCCCGTCGAGTTGAACCTCATGCCCGATACCACCCTCCGCTGGCAGAGCTTCAACCAGAAAAAGCCCTATCTCCTGGCCTCCGCCATCAGCCTGGCCGCCGTCGTCTTCCTCATGGGCGTGCTCTTCGACCAGTTGGCCCAGGCCAAGAGCAAATCCTACGAGGAATTGCACCCCAGCGTCGAACGCGCCTCCGCCAAGTACGCCAGGTTCCTCGCCGCCTACAACAACCTCACCAAGACCAAGGACCAGGTCAACCAGGTCTGCGACTGGATGACCGACCGCTATTATTGGCTCGACATCCTTAAGGAAATCCGCCAGTCCCTCATCCGCGTCGAGGCCGACACCAAGTCCGAGCTGGGCACCGATGCCGGCATCTGGATCGACACCCTCCACACCTTCGACCCCGGCGGCGAATTCTCCGCCGCCGACACCCTGGGCACCACCTTGGGCGGCGCTCGCAGCCCTTACAGCAGCCTGGGCGGCACCCACAGCGCCACCGACCGCTACGCCAAGATGCTGGGCGCCGGCGCACCCGCCCCCACCACCACCCCTGCTACTGGCGCCGGCTCGACCACGGCCCGCGCCAAACCCAAGGACCCCAACGAGATCTCCGCCCTCGATGTCACCTTCCGCGCCGTCAGCCTCGCCTCCTTGAACGAACGCGCCCAGGCCGACGCCAACCTCCTCATGGCCTATGCCGTCCGGGCCGAGTTGCAGAAGAGTTCGCTGTTCGACCCCACCAACACCGTCCTGTCGAGCAGCCTCGGCCCCGTCGAGGACCCGGGCACCTTCACCTTCAAGATGAACATCCAACTCAAGCGCCCGCTCAAGCTGTAGTATGTCCTGGATCAAACGCAACCTCTACTTCCTCATCGGCGCGGCCTCGGCCCTGGTGCTCCTCGGCCTGGCGGGCTGGTTCCTCTTCACCAAGTGGCAGCTCAACAGCCAAAACCTGAACAGACTCAACAAGGATTACGCCGACCTCAGCGACCTCAACGGCAAAAAACCGCACCCGGGCAATGACAAAATTGACAACTTCAAGGCCGCCACCGACCAGACCGCCCAATTGCTCGCCTTCAAGGAAAAAGCCCGCGTCCATTTCCAGCCCATCGCCCCAATCCCCGACCTGCCCCAAGCCGAACTCACCGACCAGAGCTTCGCCACCAACTTCAGCCGCGTCATCAACCAGCTCCAGCGCGACGCCACCAACGCCAGCATCGCCTTGCCCCCCGATTACTACTTCTCTTTCCAGACCCAGGCCCGCAAACTCTCCTTCGTCCCCGGCAGCCTCCAGACCCTCGCCAACCAACTCGGCGAGGTCAAGGCCATCTGCGACATCCTCATCCAGGCCAAGATCAACACCATCGAGTCCATCCGCCGCGAGTGCGTCTCTCCTGACGACCGCGCCAGCAGCAGCACCGGCGATTACCTCCAGGACAAATCCCTCACCAACACCCAGGCCATCCTCACCCCTTACGAAATCACCTTCCGCTGCTTTAGCCCCGAGCTGGGCGCCGTCCTCGCCGGCTTCTCCTGCTCCCCCTGCTCCTTCGTCGTCAAGGCCCTCAACGTCGAGGGCCTCGCCCCCAGCTCCCTGGAACTTGGGCCAAGCCCCTTGGTCCCCTCCCCAACCCCCTCACCTGCGGTCGCCGCGCTCCCCACCCAGCCCCAGCCAACCGTCGAATCCGAAGCCGAGCGCCGTGATCGCGCCCGCAGAGAGCTCGAGCGCCGCTATCGCCGCTATGGCCCGGGAGGCGTCGGACCTTACCGGCGTCCCACCCCCACCACCACTTCACCCGCCTCCGCTCCTAACCCCGTCGGCGCTTCCTCCACCCTTTACCCTGCCGGGGCCATCGGCCTCAGGGGCGCCCCACCCGGCGCTCAGGCCAAAACCGGCCCTACCATTGCCATCGACGAGAAACAGTTGAAGGTCACCATGGCCCTGCTCATCGTCAAGCTCCAGGCCGCGCCCGTCGCCCCGGCCAAACCCGTCCCAGCCTCCAAAACCAGCCCCGGCCTCAAACCCGTCGCTCCCAAGAAAAATGGAATTTCTTAAAAAACACTACGAAAAGGTCCTCCTCGGGGCAGTCCTGCTCGGCTTGGCCGCCGCCGTGGGTTTGCTCTTCCTCGAGATCGCCAACGAAAAAGAGGAACTCCAGCGCAAATCAGCCGAGCTCACCAGACCCAGGGTCACGCCCTTGCCGGAGTTGGACCTGAGCACCTACCAGGCCGTCCTCCAGCGCCTCAGTGCCCCTGCCCGCCTCGATCTCTCCGCCCCTCACAAACTCTTTGACCCCATGCCCTGGCAACGCGGCCGCGACTCCCGTCTGGTCAAACTCGACGCCAGTAGCGTCGGCCCCAAGGCCCTGGTCGTTACCAAACTCACCAAACTCTACCTCGAACTGGATGTGGATAGTTTCTCCCTCGAGGATTCCGCCCCCAAGTTCGTCATCGGCATCAAACGCAACGCCGCCCCCGACGCTAGAGCCCGCGCCAAAACCACCCGCGGCTGCAAAGTGGGCGACAAAAACGACCTCTTCCTCCTCAAGCAATTCAACGGCCCGCCCGACAGTCCCACCAACGTCGTCCTGGTCCTCAACGACACCGGCGAAGAGGCCGTCGTCTCCACCGACAGAACCAACATCTTCCGCCGCATCGACGCCTACACCGCCGACCTCAGGTACACGCCCGAAAACCGCATCTGGCAGAACCACCGCGCCAATACCGCGCCCCCCCTCACCTTCAACGGCGAAACCTACGATGTCGTCAACATCACCAAGGACGAAGTCGTCCTTCGCGCCAGAACCAACCAGAAAAAATGGTCCATCCCTTGTCATAGCCTCGATTAGTTCCATTCCTTCACCCTGAACCGCGCCAGTCGCACCTGACGCACGCAACCGAACCCATGATGAAAGCAGCCAACCTCCCACTCGGCCTGACCCTTTTGTTTGCGACCCTCCCGGCGGCCTACTCCCAGACCTCCGATCAGGAGCTCGCCATCAGGGAAGCCGTCTATCGCCAGGCCAACGTCCTCAACCTCCGCAACGTCCTCAGCAAGGCCCGCGACGCCCAGGAACGCGGAGAGCTGGCCGCCGCGGCCAAGCTCTATGACGACGCCTTTGACCTCATCCAGAAGGTAGGCGCCACCGGCGTGGACCAGGAGACCCAGCAGACCAAGGCCGGCCTGGCCGAGGCCCGCCTCCAGCTCGCCCGCAGCGCCCAGCGCCGCGGCGACCTCCGCGAGGCCAAGGTCCAGGTCGATGATGTCCTCCGCGTCGACCCCACCAATCCCCAGGCCATCGAATTCCGCCTCGGCAATGACAAGCTCCTGGCCGAAGCCAGCGGCAAGCTCCCCAGCGAAGACGTCGAACGCATGGTCCCCGACGTCGTGGCCGGCAAGGCCAAAGCCGCCCAACTCGTCCAGGACGGCAAGCTCCTCTACGAAATGGGCAAGCTCGATGAGGCCGAAGCCAAACTCAAGCTCGCCATGAAACAAGACCCCGGAAACCAGGGCGCTCACTATTACCTCAACCTCGTCTCCGAAGCCCGCTACCTCATCGCCCAGAACGAGCGCGACCTCTCCTCCCGCGAGAAATTCGTCGACCTCGAGCGAAAATGGGCCATCGATACCCAGCGCGAGTCCCTGCCCGTCCCCAATCCTTGGGCCCACACCAACCTCACCTTCACCGGCCGTGGCCGCCAGCTCATCGTCAGCAAGCTCGACCGCATCCGCCTCGACCGGGTCGAGTCCATGGAAAACCGCCCCCTGAGCGAAGTGGTCAAACAGCTCGATGAGTGGGCCAGAAAGCGCGACCCCGAGGGACGCGGCATCAATTTCATCATCGCCCCTTACGCCGACTCCGCCTCCGCCGCCCCCGCCGGTCCCGTCCAAACCGACCCCGCCACCGGCCTGCCCATCGCCGCCCAAGGCGCCGAGGCCGTCGACATGAACAGCATCGGCATCCGCTTCACCCCGGACCTCCACGACATCCGCCTCGCCGAGTTCCTCGAAATCCTCGTCAAAGTCGCCGACAAGCCCATCAAATACTCCATCGAAGATTACGCCGTCGTCTTCTCCCCCAAGGGCCGCGAGACCACCCCCCTCTACTTCCGCACCATCAAAGTCGACCCCAACACCTTCGTCCAGGGCTTGTCTAGCGTTTCCGGCCTTGACTGGGGCACGCTCATCATGTCGATGATCGGCACCAGCGGCGGCAGCGGCGGCGGCGGCGGCGGCGGTATGATGGGCGGCGGCGGCGGTATGATGGGCGGCGGCATGGGCGGCGGCATGGGCGGCGGCATGGGCGGCGGCCTCGTCACCGTCCCCCGCGTCAATATCGCCGGCGGCGGCATGGGCATGGGCGGCGGCATGGGCGGCGGCGGTATGATGGGCGGCGGCGGCGGCGCCGTCGGCGGCGTCGGCGGCGGCATGGGCGGCGGTGCTGGCGGCGTCCAATTCGTCACCCGCACCAACTCTACCGCCTTCGTCCAGGAAGGCGTCCGGAACTTCTTCAACCGCCTCGGCCTCGACCTGGCTGCGCCCAAGGCTGTCTTCTTCAATGACCGCGAAGGCACACTGCTCGTTTACGCCTCCTTGTCCGACCTCGACACCATCGAACGCGCCGTCCAAGTCCTCAATCTGGCCCCGCCCCAGGTGAACATCAAGTGTAAGTTCGTCGAGGTGACCCAAAACGACACCCGCGGCTTTGGCTTCCAGTGGTTCCTCGGCGATTTCCTTATGAGCAGCGGCAGCATCGTCGGCTCCCCCGGCTCCCAGCCTACCTTGACCGGCAAGCCCACTGCCGCCAACCCAATCGGCGCTTTCCCCTCGCCTTCCAGCCCCATCGCCCCTGCCGGCACCGACGGTAACCTCACTGCCGGCGTCCGCCAGACCGCCAACAGCCTGCCCACCCTCTCGCCTTTGGCCACTTTCACCGGCATCCTCACCGACCCCCAGTTCCGGGTCGTCATGTCCGGCCTCCAGCAGCGCGACGGCGTCGATCTCCTCAGCGAAGCCGAGGTCACCACCCTCAGCGGACGCCAAACCGAGGTGATGCGCGTTGACCTCCGGGACATCGTCATGTCCAACAGCCTCACCAGCAACAGCGGCACCGGCACCAGCGGCTCCGGCGGCCTCGGCTCCACCGTCATCGCCAATACCGCCTCGGGCATCACCCCTTACGCTTATCCGATTCCTCTGGGCCCCACGCTGGACGTCGTCCCTTACGTCTCGGCTGACGGTTACAGCGTTCAAATGACCCTAATCCCGAGCATCATCGACTTCATTGGCTATGACAACCCGGGTCCGTTCGCCACGACGCTTGTGCCCGCCAACAGCACGGTCCCGATAACCGCCGTCCTGCCTCTGCCTCACTTCCTCATTCGCCAGGTCACCACTTGCGTCAACGTCTGGGACGGCCAGACCGTCGTCCTGGGCGGCATCATCACCGAGAACGTCAGCAAAATGAAAGACCAGGTCCCCATCCTCGGCGACCTGCCCGTCGTCGGCCGCCTCTTCCGCAACGAGGTCGACCAGACCCAAAAGCAAAACCTGCTCATCTTCGTCACCCCCACCATCATTGACCCGGCCGGCAACCGTTACCACTCCGAGGACGAGATGCCCTTTGCCCAAACCGGCTTCCCGACTCAGCCCAAGTCCGCCACCGCGCCCGCCCAGCAGTAAGGGCGGATACACCCAGGGCCCGGCGTCGGGGCTGGCCACCCCTTCGCCGGCGCCCCTTCCCAACCCCCGAAATGCGTCAGATCGTCATGGACTTTTTCCCCTTGCCCTGTTAAGAAGGTAGCAACTATATGTCATTGTCGCTGTTCCCCCGGAAATTGGTGATCGGCTGGGCCTTCACCCTCGTTTTGCCCGGCCTCCTCTGCGCTCAAGTCACCTTCACCAGCAATGGCCCCGAATACGTCATCTCTGGCGCCCAACCCGGCGACCAGGCCCATCCCGCCGCCGCCCTCTCCCCCAAAGGCGGTTTCCTGGCCTGGGACGACAATGCCATCGATGGCTTCGGCGCCGGCATCGGTGCCATCGCCCTCGACAGCAACTTCGGCCGTGTGGGCCGTCCCTTCCGCGTAAACCAGATCGTCGGCGGCGACCAAATCCTCCCTCAGGTCGCCTTAATCCCCGGTGGCGGCACCGTCTTCGCTTGGCAGGGCGGCCCTCCCAGCCGCCAAAACATCTACGCCCGCTTCCTTTCCCAGTCCAACACCTGGCTCACTGGCGACGTCATGGTGAACACCTTCACCGCCAATTTCAGGTGCCAACCCGTCCTGGCCGCCCTTCCCAATGGCAACGTCGTCTTCGCCTGGGGCAGTTACAATCAGGCTAGCTCCTCGAGCTACCTCGACATTTACGCCCAGATCCTCACCTCCACCGGCGCCAAGGTCGGCTCCGAATTCCTCGTGAACCAGTTCACCAACTTCAATCAAAGGTCCCCAGCCATCGCCGCCTTAAGCACCGGCGGCTTCGCCATCGCCTGGATCTCCGAGCAGCAGACCCGCTCCATTCCCCAGTCCTCCGACGCCAACTCACTTTACAGCCCCGGCAGCAGCCTCCCCAGCGTGGACGTCTTCGCCCGCGTGTTCGATGGCAACGGCGTCGCCCTCGCCAACGAGTTCATCGTCAATACCAACACCAACCCTTGCAGCCTCCCCGCCGTCGCCGCCGCCCCCGATGGCAGCTTCCTCGTCTCCTGGACCGAGAAGGACTTGGTCAACCAAAGCAACAGCCTCGATGTCTTCGCCAGGCCCTTCTCGCCAACTTTGACCGGCGGCCAAGTCCGCCTGGTCAATACCTACACCCTGGGCGACCAATACGCCCCCCGCCTCGCCCTCCTGGGCACCAACTACCTCGCCGTCTGGACCAGCATGGGCCAGGACGGCTCCTGGGAAGGCGTCTATAGCCAATTCCTCAACCTCGACGGCTCCTTCAACGGCTCCGAATTCCGCCTCAACACCACCACCGTCGGCCGCCAATTGCACGGCAACATCGTCTCCGACAACTCCGAGCGCTTCCTCGCCCTGTACACCAGTTTCTCGAGCCTCGCCACCGGTTTTGACGTCCTCGCCCAGCTCGTCGCTCCCGCCGGCTATGCCCCCCCGCCTCCAACCTCCACCGTCTTCGCCCCGCCCGCGTCGGACCCCTTCGCTGTCATCCTGCCCCCCTCCGACAATCCCTTGCCGCCCGTGGCCTCGAGCCCCGCCAACAACCCCGCCGTTGCCGCCCAGCCCACCCCCATCGCCGACCCCTTTGCCCCGCTGCCCCCCTTGTCCGGAAACGCCCCTTCCAATGCCATCGCCCAGGCCACCGGTTCCTATAACGGCCTGATCTACAACACCAACCTCACCACCGTTGCCACCTCCGGCTTCTTCACCGCCAACCTCACCCCAAAGGGCGCCTATAGCGCCAGCCTCCTCCTCGCCGGCCGCAATTACCCCATTTCAGGCAAATTCAGCCCCCTCACCGGCACGGCAACCAATAGCCTGCGCCTCCTCTCCGGCCAAGCCCTCACCCTCGTTCTCCGCTTGGACCTCTCGGGCGCCGACCGCCTCGAGGGCATCATCACCGACTCCCTCTGGAATTATGTCGCCCAGGCCGACGCCGACCTCCTCGTCTTCAACGCCAAGTCAAACCCCGCCCCGCAACGCGGCTCCTATACCATCGCCATCCCGCCGGACACTTCCGCCCCCTCCAGCCCCGCCGGCTACGGCTATGGAACCGTCAGCGTTTCCCCCGCCGGCGCCGTCCAGTTCAGCGGCACCCTCGCCGACGGCACCAAGGTCAGCCAAACCAGCGCCCTCTCCAAAGACGGCCTCTGGCCTCTCTATTGCCCGCTTTATAGTGGCGCCGGTGCTCTCATCAGTTGGCTCCAGTTCAACACCAACTTCTTCGAAAGCGACCTTAGCGGCCAATTCATCTGGCTCAAACCCGCCGGCCTCAACTCCCGCTCCTTCCTCGCCGGCTTCACCAATTCCGTCCAGGCCGTCGGTTCCGTATTCACCCCCAAAACCTCCGGCCCCATCCTGAATCTCACCCAGGCCGACCTGGTCTTCAGCGGCGGCGGCCTCCAGGCTCCTTTCACCAATTCCTTCTCCCTGGGCCCCCTCAATCGCGTCACCCCGGCGCCCGGCGCCGCCCTCAAACTCACTTTCTCTCCCTCGACCGGCCTCTTCAGCGGCTCCACCCTCAATCCCGAGACCCAGCAAACCTGTTCTTTCCAAGGCGTCGTTTATCAGAAGCTCGCCAGTGGCGCCGGCCTGTTCCTGACCCCAGCCCAGAGCGGCTCCGTCTATCTGGCCGCCCCGCCCGCCTCAACCCAATAACCTCTCCCTTCATCAGCCAAACCGTGCCCTAAGGATTTTACTATGTTGCGAAGATTCAAGCTCCTCTCCGGGGCCGCCTGCCTGATGGCCGCCGTCCTTTCCGCCTCCGCCTTCTCCTTCTGGGGAGAGAACGAGCCCTATCAGACCGCCGCCCTGGGTTACGGCACCGCCCCTTGGGATTGGCCCCACAACCTCGGCGAAGAGTTCCGCTGGAACGTCCCCGTGCTCTATTACACCTTCGACCAGACCTTCGTTGACTACTTCGGCACCCAAGGCGCCGCCGCTATCGATGGCGCCCTCGACACCCTCAATAATACCCTCACCAACGTCAGCTCCTGGAGTCCCGGCCTGGACGAAATCCCCCTCCAGTCCAAGCAACTCAACTACACCGCCGCCGCCCTCCACCTCTTCGACCTCAAGTCCGTCGCCCTCCAAAGCATGGTCAGCGAGCTCTGCCTGGCCGACCCCGTCACCTTTACCTGGACCCTGCGCAACGGCTCCACCGCCGCCACCGCCGTCTATACCGTCATCCAGCGCAATTTCGACCCCGTTACCCTCGAACCCACCCCCTACGTCAACGGCGTCCTCTACACCTACTGGATCAACACTGCCGTCCCCGTCACCGTGCCCACCTCCACCGACCCCCTGGCCCAGGCCAACAGCCCGGTCGCCCGCCGCACCGACGTCTTCTCCGAGTTCGACTATCTCGGCTATTACTTCACCGGCTTGACCCGCGATGATGCCGGCGGCCTCCGTTTCCTCCTCGGCACCAATACCATCATCCTCGAAAACGCCGGCAACGGCACCCTCACCTCCCTCACCAACTCCACCAGCCAGTTGCTCTACACCTCCAACCTCACCCAGTTGGCCAAACTCGCCCTCACCAACAGCGATGCCCAACTCGGCGCCCTTTACGCCGGCCTCACCTTCAGCGCCCCCGCCACCAACTGGGCCGTCGTCATCACCAACACGACCCTCACCACCCTCACCAACTATGACCCTTACGGCGCTTTCAGCAACAGCCCTCCCACCGTCACCTATACCACCAACTATTCCCTCGCCGTCCAACTGGATTACTTCCATTTCTTCGGCAATCTCTGGGCCGTCGTCTTCACCAATGACGCCTGGACCACCTTCCCCATCCTCGACTCCGCTCAACTCAACTCCTTCATCCGCCCCACCATCGCCACCCTGCAGACCGTCAGCATCAACCCCAGCAACACCCCCTACGCCTCCTATTCCATCCCCACCGAGACCACAAACGTCACGGAGAAGAGCTTCGTCACCAACGAGGTCGTCGGCGAGTTCTTCGTGGCCACCAGCAACTACTGCAACATGCTCATCGTCGCCAACGAGATGACCGAGACCAACCTCCAAACCAATCTCCTCTACTCCGTCACCAACGTCCTCACCTATACCAATAACACCAGCAGCACCAACGTCAGCAGCACCAACATCACCGAGATTTTCACCGAGAACCTCGTCTCCCATTACACCAACCACGTCTTCCTCGCCCTGCCCGTCTCTTGCGTCGGCGCCAACGTCTCGCTCCGCGAGGGGGTCAACTCCATGCGCTTCATCCGCCGCGATTACGATTCCCTCCTCGGCCGCTTCTGGGAGCCGGTTAC
>Ga0326728_10019397_pt1 | contig 13196 bp, 6 predicted proteins | sample MB3enrmetagenome_FD_207602 | JGI IMG/M metagenome (GOLD analysis project Ga0326728, IMG submission 207602) | Lab enriched peat soil microbial communities from McLean, Ithaca, NY, United States - MB31MN | ecosystem: Environmental > Terrestrial > Soil > Wetlands > Peat | place: USA: New York...
GGCGCGCTTCTCGCTCTCGTATTCGCCGGCCCAGTCGATGGTATAGCCGAACGGCAGTTTCACCTGGCGGCCGACCTTGGCGATGGACTCCTCCACGGCGCTGCCCAGATCGCGGCCCCGCACACTGTATTTGATGGCCACGTAGCGCTGATTCGCTTCCCGGTAGATCTCGGAGGCGCCGTCGGCCATATTCACCTTGCAGAGCTGCGCGAGAGAGACTCGCTCGCCGGAGGGCGCCAGCAGCCGGATGTTCCGAATCGCCTCCCTGGTATCCCGGTAAGGCGCCTGGTAGCGCACGACCAGGTCGTAGCGCTGCTCGCCCTGCAGCACCTGGCTGACCGGGTTGCCGCCCACGGCTGTCTGGATCGCGTCCTGAATGTCGGCCACATTGATCTGGTACCGGGCGGCCGTCGGTCGGTCCACGACGAAGTTGAGGTTCGGCTGGCCGAGAACGCGAAACAGCCCCAGGTCCTCGATCCCGCGCACCCCGCGCATGATGTCGACGATCTGCTGGCCTTTCTCTTCGAGCAGCTTCAGATCGTCGCCATACACCTTCACCGCAAGCTGTCCCTTGACGCCGCTGACGGCTTCTTCCATGTTGTCGGCGATGGGTTGAGAGAAATTCCAGATCGCGCCCGGTATCTTCTCCAGCGCGCGATTCATGGCGACGATGAGTTCGTCTTTGTCCTCGTGGAACACGGGGCGCCATTGGTTTCTGGGCTTCAAATCCACGAAATATTCCGTATTGAAAAAGCCGGTGGTGTCCGTTCCGTCGTCGGGACGCCCGACCTGGCTGGTCGCGACCGTGACCTCCGGAAACGATGCGAGCACGCGCCGGGCCCGGTCGGCCACGCGGATGCCCTCGGACGGCCCGGTACTCGGCGCCAGCGTGCCGCGGACCCAGATCGCGCCTTCGTCCAGATGCGGCAGGAACTCGCTCCCGATGGCCCCGCCCAGGGCCAGATAGACCGCTACAACGGCCCCCACTACGCCCACTCCGACGGGCGCCCAACGATGGCGGATGCCCCATCTCACCGCCGTGCGATAGCGGGCCGTCAAAAAGGCCATGATCGGGTTGCGCCATTCGCGCGCGCCCTTGCTCAGCAGGAGACTGGCCAGCACGGGAGCCACGATCATGGAGAACAGCAGTGCGCCCGCGAGCGCAAAGGCTACCGTCCAGGCCATGGGTTTGAAGAGGCGGCCCTCCACGCGCTGCAGGGTGAAGATCGGTATGTACGCGGTGATGATGATGGCGATCGCGTAGAAGACGGGACGCTGGACCTCGTGCGCCGCCACGCGAATGCGCTCGTCCACCGTGCCGGCCTCGCGCCGGCTCAAATGGCGAACGATGTTCTCGACCATCACCACCGTGCCATCCACCACCATGCCGAAATCCAGCGCGCCCAGCGACAGCAGGTTCGCCGGAATCTGCCTCAGATCCAGGCAGATCGATGCGAACAGCAGCGAGAACGGAATCGTCAGGGCGACGATTAAGGCGCCGCGGACATTGCCCAGAAAGAGAAACAGCACCACGGCGACCAGCAGAATCCCCTCGCTGAGGTTGTGGAGCACGGTGTGCGTCGTGTAGTGGACCAGGTCGCTGCGATCCAGGAACGGAACCACTTTTACGCCGGGCGGCAGGATGTGCGCGTTCAGCTCTTTCACCTTGGCTTCAATGGCTTTGAGCGTGGAGTCGGCTTCGGCGCCTTTGCGCAGCAGCAGGATGCCTTCCACCACATCCGCGTAATCGACGATTTTCCCATCGGCGCGGTGGATGGCTTTGCCGTTTTTGCCCAGCCGGATCTTCGGGCCCTGCGCCACCTCGGCGATGTCTTTGACGCGCAGCGCCGTCCCGTTCTGGGTCTTGATGACGGTGTTCTCGATATCCTCGACGTTGGTCACCAATCCGACCGCCCGAACGTCGATCTGCTGGAGCCCCGCTTCGATGAAGCTTCCTCCCGCGTTCACGTTATTGTTGGCGAGTTGCTGCTCCACCTGGGCGATGCTCAACCCGTAGGAGACCAGCTTGTCCGGATCGACGCGAACCTGGTATTCGCGGGTCATCCCGCCCAGGCTCGATACGTCGACCACGTTGGGCACGGACTTGAACTGCTTTTCGAGCACCCAGTCTTCGAGCGACTTCAGCTCCATCACGTCGTACTTCGGGTTCGTGCCGATCAGGTGATAGAAGTAGATCTGCCCCACCGGACTCCAGTCCGTTCCCATCTGGGGCTGCAGGCCGGGAGGGAGATTCGCTTGCGCGAGCCTCTCCAGGACTTTCTGGCGGTTCCAGTCGTTGTCGGACTCGTCGTCGAAGATGAGCATGAGGCTGGAGAGGCCAAACAGGGAGACCGACCGCAAGTGCGCCAGGTGAGGAATGCCGTTCATCACGATTTCCAGCGGCACCGTAACCTGTTGCTCCACCTCTTCGGCGGCGCGTCCGGGCCACTGCGTGATCACTTGAACGTAGTTGTTCGCGACATCGGGATACGCTTCGACCGGCAACCGGTGAAACGAAACCAGACCCCATGCGAACAGCAGAATCGCGATCGCCAGGACCAGAAATCGATTGTTGAGCGCGAAGTCGACGAGACCCCGGATCATTACTGCTCCACCGTGTTCTGCAAGACCAGGGCGTTCTCCACCACTTGCTGCCCGGGTCCGATTCCCGAGACGATCTCCTGGACGCCGCCGGGGAGCATGTTGCCGGCCACCACCTCCTGGCGCCGGAATTGGCCGCTTCCGATCGGCGTGTAGACCCAGTCGCGGTCGTGTAAGTGCAGAACCGCCGTGGCGGGAACGGTGGCGTGCCTGGCCCAATCCAGCCCGTGGAACGTCGCGGTGACGAACATGCCCAGCCGCAATATCCCGGAATTGTGGACCTCCAGCCGGACCTTCGCCGTTCGGATGCTGGGATCCAGGATCGGGCCGATATTCCCGATGCGGGCTTTGAGGACCAGGTTGGGGTAGGCGCCCGGACGAATGTCGGCGTATTCGCCGATATGCACGTACGGAAGGTCGTTCTCATAGACATCGCAAACGATCCAGACCTCCGAGAGATCCGAGATCGTAAAGAGGTTCGGCGAGTTGTCGAGAGTCTTCACGCCGGCGGCGGCGGTCACGTTCTGCTCGGTGACGACCCCGCTGGCCGGTGCGTCGATGTCGATTAGCGCGCTGGGGTGGTCGATATCGGCTCCCAGCACTTGCAAGCGCGTCCGCGCCGTCTGCACAGCGACCGCGGCCTTGGCGGCGGCGTCCTGGGCGACTTCAAGGTCCTTTTGTGCGATCGCTCCTTTGTCCAGGAGAATCTTGGCGCGCTCGAATTGCGCTCGGGCCAGGGTCTCGTCGGCCATGGCCTGCTGGTAATCGGAAAAGGCCTGCGACACGTCCGAGCTTTGCACGCGCATCAAGAGCTGGCCCTTGGTAACCGTGTCTCCGATCCGCGCGCGGATGTCCACCACCCGGCCCGAAGCCAAAGAGATCACCGGAATATTCCGCGATACGTCTGGGCCGACCACGCCGGTCGCTTTCAAGTCCGGCGCCGAAGTGCGTTCCCCGGCCGCGGCGAGGGGAAATCGCTCCGGATGGTCCACCTTGGCGACGCTGCTGTCCGGAGCGCTTTCGACCGTTGCCGGCGGCGGCGCCTCGGCGCCCGAATCCGCTCTGACTCTCCCGCCGCAGCCGGCGAGCGCCAGCGCACAGGCCGCGCATACAGTGGCTTCTACGAAGATCATGCGATTCATTGGATCACCTCGCGACCCACCGCCAGGTTGAGCTGACTGGCGGCGCTGAGATACGCTCCGATCAGGTTTAAGTAGCTCACTTGCACGCCCCGATAGTCCTGCTGGGCCTGAAGAAAATCGAGCAGCGACGATCCGCCCCGCTGATACGAGAAAGTGATGGTTTCCCGTATGCGCGCCGCCTGTTGCAGATACTGCGCCTTGTAGGGCCGCAGCAGCGCCAGGTTACTGTTCAAGGTCGCGTAGGCGGAATCGACATCGCCGAACACTTGCGCTTCGCCCGCGCTTTTCAGCCGCTCGTTGCGGCCAATGTCCAGTTGAGTGCGCAGCTTCTCTCCCTGGTTCCGATCGAAGATGCGCAGCGGAATCGACACGCTGAAACCGAGATAGGCGGGGATGGGAGGGTTGCGGGCGAGATCCACGGAAAAGGTCGGATCGGTAGAGCCATCGGCCACGGCAAGTTGGTGGTCGGTCTTGGCCTTCTCTACCGACTGCAGGGCGGCCTTGAGATCGGGCCGGGCTTCGAGCGCCATTTTGCGAAGCTCGTCGAGAAGGAGAATGGGCTCGCTGAAGTCGAACGGCCCCATTACATCGAACTGCTCGACGGGGGTGCGGTCGTTCAGCAAAGTCAGCAACTGGATTTTCGCCGTCCGGACATTGACCTCCGCCGTCTGCAGGTCGGATTCGTACTGGACGCGCTGCAGCTCCAGGCGATCCAGATCCACTCGCGCGATATCGCCCGCCTGGTAGCGGTCCCGGCTGACCGCCAGCACGTGGTCGTAATAGCCGAGGTTCTCTTTCGCCAGTGCGACGATCGCCTTGGCCTGCAAGGTCTGCACGAATGCATTCCGCAGGTTGAACAGCATCGTCCTCTCCTGATCGGCCAGTTGGGACTGCGCGATCCCGGTCGCCTCCTGGGCGCTCGTGCGCCGTAATTCCCGCTTGTGCTGGCGCTCGTGCAAGTAGCTCGTCGAGAAATACGGAAGCGCGCTCGCGAACGGGCGATAGGGGTTTCCGGTGAAGGGGTCGATCTGGTCGATGGTCGCGGTGACCGAAGGGTTCGGGCGCAAATACGCCGAGGTCTCGTCTGCCCGGGATTCGTCGATGCCGATCCGGGCTGCCTGCATCGCCGGATTGTTCGCTTCGAACTTGTCGCGGATCTGCTGCCAGGTATACGAGGTCTGCGCGTGAGCGGACTGGCTCAAGCCAGCGGTCAGGAACATCGCAAGACCGAGCCGCTGCAAGACTCGCCACAGAGGAGGTCGAGGACGGCGCCGCGCGCCCTCGCTTTGGCGCCTGGCTCGAAATCGGGAATCGATGTACAGTCCGCCGCCCGTCACCGCGACCAGCGCCAGTAACGCCAGGGCAAACCGCCGGGGCGAGGCGATTTCACCCGACCTCGGGTCGGAAAACACCGCGAGCAGCAACATCGTCGCGGTGACCAGCGCGCACAAAGCGAGAATGGGCCTCACATTCGGAAGCTTCAACTTGTTCCCGTTCCTCCGGCGTATACATTTCTGCGACATTCGAACTGCGTCCCTCCGCGCCCTCCCGTCGGACAGGGTCCCGAGAGTCCGGACCCCCTGGAAGGCACAACAATCCCTGCTCCTATTCTGGAGTCCGAAGCCGTCTCGATCCAGCTTCGTTCGGTGGTAGCAATGGATCTTTCGTCCACATCTTCCGGTTAGATCTTTCGGTTCCTTCGATCCGCGGTACTCGTGCCGGCGAAGGCGAGCGCCGCGGGGCCGGGCGCCACTAGCGCAGGCAATATGAAGACACGATGTTGTCAAGCGCAACCAGCACCGCCCCCAGACAAAGAAGGATTCCGAATCCACGAAGCCACAGTAGAAACAAGGGCCTCTCCTGAGGAGCGAGATTCCTGAGCCGTTCGGATCCCCAAATCTGCGCCGCTCGGACCGGTTCGACCGCAACAAAAGCTCCCAGCGCCATACCGACGGCGCTGGCGAATAGAGCCGCTGCCTTTTCCATGCAAGTGCCTTTGCTATTTCCGAAAAATGAGAATGGCGTCTCAGCCGGTTGGCTTAGACGCTCTCCGTTTCAGCCTCCGGGAGTACATCGCCGCCGCGGGCCATCCACACATACAAAGTCGGGAGCAGGACGATACTCATCAGTAAGTCCGAAATCAGGCCGCCCACGATCACGATGGCAAATGGCCGCTGCGAGTCGGACCCGATGTCGTGCGACAGCGCGGCCGGTAACAAACCCAGCGTCGCCACCAGCATGGTCATCATGATGGGACGCAGCCGGAGAACCGCGCCCTCCACCGCCGCGTCCGCGACCGCGTGGCCCCGAGCGCGGAGTTGGTTGATGTACTCCAGCATGATCACCCCGGTCTGCACCGAAACGCCGAATAGCGCCAGAAAGCCGACCCCCGAGGATACGCTGAAGTTCGTATGCGTCGCTAACAGGGCAAGCAAGCCGCCGATTCGCGCCAGCATCACATTCACCAGAATCAACACCGCCCACTTGAAAGAGCGGAACATCGTGTAGAGAATGATGAAGATCAGCAGAACGGTCAGCGGCACGATGAAAAGCAGGCGCTCTTCGGCGCGCTTCTCGCTTTCGTACTCGCCCTCCCAGTCGATGTGGTACCCACGCGGCATTTGGACTTGCGCGTTTACTTTGTTTATCGACTCCTCGACGGCGCCGCCCAAGTCGCGTCCGCGCACGCTGTACTTGACCGCGATGTACCGCTGGTTGCCTTCGCGGTAGATCTCGGAAGCGCCGTCCCGTTCATCGATTTTCGAGAGCTGCGCGAGCGAAACGCGTTCGCCGGTGGGCGACAGCAGGCGAATATTCTCGATCGCTTCCCTGCTGCCGCGGTATTGCGGCAGATAGCGGAGGACCAAGTCGTAGCGCGCCTCGCCCTGCAGGACTTGAGTGAGGGCGTTGCCTCCCACCGCCGTCTGGATGGCGTCCTGCACGTCGGCCGCGTTGATCTGGTAGCGGGCCGCCTGCCAACGGTCCACCGTCACATTCAGATTCGGCTGGCCCAAAACGCGAAAGACTCCCAAATCCTCGATTCCCTTCACCCCGCCCATGATCGCGACGATCCGATCGGCCTTTTGCTCCAGGACCACTAAGTCGTCTCCGTAGATTTTCGTGGCAAGTTGTCCCTTGACTCCGCTGACGGCTTCTTCCATGTTGTCGGCGATAGGCTGCGAGAAGTTCCAGATCACGCCCGGTATCTTCGCGAGTTCCCGGTTCATGGCCGCGATGACTTCTTCCTTGTTCCGGTGAAAAACCGGCCGCCATTGTTCCTTGGGCTTCAGTCCGACGTAATACTCCGTGTTGAAAAAGCCGGTGGTGTCGGTTCCGTCGTCGGGACGGCCCACCTGGCTCGTGCATTCGGTGGCTTCGGGGAAGGAGCACAGCACAAGCCGCGCCTGATTCGCCAGCCGGATGCCTTCGCTGGGCCCCGTGCTCGGCGCGAGAGTGCCGCGCACCCATAGCGAACCTTCGTCCAGGTGAGGCAGAAACTCCGAGCCGATCACGCCGCTGACCGTGAGGTAGATCGCCAGCAGAAGGCTGGCGACACCCCCGGCAACCGTGACCCAGCGCAACCGGATGGCCCACTTCAGGGTGCTCCGATACTTGCCCGTCAGCCAGGTGAGAACCGGGTTGTGCCATTCGCGCGTCCCCTTCGCGAAGAACAAGCTGGAGAGCACCGGCGCTACCAGAATCGAGAATAGAAGCGCGCCCAACAGAGCGAACGCCACCGTCCAGGCCATGGGCTTGAACAACCGGCCTTCCACCCGCTGCAGCGTGAAGATCGGAAGGTAGGCCGTGATAATAATGGCGATGGCGTAAAACACCGGTCTCTGCACTTCGTGCGCCGCCTCGAAGATCTTTTCTTTCGGAGTCCGGTTGTCGCTTCCGGCGCGGCTGAGGTGACGCACGATGTTCTCCACCATCACCACGGCTCCATCCACGACCATTCCGAAATCCAGGGCGCCCAGCGAGAGCAGGTTCGCGGGAATACCCTTGAGCCTTAGACATCCGGCGGCGAACAGAAGCGAAAACGGGATGGTCAGAGCGACGATGATCGCTCCCCGGACGTTCCCGAGAAACAGCAGGAGAATAATCGCCACCAGAATGACGCCCTCGGTAAGGTTGCGAAGGACCGTTTTCGTCGTATGGTGCACCAGCTCGCTGCGGTCGATGAAAGGAACGATTTTCACGCCCCGCGGCAGGATGTAGTCGTTCAGCTCCTCCACCTTGGCGTGGAGTCCCCGGAGGGCCGCCTCTGCGTCCGCGCCTTTGCGCATGGGCACCCACGCCGAAACCACGTCGTCGTTGTCGACGATTTTGCCGTCTTCGCGGCGGATCGCGCGTGCGAACTGGCCGAGGCGGATCTTGGGGCCTTGCGCGACGACGGCGATATCCTTGACGCGAAGCGGAGTGCCGCTCTTCGTCGTCAGCACCGTGTTTTCGATATCGTGTACGTTTTTGACGAGCCCTACTTCCCGGACGTTGATTTGTTGCAGGCCGGCTTCCAGGAAGCTGCCCCCGGCATTCACGTTGTTATTCGCGATCTGTTGCTCGACCTGGGCGAGACTCAGTCCGTAGGCCACCAGTTTGTTGGGATCCACGCGCACCTGATACTCGCGGGTCGGCCCGCCGAAAGTGGCCACGTCGACGATATCCGGAACGGACTTCAGGTTCTTCTCGACCACCCAGTCCTCGATCGACTTCAGATCCATCACGTCGTACTGCGGATTGCTGCTGTGCAGCGTGAAGAAGTAGATTTGGCCGACCGGACTCCAGTCGGTTCCCATCTGCGGGGTCACTCCCGGCGGCAAAGTGACCTGCGTAAAACGCTCCAGCACCCTCTCGCGGTTCCATCCGTTGTCCGAGTCGTCGTCGAACACCAGCTTAAGGTCGGAGAGGCCGAAGATCGAGAACGACCGCAGATGGGCCACTCCCGGGATGCCGTTCATCGCGGCTTCGAGCGGTATGGTGACCTGCTGTTCGATCTGTTCCGCGGAGATCCCCGGCCACTGCGTGATGACCTCCACATAGTTATTCGCTACGTCCGGATAGGCTTCCACGGGAAGCTGGTGAAACGAGATCGCGCCCCAGGCGAACACCAGCAGCGCGATCGCCAACACCAAAAAACGGTTGTTCAGCGCGAAATCGACGACCCTGCGGATCATCTATTGCTCCACAGCGTTCTGCAGGACCAGGGCATTGGCTACCACTTGCGCGCCCGGCTGGAGGCCCGAGAGGGTTTCCTGCAAGTTCCCGGGGAGCATGTTTCCAGCGGCGACTTCGACGCGCCGGAATCTCCCGTCTTGGACCGGCGTATACACCCAGTCGCGGTCGTGCAAGTGCAGAACCGCCGTCGCGGGCACGGTGGCGTGTTTCTCTTTGGCCGGGCCGTGGAAGGTCGCGGTCACGAACATCCCGAAGCGCATGAGACCGGGATTCTCGACTTCAAGGCGCACCTTGGCTGTTCGAAGGTTGGGGTCCATGATCTGGCCGATGTTGCCGATCCGTCCCCTCAGACTCCGGTTTGGATAGGCATTCAGATGGATATCGGCGTACTCGCCGAGATGAACCTGCGCCAGGTCGTTTTCGTAAACATCGCAGATAATCCAGACGTGCGACACATCGGAGATTGTGAACGGGTTCGGCGGCGTCAGCGCCTGCACGCCCGACGCGTTGGCGATTTGTTGGTCGGTAATCACGCCCGAAACCGGAGCGTAGACCTCCACGATCCCCGTCGGATGGGCGGGATCGGCCCCCAGCAAATGGAGGTGTTCGGTGGCGGTGTCCAGATCGATCTTGGCGTTATCCTCGGTGGCCTGCGCGACTTCCAGGGCGCTCCGGGGAATGGCGCCGCGGTCGAACAGGATCTGGGAGCGGTCCAGTTGGATCTTCGCCAGTTGCTCGTTCCTGGACGCCTTCCGATAGTCCGAGAACGCGCCCGCAATGTCGCTGCTTCTGACCTTGAACAGAAGTTGGCCCTTCTTTACCTCGTCTCCCAGCCGGGCATCGATGTCCACGACGCGGCCGGAGGCGAGCGACGGCACCGGCACCTGTCGCGACACGTCGGGACTGACCACGCCAGTCGCGTTCAACTCCGGCGAGGCGACGTACTCGCCGGCCGTCGCCAGTGGAAACTGGTCCGGATGGTCCACTTTGAAGTTGTTGGCATCCATGTCCGGTTCGACCGGCGCCGGACGCGGCCCCGTATCGGGCTCCTGTGCCGACGCGACGGTCACCCGCGTTCCGCACCCGGCGGTTGAAAGAATCGCACACACGCACAGACTTGCTTCGAGAAGAAATGAGCGCTTCATTGAATCGCCTCCCGACCCGCCGCCAGGTTGAGCCGATCGGCGAGTTTCCACTTGTTCCCGTTCCTCCCGCTTATACGTTACCGAGACATCCGGACTGCGTCCCTTCGCGCCTTCCTGTCGGACACGTTGCCCAGTGTGCCGCCGCTCCGGAAGGCGTCGCAATGACCTGGCCCCAGTCTAAGAGTCCCGAGTAGTCCCGAGCTAGCTTCGTTCGGCGATGACGGCGCATCTTTCGCGTAGATACTTCGGTTCATCCAAGCGGAACGCCCGGCTGCCCCAGAATCGCTCTGGGAATCTCTACTCGTCTATCTTTCGGTTAGATCTTACGGATCGCGAGAAAGCGGCTTCTTCGCGAGACTGCTTGGCTAAAATGAATAGGAGAGGCAATCATGCCGCAGCCATCTTTCTCCGGCTTCCTGGACGGCACCCGCTCGAAGTCATTGGGACGGGCCGCTGCGGCGATTGCCGTCATTGCGCTGGTCGATTGGCGCTTCGACGTCGAGATCTCGTTCGGCTTCCTGTATCTGTTTCCGATGCTGATGGTAGGCGCCCACCTCACGCGCTGGCAGATCGCCGCCGTGGCCGCCCTCTGCACGGCCTTCAGCGAAGCCTTTGGCTCTTTCCACTGGAGCATGCAGCTCGGCGTGACGCGGTTGATCCTCACCTTCGCCGCGTTTTTTGGCGCCGGCATCTACGTTTTTGAGACTGTGCGGAACCGCCGGCTGGCGGACCGGCACCTGGCGGAACTGGAGAAGCAGGCGGAACTGCGCCGCGAAGCGGAGGAGCAATTGCGGGTTCTGATCGAAAGCAGCCCGGCCAGTATCTTCACACTGGATATGGACCGGAAGGTTCTGCTGGCCAATGAGGCTGCGCACAGGCTGCTGGGCGTCGATCGGGGCAAACTGGAGGGCCAGTCGGTCGCACGCTACCTGCCGGCGCTGGCGAGTGTGCCGCTCAGCGAGCAAGTGTCGCTCTTCCGAACCACCATGGAGTGCCGCGGCCGGCGCCAGGATGGCGATGTCTTTCTGGCGCAGATATGGTTCTCGACCTACCAGACGGTGTCCGGCCCCCGGCTCGCCGCCGTTGTGTTCGACGCTTCCGAGGAACTTCGCGATCGCGAGGAGTACAGCCTCCAGCAATTGCTGGCCGGATCGAAACTCGTCGTGAGCGCGGTGTGTCACGAGATCCGCAACATTTGCGGCGCCATCGCGGCAGTCCACTCCAAGCTGGCGCGGGAGGACCAACTGGCGCGGAACGACGATTTCGTGGCTCTGGCGGGCCTGGTGGAAGCTCTGGGGCGCATGGCGGGCCTCGAACTGCGCCAAACCAAGCGGCTCGAAGCCGAGAGCATCGATGTGCTTTCGGTGCTCGAGGAACTGCGCATCGTGATCGAGCCGGAGCTGCGCGACGCGGGGATTTCCATTCGCTGGGATTTGCCCGAGGACGTTCCTCCGGTGTGGGCCGAACGCCAGGCTCTGCTGCAAGCGTTCTTAAACCTGGTGAAGAACAGCCAGCGCGCGATGGAGGGCCGGGGCGCCGGAGAACTGATCGTCAAATTGTCCTCGGAGGAGGACGGCGTTGTGGTTCGGTTCATCGATAAGGGACTCGGCGTCGCCAAGCCCGAGCACTTGTTCAAGCCCTTCCAGCAGGGCGCCGCAGCCACTGGTTTGGGACTGTACTTGTCGAGGGCCTTTGTGCGCGCGTTCCGCGGGGACATCCGGCACGAGCCCCAGCCCTCGGGATGTTGTTTTGCGGTGATCCTGGCTCCGGCCACGGAGCGGGACGAGGAGAAATGGACAGGCGATGGCGGAAAAGATCCGGTTGTTGCTGCTGGACGACCACGCGCTCTTTCGGGAGAGCCTCAGTCACCTTCTGGAAACTGAGCCCGACTTCCGGATGGTGGTCCACTGCGGCTCCAGTCAGGAGGCGCTGGAGACGCTCGCGCGCGAAGTCGTCGATCTTGTGCTTCTCGACTACGATCTGGGAGAGGAGACCGGCCTCCAATTCATCCGCAGAGCGCGCGAGGCCGGCTACAGCGGCAGGATCTTCATTGTCACGGCAGGCATGACGGATTCGGATTCCGTCCGCGCGATCGGGCATGGCGTGTGCGGCATCTTTCTGAAGCACAGCTCTCCGGCGCTTCTGAGCGAGGCGATTCGCAAGGTCATGGCCGGCGAAACCTGGATCGATCAGCGCTGCATCCAGGCCCTGGCCCAGGCGGTCGAGAGGACCGGCGAACAGGAGCGGCGCAAACAACTGAGCGGCCGCGAGCGGGAAGTGCTCAAGGGCGTCTTCGAAGGCCTCACCAACAAAGAGATCGCCCAGAAGTTGGACATTTCCGAAGCTTCCGTGAAGTCGGCCCTCCAGCAACTCTTCATGAAAACTTCCGTCCGCACCCGCAGCCAGTTGGTGCGGGTTGCCCTGGAAGAGTACGGAGCCGTGTGGGGCCTGCGGCCGTAATCCGCCCGGAAGACGGCGCCAGGGCGACTACGGGGTGGCCCCGCGGCGCTGTTGCGGGGAATCCAACCGTTCGTCGTTTTGGCTAGGGGTCCGTCGGCTCCGCCGGAATGGCGTAACGGGAGCGCCAAAGCAGCGTCACCGCCGGCCACGGCATCCTCCCCATAGCTCTCCGCCGCTGTGGTCCCCGGCGCCGTTTCAGACGCCGGGGCTTCCTATCGCTCGCGCGCCGGCCGCTGTTCCTCGGCCCTTACTTGACGTTCATCAGCGGCTTGTTAGACGCTTGGCCCGCGATGTTAATCTGGAGGGCGTAACTACCCTTGGCGAGTTGCGGAACTGTAAAGTTCACCTGGTAGAGACCGATGGACCCGGGGCTTAGACCGATATACTGGACTGGAGCCTGGGCCGTCCCGACCGTCACCGAATAGCTTCCGCTCACCCAGGAAAGTCCGCTGGGCGCGGGCGAGCCGGTAACCAGCGGACCGCTGGCCTCCACCGGACCGCCGCCCGTGAACCAGGCCACTACTTCGTCCCCGACATTGGCGGCGTCCGTGGAAGAGTTTACGCTGCCATCTGCATTCGTCACCACGGCGCGATTGGTATTGTACATCGCGATGCCCGGCGTTCCCGTGGCCGGGACATAAACCGCGGCGGCATTGCTGGTCGCGGCGCCATT
>Ga0326728_10019398_pt1 | contig 13196 bp, 12 predicted proteins | sample MB3enrmetagenome_FD_207602 | JGI IMG/M metagenome (GOLD analysis project Ga0326728, IMG submission 207602) | Lab enriched peat soil microbial communities from McLean, Ithaca, NY, United States - MB31MN | ecosystem: Environmental > Terrestrial > Soil > Wetlands > Peat | place: USA: New York...
AACTTCCTGGTCAGCGGCGCCTTCATGGCCGGCGGTTTCCTGGCCGCCCTCTGGCCTCCGGAAATCGATGAGCCCCCGGTCGAGAGTCCGATCGAGCGTTTGATCGTCCTGCTGGCGTGGGCCTTGTGCTGCTACGGCATCCAGGTCCTTTTCGAAAAGCAAAAACGCGCCGAAGCCGAGGCCACGGAATTCGCCGTCCGTCAGGAGCGCCTCCAAACCGCCGGCCGCCTCGCCGCCGATATCGCCCACAACCTCAAGAACCCTCTTGGCATCATCTCCAATGCCTCCTTCTGCCTGCAACGCGCCGTGCGGGACCTCAACGCCTCGCCCGAAGAACAGAGCCAGAACCTCAATGAACAAGTCCAGATCATCCGCGAGGAAGTCGAGCACGCCGATCGGATTATCACCGAGCTGATGGGCTATGCCCAACTGGCCGAGGGCACCGTCGAGCGCCTGGAAGTCCCCGCCGAAGTGGACAATGCCATCCTGGAAGTCTTTCCGCCCGCCGCAAAATACCGCGTCGAAATCGTCAAAAACTTTGACCCGTCCCTGCCCTCCGTGCTCATGCAGAAGCGCCATCTCTCCAGCATCCTGGTCAACCTCCTGCAAAACGCCCGCGAAGCCATGCGCGCCGTGGGCCGCATCGAAATCTCAGCCCGCTACGGCAGCAAGGATTCCGTGGTCATTGCCATCGGGGACAACGGACCCGGCATCGCCCCCGACAAAATCGACAAGATCTTTGAAGCCCATTTCAGCACGCGCGAAAAGGGCACCGGCCTGGGCCTGGCCATCGTGAAACATAACACCGAAATCTATGGCGGCGTCGTGACCGTGCATTCCGAGCTTGGAAAAGGCACCCGCTTCACGCTAGAATTCCCGGCGCGAATACTGATGAAATTATCCAAATGAACTGGTCACTTCCCCCAGTCCTGGTCGTCGATGACGAAAAGAACATGCGACTTTCGTTGAAGGCCATCCTCTCCGGCGAAGGCTACGAGGTCAAGCTGGTGGAATCGGCCGAAGAAGCCGTCGCCCTCCTCGAAAAAGAGCCCTTTTTCATGATTATCACCGACGCCCGCCTGGGCGGCATGAGCGGCTATCAATTCCTGGCCAGCTCCTCCAAACGCTGGCCCACCATCCCCTGTCTCATGATCACCGCCTACGCCACCCCCAAATTGGCGGTCGAGGCCATTAAAGCCGGCGCCGTGGATTATCTGGCCAAACCCTTCGCCGCCGAAGAGCTGCTCCACGCCGTCGGACGTTGCGCGGAACGACATCGGCTCATCAGCGAGAACGCCGCTTTGCGCGCCCACCTGGCCGAGCCTTACCGCCTGGAGGAGATCATTGGCGAATCGTCCCGCATGCTGGAGTTGCGCGAGTTGATCGCCAAATTCGGCCCCACCAATGCCACCGTCCTGATCCTCGGCGAAAGCGGCACGGGCAAGGAACTCATCGCCGGCGCCTTGCACAGCTTGAGCCAGCGCCGCCAGAACAACTACATCCGCATCAACTGCGCCGCCATCCCGGAAAACCTCCTGGAAAGCGAACTCTTCGGCCACGAAAAAGGCGCCTTCACCGGCGCCATCAGGCAAAAGCTCGGCCGCGTCGAAGAAGCCAACAACGGCACGATTTTCCTCGACGAAATCGGCGACATGAGCCGCCCCCTCCAGGCCAAACTCCTCCGCTTCCTGGAAAACGGCACCTACACCCGCGTGGGCGGCAACGACGAACTGCATGTGGAGGTCCGTCTCATCGCCGCCACCAACCGCGACATCCACGAAGCCATCCGCCAGAACAATTTCCGCGAGGACCTCTACCACCGCCTCAACGTGGTCCAATTCCGGCCCCCTCCCCTGCGCGAGCGGGGCAATGACATCATCCTCCTGGCCGAGAGCTTTCTTGGCCAGTTCAACGCCAGCATGGCCAAACAGATCCGCGGCCTGTCGCCCGCCGCCAAAAACAAACTTCTGGGCCACAACTGGCCGGGCAACGTCCGCGAACTGCGCAACGTCATCGAACGCGCCGTCATTTTGGAACCCAGCCCCGAAATCCAACCCTCCAGCCTGCCCGATTTCCAATTCGAAAGCCGCCTTCGCAAATCCGAGCCTGGCGTGGTCACCGCCAACAAGTCCCTCGACGAACTCCAGGCCGATTTCGAGCGCCAGTTGATACTTTCCACCCTCGAGCAGTGCCGCTACAACATCTCCAGGACGGCCGAACAACTCAAAATCAGCCGGCACGCCTTGCGCTACCGCATGCAGCGCCTGAATATCGCCACGGGAACCGACGACGAAGATACCACGCCCCCTCCCCCGAAGGACGCCTGAAGTCAGCCTGAGGCGTCCCCGCCAGCATGACTCCACAGAGCCGAAACATCACCCGCCGGAGCGCCTCCAACTTGGCGCTGGCCTTTGTCCTGCTGCCCAAAGCCAAGCGCGACGCCATGTCCTCTCTCTACGCCTTCTGCCGCGAGGTCGATGACGTGGCGGACAACGAGTCCGTCCCGGTGGAGGAGCGGCGCGCCGGCCTGGCCGCCTGGCGCGAGGACGCGCGGCGGGCCTGCCAGGGAACCCCGCCCGAGTTTGCCGTCAACCGCGAACTGCAGCCGGTCATCGCCCGGTATCACTTGCCCTTCGCCCACTTCGACGAGCTGATTCGGGGCGTGGAAATGGATTTGGACATCAAACGCTACCAGACTTACGACGATCTGGAGCAATACTGTTTCCGGGTCGCCTCCGTCGTCGGGCTGCTCAGCGTGGAAATCTTTGGCTACACAGACCCGGCCTGCCGCGACTACGCGATATACCTTGGCAAAGCGTTGCAGTTGACAAATATCCTGCGCGACGTCCGCAGCGACGCGGAACGGGGCCGCATATACCTGCCGCTTTGCGAATTGGAGCGCTGCCGGGTTTCGCCGGAGGAAATCCTGCGCGGGGCCTGGTCGGAGCGCTTCGAGCAGGCGGCCGCGGACGTGGCCCGCCAGGCCCGGAAGTTTTACAGCCAGGCCCGCCAAACGCTGCCCGCCGCCGACCGTCGTTCCATGGCCGCCGCCGAGCTGATGGCGTCGGTTTATTGGCGGTTGCTGCGCAAGCTGGAGGGGGGACGTTTCCAAGTTTTCGGCCCGCGTCCCACGCGCCTGGGCAAGGGCCAGAAGACGCTTCTGATCTTCCGCACCTGGTGCCGCCTGGTCCTGGGCGTGGCCATGCCCAACTATGGCATCCCATGAAGCCAGACGCCGCCTGATCGTCAACGCCGACGATTTCGGCCGTTCCCCGGCCATCAACGAGGCCGTCATCCGCGCCCACCGCGAAGGCATCCTGACCACGGCGAGCCTCATGGTCAACGAAGCGGCCGCCGATGAAGCGGTGGCGCTGGCGCGCCAGAATCCGGGCCTGGGCGTCGGGCTGCATCTGGCGCTGGTTTGCGGCCGGTCCGCTTTGCCGCCCTCCGCCATTCCCGACCTGGTCAATGCTCAATTCCAATTCTCCAGCCGCCCCGTCGCCGCCGGGTTCCGTTATTTCTTCTCCGCGCGATGCCGGGCGCAACTGCGGGATGAAATCGCCGCTCAATTCGATAAATTCCGCGCCTTCGCCCTGCCGCTCGACCATGTCAACGGCCATTTGCATCTGCACCTGCATCCGGCGGTCTTCAGGATACTCTGCGACAACGCCGGCCCGTGGGGCATCCGGGCCATGCGGTTGAGCCGGGACCCGTTCTTTTTGAATGCGCGCATGGCCACCGGCCACTGGTGTTACCGCGTCAGTCATGCCGCCATTTATGGGCTCCTATGCGCCCCGGCCGCGCGCCGCCTGGAGCGGAACCGCATCCGCCATACCCGCTGCGTGTTTGGGCTGCTGCAGAATGGCCGGGTGGACGCCGGTTATGTCGCCCAGCTTCTGCCCCGTCTGCCGGCGGGTGATTCCGAGCTTTACTCCCATCCCTCTCTGGATCAATTTAGGGACGAATTTGATGCGCTTGTCAACCCCTCAACCCGCTCCTTGGCGCGGCAACTGGGCATCCAGTTGATCCGTTACCAGGACTTATAACTCATGGCTAAATTCTTCCTTATTCTGATCGTCGCCTCCATCGTTGAAGCCATCGGCATCGCCTTCATCAGCGGTGGCCTCAAGGAAATCAACGCCCGCGACGGAAACTTCCCGCCCGCTCAAATCCTCCACGTCATCAAGGACGGCGCGTGCAACGGGAAAATTCTGCTTGGCATTGCGTTCGAGGCCGCGTTTTTTGGCGCCTTGCTTTATTTCCTGTTCAACTACGATGTCAGTTTCGTCTGGCCGTTGACCTCGCTCGGTTTCATTGTCACGACCTTGGCCGCTGAATTCATCCTTCATGAAAAGGTCAGTGCCATGCGCTGGGCCGGGGTGCTGCTCATCTCCCTGGGAGCCAGCCTGACCAGCTACAGCGAATCCGCCAAGAAAACAAGCGCGCCTCCCCCCGCCGCTGTCGCCTCAACATCGCTCCGCCCGTAATAGCTCCTCCAGCACCGATCCCAATTTCCGCGCCGCCTCCAGCGTCTGCCGCTGGAATTCGATCAGCTTTGGGATGCGGCCGGGCCGGCTCAACACCGCCCCCAACAGCTTCAGGTAATTGATCCTGTCTTGCGATGTCATCAGGGCGTTGAAATCGAGTGGCAGTTCTTGCGTCGCGTCGTCGGAGATGACGCGGATGGTGGCGCTGGGAATGCGAAACTCGCGGCAGATGGTGCGGATGACCGAGGATTCCATCTCCACCACGTCCGCCCCCGTCTCCCTCCAAAGCGCGGCTTTCTCCTCGACGGTGATGGCGACGCGGCGATGGCAGTGGAATTTGGCCGGCGCCGCCCCCAAGTCCTCCAACTCCGGCCCGAATCCCGCGTCGAAATCCTGCTCATACACGACCGTCCCGAATTTCAGCGAGGGGTTGAGACCGCCGGCGAATCCGGCGGTGATGACGCGTTCGGGCCGCATGCGGGCAATGGCTTGGCGCGCGATTTCCGCGGCGTTTTTGCGGCCGATGCCGGTCAGCCAGACCTGGAAGGTGGTGGCCAGCGGCAGGTCCCCGCCGGAACGGTGCGGCGCAAAAAACTTCATTTCCTCTTCCACGGCAAAGAAGACGAGCAGGCCGACGGGAGGCCTGGCCACCGAACCCACCGGTCCCCGGCCATAACGGCGGCGATCCAGAAAGGCCTGCCAAGCCAGTGAAGCTTGCCTGGCCAGGCGGGAAACCGGTCCGGATTCATTATTCTGATTTGCCATGATCGGTTGCGGTGGGGCTCGACTTTCAGTCCTTTATTTTACAGCCGCCAGCCGTTCCTGCCAAATTTTGTACAAGGCCAGCGTGGCCTGCACGTCCCGCATGCAGTACTCCGCTATCTGGCGCCCTTTGCCCTCCGCCATCATGCGGCCAACGTCCATCCCGGTCACGCCGTGGCCTTTGGGGGAATCAATGCCAAAGGCCTTGCAGTAAAAATCGAGGTTGAAGCGCCGGGCCGCCCCGTCGCGTCCGCTGACGTTGTAGAAGGTCAACTGCTCCAGCAGATCGCAATGCGGCTCCATTTGATAACGGTAGCCCAGCCAATCCTTGCGGGACACATCCACCCTCAGCACAGCCGAGCGCAGATAAAGAAAGGGCACATCAAAGCAGCGACCGTTGAAGGTGACCACCGAATCATAATGCACCGCCACCTCCCAAAACTCGGTCAGCACCGCCTCTTCGTCGGGACAGGGCACGTATTCCACCGTTCCTTGCTGGCGGTCCGGCGCGTCGCCGGCGTCATCGGCCAAATAGAGCACTTTGCCCCGGCCGCTGTCCGCGTTCAGCATGGCGATGCAGACGACCTGCCCCGTCAAGGGCCAGAGACTGAACTGTCGCTGGATTTCCTCCCGCCGTGCCGCCCGCTCCGCCGGGTCCGGCAAACTTTCCGCCTCGCGGAACAAGTACTCCTGCTGCACGGCGTCGAACCGATCCAGCGGCAAACCCGAGGTTTCGATGTCAAAGATTAGTTTGGCCATCCGGCGCCATCCTAAGAGCCCGACCCCCAAATGGCCAGCCTGAATTCCCGCCAAACCCCATTGGATACGGAAAACATTGCTTTCCGCCGCGCAGGGATATAGACCGTCTGCATTAGCGTTAAAATGGAGGCGAGGAGTCTGGAACGCCTAATCCGCGATTGCAAGGAAGGCGGGTTCGCCGGTTAACTTACGCACCTGGAACGATGGAGAATTCGCACACATTTTGAGGTCGTCAAATGGCTGATGATTCAATTCCCCCACCCATGCCATTCAACGCCGACCGCTGGTTGAGGTGGACTTTCCATCCGGGCGCCTGGTTCTGGCCGGCCATTGTGCTGGGAGCAGTGATTCGTTTGTACCTCGTTGTTTTCACGGAAGGCACACGCGATATCGCCGTCTGGCAACAGCATGCCGCCGGCGTCCGGGACTTGGGCCTGATCGGTTATTACCATTCCAATGTGTTTATGGACCATCCGCCTTTTATCAGTGTGGTCATGTCTCTTTTGTTGCGGCTGGCGGAAGCCACCGGAATCCCTTTCCGAGTTTTGTTGCGCATGCCATTTGTTTTGTTCGATGGCGGGACGACGCTGTTATTGGCATCCCTGTTGCGGCATAAGCCCTGGCGATTTGTGGCAACGGCGATCTATTGGCTGAATCCTCTGTCCATAATTTTTTCCGCTTACCACGGAAACACGGATTCCGCCGTGCCATTTTTCATTCTGTTATGCGTCTGGTTGCTGTCGAAAGGAAAGATCCTTGCCGCCGGCGCCGTCATCGGGATGAGTTTTTGGATAAAGCTTCCCGGACTGCTGGTGATGCCTGCCTTGGTTTTCTTCGTTCCCGGATGGCGCAAGCGGTTGATTTTCCTTCTCGTGACTGGAATGGCCGCGCTGCCCGCCTATCTGCCTGCGCTCATCCTGGACGCAGGGACTGTCTGGCAGCATGTTTTCGGTTATCGGGGGCAGATGCTGCAGACGAGCGCCGGGATCCAGATCTGGGGCCTTCGGGCTTTGATAACTTCTTTCGCGCCGGCATTCAGCTCCTGGCCGGCGGGCGGCATCGGCGCGGCTGTTTTTGTAGTGCAACACGACTGGTTGTTCGCCGTTCTGTCTTTACTGCTGCTGGCCTGGTTGCGACGGTCGTGCCGTTCGGTGCAAGAGGTCTGCATCACCATTGCGGCAAGCTATGCGATCATTTACGGCTTCTCGGACTATTGGTCCTTTCAATACTTTGCCTGGTCGGTCCCCTTCTGGTTTTTCCTCCGCCCTTGGTTCTTCGTTTCGGCCACGATCCTTGCCGGGGGTTATATTTACTCGCTTTACTGGTATTTATGCGGGAATCCCTGGCTGTACGGATATTGGGACTTCATGGGCCGCCCCCACTGGCCGCAAATTGTGATCGATTTTAGGAACCTGGCTCTGTTGTTCTTTTTTGCCAGCGCCTGGGTATTCTTGATTTCGGCCGTTCGGGAACAAATTGTTGACGCGTTCAGACCCCCGATGGCCGAGCCTGCTTCTTCACCCGGAGGCCCTCGTTCCAGATGAGTTGCTCGATCCCAGGTTGAATGCAGCCACAGAGCGCTTACTTGGGGCTTGATTGTGCCGCTTTGAGGATGGCCAGGCATTCCATCATGCCGCGGCCGTTGTGGTAGCCGGCCTTCCATATGTGCGCCTTTTCGCCTGCCACGCTCCCATCCTTATGCACTGTCTCAAACCATTCGCCATTCTTCCAGTCGGTCTGATGCTGGTCGATCCAGTCGCAGGTCTTCTCGAAGATCGTCAGGTCCCTGGCTTCATGGGTGAGGCGATACATGTAAAGGGCGGCCACGCAAGCTTCCGCCTGCGCCCACCAGCCTTTGTTGAGATCGGAAGCGGGCTGATTGAACCCGCCACTGGTGAAGAACCCGCCCTGGGCCTGGTCAAAGCCGTACTGGACGGAGTAATCGAAGAGGGCGCGGTACACGTCAAGAAGGGGATAATTGGAAATGCCGGCGGCGTCGCAGGCGTCGTTGAGCAGCCAGATGTTTTCCAGATCATGGCCGTAGGAGACGCGGGCATAGTCGCCGCCCAGGAGCGGCTGCCAGTTGCGCAGGTACTTGTCCGTGCAAGCGCCCAGGCCTTTGCGCAGCACGGTGCTGCTCTGGATTTGGATCAACTCCAAGAGTCGCTCGCGGGCCAGCGGCGATTTGCACGCCCGGTAGTAAGTGGTCATTGCTTCCAGCAAGTGCAGGTGGGTGTTCATCAGCTTGTGATTGGGCTCGCCCATGTAAGTGTTCCCCGCGGGGCCAGGCGACCAATCCTCGGTGAACCATTCCAGGTAGCCGCCGTAGGTCTTGTCGTGGGCCTTGGCTTCCATGACGTTGAAGAGCTCGTTGGCCAGGTCCAGCGCCTCCTGTTTTCCGGTGGCCAGATAGTATTCGGACAGCCCGTAAAGGCCAAAGGCCTGGCCGTAAAGATGTTTGTTGGGCATCAGCTTGTCCCGGCCGGTGGCGTCCACTTCCCAATAGAAGCCGCCGTTTGTCTGGTCCCACATTTTGTCCTTGAGGAAACGGAAGCCGGTATCGGCGGCGGCGAGATGCTCCCTGCCTCCGTATCCTGCGCGGGCGTAATGCGAAAAGAGCCACAACATCCGGCTCTGCGTGACAATCATTTTGCGGGGGGCGCCGGCTTTGAGTTTTCCTTCGATGTCATGGTTGAGGATGTAACCGCCGTTCTTTTCATCCACGGTCTTCGGGTACCAGAAGCCCATGATGTTTTGCGTCAGGTTGGACTCCAGCCGGGGGCGGTAGATGTTGGCCACGCCGGCCAAAACCTGGCTGGAAACTGGAATGGCGGGAAAAAAGAGGACGGCGGCCAGCAGGGTGGTTGCCATGCAAAACGGATTCACGCGCCGTGGAAACCGCGGAAATAGTTTTTGCTCCATGCGCGGACATTGCCGGGCGGCGCCTGATTTGTCCACCCACAAAAATGGCGGTTTTAAATCTCCTTCCTTTCAACTTGGCGCGTTCCCCCCTAACATCGCCGGACGAATGACGGACGCCGCGAAACTGTTGTGCGAGTTGATCGCTCTGCCGAGCGTCAATCCGGCTTTTTTACCGCCCAACGATGCCCGCGGCGGGGAAGGCCGGGTGGCTGATTTTCTGGCCGCCCAGGCGGCGAAGTCAGGCTTGGATGTCGATTTTCAAAAGGTCCTGCCCGGCCGATGCAACGTGCTGGCGGTTCTTTCGCCACCGGGCAAATTCCAGCAGCGGCTTTTTCTGGCTCCGCATCTGGACACGGTGAACGTTGTCTCGGAAAAGCAGTTTGTTCCGCGCTCCGCCGGGGGCCGCATTTATGGCCGGGGCGCTTGCGATGCCAAAGGTTCCATCGCCGCCATGATGACCGCCCTGGGCGGTCTGGCCCGCCAAGGCCGGCGGCCCGCCGCCACGGAAATTGTTTTGGCAGGATTGGTGGACGAGGAACACGCGCAAGCCGGTTCGCGCGCACTGGCGGCCGGCGGGGGCGGGGCGGCCCTGGCCATTGTGGGCGAGCCGACCCGTCTGCAAATCGTCACAGCCCACAAAGGGACTCTATGGGTTCGGCTGCAGACCCGCGGGAAGGCCGCCCACGGTTCCTGTCCGCATCTGGGCAGAAACGCCGTGAACGAAATGGCCCGGATCGTCAGTTTGCTGGAGTCTGATTATGCCCGGCAACTGCTGCGGCAGCGGCATCCGTTGCTCGGCACGCCAACCCTCAGCGTCGGCTTCATTCAGGGCGGCTCGCAGCCCAATATTGTCCCCGACTCATGCGTGGCGGGGGCGGACCGGCGCACGCTCCCCGGGGAGAGCGAGGGGGGTGTTCTGGCGGAAATGAGGGGCTGGCTGCGCCGCCACGGCTTGCGCGCCGCGCTGACCAGCGACAAATCCGCCCATTGCCTGCCTCTGGAAACAAACCCGCGGTTGCCGCTGGTGCGGAGGTTCCTGCAAATCGCCCGGCAGAAGAAACCGGCGGGGGTGGATTATTTTTGTGACGCATCCGTGCTGGCGCGAGGCGGCATTCCCAGCGTGGTTTTCGGCCCCGGCGATATCGCGCAGGCGCACACCGCCGATGAATGGATTTCCCAAAAATCCCTTGAAGCCGCCGCCGCCCTGCTGCTTCAATTTCTGCAATCGCTTCCGTAGGCTCCATGAGTTCGCACAGCAAATCCGCTTTCTTCCGGCAGAGCAGTTGGATGGTCATCGCCACTTTTGCGGGCGGGGTGTTGATGGCGGCGGTGCATACGTTCGCCAGCAAGATGGGGCCGCAGGAGTATGCCACTTTCGTCAGTTTGCTGCGGTTGCTGATCATCATGAGCGTCCCCTCCTCCGCCTTGCAGACGATTTTCGCGCGGCAGGCGGCGATCGTGACCAACGAGCAGCAGGAGGAGCAATTGCGCGCGACGACGCGGGCCATTCTGCGTTTGACGTTCCTGGTGTGGGTGGTGTCTGTGGCGGCGATGCTGGCGGCCATCCAACCGTTGTCGCGGTTGCTGTTGGTCTCGAACAAGGCGGCGCTTTATTTCACGGCGGTGCTCGTGCTGACGAACTTGTGGATCCCGGTGGCGAAGGGGCTCCTGCAAGGCAAGCATCAATTCGGCGGATTGGGGTGGCTGCAAATCAGCGACGGGGTGGGGCGGTTTGCGTTCGTGATATTGATTGTATGGCTGATGGGCGGGAAGGCGGCGGGCGGGATGTTTGCGGCGGTGGTGGGGCAGTTGATTACGATCGTCATCGGCGCGTGGCTGACGCGCGAGCACTGGCAGACGCGGCCGGCGGCGGCATTTCATTGGCAGAACTGGCTGGGCCAGGCCGTGCCGCTGACGCTTGGGCTTGGCGCGGTGCTGGTGATGTCCAGCATGGATATGCTGTTTGTGCAGGCGCTTTACCCGGGCTCGAGCCGGACGGCGCTCTACAGCGGGGCCATGCTGACCGGGTTCGCCATCATTCAATTCGTTGCGCCGGTGGCGCTGGTGATGTTTGCGCGCGTGGCGCAAAACGTGGCGCGGGCGGAGCGATCCGATTCGCTCGGCCTGACCCTGGCGGCGACGATTTTCTTTGGCATGGTGGCGGCGGTGGGCTGCACGGTGTTGCCCAAATTGCCGCTGCGCTTGATGTATTTCAGCAATCGCGCGATGTGGGAGGCGTGGCCGCTGGTGCCGTGGTTCGCGTGGGCGTTGCTGCCGCTAACCGTGGCCAATGTGCTGGTGCAGAACATTCTGGCCCGCGGGCGGTTCCAAGCCGTGCCGTGGCTGGTGCTGGTGCCGGTGGTTTACGGGGCCTGCCTGTGCTGGCAGGCGCCGCATTTGCTGACGCTGACGCCGTTCGACGGGTTCATCCGGGTCATTCAAACGTTGGGGGGAGCCAGCCTGCTGCTGTGCGCGGTGGCGGCCTGGTATTGCCGCGCCAGGCCCGCGGCTACCGTTGCGGATCCGGGTGTGGCGTTGGCGCGCGCAGTTTCCGATAGACCCAGTTCTCCAGCGGCCTGAAGAGTTTGCGCAACGGAGCGAAGGGGGAATAAATCCAGCGCAAACGGATCACGGAAAGGAGCATGGTAAGGGAGGTCCTGCCCAAGGCCACTTTGGAGCCCAGTTTGTCGGTCCATTCGGTGGGCACTTCCAGGACGCTGAAGCCTTCGCGCCGCAGGATGTAAAGAAGATTGATGTCGAACGCCATGTCGGCAATGAAGAGCATGGAATGGATTTTCTCCACTGCGGCCCTGCGAACGACCTTCGCGCCGCACTGCGTGTCCCTGATGTTCATCCAGAAAAGCAGTTGCACGATGGCATGGAAGATGCGGCTGGCAAAACGGCGGCGGCCTGTTTGCATCTGGTGCAGCACGGCGCCCGGGATCCAGCGCGAGCCAATGACGCAATCGGCCTCTGCGGAACGGCGCGCCAATTCAGCGAAAGCCGCCGGGCTGGTCGCGCCGTCCGCATCGACATAGCCAATAAGATCGGCCCGCGGCGCCAGGCGCAGGCCTTCGATCAACGCCCCGCCCTTGTGGATGGGCTCCTCGAAGACCACGGCGCTGACTTCGCCGAACCGGGCGCTGACGCGTTGCACGACGCCCAGGGTGTTGTCCGTGCAGCCGTTCAGGACCACGACCAATTGAAATTTCCCTTCGTAATTCTTCCGAAAATACTCCGCGTAACTTCGCAAGACCGGCTCGATCCGGTGCTCCTCGTTATGGGCCGGAATCAACAGCAACACGCTGGGAGGATCCTGCTTCACGCGTTGTACTTATCCATGCGGAGCGGCGATGTCGAGACGAAGGTGGAGCCCGCCCGGCCGAATCTGGAATCAATTGACCACGATGCCCTCCCCTTTGTCGGAGCTTCTGGTATTGCGCCGGCCTTAGCGGCCCGTGGGGAAAATGGTCACCACGGTGTCCCGAACGCAGACGTCGCCCATTTGATCGTTCCCGGAACGGAAAAAGGACTCCAGCGCCGCCCCGTAATCTTTCTGCGGCTGCCGGCGCTTCAACAGGCCTTCCCGGCTGATTCGGCGAGTTGTGGCGATATCCTGCGGCCGGGCCGCCGTGGTCCGCGACAAAACGCCTTGGGCGGGAGCGGCGGTGTCGCCAGCGGCGTTGGGTTTTGATACAGACTTTTGCCCTCGCTGTGCCGGTGGCGGATTTGATTGACCCGTCGGCGGCAAGGCATTCGCTCCCCCCATCGCGCTAAACCCCTGCAGGGCCAACACCGCACTGAGCAAAACAAGCTTGTTCATAAAGCACCTCCATCTTCGAGTATCTCCCTTCTCGAAACTATCCCTGAGCAAATATCGGCCCGTTTCAGGTAATGTCAATTGGCGCGCGGCGAGTCAGTCGAAGTGAGGCGCCTGGCAGGGCATGCCGTGAGCGGCGGCGACGGCTTTGTGCGTGATCTGGCCCTTCATGATGTTGATGCCGCCGAGCAGGGCGGGCTGCTTCTGGCAGGCTTCGGCCAATCCCCAATCGGCCAGCAATTCGAAGAAAGGAAAAGTCACGTTGGTGAGGGCCTGGGTGGCGGTGCGGGCGTAGGCGCCCGGCATGTTGGTGACGCAATAATGGGTCACGCCTTCTTCCACATAAACGGGATGGTCGTGAGTGGTTGGGCGCGAGGTTTCGGCGCATCCGCCCTGGTCGATGGCGATGTCCACCAGGACGCTGCCGGGACGCATCATGCGCAACA
>Ga0326728_10019399_pt1 | contig 13196 bp, 12 predicted proteins | sample MB3enrmetagenome_FD_207602 | JGI IMG/M metagenome (GOLD analysis project Ga0326728, IMG submission 207602) | Lab enriched peat soil microbial communities from McLean, Ithaca, NY, United States - MB31MN | ecosystem: Environmental > Terrestrial > Soil > Wetlands > Peat | place: USA: New York...
TTTCCCTCGGCCCGTAAAGGGTGATCGCCCCCGCCACCCATGTCACCGCGATAAATGATGATTTGGCGGATGACAAAACTTTGACCCAGGGAGGTCAAAGTTTTGCAAGATTTTCCGCACCGAGCAATTTGGCGCGACAAATAAACAGTCAGGGGATGAGGGTCAAACCAACGGGCCGGGGGCGCTCTTTTTTGCCGTCCACGACCAAAAACTTGCGCGCCATTTTCGCAGCACGCCGACGAAGACATTGTCCCAGCGTCGGTTGAAGACGCCAAGGGGTGAATCACCTTTTTTGACAGCGAGCGAGAGCGCCCAGAAAACCAAGATGACGCCGATGAGCCGGTTCTGCCAGCCGTCCAGCGGCCACTGATGCCTCCACATCCACATCGGGTGCTGGCTCAACGGCCCGAAGTAAAAGATCGGCCACAAGTCGGCCGGCGTCGGGCCGCGCGAGCCGACCAGGTCGCACAACAAGTGCAAATGATACGTCAACAATGAAAGTCCCAGGACTTTCGATCGCCGCCGCGCCAACGCCGCCAGCAGGACCGAACACGCCAGCGCCGCCGGCAATCCGTGCGTGAGCCAGTGGTGATATTGCGGATAGTAGTAGTACTGCCCGGTGCGCAATGAGCCGTGGGCCACGTCAAGTATTATGCCCAGCCCGTCCATGTCCGGCGCGACTCCGGCCAGCGTGACCAATCGCCGGTCGCGCAGGTTGTCGGTAGTCCACGCCGCCACGATCCAACTGGCGAGCAAATGTGTCGTGGGTGACATGCGCTGGCGCCGATCACATGAGTTTGAATTTCGGCAGGTCCTGAAGGTCGATGAGACCGACGGGTTCGTGGCGGGCGTTGACCACAATGAGGTCGTCGATGTTGCGCTGGTTGAAGATTTTCAAGGCCTCGGCCGCGAGGGCCTCGTCCCGAATGCAGATCGGATTGGCCGTCATGACACAGCGTAACGGTTTGGCCAGGATGGCCTCGTCCGCGGTCATTTGGCGGCGGAGGTCGCCGTCGGTGAAGACGCCGGTCAACTTGCCGCGCCGGTCGATAATGCTGACGCTGCCGGATTTGGCGCGGCACATGAGCAGGAGGGCTTCCTTGACGGTGAGGTCTTCGGGCGCGACGGAGTTGCGGCTGCCGGTGCGCATGATTTCGCCGACCTTCATCAGCAGGGCGCGGCCAATGGCGCCAGAGGGATGATGCCTGGCGTAATCCTTTTGCTTGAAACCGCGGGCCTGCAAGACCGTCATGGCAAGGGCGTCGCCCAGGGCGAGCATGGCGGTGGTGCTGGCGGTGGGGGCGAGGTTGAAGGGGCAGGCTTCCTTGGGGACCTTCACGTTCAAAACGACGTCGCTGTAGCGGGCGAGGGAGGATTTGACGGCACCGGTGATGGAAATGATTTTGACAGAGAATCGTTTCAGCGCGGGGATGAGGTTCAGCAATTCCTCCGATTCGCCCGAATAGCTCAGGGCCAGGATGACGTCGCCGTCGCTGACGATGCCCAGGTCGCCGTGCAAGGCATCGACGCTGTGGAGGAAAACGCTTGTGGAGCCTGTGCTGGTGAGAGTGGCGGCGATCTTCTGGCCGACGTTGCCGGATTTGCCGATGCCGACGACGACGATCTTGCCGCGCTGGCGCAGGGCCTCGACCACGATTGCCACCGCGGTGTCAAAGCCGGCGTCCAGTTGCCGTCGGACGGCTCGGAGGGCCGCGATTTCGATGTCGAAGACTTCCCGCGCTCTGGGCAGATGATCCATGGAGGGAGGTTGCCAGCAAGCGGGACGGTTTTCAACATGGACTTCCGGCGGGGCGGGACTACGGTAAGGATTATGAAAGCCTTATGGGCGTGTTGTTTGTCATTATGCCTGGTGTTCGCGGCGGCGGGGGAGGACGCGGCCGAGGCTTACAATCGCTTCGGGTTCGAGTTGCTGGGGCAATGCCGGAAGACGCTGGCGGCGACGAACTTTTTTTTGAGTCCCGCGGGCGTGGTATTCGCGTTGTCGATGGTGCAAAACGGGGCGGGAGGCGAGACGTTGCGGCAAATCCAGGCGATGCTGCATACGGAGGAGATTCCGGTGGCGGAGGTGAACGAGGCCAACAAAGTGCTGCTGAGTCATCTGTCCAACCTGGACCCAAAGATCAAACTGGAAATCGCCAACTCGATCTGGACGGACCAGAGGGCCGAGATCCGGCCCGGCTTCATCGCGGCCAACCGGCGTTGGTACAACGCCGAGGCAGCCAGCGCGGATTTTCAAGACCCCGCGACTGTCAACAAGATCAACGACTGGGTGAGCGAGCACACGCAGGGCAAGATTCCGCAAATGGTCCGTGCGCCGCTGGATCCGATGCTGCGGCTGATCCTGCTGGACGCGATTTATTTCAAGGGCGACTGGCTGGCGCCATTTGAAACGAACCTGACGCGGGAACTGCCGTTCACGCTGGCGTCCGGGGCGACGGTGCCGCATCCGCGGATGAAACATTCGGGCAAGTTTGAGTATTACGAAGGGGAGGACGTTCAGGCGGTGGAGCTTCCTTACGCGGGCCGGGAGGTCAGCATGTATGTTGTGCTGCCCAAGGGCGGGCTGGAGGGGTTGCTGGGCGGACTCACGGTCGAAAAGCTTAACCAGTGGATCGGGCGGATGCAGTCGCGCCAGGGGACGGTGGAATTGCCGCGATTCAAACTGGAGAACGAATACGATCTGAAGAGCGTTCTGGCCTCGCTGGGGATGCGGCTGGCCTTTACCAAACAGGCGGATTTGAGCGGGATTTCGGACCAGGCGCTGTGCATCGATTGGGTCAAGCAAAAAACGTATCTCGAAGTCAACGAGCAGGGGACGGTGGCGGCGGCGGTGACGGGCGTCGGAGTGCGGGCGATGGCGATGCGCATGCCGGAGGCCCCGTTTGAGATGGTGGTGAACCGGCCATTTTTCCTGGCCATCCGCGACAAGCAAACGGGATTGATACTGTTTGTCGGAGCGATTTTTGATCCGCAATGAGCGGAGGGCAGCGGAGGGCGATGGCCCTTACGGCATGACGATGACCGTATCTCCGGCTTCCAGGGCCATGTCCTGGTGGTGGAGGAGATCGATGCCTTTGAATTCACCGGCGACCTGGCCGTTGCGAATGACCCGGATGAGTTCCGGATTCATAAACGCCGTGTAGTCGGCCGCGACAATGGCCTGACTCAAGGTCATGTCTTCCTTCCACGGCACGACCGGATTGCGCACCGGCCCCTGCACGAACACGACCGGGCCTTGCTGAGCCGCGGCCTGTTGTTGCGCCTGTAGAGCCCGCGTCTGTCCGGTGACATAGGCCTGCTGGGCTTCCAGAGCGGCCTTTTTCTTGCTGACACATCCGGCGGCGAAAAAGACGAGCAAAAGACAAAGGGCGACCGTCCGCATAACTCAACAACTGGTGGGCACCTGGCGCAAAACCTCCAGGCAATGCGGGATGGCGTCGGCGACAAAGCCCAGACATTCGACGGCGCCGGAGGGTTTGCCCGGGAGGCAAATCACCAGGGATTGATCGACGACAGCGGCGAGATTGCGCGAGAGGATGGCGTTTTTGGTGATCTTCATCGATTCCAGGCGCATGACTTCGCCAAAACCAGGTAGTTCGCGGGAGGCGATTTCGCGCACCGCCTCCGGGGTGACGTCGCGCTCGGCCACGCCCGTGCCGCCGGTGGTGAGGACCAAGTGGCAGCCCTTGTTGATCTGCTGGCGAATGGCGCGCTGGATGTCGCGTTTTTCGTCCGGCACCAGGTCTTGGGCCAAAACGCGCCAACCGCGCGCCTCCGCGGCCTGGCGCAGGGCCGGGCCGCCCAAGTCGTCGTAGAGTCCGCGCGCGGCGCGATCGGAGATGGAAATGATTCCGGCCTGGATTTGCATCAGTTTTTTGATTTTGACACCAGGGAGATGCCTGTGATGCGCATGGATTTGTCCACCGCCTTGCACATGTCGTAAATGGTCAGCGCGGCCAGGCTCACGGCGGTCAGGGCCTCCATTTCGACGCCGGTTGGGGCGGTGATCTTGGCGGTGGCGGTGATGACGACGCGGTCGCGGGCGGGGGGGATTTCAAACTCGACGGCACAATGGGTCAGGGGGAGGGGGTGGCAGAGGGGGATCAAGGCGCCGGTTTGTTTTGCGGCCATGATGCCGGCCAGGCGGGCGGTGGCCCAGACGTTGCCCTTGGCCAGGTGGTTCCTTTGGATGGCCGCGATGGTGGCCGGCTGGAGGCGGATTTCACCGCGCGCCACCGCCACGCGGGCGGCGGGTACTTTGGCGGAAACATCCACCATCCTGACCCGGCCGCGGGCGTCGAGATGAGAGAGCTTTTTCATGGCCGCTGAGGGTGAACGACACCCTCTTTCCATTGAACCACAGCGGCGCGCATTTGTTCCGCGAAATGCCAGTTCATCTTGACGTGTTTGGGGATGAACCCCGGCGAAGTCCCCAGCAAATCGGTCGTCACCAGGATTTCGCCGTCGCAGTCCGGGCCGGAGCCGATGCCGATGGTGGGAATGGGAACGGCGTCGGTGACAGCGCGGGCGACCGGCGCGGAAACCAGTTCCAGCACGATGGCGAAGGCGCCGGCTGCGGCCAGCGCAGCGGCGTCATCGAGCAAGGCCAGACGCTCGGCCTCGGTTTTGCCCTTGATATGATAGCCGCCTTCGAGGAGGACATTTTGGGGCAACATGCCAAGATGGCCGATTAGCGGGATGCCGTCGGCAAGGATGGCTTGGAGTTGCGGCAATATGGCGCGGCCGCCTTCGGCCTTGACGGCTTCGGCTCCGGCGTCGCGCAGGCGGCGGGCGTTGGCGAGGGCGTCGGCGGGCGTGCGGCAAGCGCCAAAAGGCAGGTCGGCGGCGAGCAGGGCCTGCGGCTTTGCGCGGGCGACGGCGCGGACGTGGTGTTCCATTTCGGCCATCGTGACGTGGGTGGTGTCCGGGTAGCCCAGAATCGGCATGCCGACCGAATCGCCGACGAGCAGGAGGGGCAGGCCGGCGCCGTCGAGCATTTTGGCCATGGCGAAATCATAAACGGTGAGGGCGGCGATGCGTTCACGGCCTTTCATGGAGCGGAGACGAGTGATCTTGTCGGCGTTCATCGCAGCAGTATTTCGCGTCGAATGCTCTCCAGCAATTCATCGGGGCGCGCGGTGGCGGTGCCGAGCTTGCCCACGACAATGCCGGCGGCGTGATTGGAGAGGATGGCGGCCTCCAGGGGCGAGGCCCCGGCCACAATCGCCAGGGTGAAGGTGGCAATGACGGTGTCGCCGGCGCCGGAGACGTCAAACACTTCCCGAGCCGTGGTGGGGATGTGAAAGGATTGTTGACCGCGCTGGCACAGGAGCATGCCCTGGTCGCCCAGGGTGATCAGGAGGACGGCGGGCTGCATTTCGCGCAGAAGTTTCTCGGCCACTTGCAGCAGCGCCGCATCCTGCGGGGGCGGCGCGCCCTGCGCGTTGTCGGGCAGGCCGGCAAGGCCGAAGGCCTCCTTGCGGTTGGGTGTAAGGAGGGAGACGCGGGACAAATCCAGATGATGGGATGGTTTTGGGTCCATGCTCAACCAGACGCCGCGTTGGCGGCACAGTTTCTTGGCGGCGTCGAGCAGCGGCTGAGTGACGACGCCCTTGGCGTAATCGCCGACGATGAGAGCGTCGGCGGATCGGAGAGCGCGTTCTGTCTTGGCGAGCAGGAGTTGCGTGGTGGCTTCATCGAGGGCGGCACGGGTCTCGCGATCGACCCGGACGACTTGCTGGCGGTGGGCGATGATCCGCGTTTTGATGGTGGTCAGACGGTTCGAGCAGGAAAAGACGCCGCGGCAGCCGATGCCATCGCGCTGGAGAATCCGCCTGAGATGGCCGGCGGCGTTGTCCTCGCCGACCACCCCAAGCAAATCGGAGCGGACTTGCAAATCCGCGAGGTTGCGCGCGACGTTGCCCGCGCCGCCGGGAACGAAAGTCTCCCTTTCGAACTCGACGACGGGCACGGGGGCTTCGGGGGAAATACGCGCCACTCTGCCCCAGAGAAAGTGGTCCAGCATGAGGTCGCCCAGCACCAGGACGCGCGCGCGCCTGGCGGCGGCCAGGATTTGGTGAACGCGCGAAAGGCGGGGAAGGCGGGGATGGATGGTTTGAGGTTTGATGTTCAAGGGAACAATGGAGTTGTTCTAGGTCAAAAACGCGGTCAACGGGCTGGTGGCGTTGGCGGGCACCGCCGGTTCGGGCAGGCCGGCTTCAAAGGCCTCGCGCCCGCATTGGACGGCGGCGGCAAAGGCCCGCGCCATGCGGCAGGGATCGTTGGCGACCGCGATGGCGGTGTTGACCAGGACGGCGTCGGCGCCCATTTCCATCGCTTCGGCGGCGTGGCTGGGAGCGCCGATGCCGGCATCGACGACGACGGGGACGGTGGCTTGCTCGATGATGATGCGGATTTGGTGGCGTGTTTCCAGGCCGCGATTGGAGCCGATGGGTGAGCCGAGCGGCATCACGGTCGCCGTGCCGACGTCCTGCAATCGTTTGGCCAGCACCGGGTCGGCGTTAATGTAGGGCAGGACGATGAAGCCTTCGCGCACGAGGATTTCAGCGGCGGCAAGCGTCTCGACCGGGTCGGGCAGCAAATAGCGCGGGTCGGGGTGGATTTCCAGTTTGATCCAATTGGGCAGGCCGGCGGCAACGGCCAGGCGTGCGAGGCGGACGGCCTCGGCGGCGTCCCTTGCGCCGCTGGTATTGGGGAGGAGCAAATACCGCTCCGGGTCAATGAACTCAAGGATGTTGGCGAACGGATCGTTCCGCCCGCTCAAGTCGGCCCGGCGCAAGGCGACGGTCACGATTTCCGCGCCGCTGGCTACGAGGGTCTCGCGCATCAAATCAGGCGAGGAAAACTTGCCCGTGCCGACCAGCAAGCGCGACCGGAACGGCCTGCCGGCAATGGAGAATGTCATCGTATCGTTCAACGTTCAAAAAACAGAGGATGGAGCGGCGGGAGCGGGGTGGAAAGTTAAAAGTTTTCTCACGGTGGCGTGGTTGACCGAGCGGTGTCCTGCCCGGAGGCGGTAAGATCGTAACAAGCGACCCCGTGATTGATGCGGAGGAACATTTTGCCATGAGCTATCGCCGGCGTGCTCCAGCGGACGGCGCCGACAGAAGTCGAAGCAAGCAGGCGGCCATCGAGCGCATCGAGCATCTGGAGATCCACGGAATTACCGGTCAAGATGAATACCTTGCCGCCCGCCGTGATCGGCGACGAATATTGGCTTTCCGGGATCGGGGTATGCCAAAGAATATCGCCGGTGTTCAGGTTCCGGCAGACGATGTGATAGGCACCACGCAGCGTGGAACGATCGGTCCCCACTTTGTAAGTGAAACCGGGATCAATCATGAAAAAATGATCAGCCTCCGCCGCCGGCGTCGAGAATTCCTCGCCGTAGGGTACATGCCACAGTTCGCGCGGAGTTTCGGAGGAAAGGTCAAAACCCCGCAATGCCTCCTGGCTTGTAGCGAGCAAGATATTTCCCGACAGGACCGGTGTGACCCCGTAGGTAACGAGATGTTTTCCTCCGCCCGGCAACTCCCAAATAATGCGGCCAGTTTTTGCGTCCAGGCAGGAGAGCCGATGTTGACCGGCAGAGACGATACGATCCGCGGGACAAATGGAGACCGAGGAATTGGCACCCGACCAGCCGCCGCCTTCCGGCGCCTGCCATAAGAGCTTACCGGTTTGAAGATCATAACCAAGCGGCGGGCCACAGAGAACAACAGCCACACCGGCCACAATGGCAAAGGACGAACAAACTTCCTGACGCGGACCGGTCAAAGCCGGATCCTTTGACGGGAGACGCGTGTCGTTTTCCCAGATAAGCACGCCGCTGGTCGCATCCAGGCAATAACAAAACCGCGCTCCCATGACCAGGCAACGGCCCCCACTGATGCACGGGGTTCCCGAGGCGTCATGCAACGTAACCATGGCCACCGGAAAATTCCTTTGCCATTTTTTTTCGCCCGTTTTTTCGTCCAGACAAACAATCGTGTCTAATTTCGCGTCCCTTTGGTGAATATAGACATAGACACGGCCGTTGGCCACGACAGGGCTGCTGTTGCCGCCCGATGGCAACTCATGGGTGACCCATATTTTGCGGGGTCCCTCGGGTGGCCACGAACTTGCCAGAACCTCGGCGGAAGTTCCAGAACCGTTGCGGTTCGGTCCGCGCCACTCCGGCCAGTCGGCTGCCCTCAGTGCTTTTTCGCGCGCAATCCGTGCCTTGAGTTGCGCGCTCACGGCAGCGGCTTGAAGTTGTTGTGATTGCTGCTTCGTGCGGTTCTCAAGTTCGGTTTCCGCCTGCGCCCTTACGGGATCGAATCCGAAGGCTTGTTGAATGTTTGTCGATAAGTTCGTGAAGGCGACTCTTGCACCGCCGCCGTCAAAGATGACTGTCGCATAAGTGGCGTTTCTCCGCGTGATTGTGGCATTCACATAGCTGTGCCCATCAAGTGTGTGGAGAACATCAAAATGAAGTTCATTTGTTTGCGCTCCAACCAACCCGGCGGTGAGTATGAGTAATGCAACTGCTTTCACAGGGACGCAAGTGTTTGCTTGACCAAGTGTTGCAATGCAAGCGTATTCGCAGTCGGCATATTCTCCGTCAGTGTCATTTCGGCTTTTGCGCGAGATTGTTTTGGATTAGAGTCGGGTGATGCTCAAAGTGCCGGAAACAATCCAACCGCCACGCGGCGTCAAACGCTACGCCGGACGGGTGATTTATATCTACGCCTTTGACGTGGCGTACGAGATGACGCGCCAACCTGTTCCGCAGGTGCTTGGCCAGCCGGTGGCGCAATTCTGCATCGACGCCAGCCGGCGCAACCCGCGCCACTTGTTTTTTGTGCGCCCGCAGATGGTGCGCCTGCCGCCCATGGAACGCATCGGCCCCAACGGCCCGGTGCGGATCGAGCGGACGCTGAAACTGCTGCCGGTCGGGGGATTGAGCGTCACCATATCGGTTCCCTTTGAGGTGCAAACCATTGAGGATTTGGTGGCCTACCATGATTTGGAGTTTTCCAACGGGGTGTTGAGCCAGGAGGTGCGGCAGTTGGCGGAAGAGGCCCGGCGCGAACTGGCGCCCTATTTCATCAAACCGGTGGCGCAACTGGCGGAGGAGGAGGCCTACACCGTCTTTTGCATCGACGCCCCATTGCTGGCGGAGGACGGGCGGCCGCTGAGCGCGGAGGATTGGCTGCACCAGCACCGGCGGGAAGTGGCGGCGCTGCTGACGCAGGAGAACGACGTGAACCAGCTTTCGCGACAGGAGGCCGACGAATCGACCGGCCGCTACCTGAGCTATTACGAGAACGACCTGGCGGTGCTGGATTGGGACGCGGCCCTGATCGTGCAGGAGCCGGGGCAATTGGACGAGATACTTTACGTTTTGGAACTGGCCAACCTGCAACTGGCCGAACTGGAGGCCTACGACCGCATCCTGGACACGGCGTTGGAGCGGTCTTACCGCGATCTGACGCAACGGCCGCGGCGCCGGGGTGAAATCATGCGCGAACTGCGCGAAATCCGCATCGACCTGGCGCGTTTCAGCGATGAGTTGTCCAACATCACAAAATTTTTCGGCGACTGGCACGTGGCGCGGATTTACGAGAACATCGCCGCCCGATTTCATTTGGGCGACTGGCATCGGACAATCGACAAGAAACTGGAGACGCTGGACGATCTATACCAGTTGCTCAACCAGGACCGGACCAACCGGTGGATGCTGACGCTGGAGGTGACGATCGTGCTTCTATTCATAATCGATTTGATCCTGCTGGTGGTGGGATTAAAAAGATAAGAAATGGCGGGGCTGTCAACCGTCGCCGCATTGAATCCCGCAAGCAACCTATGATCGCGTTTTTGGCCAAACGAATCTCGATGAAGCAAATCGCCTCAGCGCTCCTGTTATTCGTCGCCGCTTTGCCGAATGCGTTTGGGGAGGAAAGCAAGCCCGGACCCAAATCCATTCCCGAACTGCAGAGGGCGATCGAAGCAGTTTTGAAAGAAACCAAAACTCCCGGGGCGGCCATCGCCATCGTCTCGCGTGACAAAGCGGAGTGGGTCGCAGGCATCGGCAAAGCCGACGTTGCCGCCAACAAACCGGCAACCGCGGAGACCCTTTTTCGCATCGGCTCGACATCGAAGGCGTTTGCAGCATTGGCAGCACTCCAATTACAGGAGGAAGGCAAACTCAAACTCACGGACACGGTGAGGCAATGGGTGTCGGAAGTGGCCTTTACGAACCCATGGGAGGCAAGCGATCCTGTGCGCCTAGTCCACCTCATGGAACACACGACGGGTTTTGACGACATCCACCTGCGCGAGTATGCGCTCAATGATCCGACGCCAATCACCTTAAAGGATGCCCTGGTCTATGGCGCATCTTCACGCGTATCACGCTGGGCTCCTGGAACCCGGATGGCTTACTGCAATTCCGGGCCCGCCGTACTGGCGGCGGTCATTGAAAAGGTTTCCGGGAAGCGCTTTGAAGATTATGTGCAGGAGCATTTTTTCAATCCGCTGCGCATGGATAGCGCCAGTTATTTTTACACACCGGCAGTGGAGCAGCAGCTTGCCAAGTTGTATCACCCAGATGGCGTCACGCCGTATCCCTACTGGCACATTTCCTACCGGGCCGCCGGCTCCATCAATGCGTCGGCAAAGGACATGGCCAATTATGTGCGGTTTTATCTGCAACGGGGCAGCTTGGACGGCATACAACTGGTCCAATCCTCGTCCATCGAGCGCATGGAAAGGACGGAAACTTTGCCGTCGGCAAAATTGGGCAAGGTGGCTTGGTATGGGCTTTACAATGACGCAAGCGCTGAAGGCGCGTTTGTATTTCACGGACACGGCGGCGCGGTCACGGGCGGCCTCACTGACATGGCTTATCTTCCTGAGTACGGTCGCGGTTACGCCGTCATGATCAATTCGGGAAAAGGCAAGGCAATGAACCAAATTGCAAAACTGGTCCGGCAGTACGTGATTCGCGATCTGACGCCGCCGGCCATGCCACCCGCCGCGTCCGTTCCGGCCGAACTGCAACGGCATTATGGCGGATACTATCAGGTCATTAGCCCCCGCAACCAGTGGTTATATGGCTTTGAGAGGTTGATATATATTGAGAGACTGGCCTTCACTGCCGACGGGCTTTCCACCAGCATCTACGGCCAGGGCCGTAAGCGATGGGTGCCCGTGTCGGAGCGATTATTTCGCAGGGAGGATCAGTCGGCGCCCACCCTCGCGCTGTTGCCCGATGCCGATGGAGAAATACTGATCCAATCCAGGTGGACGACCTTCAAGCACGTATCCGCTTTGCGGTACTGGGCGCAGATCGTCGGAATCGCATTGGTCTCCGTCTTGACGTTGAGTTCGGTCCTCTTCGCTCCGATTTGGGGATTGCGAAAGCTCTTGGGCAGACTGCCTGACGCCGGTCCGCTGGCGGTGCGGATTGTGCCGTTGCTGAGCGCGGTTTTGCTGATGGTCTTTGACGGCCTTATTGTTGTCGCAGTGTGGGGGATGATCATCGGTGTTGTCACGGATCTGTCCGCGTTGGGCACTCCCTCCTTTCTTAGTGTTAGCATCATGCTCGTGAGCATCGCCTTTCCTCTGGCCGCGGCGGCGAGCCTGTTTATCGTCATTCGCGAAAGAGGCGCGCCCATGAATCGCATCGCCTACTGGCATTCGGTTTTCGTCGCAATGGCCATGGCCGCGGTCGCAGTCTATTATGGATACTGGGGCCTGATTGGGCTGCGTCTTTGGGCTTGACGACCCGTTTTAAGATCGGTGCCACGGATAGAACGTGGTCACCCCGTTCACCAGGTAACCGGCAGCAGGGCCGTGGCGACGGTGTCGGGGTCCGGGCGTTCGCGTAGCGACTGTTCGACGGCGGCCAGGGTGCGCTGAACCGGGCCGTCGAAGATAGTGCGGCCCGAGGCCTGAACATGCACCGGTTGGTCGAGGTCGAGCAATAGGTCGGAAAGGCGAAGGATCAACTTGCCGGTGGACGGCGCTTCAATCGTAATGGTCTGGCCTTCGACATGAGCGGCGTAAATGACGGCGGGGTCGGCGGCCTCCGGCGCGCGCTCCAGCCAGTAAAGCCGTTGATGGGTGAAATTGTCGTTCTCCATCCAGACGACGCGATTGGGCCAGGCGGCGCGGCGCAGGGGCGACATGCGGGCAATCGCCTCGGCTTCGCGGCCCATCATGTTGTGGCTCAAGCCGGCATAGACGGTGAGACGATGTTCGTAGCCGGCCGGATCCTCCCTTTGCAAGACGTCCATTTTGGCGCTGAATTCGCGCACGACGGTATTGCGATGGTAGGCGGAATCCTCGCCACCCATATAAAGGAAAAACGGGAGGTTGCGCAAGCCCTCGGGCGTGACGCTGTTGGGATGCCCGGCGCACATCGTCGCCGCGGCGAAACGGTCGGCCATGCGAGGGGCCAGTTGATAAACGCCGTCGCCGCCCGCCGAGTAACCGATGAGATAAACGCGGTTTGGATCGACGCCGCGGCTGATGACCATGTCCGCAATCAAACGGTCAAACAACCCGTCGGCCCATTGGACGTGCCACATGTCCCAGGTGTTGGCCGGGGCGCGCGGGGCGACGTTGATGCTGCCGGGCGGAAATTCGTAGCGGCCAAAGTAGCCCTTCCAATTGGCGTCGTTTTCCGCCTCGGTGCCCTGGCCGCCGCCGTGGAGGGTGATCCAAAGGCTGTGCTTGCCGCCGGGGGCGTCGCCGAAATCCCTCTCCATCCACTTCAAGGACTTGTCGCCAATACTAATATGCTTGTCCGCCAATTCTTGCGCGGCCTCTCCCTCCTGCTGCTTGACAATGTCCTGCCACGCAAGGGCGATGATCCGGGGAGCGTCCTGGCGGGAAAACGCCGTCTCGGGCGCGGGGCCGCGCTCGGCGGCGGGCCGGTTCAGCCAGGATTCGGCCGTCAGGACAGGCTGCGCGATGGCCGCCATGTCGTTCCACGCAAAGTCGAGCGTATGCGAGGCGGCGCACGAAGCGCACTGGACGACGTCTTCCCGCCCCTGGCCGTCGCGGGTGAAACGAAAGGTCACTTCCCTGGCGCCCGGCGGCAGCGCAAAATCGGGCATGTCATTCAGATCGGCCGTGCCGGCGCGGGTCTGATTGGTGGCGATCAC
>Ga0326728_10019400_pt1 | contig 13195 bp, 13 predicted proteins | sample MB3enrmetagenome_FD_207602 | JGI IMG/M metagenome (GOLD analysis project Ga0326728, IMG submission 207602) | Lab enriched peat soil microbial communities from McLean, Ithaca, NY, United States - MB31MN | ecosystem: Environmental > Terrestrial > Soil > Wetlands > Peat | place: USA: New York...
GACCCGATAGGCGAGGAAATTGGAGACGCCGACGTAGCGCGCCCGGCCCGATTTGACGATGACGTCGAGCGCCTCCAGCGTTTCGTCGAGCGGCGTCGTTCGGTCGTCGGCATGGAGCTGGTAAAGGTCGATGTAGTCGGTCTGCAGGCGGCGCAGCGACGCGTCGACGGCGTCGAGAAGATGCTTGCGCGAGGCGCCGTGGTCCCAGGGATGGGGCCCCATATTGCCGACCGCCTTGGTCGCCAGGATGAACGAGCCGCGCTGGCCTTTGAGCCAGCGGCCGACGATTTCCTCGGTGCGCCCGACGGTCGTCAGGTCGCCGCCGACCGGATAGACGTCGGCCGTGTCGAACAGGGTGACCCCCGCCGACGCCGCCTTGGCCATGATCTGGCGCGCGACGGCTTCCTCGGTCTGCAGGCCGAATGTCATGGTGCCGAGCGCGAGGCGCGAAACGGCAAGGCCGGTCCGGCCGAGTTGGGCGGTGGACATGCTCATGCGGGCGCCCCTTCGACTTCGATTTGCGCGCGCCGGGGGCCGAGCGGCCGCGATCGCCCGGCGCTGTCCGACGGCGGTTCGGACGCGAGAAAATGGCCGATCGCGCGGCGCGGCGCAAATCACTTCTCCGTCGTCCGCAGCCGCGCGCGCCCCTTGCAGCCCGGATCGAGGCGTGGGCACAATGGGGCCCAACCGCCTCCAAGCCCGGATCGCCCCGCCATGCCGCACTTGTTCAGCGCGCTTCGTCTGCGCGACGTCACGCTCGCCAATCGCATCGGCGTTTCGCCGATGTGCCAATATTCCTGCCTCGACGGCTTCGCCAACGACTGGCATTTCGCCCATCTCGCGGCGCGCGCGGTCGGCGGCGCGGCGCTGGTGTTCACCGAGGCGGCGGCGGTCTCGCCGGAGGGACGGATCTCGCCTGAGGATCTCGGCGTCTGGAGCGAGAAGCACTTCGAGCCGCTCGCGCGCATCGCCCGCTTCCTCGACGGGCAAGGCGCGGTCGCCGGGATTCAGCTCGCCCACGCCGGCCGCAAGGCGAGCGTCTACCGGCCGTGGTCGGGAGAGGGCGCTGTCCCCGAGGCGGAGGGCGGATGGCGCCCGGTCGGGCCGAGCGCGATTGCCTTCGGCGAGGGCTACGCGACGCCGGAGACGCTGAGCCTCGAGCGCATCGCGGCGCTGCAACAGGCGTTCGCGACCGCGGCGAGCCGCGCCTACGCCGCCGGCTTCCGCGCCATCGAGATTCACGCCGCGCACGGCTACCTGGCGCACCAGTTTCTTTCGCCGCTGAGCAATCGCCGCGCCGACGCCTATGGCGGCTCGTTCGACAATCGCGTGCGGTTCTTATGCGAATGCGTCGCCGCGGCGCGCCGGGCCCTCCCCGAAAAATGTCCGCTGTTCGTGCGCATTTCCGCGACCGATTGGACGGAGGGCGGTTGGGACGTCGACCAGTCGGTCGAACTGGCGCGCCGGTTGAAGAGCCTCGGCGTCGACGCGATCGACTGCTCGTCGGGCGGCAATGTCGAGACGGCGAAGGTTCCCGTCGGTCCCGGCTACCAGATCCCGTTCGCCGAGCGGATCAAGCGCGAAGCGAACATCGCCACCGCGGCGGTCGGCATGATCGCGGCGCCCGCTCAGGCCGATCAGATCGTCCGCGCCGGCCAGGCCGATCTCGTGCTGCTGGGGCGCGAGCTGCTGCGCGACCCCTATTGGCCGCTGCGCGCCGCGCGCGAACTCGGCCTCCCGACGCCGTGGCCGGCGCAATACCTGCGCGCCGCGCCGGCCGGCTCGCCGACGCGCGCGCCCGCGCGCGCGATCGACTGAGGGCGAGGAGGCGCTTTGCGTTCGGCGCCTGTCGCCGAGCCTCAGCGAACGTGTCGCCAACGACAGATCGCCAAAAGCCGATCCGTGTCCCGCGCCAGGGAATCTCAACGGGTTGGGCGCCGTTTTCGGTCCCGTTTTCGGCGACGCGCGGCGCCGAAAGGGCCGGCGGCGGCGCCATCGATCGATCGGGCGCTTTGATATTCGGCAATGTGTCCTGTCGCCCGTGATCCCGTAATCCCGGCGCCTCGCCAAGCCTAAGGCAAGGGCATGCAAGCAGGCGCGAGAAGCATCGACGCGGCTATAGGAAAGACGGATACCCGAGCAACGGAAGCAACTTGCTCAGGATCGAGCCCAAACAGACCAGCACCACGAGCAGCTTGAGGAGCCGCGCCAGCCGCGCGTCGCGACAGAATTTATCGATGACCCAAAACAGGATCGCGCCGATGACGATTGTGATAAGAATTCCGATTACCAGCGAGATCATCGCGACCCTCCCTCAATTTCGCCGACATGCGCCGGATGACGGCGTCGACGAGGCTGAGAATGTCGCCCTTGACGGAGTTTTGCAATCCTGAAACGTCGCCGCGGCTTGCAGATGCGTTTCGGGGCGTTTGTGGGGAAAGGATACGAATTGCACCATTTCGCGATCCGCCGCGATGCATCCACGCTTCCGCGACGCGGCGCGCGCCATCCAATTTTCTGCAATTCGCGTCCTGTCCCGCTTCGGTTCCGGCAATCCGTAGTCCCGGAAAACAGCGTCGCCGCGACGGCTTTCCCCGTTGTCGCCATCGCGTCGCGCGCGCCTTCCCCTCAGGGACGCCCGATAGGCGAAGCGACTTCATCAATATCCCGATGCGCCTCCATCATCGTTCGCCGCGACGGCGATCAAGTCCGTGTGCAGCGCGATGGCGAAGACCTGAAAAAGTTCATCGAATTCGTTCGGCAAGTCGACCTGGAGCGGGGCTCTGAAGGACGCCCCCGCTCCGATCGCGCCTAAAGCTTGGCTCTGCCCCTGGCGGTAAAGATCGTAGAGCCGAGAGACCAGCGATCGCCGGCGCCATTCGAACGCCTCATCGCCGCGCGCGACGAGCCAGCCGGCCGATCCTTTGCTCTCGGCTCGCGCGAGGACGGCGCCGCTTGCATCCTTCAGCAGGACCGGATTGGCCGGCGGCTTCTCGCGGCCAGAGAGTTTGCGCAGCACGAACTGCCAGGGAACCTCGCGTTCCCGTTTGCGCTCCCGCGCGGCGGTGAACGCCTGCCCACGCACATCCAGCGTCGCGCTCTCCGACTTGCTGTCGTAGACGAGCGCGCCGATCTTCGCCTCCGCGTCGTAGATGTCGTAGCGCACGTCGCGCTTGAAACGGTTCGTGGCGTCGCGCTTGGCGGGGCGGGCCTCCAACATGATCGACCTCGTCGAATGAAAACGGCCCGCGACCCTAGCCGTTCGGCGGTCAATTGGCCACCGGGAGCGGCGCGACGAGGACGATGAATCCGAGTTGACGACGGGATGGCGGAATTGAGGGATCGAGGCGATGGACTTGTCCCGGCGACGGCGATCGCCCGCCCCCGCCGATCGCCCAATATCCTCGTCGCTCGGAAACCGCTACAACACGGGCCGACCAGCGATAGCGAACTGCCGGCGGGGAGGCGGCGGGGCCATGGCGGAGACATTCGATGCGGCCAATGCGCCGTTCGATCGGCTGAGCCCGAGCGAGGTCGACGCGGCGCGCGCGGCGCTCGACATCGGCTACTTCCGCCCCGGCGAGACGATCATCGCGCGCGGCGGCGCGCCGGACTGTCTGTTCGTCGTCATCAAGGGCTGCGTCGAAGAGCGCGACGGCGAAGAGCTGGTCGCCTTGCGCGGCCCCGGCGACTGCTTCGACAGCCGCGCCGTGGTGCAGGGCGGCGGCTCGAACGCGTTCGTCGCCCGCGAAGAGACGCTGTGCAATCTGTTGCCGCGCGACGTCACGCTGCGGCTGATCAACCGCAACGCGCGCTTCGCCGCCTTCTTCTATCGCGACATCTCGCGCAAGCTCGACGCGGCGACGCGCGAAGAGGAGACGGCGCGCCTGAGCCCGACGTTGCACGCGCGCGTGCGCGATCTGCCCTTGCATCGCGCCGCGTTCGTCGAGGCTTCCGACTCGATCGAGCGCGCCGCCCGAAAGATGCGCGAGGTCGGCGCCAAGGCGCTGTTCGTGCGCGCGGGCGAACGCGTGGGAATCATCACCGGCACGGACCTGTCGAACGCGGCGATTCTGAAGCGTCTGCCGATCGAGACCAGCGTGGCCGGCGAGACCCAATACGACGTCGTCTCGGTCGCCCCCAACGACTTCGTCTCGATGGCGCTGCTGCAGATGACCAAGCACAACAAGCGCCGCGTCGTCGTGCTCGACGACGGCCGCTATGTCGGCATTCTCGAAGACGTCGACCTGCTGAGCTTCCTCGCCGGCAATTCGCAACTCGTCGCCGCCCGCATCGACCGCGCCTCGAGCATCGCCGAACTCGCCGTCGCCGCGGGCGGCATCGAGGGCCAGACGCGGATGCTGCGCCGCCAGGGCGTCAAGATCGAAGTCGTCGCCGAGATCGTTTCCGACCTCAATCGGCGCCTGCTCGCCAAGCTGTTCGCCATCGTCGCCTCGCCGGCGATCCACGACCGCGGCTGCCTCATCGTCATGGGCAGCGAGGGGCGCGGCGAGCAGACTTTTCGCACCGATCAGGACAACGGCCTGATCCTTTCGGCGCCCGCGCCCGACGACGAATTGCAGGCGTTCCGCGCCGCCTTTTCGACAGCGCTGGAGAGCTTCGGCTTTCCCCCCTGCCCCGGCGCCGTGATGGTCGTCAATCCGCTGTGGTCGAAGACGATCGACGATTACCGCGCCGACATTCGCCGTTGGCTCGCCATGCCCGACGAACACGCGCACATGAACGTCGCGATTCTCTACGACGCGGAGGCGGTCGCCGGCGACGCGGAGCTGTTGCGCCGCACGAAATCGGAGCTGATCGAGGCGGTGAGCGGCGAGCGGGCGTATCTCGCCCATTTCGCCCGCGCCGTCGACGCGTTCCCGACGCCGATCGGCCTGTTCAACCATCTCGTCGCCGCGAAAGGCCAGGGCGACGCGCTCGATCTGAAGAAAGGCGGCGTCTTCCCCATCGTCCACGGCGTGCGCGCGCTGGCGATCGAGCGCGGCCTGCTCGAAACCGGCACCGGCGCGCGCATCGCGCGCCTGGCCGAACTCGGCGCGCTGACGCCGCACTTCGCGCGCGAGCTGACGCAGGCGCTGCGCTATCTGATGACGCTGCGCCTCGACGCCGAGCTCGCCGAGGCGCCGTCCGGCGGCCTGGCGGCGCCGAGCGAACTTTCCAGCATGGAGCGCGACCTGCTGCGCGACGCGTTCCAGATCGTCAAGCGCCTGCGCGAAATCGTTCGCCGCCATTTCAACCTCGCGATGTTCTGACGATGCCGCTGCGCTGGATCAGACGGCCCTTGCAACTGGCGATGCTCAAAGAGCCCGCTTATCGCTTCCTGTTCGAGCCCGCCCCGCCCGACGAAGCGGTTTCGATCGACTGCGAGACGACCGGGCTCGATCGGCGCAAGGACGACATCGTCACCGTCGCCGCGATCCGGATTCGCGGCGCGCGGATCCTGACCAGCGAGCGCTTCGAGGCGAAGCTGCGGCCCGAGGCCCGCATGAAGCCCGCCGCGATTAAGGTTCATCGCCTGCGCGAGGCCGACGTCGCCGAGGGACGCGCCATCCGCGACGTGCTCCCCGATCTCCTCAGATTCATCGGCCCGCGCCCGCTGGTCGGCTATTACCTCGAATTCGACGTCGCGATGCTGAACCGGCGCGTGCGTCGCCTCATCGGCGTCGGCCTGCCCAATCGAAGAATCGAGACGTCGGCGCTCTATTACGAGCGCAAATACGGCGACGCGCCGCCCGGCGCGCAGGTCGACCTCAGCTTCGCCAGCATCTTGAGCGATCTGAAATTGCCGACGCTCGATCGGCACGACGCCTATTCGGACGCGCTGATGACCGCGATGATCTACCTCGCGCTGCGCGACCTCAAAGAGCGCGGCGTGCGCATCGACCGCCAGCGCTTCAAGGGTGCGCGCCATTTCGTCGCGGGCTGAACCACGCCGCCGTCGGCTGTTCGGCGAGCCCACGCCAGGGGAGCGCCTTGGCGGCGGCGCGGCGTCGGCATAAGCTTGACGTTCGTCATTTCTTCGCGTCGGCGAACAGGGCGAATGGGGGGCTTGCAAATGAAGGCGGTGCGTTGGCTGGCGATCTTGCCGTTCATCGGCATTCTGGTCGGGACGGCGTTCGTCAATCAGGTCGAACCGCTGGTGTTGGGAATGCCGTTCGTTCTTGCCTGGATCGTCGGCTGGGTGGTGGTCGGCGCGGGCCTGACGGCGGTCGTCTTTGCGTTCGATCCCGCCAACGCGAAGCCGGAACCCGAGCGCGACGGAGGCCGGCCATGAACAGCGCGCTGGTCATCATCGGCCTCGCCATCGTGATCGCGCTGGCGCTCGGGATTGCGGCGCGTCGTGGCCACGACATGACCCTCGAGCAGTGGACCGTCGCCGGCCGCGGCTTCGGCGGCGTGCTGGTGTTCCTGCTCCTGGCGGGCGAAATCTACACCACCTTCACCTTCCTCGGCGGCAGCGGCTGGGCCTACGGCCGCGGCGCCCCCACCTATTACATCCTCGCCTACGGTTCGCTCGCCTACATCCTCTCCTACTGGATGCTGCCGCCGATCTGGCGCTACGCCAAGAAGGAGCGACTGGTGTCGCAGTCGCATTTCTTCGCCAAGAAATACGACAGCCCCTCGCTCGGCGCGCTCGTCGCGGCAGTCGGCGTGGCGGCGCTGGTGCCTTATCTGGTGCTGCAGTTCCAGGGCCTCGGCATCATCGTCACCGTGGCTTCCTACGGCTCCATTTCGTCGAGCGCCGCGATCTGGATCGGCGCGGCGACGGTGACGATCTACGTGATGGTTTCCGGCATGCGCGGGGTGGCGTGGAACGCGGTGGTGAAGGACATTCTCATCCTGGCGGTGGTGATTTTTCTCGGCGTCTACCTGCCGATGCATTACTACGGCGGCTTCAGCGAGATGTTCCGCGCCATCGACGCCGCCAAGCCGGGCTTCCTCACTTTCAAGCCGACTGGCCAGAGCGTGCTGTGGTTCCAATCGACGGTGGCGCTGACCGCCCTCGGCTTCTTCATGTGGCCGCAGGCGTTCAGCGCCGTGTTCACCGCCCGCGAGGAGCGCGCCCTCCGGCGCAACGCCGCGCTGCTGCCGCTCTATCAATTGATCCTGCTGTTCGTCTTCTTCTGCGGTTTCGCCGCGATCCTCCAGGTCCCCGGCCTGACGGGCGGCGACATCGACCAGGCGCTGTTGCGGCTGTCGCTGAAGACCTTCGATCCGTGGTTCGTCGGCGTCATCGGCGCGGCCGGCGTGTTGACCGCTCTGGTGCCCGGCTCGATCATCCTCGTCTCGGGCGCGACGCTGATCGCCAACGACGTGCTGCGGGGGCTCAAGCCCGACCTCGCCGAGGACACGGTGGCGCGCGTCGCCCGCGGCCTGGCGCCGGCGATCGTCCTGGTCGCGGTCTACTTCGCCCTGACCAATCACCCGACGATCGTCAACTTGCTGCTGATGGGCTACTCGTTCGTCACGCAGTTGTTCCCGGCGGTTCTCTGCAGCCTGATGCGCAACAACCCGATGACCAAGGCCGGCGCGGCCGCGGGCATCGTGGTCGGCGTCGCCGTGGTCGCTTACGTGACGATGACCCACAGCACCTTCGTCAGCCTGCTGCCGTTCCTTCCCGACAAGGCCAACGATATCAACATCGGCTTCGCCGCGCTGATCCTCAACGCGCTGGCGGCGGCGGCGGTGAGCCTGGCGACCCGGCCGTCCGCCGTCCCCGCGGCTTCGCGGCCGGGTTAGAGCGCGTTGTTAAGAAAAGGGGGGACCGGTCCTCCGGTCAAGACGCGCTCCATGAACTTAGAGGCGATCCCGATGCCGCCGAAACGGGATCGGTTCTAATCGAACAGTTCGCAATCGTGCCCGTCGGCCGCGTGCGAATCGGCTTCCTTCGCTTCGATTTGCGCGAGATTGGACGCGAGTTCATGCAGATCGATCGACGAACTCGCCCCTTTCGGATCGGCCAGCCACTCGGGGGGAACGGCGCGCGCCAGTTTCTCCAGGAACCCGGCGATGCCCGCGACTTCCTGATTGGCGCGATCGATGTCCTGCAAGTCGTGGAAATGCGCCGAGGTCGGCGAGGCGGATTCGAACACCAGCCTGCCGACGGCGACGTCGATCTTCTCCAACCTTCCCGAGACTTTGCGCAGCTCTTCGGTGACGCGCAGAAGCGTGGTCGCCATGGGGGACAATGGGGTTTTGTTCAACGGTCTCTCCGACGCTGTCTCGAGGTGCGGCCTTGTGCGTTCAGAACAGTTCGACGTCGCCGAAGCTGCCGCTCTTCGGCGTCTTGGCCAGATCCACGTTGTCGAAGCCGGGGCTCGCGGCGACGTAGCTCTGCCTGGCGCGGCCCGACACCGGCCAATATTGAAGCCGACGCCCCTGTTGTCCGCCGAGGTCCTTGCTGACCAGCTTGATGCCCTCGTACTTCAGATAACGCTCGGCAAAGTCGGCGTTTTTCTGACCGATGTCGGAAAGGCCGGTCATCATGCGCGCGCCACCGAACAGCTTCGCCTCCAACCGGTCGCGTTGCGCTCCCTTCTTCATCAACCCGTTCACCAGCAGTTCCATCAAGTAGTCGCCGTATCGCTCGACTTCGGCCGAATGCGACTTCGAGTCCTCTCCGGGCAGAAGAAAATGATTCATCCCTCCGACCCCGGCGACGGGATCGCGGATGCAGGCCGCGACACAGGAGCCGAGCAGCGTCGAGACCACCACGTTCGGATCGTCGGTGACGCGGTATTCGCCCTGGACGATGTGAATTCGTCGCTGCAGATGCTCGCTGTCCATCACGCCAACTTTCCAAACACCGCCTCGATGGCGGCTCGCAACGAATTAACGGTGAAGGGCTTGGTGATGTAGTTGTTCAAGGCGTACTGCCGTCCTCGCTCGATCAGGGTTTTGTCGGGGCTGCCGGTCACCAGAATGAAGCCGATGCGCGCCGTCGAAGGGTTCTGGCGCAGACCCTTGAGCAGCGCCAGCCCGTCGAGTCCCGGCATATTCATGTCGGATATGACGAGATGCACCGGCTGCGCTTTCAGCGTGTTCAACGCCGCCAGGCCGTCTTTGGCGATCGTCACGCCGCGCACGCCCATCTGATCGAGCGCGTCGATGATGAGCGCTCGGCTGACCGACGTGTCGTCGACCACCATTACTCGGAGTTTTTCCGCGACCGACATGGCTCAGTTCTTTCCGTTTGATGCTGAGGTCAGGCTCAGGATCTCCGTCCCGATGCCGCCGAGCGGCATTTGCTTCTCGACCGCCCCGTACTCGAAGGCGACCTTCGGCATGCCGTAAACGATGCTGGTCGCTTCGTTCTGGCCGATCGTCCTCGCCCCGGAGCGGCGCATGGCGAGCAACCCCGCGGCGCCGTCCCTGCCCATGCCCGTCAGGATGACGCCGACCGCTCTGGGGCCGCACGACTTGGCCACGGAGGCGAACAGAACGTCGACCGACGGACGATGGCCGTTGACGAGATCGTCGTTCTGCAATCGACACCGCCAATGCCTGGAGTTCGACACCTCGAGGTGGGTGGCGCCGCCGGGCGCGAGATAGACGCGGCCGACATCGAGCGGCGCTCCCTCTTCGGCCTCGGCGACGCAAGCGCCGGTCAGTCCATCGAGGCGGCGAGCGAACGACTTGGTGAACGGCGTCGGCATGTGCAGCGTGATCACCGTCGGCGGGCAATTGGTCGGATATCCCGTCAGGATCGCAATCAGGGCCTCGACGCCGCCGGTCGAGGCGCCGATCGCGACGATGCTCCCGTCCGGGCGGTAGGTCGAGCAGGCTTCGCATGCGGAGCGGTCGTCGGCCCGGACGTGCGGGTGCGCGGCGCGGTCGCCCGCCCGCCTGTGCATGCGCGCGGCCGCGGCCGACTTCACTCGGGCCGGCAGATCGTCGAAGGAATGGGGATGCTCGATCGACGGTTTGCCGATGCAGTCGACGGCGCCGAGCTCCATCGCCCTGATCGTGGCGCTCGCCCCTCGCGCCGTCAGGCTCGAGACCATGACGACGGGAAACGGCCTCAAGCGCATGACCTTGTCGAGAAACTCGAGCCCGTCCATTTTCGGCATCTCGACGTCGAGCGTCATGACGTCGGGATTGAGCGCCTTGATGGCTTCGCGGGCCTCCAGGGGATTGGACGCCTGTCCGACCACGACGATCTCGGCGTCGCTCGACAGCGCAGCCGAAATCAAGCCGCGCATCGTGGCCGAATCGTCGACGACGAGGACACGGATGGGCGTCATGCGTCGCTCCCGCGGCTCAGCCGATAGGCGGTGACGCCGGAGCTGACGAGCCGCGACGCCGCGGGCCCGGTCACCCGTTCGGAATGGCCGATATAGAGCCAGCCGTTGGGCTCCAGCTTCGATGCGAACTTGCTCCATACCTTCTGCTGCGTCGGCTCGTCGAAGTAGATGACGACGTTCCGGCAGAAAATGGCGGCGAATTTTCCCGGCATCGGCCAATCCGCGTTCAGGTTCAGCGTCCGGAAGGAAACCAACCGCTTGAGTTCGGCGGAGACCATCCATTCCTGACGCAGCCTGTCCGAGGCGCAAACGAAATGTCGTTTGCGCAGGAGGTCCGGAACGTCCGCCAGCGCAGCCTCGCCGTAGACGCCGCGCTGACCTTCGGCGACCACCCGGGGATCGATGTCGGTGGCCAGGATCTTGACGTCGAGCGCGGCGGCGTTGGGATCGAGCGAGAGAACGGTCAGCGCGATCGAATAGGGTTCCTGGCCGCTCGAGCACGCGGCCGACCACAGCCTGACTCGCGCGCCGTGGCGCGCGGCGTCCAGGAGCGAGGGCAGGACGTGGGTCTTGAGATGCTCGAAATGATGCGGCTCGCGGAAGAAGCGGGTCACGTTGGTCGTCAGCGCCGACAGCATTTCCAGGCGCTCGTCCGCCCCCTCGGGCGCGCCCACGAGATTGCAATAGTCGTGAAAGCTCTCCAGGTTCAACTTTCGCAGTCGTTTGACCAGCCGCGAATAGACCAGGGTCGCCTTCGTTTCGGGCAGATAGATGCCCGCGTCGGCGTAGAGCATCGCCGCGATCTCTTTGAAATCGCGATGCGACATCGTGAAGTCGCCCGAGAACGGCGGTTCGCGGACGCCTTCTTCGGCTATGGCGGCGTTTCGACCCGTCATGCCGCCTTCTCCGCTGGCGCCGACATCAGGCTGTCGAGTTCGACGAGGCCGATCATGCGCCCGTCGATCGCGAGCACGCCGCGAACGAAGGACTTGACGACGTCGGTGGCGATGTCGGGCGTCGGTTGAATGTTTTCCGTCGACTGGGTGAGGATGTCGGAGACTGCGTCGACGAGCAGGCCGATGATCTGGCCGGCGAACTGAACGACGATGATGACCTGGCGCGCCGTGGCCTCGATGGGCGGAAAGCCCAGGCGTTCGGCCAGATCCACGATCGGCAACACGGAGCCGCGCAGGTTGATGACCCCGCGCACGTAGGAGGGAGCGTGGGGCAGCGGGGTCGCCGGCGTCCAGCCGCGGATTTCGCGCACGCTCATGATGTCGATGCAGAATTCCTGGGCTCCGATGCGGAACGCGACGAACTCGCAGGCGGAGCCCCCTGCGGAGGGGTTGTTCTCGGTCATGGCTCAACCCGTTGCGGCGAGAAGGAGTTCCGACGCCGGCGCGGCGCGGTTGGTGCGCGCCACGAACGTGTCGATGTCGAGGATGAGGGCTACTCGCCCGTCGCCGAGAATGGTTGCGGCGGCGATGCCCGGCACTTGGCGATAATTCGCTTCCAGGCTCTTGATCACGACCTGTCGCTGATCGTGGATCGCGTCGACCACTAGGGCGCAGCGCGTGCTCACCTCAGTCTCGACGACCAGAACGACCCCGTCGAGCGGATCGGTCGCGACCTTGCGGTAGCCGAGTTCCTGCCCGACGTCGATCAGCGGCACGAACCCGCCGCGATCCGAAATGACTCGCGCGTTGACCCCGATCGCGTGGACGTCGCTGCGCTTCGGCCTGAGCGTCTCGACGATCGCCGTCAGCGGCACGACCAACGTCTGATCCGCCACCTTGACCACCATGCCGTCGAGCACCGCCAGCGTCAGCGGCAAGCTGAGCGAAAACGTCGATCCGTAGCCCGGCCGGGAGGAGATCGAAATCCGACCGCCCAGCGCCTGGATCGAGCGCTTGACGACGTCCATGCCGACGCCCCGACCGGAAATGTTCGACACGGTCGTCGCCGTGGAAAAGCCGGGAAGAAACAGCAGATTGTCGATTTCGCCGTCGCTGAGCTGCGCGTCGGCCCCGATCAATTCCTTCTTGACGGCGATGGCGCGAACCCGCGCCCGGTCGATCCCAGCGCCGTCGTCCGAGACCTCGATGACGATTCGCCCCGAGCGATGCGCCGCCGACAACTTGACCTCGCCTTGGGCGGCTTTGCCCGCCGCCGCACGAGCGTCGGGCGCCTCGACGCCGTGATCGACCGCGTTGCGGACCATATGGGTGAGCGGATCGGCCAGGCGCTCGATGACGGTTCGGTCGACTTCGGTCGCGTCTCCCTCGGTTCTCAGCCGCACCGACTTTCCCGTGGCGTCGGTCAATTCCCGGATGATGCGCGACATGCGCTGGAACAGCGGCTTCACCGGCTGGGCGCGGATCGCCATGACGCCTTCTTGAATTTCCCGCGTCAGTTGTTCGAGCGCGCCGAGACCCGCGGCCACGCTCGAAGATCGCGCCAGCCCGGCCTCCATCACCCGCTGCGAAAGCATCGCCTGATTGATCACCAGCTCGCCGACCAGATTGATCAGTCGATCGACGCGCTCGAGATCGACCCGGATCGTCGGCGCCGCGGCTTCGGTTTTTCCTGGTTCCGATCGCGCCTTTTCCGCCTCCAGCGCCGCCGTCGCCGTCCCCGCGGAAGGCGCGTCGTCGTCCCGAGCGCCTCCGCCGTCGGTCGGCGCGCGATCATTTTCGGGCGGATTGGCGGCGACCGGCGGAACTTGTGCGCGCTGAGGCGCCTCGCCCTTCGCGGACGAGCTTGTCGACGCGATTTCGAGCTCGCAATCGTCGACGACGAATTCGAACAGTTCGTGGATCGCCTCGACGTCCTCCTTGGTGGACAGCTCGACGCGCCAACGGAGATAAGCGCCTTCCGGATCGAGTTTGTCGAGCGGCGGCAAGGATCCGGCGTCGCAGGAGATCGAAACG
>Ga0326728_10019401_pt1 | contig 13195 bp, 13 predicted proteins | sample MB3enrmetagenome_FD_207602 | JGI IMG/M metagenome (GOLD analysis project Ga0326728, IMG submission 207602) | Lab enriched peat soil microbial communities from McLean, Ithaca, NY, United States - MB31MN | ecosystem: Environmental > Terrestrial > Soil > Wetlands > Peat | place: USA: New York...
CGGTCGGCCCATGGTGCTCAAGAAGGGGCGTTTCGGTACATTCCTGGCCTGCACCGGATATCCCGACTGCAAGACCACCAAACAGATCGGCGGCGAGCAGAAGAAGCCCGACCAGCCGCTCGACGAAAAGTGTCCGCAGTGCGGCAGTCACTTGGTTCTCAAGACCGGACGGTTCGGAGAATTCACCGCCTGCAGCAACTACCCCGCCTGTAAGTATGTGAAGCAGAAAACCATCGGCGTGAAGTGCCCCGAATGTTCCGCGGGCGAGATCATCGAACGCCGCTCCCGCAAGGGCAGGACATTTTACGGTTGTAACCAGTATCCCGATTGTAAGTTCGTAGCTTGGGGCAAGCCCGTCTCCGAGAAGTGTCCCGAATGTGGCAACCCGTACATGGTGGAGAAGTGGCTTAAAGCCGGCCCCGTGTGGCAGTGTCCCAATGCGGAGTGCAAGCACAAGGTGCCCGCTCCGACCGCTCCCACAGCCGCATAGTCCGGCGGCAGACTCGCGGGCGCAGCCGTTGCCGCGCCCCGCGCCGTCGCTGTTCTCTCCCGACTCACATATCCCCAAGCGATATCCAAGGCGAAGCCGCGGCGAAGTGTGGGTAATCTCAGATACCCTCGTAAGGGGTAAGATCTCCTGCCCACAAAAAACCATTTGAATGAGACTTGGATATCGGGTATTTTCGAAACCACACGAAGGAGAATTTGGTTGGTCTCACTTGTAACAACCGGGGAGGAAAGCGGCTCTGCCAATTCGAAGAGACATCTCCGGCCCAGCCTCTTACTCGGCTCGCGAAGGAGGGCGAACATGATCAAACTATATCGAAGCTCGATTCACTTGGACCATTGGGTAGCCTATTCGCCTGCTACCGGATGGACTATGTTTCCCGCCCGCCCGGACGGCTGGAACGCCCGCCGGCCGGCCCACGGCATCGATCCTCTGCACCTGCGGGAAGTCCCGCTGCGCTTGGCATTCAACACCGGCCTGCCCGGAACCGTGGCATCCCTGGAAGTTGCCGCTTGAACCGCCATTTCCCCGGCAGTCGAAATGGCAAGGAGCCGGTGAACCCGGTACTGTTTATGACTCTCAATCAGGCCCCCATGGAACCTCGCCGATCCGCCTCCGGGCGCCCGGCTCTTGAAGTGTCTCACGCGCCAGCCCACGATTTCGCGCAGCGAGTGCAACCCCGTTCGGAACATGTGGCCGCGGCCGTACGGCGCCCGCCCGATTCCACCACGGTCGCTTTGATCGGCCTGGACGCTCAGGATCAAGCTTCCCTGAGGAAGATCCTGGGATACTACCCGTGTCCCCACGCCTCAACCTGCCAATGGCGTGTCCAGTCCGTGGCCAGCGTCGAATCGGTCATGTTGGCCGTCCTCCGCGAGCCGATCTCCATGGTGGTCTGCGACCGCGACAGGATGGCGGACACCTGGAAAGATCTGCTCGACCGGTTTGCCGGCCTTTCCCGGCCTCCACTGCTGATCGTCGCGTCCCGTATGGCCGACGACCGCCTCTGGGCCGAGGCGCTCAACCTGGGCGCGTACGACGTGGTGGCCAAACCGTTCGACGCAGCCGAGGTGGGCCGCATCGCCGGACTGGCCTGCGCGCATTGGCACGGACGCGATGCCGCGACGGCCGTGATGCACTCCGTCGCCTGAACTCCGCCGCATCGTCGGGCGGGCGATTCGCCCGCCCGCGAGCCGCCGTTTGTTATCGTGGAACGGGAATCGCACATGCTCCAGCTTCCAACCCTATCGATGCTCGCCCTCGCCTCGGCCGCGGCGCTGCCCGCGCAGACCGTGGAATTCGTTGCCGACACCATGCCCACTCCCTCCTGCCATGCCTCGACGGTGGTCGAGCTGGCCAAAGGCGATCTGCTGGCCGCCTGGTTCGGCGGAACGAAGGAAGGAGCGCCCGATGTCGGAATATGGATGTCCCGCCGCGCCGCCTCGGGCTGGTCGGCGCCTCGCGAGACCGTCAAGGAGCCGGACGCCGCCGCCTACAATCCCGTACTATTTCACTCCGCCGACGGCGTCTTGTGGCTCTATTACAAATTCGGAACCAGCCCCGGTTCGTGGTCGGCGGGCCGTCTCTCCAGCCGCGACGAGGGTCTCACCTGGACCGCTCCCGAGCATCTGCCCGCCGGCCTCTACGGGCCCATCCGCGCCAAACCGCTGGTGCTGGCGGACCGGACCATCCTGAGCGGAACCTCGGTGGAGAGCTACGCTTCGTGGGCCTGCTGGATCGAGCGCAGCACCGACAACGCAAAGACGTGGACCCGCATCGGTCCCATCGCCGCCGGCCCCGGCCTGGCCACGGCGGCCCAAAAACCCGGCGCAGCCTACGGCATCATCCAGCCGTCGCTGATCGACCTGGGCGGCAAACATATCCGGCTCTACGCCCGATCGACCCCCGCCATCGGCCGCATCTGCCAGTCCGATTCCTACGACAACGGACTCACCTGGTCGGAGGTGAAAGCCACTGTGCTGCCCAATCCCAATTCCGGCATCGATGCCGTACGCCTGCGCGACGGGCGGCTGGTGATGATTTACAACCCCGTCACTTCCGGCCGGATGCCGCTCGAACTGGCCGTGAGCCGCGACGGCGAATCCTGGAAGACGTTTCACCGGTTGGAAACCGACCCCGGCGAATATTCCTACCCGGCCATGATTCAGGCGGCCAACGGCGACCTGCTGATTACCTATACCTGGCGCCGCCAGAAGATTCGCTTCGTGCGGTTTCCGCTGGCGCGCATCAATCCTTGAAGTTCAGGCCTTGAAATTCACCGCCGTGGTGTTGCCGCCGCAGACCAGCACGCCCACGCGCTCGCCGGGTTCCGGCTGGTAGCGCCCCGACAGCAACGCCGCCATGGCCGCCGCGCCGCCCGGTTCGGAGGCCACGCGCAGCACGCGCCAGAGGGTTTCCTGGGCAGCCAGGATGGCTTCGTCGGGGACCAGCACCACGCGCTCCACGTACCGCTGGGCGATGGGAAACATGAGTTCTCCAACCTGTTTGGGCGCCAGGGAATCGGCCGCGATGCCGCCGGCGGGAGCGTCCACCGGCCGGCCCGCCTCGAAGGCCCGGGCCAAGGTGGGCGCGGCCTCCGGTTCCACGCCGAGAATGCGGATGCGGCCCTGGTACCACCCCGCGATGCCGCCGATCAGCCCGCCTCCGCCCACCGCCACCAGCAGCGTATCGAGATCCGGCGCCTGTTCCTCGAGTTCCAGACCCACGCTGGCCGCGCCCAGCAGCGTCTCCACCTGATCGTACGCGTGTACCGGCAAGGCTCCGGATTCCTTGGCCCAGAGAACGCTGGCCGCCAGCGCGTCGTCGTAGCGGTCGCCGGTCACCACCAGCTCGGCGCCATAGCTGCGGATGCGTTCGATTTTGACCGGCGAGGAAACCACCGGGACGAAAATGTGCGCCGGTTTCCGCAACCGCCGGGCCACGAATGCCACCGCCGCTCCATGATTCCCGCCGGAAGCGGCCACCACCCCCGCCGCCGGGACCTCGCGCAGCAGCATGTTGGCGAAAGCGCCGCGCGGTTTGAACGAGCCGGTGTGCTGCACCAACTCGAGCTTGAACGCCAGTTGGACGCCCGGCAGCCCGAAATCGGCGCCATCGGCTTCGAACACCGGCGTGCGGCGGATATAAGGCCGGATGAGCCCGTAGGTCTCGGCGATGTCTTCGCGGCGGAGCATTTTCCATCTTACAGCAGAGAAGAGCTTGATTTCTGAAATGAGCTACCATTAGCTATGCGGCTTTTTCACTGGACCCGCGCCAGATCGGTGTTTATGGCCGAGTTTGACGCGGAACACCGTAACCTCTATCAGATTGGGGACGACCTGCACAAAGCCTGCTCCGCGGGAGCGCCCTGCGAAGCGCTCCTCCCCACCGTCCGCGCCCTCCTGGCCGCCGCCGAGGACCATTTCGCCCACGAAGAACGCATGATGCACTCCGCGCGCTACCCCCTCCTGGACTGGCACAAACGGCAACACGACGCGTCCCGCGCTTCCGCCGGGGCGCTGCTGGCGCGCATCGAGGCCGGCGATCGCCAGGCGGTGGAAGAACTGCTGGAGTTCTTTTCGGGATGGCTGAAGAACCACACCGGCGTCGCCGACAGAATGATGGCTGCTTCCCTGCGCGCTTTTGCGCGAGCCAACGCGGCATAGTCCGTTGCGGGGCGGCTTGGCAAGCTGACGCTCCGGACCTGTCCCATCCCCGGACGCGCCGTATCATGGCATACTGTTGTTTCATGCGCAAATACCTGACCTTTACCCTGACCGCGGCGGCTTGTGCGCTGCTGATCGGATGTTCGTCGTCCAACGAATCCAAGAAGGCCGAGGAGCAGCAGCCTCCGCCCGCCGCCGCGCCCGCGGCTCCCCAATCCGCCGAGGCTCCCGCGCCCACCCCCGCTCTGCCCGAATTGAAGAAGCCAGAGCCAACCAAGGGCGTTCCCAAGGCGCTGCCCGACAAGGCCCCGGACGTATTCAAGGTGAACATGGACACCTCCAAGGGGACGGTGGTGATGGAGTGCCACAAAGCCTGGTCTCCCAGGGGCGTGGATCACTTCTACGACCTGGTGAAGATCCACTTCTACGACGACGTGCGCTTCTTCCGCGTGATCCGCGGCTTCATGGCGCAGTTCGGCATCAACGGCGCCCCCATGACCAACTCGGTATGGTCCAACGCCAACATCCTCGACGACCCGCCCGCCGGGCAGCACAACACCCGCGGCATGGTCACCTATGGCAAAACGGGCATGCCCAATTCGCGCAGCACGCAGTTGTTTATCAACTTTGGGGACAATAGCCGGCTGGACGCCGACGGCTTCACTCCCATCTGCGCGGTGACTTCCGGCATGGAAGCGGTGGATCAGATTTACAGCGGTTACGGCGAAGCACCCGATCAGGGCCTGATTCAGTCCCAGGGAAATGCCTACCTGAACAGCCAATTTCCTCGTTTGGACTACATCAAAAAAGCGACTATTGTGCTACAGTGATATGGATCCTGCCCCGATGCGAAGGGGACCAGGAAGTTATCAATACAGGGTCAAATTCGAACGACGCGGCCCGGCGGGCTCCAAAATCCCGCCGGGTTTTTTTGTGCCGCGGCCTCACAGCGCTTCCTTCAGCTTCCGCCGGTATTCCTCGAATGCCCGCCGCCCCGCGTCCGTCAGCCGCAGCAGGGTCTGCGGCACCTTCCCGCGGAACGTCTTCGAGATCTCCACGTAGCCGGCCTCTTCCAGCCGCGCCAGGTGGCTCGACAGCGTCCCTTTGTTGAGCGCCGTCTCGTGCTGCAGGTACAGAAAATCGGCCCGCTCCACGGCATACAGCAGAGCCATGATCATGAGCCGTCCGGGTTCGTGGATCACGCGGTCCAGTTCGGAAATCTGGCGCGCCTGCTCATTCATTCGGCCACCTTTTCCGCCGGCTGGGAATGCCGCAGGTAGTGCGCCAGGGTAATCAGCCCCGCCGCCAGAAAGACCGCGCCGTAAGATGCCAGCCCGATCAGTACCTGCGCCTCGAGCCCGCCCGGCAGGAAGACCAGTCCCACCCCGCCCGCCGCCATCAGCGTCAGGATGGCCCACTTCCACGGGCGCATGGGACGCGCCATCATGCCATAGAAGAACGCCATCGAAGCGCCCATCAGCCAGACCGGCTGAAAATGCTTCCGCGCCGCCATGTACGCCAGCGCCGCCGACACCACCGCCGCGATCACAAGCACAAACGCGAACCGCCAGATCGCCGACGCCTTGCCCCGCGCCGCCGGATAGGAAACCAAGCCCGTCCGCGGGTACGTGACATGTTTCTTAAACGCCTTGGCTCCAAAGGCCACCAGCGCGACCCACGCCACGAGCAACAGCCACAGCAGCAGCATGCTGTGCCAGACCGACCCTTTCGGCGTCACCGAGGGAATCCACCCAAACAAGGCCAAGCCGAACCACGTCAACCCCGCGGTCATCTCCGTGACCCCATCGACGTTGGCATACCGGGCCGGACGGCACAGGTATTCCCGAATCTGTTTCTCCTGTTCTTGCTCCATGCCAACTAGTTTGCTGTACCAACTAGTTGGTGTCAATAAGGAAAAATTCAACAGTTCTTCGCGAAATCTTGGAGAAAACGGCCGATATGTGGATGAGTACGGGTCTCGCATGTCCAAACTCGGCATATTCCGCTTCGAACTCGTCAGCATCGCGCTGATTCCCCTGGCAACCACACTGGTTCTGGCCGGTTTCGAGGGTCTGCGCCGCATCCAACGCTACCGGCGAGAGCGCGGGACGCCGGCGAGCATCGAGGGCGTGGCTACTGCCTTCGCGTCCGACCGGGGTCCCGTGCGATCTGCGCGGCTTTTTCGATAGCCCTCGCCAGCCTGAGGAGCGGCGGAAGTGCTGCTGGCGGCCCAGACCGGACTGGGCGCCGGAAGCCCGGCACGAGGGGTGCCCTGCGCGAGCGCTCCCCGGTAATCTCTCGATCGGGAATCGGTTCGATGGCCTGCTCCGCGGTTGTGTGGTGGGAGGATATCGAGCCGGGCGCCTATGAAGACCCCGAGTTTCGCAAACCTTAACAGAGCCCCGTGGCGGAGGTCCAAGTCGGCCCCAGCGAGCGGCGGACCACCCAGCGCTGCGCGATCTGGGTGGAAGACACGACCGGGGCGAAGTAGTTGCGCCCGGCCGCCGCACGTGGCATCCTTTGAGACGAGTTGTACTCAGGAGGATTCCGTGAAGAAGACGATTCTAGCCGGTATTGTGCTCGCCTGGCCGTTGGCCTCGTGGGCTGCCGATGTATTCGATGTCAAGCTGGGACTGTGGGAGTCCACCCACACCGTCACTACGGAGATGGCCGGCGTGCCGGCCACGCAGGCCACGATGCCGCAGTTGACGGAGGCGCAACTGGCGCAGATTCCGCCGGCGCAGCGGGCCCAGATCGAAGCCATGATGAAGGGGCGCGGCGGACCGGGATCCCCGCAAACCACCGTCATCAAGTACTGCCAGACCGCGGAGTCGCGCGCCCGGGCTCTGAATATCAGCCCGCGGGAAAACGGTTGCTCCACCAAGCTGACCAGCATGTCGGCCACCAAAGAGGAGATTCACATGGATTGCACCGGCCGGTTCAAAGCCTCAGGCGATATGGTGGTGGAACGCGTGGACTCGGAACACGCCAAGGGCAGCATGGTGCTGAAGTCCGAAGGCGATCATCCCATGACCATGAAGATGTCGTTCACCACCAAGTGGCTGTCGGCGGATTGCGGCGACGTGAAGCCCCTGGGCGAGAAGTAGCCGGCCCGCCAAATTAAATAGGCCGCCACTCCCTAGCGGGAATGGCGGCCCTTTTCCTCCGATCGAACTGCGTTTAGAAGCTCAATTTTGCGGCAATCTGAATCTGGCGCGCGGCGCGGTAGGAACTGATCTCACCGAAGCCGCTGCTGGTGATGTTGGTGCTGTAATACCCGTTCGGGTTGGCGTGATTGTCGAAGTTGAGAGCCTCGCCGCGAAGCTGGAGCTTGATGCGATCCTCTTTGATGGCGAAGTTCTTCATCAGGGCCGCGTCCAGGTTGAAGAAACCCGGTCCGCGCACTACGCCGCGTCCGGCGTTGCCGGGGCGGAGAACGCCGTTTGCGTCGGTCGCGCCTTGCGGCGTGGGCGCGAAGCAGGCGGTGTTGAACCAAGTTGGATTCCCGGCCGCGATGACACCGGGGGCCTTATGCGGTGCATTGGCCCGAGGATCGCACAACATGTCGGGCCGCGAGCTGGAGGCGCTGTTGCCCAGCAGACCGAGACCGGCCGGGTCGACGCTCGAAGTCGTCACCGTGAAGGGCGAGCCGGAGTACGCGCTCATGATTCCCGAAAGTTCCCAGCCTTTCAGCGCATAAGCCAGCGCGCCCTGGCTGTGCTTGAAGATGGGAATCGTGTACACGTAGTTCAAGGCGAATACCTGTTTGCGGTCGAGCGTGGCCGGGCCGTATTCTCCGTTGTGATAGTCGTAGCTGCTCTGCGGAGCGTTGGAACGGTCGCTGGCGTTGTCGGTGAGGTTCTTCGAATAGGTGTAGGAGAGACCGATCAAGCCCGCCCCGCCAAACTGCTTTTTGAAGGTCACAAATAGCGAGTGGTAATTGGAATCGAACGCCGACTGGATGGAGTTGATGGCGTTGTAGCCCAGGTACGGCCGCACCGCGTTGATGTTGGGATCGTCGGACGACGTGAAGACGGTGTTGCCGTTGGCCGCGTGCAGGCCGGCTTTATACGCCACGCCCGGAGCCGCCTGGTCCAGATCCACGATGCCGATCAGGTGGGTTCCCTTAGAACCCGAGTAGCCCACGTCGAGAATCATGTGCTGGGGCAATTGGCGCTGGATGTCCATGCTCCATTGCTGGACGTACGGGATCAGGTTGGGAAGCTGCGTGGCGCGAATATACTCGGTCGAAACCGTTCCCGGAGGCGTACCAGCCATGATGTTGGAGAACGACGCGTTGCTCAGGGTCGCGCTCGCCACGTACGGGGGATTCTGGAAGATCGACTGCTCATAGGTGCCGAACAAGCTGGAGTCGTAGTACACGCCGTAGCCGGCGCGCACCGAGGTCTTGGAGTCGCCGAATGGATCCCAGGCCAAGCCGATGCGCGGAGCGAAATTGGCGTACTTGTCCGGAGCGATCTTCTGGCCCCACGGTGAGTTCTTCCCGGCGAGGATCATGCCGTTGGTGTACGGCATGGTCACGCTGCCGGCGACGATGGTGCCGCCGCTGGCATTGATCTTGGGCACCGTTGTCGGGTTGTAAAGCGCCGGATCGAAGCTGGATAGTTCCCCGTTGTGGTCCACAGGCTGCCCGAAGTAAGACCAGCGCACGCCCGCGTATAGAGTCAAGTGCGGGCCGATTTTGAAGTTCTCCTGGGCCCATGCCTCATCCTGCCACGCCCACAGATTGGGGGTGATGTCGGCGGAAGGCTGGGTGAAACTGGAGACATTGCCGAGCAGGAAATTGGCGAACGACTGCTGGAACGACGCCGTGCCGGATGGGGTCCCCGTGTTCGCAAAAGCGAACGTCCCTTGATCGCTGGCGGCGTTTTCCGTCTTGTTGTAACGGTTCGCGCTGACACCGAATTTCAAGGTGTGGCGCCCGCGGATCCAGATAACCTGGTCGTAGATGTTGAAATTCTTGTTGTATTCGTTGTACGGACCATAGCCGATGATGCTCGATCCGCTGGTGAAGCTCACCGTCGGAACCACGCCTTGGGTGTCCTGGTACGGTTCCGGCACGTTGATGTCGGGGCTGTTCGCTTTGGCCGTCAGCCCAGCCGGCGTCGAATTGATGGCGCTGTGCGAGTAATTGAAATTGGCGTCGTTCAGCAGGTTCGGGCGGATGCTATAGAGAGCATGCACCACGAAGGACTGTCCCGGCGAGTTGGTGTTGGTGGTGGCCACGTTGGGAATGACCGCGCCGGTGAACAGACCGCCCGGTTCGGTGGTCGGAATGCTGTCGTTTTCGATCTTGCCCCAAACCGAGAACCTTTCATTGAAGGTGTGGTCGATTTTGACAATCTCCTGCCGGCTGTTGTAAATGTTCTGCATCGGAAAGAACTCGGCAGTGGTCGCCGCGGAGGTGTTCACCGCCGAAAGCGGAACCTTGTTGAAGATGTCTTTGATGTACTCGGCCGCGTACTGGTTGATCGAGGTGGCCGGAATCTGCGTGGCCGTCTGCTGGCAGGAAGTCGTGTAGTTGATGCACACCGCCTGCGAGAAGGCGCCCTGCACCATGCCTTGGGTGGGCAGAGTCGGCTGGAACGTGGTGTAAGTGTGAATACGCCGCGCCTCTTCGGAGAAGAAGAAGAAGGTCTTGTCCTTATCCTTGTGGCCGAGCGGCACCGGGCCGCCGATGGTCCCGCCGAAATCGTTCCAGCGCAATGGCGGCACCTGCACTTTGCCGTTCACCAGGACGCTCTGGGCGTTGTTGATCCAATTGTTGGCGGCGAAAGCGTCGTTGCGGATGAACTCGTAGAGGCTGCCATGGAACTGGCCGGTTCCGCTCTTGGTCACCACATTGATCTGTGCGCCGCCCGCCCGGCCCGTATCGGCCGTGTAGAGGCTGCGCTCCACCTTGAATTCCGCGATCGAGTCGACGCTGGGGAAGGTCATCAGCGTGAGGTTGCTGCCACGGTCCACGTTATCGGCGCCGTCCACCGTCCAATTGTTGGCCGAATTGCGGTTGCCGTTCACCGAATAGGGCAGCGTGGCCGCGGTGCCGGCCGGCGACGAGTTGCCGATATACAGTTGATCGGTGGGGCTGGCCGTGACGCCGGGCACCAGTATCATCAGTTGCTCGTAGTTGCGCGTCGAGAGAGCCAACTCCCGCACCTGCGTGCCTTCGATGGTGTTGGCGTTAGCCGTGGTGCCGAGTTCCACGGCCACAACCTCCGTCTTTACCTCCACGCTTTCGCTCACCACCCCGACCTCCAACTTGACGTTGAATTTGAGGTCGTCGTTCACGTTCAGTACGATGCCGGTTACCTCGTTGGTCTTGAAGCCCGCGGCTTCGACCTTCAAGGAGTAGTTGCCGATCGGGAGTAATGGGACCGAATAGATCCCGGTGGCGTCCGTCGTGAGAGTGCGGACTACCTGGTTGCGATCGGTGTTGGTGATGGATATTTTGGCTTTCGGCACGGCAGCGCCGGCCGGGTCGAGGACGGTGCCTTCGATGGTACCGGAAATGTCTTGGGCGTTGAGACCTGTTACCAAACAGGCCGTGAAAATGCACAGCGACGCCAGTTTCTTCATGTGGCCTCCAAAGCAGTACACGTACAAAAACCCTACTTGCAATTTGAGAAGATTATGTCATTCTAAACATAAGATGTCAATGCCGGGTCCGCTTGACAAGAACTTGCCGGTGCCGCTGTACCATCAGCTTCAGTGCGTATTGAAGGCTGAAATCGAGTCGGGCAAGTGGCAGCCGGACGAGCAGATTCCCACTGAAACCAAGATCGCGGAGCGTTTTGGGATCAGCAAAATCACCGTGCGGCAGGCGCTGCAAGCGCTGGCCGAGCAGGGGTACATCCGCCGCGAGCAGGGCCGCGGCACCTTTGTGGCCCGGCGCAAGTTCGACGAAGGGCCGCGCGAATTGACCAGCTTCACCGAGGAAATGAAGCGGCACGATCTGGTGGCCTCCTCTCACGTGTTGGCTCAATCCCTGATGGTGGCCGACGACAGTGTCTCCGATGCCCTGCGGCTTTCGGCAAACGAACTGGTGTTCGTCTTGCGGCGGCTGCGTCTGGCCAACGGGGAACCCATGGGCGTGCAAACGGCGCACCTCCCCGCGGCCCTGGTGCGGGGGCTGGAAAAGGAAAACCTGGAGAACGTCTCGCTGTACGAGACCCTGCAAGGGCGGTACGGGCTGTATCCGGCGCGGGCGCGGGAGACCTACTTCGCGTCGTTGGCGGACCGGGAGGCGTCGGAGTTGCTGCGGATCCCGGTGGGATCGCCGGTGTACGCGGCGGAGCGCGTCACGCTCCTGCCGAATGAGAAGCCGTTCGAGTTCGTTCGATCCGTCATGCGGGGAGACCGGTACAGCATCGTCCTCGACCTGGTGAAGGACAGCGGGGAGAGAACGGCCCTGACGTTGACGGATTGAGGGCGGGCCGACTTCCTGGAAACACAGGGCGGGCGGCCCGAGCGTTTACGCCTGCCGCCGCTTCAAGAGCGCGTACACCGGCACGCCCAGGAGCACGATCACCAGGCCGGGCCAAGTGGTCGACCCGCGATACGCAAACAACATGCACAAAACGACCGCCCCCAGGACGATGTAGATCGCCGGCACAAACGGGTAGCCGGTCACCTTGTACGGCCGCGCCAGGTCCGGCCGCTTGCGGCGCAGCCGGAACACCCCCGCGATCGTCAGGATGTAGAAAATCAGCGCCGCGGAGATCACCCAGTCCAGCAGGTTGCTGTACAGGTTCCCGTACTTTCCGGTGGCCGCATCGTAGGTGCGCGGCAGAACCAGCAGCGCCGCCCAGAAGCACTGCGCCATCAGCGACCACCCGGGCACGTGGGCCTTGTTCAATTGGCCGGCGCGCTTGAAAAACATGCCGTCCTTGGCCATGGCGTAGTAGGCGCGCGGCCCGGCCAGCACCAGGCTGTTGATGCAGCCGAAGGTGGAAATCATGATGGTCACGGCCATCGCCAGCGTGCCGTAGCCGGGAAAGACCCGCTCCACCATGGCGGTCGCCACGCGGTCGGAAGGCGCGTGCTGGATGGCCTCTAGCGGCAGCACGGCCAGGTAAGCCAGGTTGGCGAGGATGTACAAAACGATCACGGTGGTGCATCCCAACGCCAGCGATAGCGGAAGGTTGCGGCCGGGGTTGCGCACCTCGCCGGCGACGATGGTGACATCGTGCCAGGAATCGGCCGCAAACAGCGATCCCGATTGCGCCACCGACAGCGCCACCAGCAGTCCGAAGACGCCGCCCGCGGCCACGCCCAGCGACGGATCGAAGGCGCCGAAGCGGAACATGTCGTGGAAGTTCACTCGGATCGCCGCGGCGTTCCGCCCAAACACCAGGCCCACCACGATCAACCCCGCCACGCCGATGGTCTTGGCGCTGGTGAAGAGATTCTGCACGATCTTGCCGTACTCCAGGCCGCGGGAATTGGTCCACGTGAGCGCCACGATGACCAGGATGCCCAGCAATTGCGCCGTGGAAAGCGAGACCGCGTAGCCCTGCGAGATGTGGATGGGGGCAATCAGGTAGTGGTCCTCGGCCACCGGCGGGAACACCACCGAGAGATAGCGCGCGAACGCCACCGCCACCGCCGCGATGGTGCCGGTCTGGATCACCATGAACAGGGTCCAGCCGTAGAGAAAGCCCCAGAGCGGGGAAAACGCTTCCCGCAAGTACACGTACATGCCGCCGGCGTGCGGCAACATGGCCGCCAGTTCGCCATAGGACAAGGCCGCGGTGATGGTCAGAATTCCCGTGATCACCCAGGCCATGAGCATCCAGCCCGGGCTGCCGATGAGGCGCGACATGTCGGCCGACACGATGAAGATTCCCGACCCGATCATCACGCCGACGACGATCATGGTGGAGTCGAAGAGGTTGAGGCCGCGCACAAACCCCTGGTCGGATTTGTCCAGTCCCGCCGATGAGCTGTTCATTATGGAAACGGTACCATAAGCCTTCAGCCTTCCGGCTGATGCCTGCCGGCT
>Ga0326728_10019402_pt1 | contig 13194 bp, 12 predicted proteins | sample MB3enrmetagenome_FD_207602 | JGI IMG/M metagenome (GOLD analysis project Ga0326728, IMG submission 207602) | Lab enriched peat soil microbial communities from McLean, Ithaca, NY, United States - MB31MN | ecosystem: Environmental > Terrestrial > Soil > Wetlands > Peat | place: USA: New York...
TTTATCGCAATGGCGGCGGGCACCGGGTGCTGGGAATTATCACTCCCATCGAGAATCAACCGGGTTGCTCCAACGCGGAATGCCACGCGCATCCTGCCGACCAGCAGGTTCTGGGCGTGCTGGATACAAATCTCTCGCTGGCAACCGCGGACGCGCAACTTGCGGTCAGCAGCGCCCGCATGAAGTATTACACTGCGGGGGCGTTGCTGATTGTCGCGGTGTTGAGCTGGTTATTCGTCTGGCGGGAGGTCGGCCAACCGATCAAGGCGCTCAAGCGCGGCACGGAACATCTTTCCGAAGGGGAACTCGGTTACCAGATCGAGGTGCAGTCCCAGGACGAAGTGGGAGACTTGGCTCATTCCTTCAACGGCATGAGCCTGCAGTTGCGCGCGGCGAACGAAGAAATCGTTCTCTGGGCGAAGTTGCTCGAAGATCGCGTCGAGCAGAAGACGAAAGAACTCAATCGCGCCCACGATCACGTGATGCACGTGGAAAAGATGGCGTCCATCGGGAAGATGGCGGCGGTAGTGGCGCACGAGGTGAACAACCCGCTCTCCGGGATTCTGACTTATGCCAAGCTGATCCGAAAGTGGGTAGCGTCGGGCCAAGCCGAGCATGAAAAACGCGAGGAGGCGATGCAGTGTCTGGACCTGATCGCCACAGAAAGCCGGCGCTGCGGCGACCTGATCAAGAACCTGCTGAGTCTTTCGCGAACCGCGCCCATGAACGTGCAGTCTACCGACTTGCACGCCGTGATTAATCGTTGCCTGATGCTGGTGCGACATCAACTGGAGCTAGGCGGGATCGAGGTGCAACTGAAGCTGGCGAAAGATCTGCCGCTGGTGTCCTGCGATCCGGCACAGATTGAACAGGTCCTTCTGGCGTTGATCATGAATGCAAAGGATGCCATGCCCCGGGGCGGCAATCTGTGGATTGAGACTCGGCTGAGTGACGATGAGTCGGAAATCGAGATCCAGGTGCGCGACGACGGAGCGGGCATCGCCCCCGACGTACTGCCGCATATCTTCGAACCTTTTCTGACGACGAAAGAAAGTGGACACGGAGTCGGGCTGGGCTTGGCGATCAGTCGCGGCATCGTGGAGCGGCACAATGGGCGCATCACCGTTCAGTCGGAGCTGGGCCGGGGCACGACTTTCACTGTAACCCTGCCCAATCAAGGCCCTGACGCTTCGCTGGCGGCCGCTGGCGACAGGAATACGGCGATTAAAGTGAGGTGATTGAAGTGAGCACACAGGGAAAACTGCTGATCGTGGACGACGAATTGAGCGTGCGCGACTCGCTCGGCAAATGGTTCCACGAAGAAGGCTACGAGGTGACCACGGTAGAAAACGCCAACGACGCACTTACCCGGCTGGCGGAACAACGCTGGGATGCGGCCCTGGTGGATATCAAGATGCACGGCACCGATGGGATCGAACTGCAGCGCCGTATGCACGAAATCGACCCCGAGCTCATGGTCATTATCATGACCGGGTACGCCTCGGTTGAGACCGCAGTCACAGCACTGAAGAATGGCGCCTATGACTACGTGACCAAACCGCTGGACCCGGACGAGATCGCACACCTGGTGAGGAAAGCGCTGGCGCATAAACGGACGGCGCAGGAGAACGTGCTCTTGCGCGAGACCGTCGCCGAAGTCGCGCGTCCGGGGGATATCGTCGGCCAGAGCGGCCCCATGCGCAAGATCTTCGACGCCATTGAGACGGTTGGTCCCACCGACGCTACCGTGCTGGTCACGGGAGAAAGCGGCACCGGGAAAGAGCTGGTGGCGCGTGCCATCCATCAGGCCAGTCCGCGGAGATTTCACCCTCTGGTCATCATTCACTGCGGCGCTCTGACGGAGACGCTTCTGGAAAGCGAACTTTTTGGGCATGAAAAAGGCGCGTTCACCGGCGCCCAATACCGAAAGAAGGGCAAATTCGAAATCGCCGAGGGCGGGACGGTTTTCCTCGACGAGATCGGCGACATTTCTCTGAAGACGCAGACCGATCTGCTGCGGGTGCTGCAGGAGCGCGAAATCACGCGGGTGGGCGGCAATCAAACCATCAAGGTGGACTTCCGCTGCATCGCCGCCACCAACAAGGATCTGGAAAAGCTGATCGAGGAGGGTAAGTTCCGTCCCGACCTTTTCTACCGGCTCAACGTGTTCCGCATTGAACTGCCGCCGCTGCGCGAGCGCCGGGACGATATTCCAGCGCTCGTGAACCACTTCGTTCAAAAGTTCTCTCTGGCGATGAACAAACGCATCACCCGGGTTTCGCCTGCGGCCATGAACCAATTGCAGCAACAGGCCTGGGTGGGGAACGTGCGTGAACTGGAGAATGCAGTGGAACGGGCCATGGTGGTGGGACAGGAGCCGGAACTGCAGGAACAGGACTTCATCTTCAAGCCACAAAGCATCGCCAACGGCTCGGGCAAGAAGCTGGAGGACATGGAGCGTGCCCACATCCTGCGGGTGGTGGAGGAATGTGGAGGCAATCAGAGCCATGCCGCGGAGATACTCGACATCGACCGGGTCACTCTCTATCACAAGCTGAAAAAGTATGGCTGGACTCGCACCCCGGTTGAAACACGATAAAGCTAGTTCTCAGTTCCCGGTTCTCAGTTCTCAGTTTTTCGACTCGGCACTGAGAACTGAGAACCGAGAACTGAGAACTGCCCCATGAAGCTGCTACACCTGTTGCCGATCGGGAATGTGGATGACGGGCTGCTGAAGGATCTGCGTCCCGCCATCGAAGAAACTTTCCTCGTCCGCTGCAAGGTGCTCCCCGTCCGGTTGGATCCGCAGTTCGCCTTCCACGGAGAGCGGCAGCAGTACCACTCGTCGGAAATCCTGTACCGGATGCAGAGCTTCGTTACCGCGGACTCCTGGCGAGTGCTGGGGGTTGCGGCGGTGGATCTCTACATCCCGATTCTCACCTTCGTGTTCGGCGAGGCGCAGATGGGTGGCCCCTGCGCCGTGGTCTCAGCCCACCGGCTGCGTCAGGAACTCTATGGCCTTCCGCCCGACCCAGAACTGTTTCGCCAGCGCGTGATCAAGGAAGCGGTCCATGAACTGGGGCACACGGTCAGTTTGACGCACTGCGATGACTACCGCTGTGCCATGGCCCCTTCCCACGCCGTGGAGTGGATCGACCTCAAGGAAAGAACGCTGTGCAGCGCCTGCCGAGCCGTGGCCACGCCGATGAAGCAAGCCTCGTCAGCACCATTTTTCTGAAACCGCCAAAGGCTGAATTCTGCTCTTGGGGCTATGAGTGGGGTTCGGCTGGATCCAACGGCGGTTCTTCGCCCAGGTCCGCCTCCATCCTCTCTGCGATGGCTTGCAGATGTTCCCGCACCGTTTCGTGATTGGTCGACTCGGCCACCGGCAGCACTTCTTTCAATACTAATCCACATTCCCATGCCCCATCTCCAGATGGAGGTCATTTCACCGGGGATCCTCATACATAGTCGTGGGCAACAAGGGGAAAAGCCCCCGTGCCACAGGCCGGGTGCAGTTGGAGCCGCCTACTGTCTTCAAAGATCACGGTAGCAAGGCAGAGATCTTCTTCCTCACGAGGCCGGTTATCCCGACGAGGCCCGTGCCGATCAGAAGGAGTGAACTGGGCTCAGGAGTAGTAAATCCTCCGTTTGCGCCCGTCGCAATAAACATCTTGCCATTGAGGGTGTTGAAAAAGAAGGAGCCATTGGATACGCCTACCGTAGCGCCCTGACCAGTTATGTAGTTGGACCACTGTTCAACGCCGCTCCAATTCCCTGTCCATACTCGTGTGTTCCGGTTGAATGACATATCGAACAGCGTTCCCTGAAAGGACATGGCAGAGATTTCGGTATTCTTCCCGGTGTAGTTGAGGAGTTCAGCCCAGATTGTGCCAGTCCCGCTTCCGAAGTCGACGGTGAAAACCGCATTCTTCCAGCTGTTGCCGTTGGGTCCGAAGTCCTGCGAATCTTGCCCTTTGCCAGATTGTCCGAAGTCAAAGTAGTACCAACAGCAGGGTTTGTTGAAATCGATGGAATCGCCGAATGACAGGCCTGTCATGGTCAGCATTCCCAGTAGTAGCAGCATCGCGGCGCGTTTCATGCCTGAATACTTCAGTTGCTGATAGATTGAGTCCATATCATGTCTCCTGCGGTCTGAACATCCCCATGAGCTAAGCACGCGAAAACGTGATCTGAAAATCCTTAGACTGCACGGAGTCCAACTCCGCCGTGTCCTATTAAACCGGAATCTCCTTTTTGACTTCAATAACGGCATGATTGTACGCCTATCTCGCCTGTTCGCGACATTGGGAAAAGATTTTCCTCTGGAGGGGCGACCCAACTTAGCCCACCGCTTTAGCGGTGGGTAAGGTGGAGCATTATCAAGGACTTGCAGCCCCGCTTCGCGCGATCTGATGGCGCTCGTATTTTTTACACGGTCATTTTATGTACTCATATGTATGTACACTCATACCACGATAAATGTTTCACGTGAGACATTTGTACATACACCTGGAAGGACTTGGGGAGAGGTTATAACGCCACCGGCCGCCCGGAGATCCGGGCGGCCGGTGTTCTTGCGGTCCGCTTTCGACGAGCGGCGAGGTGGTTGGCCTCGCTGACCTATGACTTACTCCTTATGACAGGAAGAATTCTTTCGCCAACGGCAGCCACTCCTGGTCGGGGATCTGGGCGGAGAGATCATTCACGGCTACTCCACCATCCTGGGCCAGTGCGCCCGCGAATGCCAGCGGCATCCGGTGCTGCAGGCGGCTTGCCGACTCTTCCGTCCACCAGCGGGCGAGCGAGCCACCCAGCAGGTTGCGGAAGCTTGTCTTGGCATCGGGCGCGTGCATGGTCACCAGCCAGCCTTCGCCATAAGGATCGCTTAGCGCCAGCTTCGGATTTTTCACGAGCGTCATATTGATGTCCGTCACGCTGCCCTCGACCGGCGAAACCATGTCAACCGCGCAGCCGTCGCGATGAACCGTGCACACTTTCTGGCCCTGGCGAATCCACTGGCCGCGTTGCGGCAGCGTGATGCTCTCCACCTTGCCGGTCAGCTTCGAGGCAAAATCATCCATGCCGACCCGGATCAGGTTGGGGCTCTCGCTCAATGCCCAGGTGTGTCCGGGGTGATAGCGCAGGTGCTCGGGGACGGCGAAGCCGCCGACTAACGATGGCTGCAGGCGTGGCACAGTGGCGCCTTTCGCTGGAGCAACCTGCAACGCTGGCACCGTGGCGCGGCGGCTGCGGAAATGATCAATGAGAAGGAAGCTTGCGAATGTGAAGAGAACCAGTAGGACTGTCATAAATCACCTCGTCGGAGGGCCGTCTGTTTGCGAGCCACTCAGCCCCTTTCTAAAGGCAATCGCCATACCAAAACGCGATGACTTGGAAATAAATCAGTTATGAGAGAAGATCTCCTGTGAAATGAAGTGGATAGACAGAAGTAAATTTCGTAACGCGATCTTATGCGATGAGATTATCAACAGTGTTGTGATGGAAATCGCAACAGGGCAAAGCCTGTGTTTGCAGCGTTTGGCGCAGTATAGGGAGAATTACTACTTAGAATCAATAACTTGTGGACTTACAACGCATTGATGACTTTCACAACATCAAAAGCTGAAGAATGCAACGATGAAACTCACTCCGGTGCGTAGTGCGCCTGCAGCACATCGTCGCTGGGGCTCGTAGTTTCGGTCAAGGCAGTGATTCCGTACTCCAACCCCTTCTCAAAGGCCTTCAGGTTCAGTTCTCGAGAGCTGGGCGGGACAGAATCCGCGACTGCCTTGCGCACGGCATCGGGCTCCAGCAGTTGGGTGATGGCAGTGAAGAATCCCACCATTACCGAATTCAGCACCATACGCTTTCCGAGTTCTTCGGCGATGCGGGTGGCCGGGATGCTGTAGACCTTGACTCCCTGCTTGAGGCCTGCAACTCGCACCAGATCCTGCTCGATGATCATGATGCCGCCGTCTTTCAATTCGGACGCGAAGCGCACATAGGCTTCCTGCGACATCACGACGAGGATGTCGGGCACGGTGACGTACGGATACAACACGGGCGAATCGGAAAGGACGAGCTGCGCGCTGCAGGCGCCGCCGCGGGCTTCCGGGCCGAAGTTCTGGGTCATGGTGGCAAAAGCGCCTTGATAAATCGAGGCAGCCTTGCCGAGGACGATGGCCGAGAGGATCACTCCCTGGCCGCCAAAGCCGGCGAGACGAATTTCGGTTAGCTGCATACCGTCTCCTGTTGCGCGGGGGGTTGTTCAACGAATCTTTCCCCTAGCGATTCATGGAATTGCGATCGCATCATGGTTTGGTAATCGGGGCGGTCGCGGTCGACGAATTTGCCCACGATGATTTCTCCGGTCATGGTCAGGCCGGCTTCACTGGTCGGAGTGCCGTGCCGGATTTTGCTCTTCTCTTTGTAGTACTTCATGGCGTCGAGACCATCGCCCAGCTTGTTACGGCGCTGATAAAGCGTGGGGCAGGGCGAGATCACTTCGATAAAGGAGAAGCCCTTTTTCTGAAACGCCTCGGCGATGGAGCGCGACAGTTGGCGCACGTGGAAGGTGGTCCAACGAGCGACATAAACCGCGCCCGCGGCCTCGACCAGGTGCGGCAAATTGAACGACGGCTCGAACACGCCGTAGGGATTCGTGGAAGTGGTCGAGTGATCGGGCGTGGTGGGCGCGGTTTGGCCACCGGTCATGGCGTAGATCAGATTGTTGACGCAGATGACCTTCAGATCGATGTTGCGGCGGGCGGCGTGAATCAAATGATTGCCGCCGATGGCCGAAAGATCGCCGTCGCCGGAATAGACGACCACGTTCAGCTTGGGGTTGGCCAGTTTCAACCCGGTGGCGAAGGGGATGGCGCGGCCGTGCGTGGTATGGAAAGAATCCAGTTTGACGTAGCCGGCCACGCGCCCGGTGCAGCCGATGCCGGAGACCAGGGCCAGCGATCCCAAATCGATTTTCGATTCGATGAGGGCGCGGGCGAAAGAATTCACGGTAGTGCCAATGCCGCATCCCGGACACCAGATGGAAGGCATGCGATCGCTGCGTAAGAAGGGCTCGACGGGGTTGAGGATATCGGTATTCAAGCTGTCGGTCATCGACTGGCCTCCACAATTACCTTGAGGATGTCTTTGGGGTTGTGCACTCCGCCGCCCGCGTGCGTCACGGCGAATATCTTGGCCTGACCCGCGGCAGCGCGCTCCACCTCGCGCACCATCTGGCCCAGATTGAGTTCGGGGACGACGAGGGCTTTCACTTTGGCTGCGAGTTCGCGGATCTTCTTGTCGGGGAAGGGCCAGGCAGTGATGAGGCGCAACTTGCCGACCCGCAGACCCTGCCTACGAGCCTCCTCGATGGCGCGTTGCGCCACTCGGGAAGTGATGCCGTAGGAAACGACCACGACATCGGCGCCCTCGATTTGTTCCTCTTCGAACATGGAAATGCGGTCGACGGCATCGAGAATTTTGCTTTGCAAGCGGCGGACCAGCTTGTCCTGAGTCGCCAAAGTCATGTTGGGATAGCCGCGTTCGTCGTGAGTCAAGCCGGTGACATGAAAGTTGTAGCCTTCGCCGGCGTGCGCCATTTCCGGAACCTGGTCGCCGTTGGCGGCATAGGGGAGATAGTCTTCCACCGACTTGTGGGTATGGCGGCGGGGCACGACTTCGATCTGGTCGGCGGGAGGAATCACCACCTTTTCACTCATGTGCCCCACGCATTCGTCCATCATGAACATGACGGGCACGCGAAATTCTTCGGCCAGGTTGAAGGCCTTGATGGTGAGGTCGAAACACTCCTGCGGAGAATTGGGACAGAGGGCGATGATTTCGTAGTCGCCATGCGAGCCCCAGCGCGCCTGCATCATGTCGGCTTGGGCGGGCAGCGTGGGCAGGCCGGTGGAGGGGCCCCCGCGCTGCACATCCACGAACACGCACGGGGTTTCGGTCATGGCCGCGTAGCCGATGTGCTCCATCATCAGAGAGAAGCCGGGGCCGGAGGTTACGGTAAAGGCCTTGGCTCCGCCCCAGACCGCGCCTTGCAGGGTGATGGAGGCTGCCAGTTCGTCTTCCATCTGGATAAACGTTCCGCCTACGGTGGGCACACGAGAGGCGAAGCGCTCGACCACTTCGGTGGAAGGGGTGATGGGGTAGCCGGCGGCGAAGCGGCTGCCGGCGGCCAGGGCACCTTCGCAGCAGGCGTGGTCGCCATCCATGAAATGTATGCCGGTGAGCACACCGCGAGGGTCAGCTTTCATTTGTCACCTTCCTTAGCGGCCGGATCGACCGTCTTCCTGGGTAAACCAGGGGGATCGACTTTGGTGGCACAAATGGCGAAATCGGGGCAGTACATCCCGCACAAGTCACAGCCACTGCACTTTTCCGGGTGCACGACATGGGGAGGATGGTAGCCCTTGGAATTGAAAGCGGAAGAAAGCGCGAGCACGTGGGTAGGACAAAACTCCACACAGAAGCCGCAGGCTTTGCAGCGCTCGACGATAATTGAAACACGTCCTTTTGCCATGGAATCTCCACGCTCAAGGTGGTAAAAGACAACCACGAATCTTGGGTGATTATGCCTTGCAGGAGGTACATCTGTTGTGACAACGATCACCGCTGTTTGTGAGGACGCGCACACAGAGGGAAACGGGTTCTGCAGCACCGGGAAGGAAACGCCTCATCGTGATACAAGACACAGTCGATCGTGCCTTTGATCACCGCAATCGGGAATGCGCTGGACTCAGAATGAGAGGTGGTTGAGGAATTCGCGGGTATTCCATAAGGGGGCTGCCATGTTTGAAAGCGAAATTGAGATGGAAAAGCGCTCATCGATCATGCCGATGCTGCTCATGCTGTGTCTGTTAGTGGCAATCGTGGGCTTAGCTATCTACGTGATACTCCAAGTCCGGGGGAAGACGCCTCTCAGCGCGCAGGAGGCAACGGGGATAGTAACGGCGACGCTCCAGGGACCGGGTCCGGCCGTCATCCACTTCCGCACGGGTCTGGTGAATAATGATGAAAAATTACCGGACCCTAACTATCGATTATTGGAAAAGGCAGGAATTGTCAAATTGGCTAAGGCGCCCCACGGGGGCGTCATGGTCTCCGTCACGCCCCAAGGAGAGCAACTGCTGACCGGCCTGCCGGGTTTCAAGAAGTCGGCAGAAGCGGATGGCGCCTTCTCGTATCAAGCTCCGCTGGCGCAACGGCAATTCGTCAGTATCGCCGGCATTACCATGAGCGAACCTGACACCGCGATCGTCGAATATAATTGGAAGTGGGTGCCCAATCCATTGGGGGATGTGTTTGACGCGAGCGGTCCGTTGGTGAAGAGCTTTAATCTTTGGGAGCGTCAAACCCTGATCAATAAGTATGCCGTCGCCTTCTATCACGGGGACCCGACGAAATCCACGCTGGCGGTCGTGCGGAACGGCCGGGAATGGAAACTTCCGGCGCGCTAGTGGGCGGCGAGCGGGTAGCAACATAGCCGGTTATTGGTTACCGAGGGCGCTGGGAGTTCCGCGAAGGCGACTTGGTCTCTAAAAGGAGAACCTGCGATGTCGATAAAGAGAGTGATTTTGGTGTTCACCGCCCTGATCGTATTCGCCTGCGTGGTCGGCGCACAGGATCAGACGCAGGGCACAGAGAAAGTCATAAAGCATGTCCCCGTCAAGTCCACGTCGCCTGTCTCCGGCAAGGACATGTACGTGGCCTACTGTGCCGTTTGCCATGGAACGGACGGCAAAGGGGGAGGCCCGGCGGCCAGTGCGTTGAAAGTTCCTCCCACCGACCTTACCCTGCTGGGCAAGAATAACGGGGGGAAATACCCTTCGCTGAAAGTCGCGGCCACGATCCGCGGCGAATCCTCTAATCCCGCGCACGGCTCCAAGGAGATGCCGGTGTGGGGATCGTTGTTTTGGAGTATGAGTAGTGGACACGAGAGTGAGGTGCAGCAGCGCGTGACGAACCTTACCCACTACATCGATACTTTGCAAGCGAAGTAGATGGTCTGCTGAGCGTGTATTGACCTATCCGCTTCCCTGATCAGGCAGGTCCGGACGCCCTCGTTCGGCTTCGCTCAGGCCTGGCCTGCGTGCGAAACTCACCGCAAATCTGACCTTCAGTACCTTGCGGCTGAACCGGCCGCAATTTGGTGCGCTCCCGCCTGTAGAGACGAGGCTTGCCCCGTCATGTTAGAGGCAGCGGAGAGGGAAGAAGCCGCGTCGCTACGTCCCTTCGTAAGGTCACACCTCCCTTTAGTGTGTCCGTAGAAACTCGAATTTCGCCACAACGGTAGAACGAATGCTCCTCCCTTTGAGTCGCAAAGCGACATAAGCATGCAGCCCACGGCGCAATCCGTGGGGAGAGTACCGCCGCTAAGGTACTGCCCGCCGAGATTCGCGGCCAGGACCTCGAAAGACGGCTGCCTGCATTACTTGTCAAAAGGAGAAGCTTCTGTGCTAAAACTTTCCAGCGGTTTATTTCTTCTTGGGTTGGTAAGTGTCTACCTGCTCTTCGGGTGCGGCGCCACTACCAACACCTCGCCCACCCCCGCCGCCAAGAACTTTCCCGTGGTCGTGTTCTCGGACGTTCATTTCAATCCGTTTTACGACCCAACTCTTTTCCCGCAGCTTCTGGCTGCGGATCCCAGCGAATGGAAGAGTATTTTTCAGACCTCGGCAGTGATAACGCCTCCGGCATACGACCGCGATACCAACTACCCTTTGCTTAAGCTTGCGCTCTTGAGCATTAAGCAGAACCTGGGAGCGAGTCCGGTCGTTATTTATACCGGCGACCTTCTTGGGCACTCCTTTCCGACAGACTTTTACTGCCTCTATGTACCCCCTCACACTCCACCACCGTGCCCCGGGATTGTACCTACGGCCCCGGAGGTAGCCGCCATGCAGGCCTTTACCGACAAGACGGTTGCCTTTGTTACCGCGCAGGTGAGGGCGGTGGTCGGGAACCTTCCCGTCATGTTCGCGGTTGGAAATATCGATTCCTACACCGGCTATGGACCGGACAGTACCTTTCTTGCCAATAATGCGGCGACCTTCTACACACAATTTGTGAATGGGGCCGCGGATCAGCAAACATTTCTCAATACCTTCACCAGCGGTGGATATTATTCCGCCCAGCCGCTGGGGACAAAGTTGATGGTGATCGGACTCAATACAAATCCATTTGCGCTTGGAGTCCCCGGGAACAATGACAGTGCCGTCGCCGCGGAACTTTCCTGGCTCGATTCAAGCCTCGCTTCCGCCCAAACTGCGGGCCAGGAAGTGTGGCTCTTAATGCATGTACCTCCGGGCGCAAATACAGTTGCAACGGCCCCAAGTTTTGTCAGCGGTCAGCCGGTAAGTGCCGCGATGATGATGTACCCGAGTTATCAGGCGAGCTTTCTGCAAATACTCGCCAAGTATCCTGGAGTTATAACTATGACCCTTGGCGCCCATACTCATATGGACGAATATCGCATCCTGTCACCCTCGGTGGTGCTCGATGAAGTACCGGCTATAAGTCCGTGCTTTGGCGAAAACCCTGCCTATAAGATCTTCACATTGACGGGGAATACGTTCACACCCACGGATTATCGTTCGCTGAACTATAACCTCGCGGTGCCGGGACAGACACAGTTCAATAACTATTACACTTTTTCGGCAGCCTATTCCCTGTCAGGTCCTTTGGGCGCTTCTCTGCTACAACTGTATCCAGAACTGGCAACGAATATTCCACTGACTGAAGTACCACCTAATGCACAACAGGCGCTTTACATGGGGCAATATAATTCTGGAAACGCTCCCATGAATCCCATTACCAATACGAACTGGCCGGTGTTCGCCTGCGGCATTGGAAAAATGGCGCAACTGGACTATGAAGATTGTGTGAACTCCTATTGATGTTTACAAGGCAAACAGAAGATGTCGAGCCCCCAAGGCTCGGCATTTTTTTGCCGATGGGTTCACCGCGCCCTTTCCATCGTTAAGAGCGGCCCGCCGACTGGAAACTCCCGGTGGGTAAATCCCTGGCCGCTGTGCTGCCTCGGGGGCCAAAGAGGCTGCGTGAGAATTCGGTCGTCCCTCCGGGACTTGGATCATTTTCCCCACTTTACCCACCGCTAAAGCGGTGGGCTAAGCTGGGTCGCCCCTTCGGGGGCACGTCAAAGCCCGAACCCAAAAGTTCTTACTTGGCTTGCCCCGCCTTCGCCAGACGGGGCGGAGGCGCGGCAAGCCGCGTCTCTACGGGAGGTTAGACGCCGGTTTTGTTGCTGGGCGCCATTGTGAGGGGCGTCACATTGGCATGTGTCTGGCAGCACAGCCAAGCGTTTCATCCGGACGGAGACTGACCGTAGACGAGGCCGGCTCAAATGGCTCGCAGATTGCTTCTAGACGCGATTCATGCGGGCGAGCCGGGCCCGAGGCTGCTACAGGAGGCTGGTCACATGCTGTCGCCCTATGGAATGGAGATTGTAGAAAGTTGCATCACCTGCAAGCTGCGCACGGATCGCATTTTCTGCGATCTGCCTCCTACCGCCCTGCAGGCTTTTGAAAACATCAAGTACGCGACCGCATATCCACAGGGGGCGGTGCTGTTTGTAGAAGGGCAGCTGCCACGCGGCATCTTTGTGCTCTGCAAAGGCAGCGTCAAGCTCTCCATCAACTCGCCCAGCGGCAGAACGATCATTGTAAAACTTGCCGAGCCCGGGGAGGTGCTGGGGTTGAGCGCCACGATCTCCGGCAAAACTTACGAAGTGACGGCGGAGACGATTGATCCCTGCCAGGTCAATTTCGTCAAGCGCGACGATTTTCTTCGCTTTCTGAAGGATGATGTGGAGGCCTGCTTCAAAGTAGCCGAACAGTTGAGCGAAAAATATCACAATGCCTGCAAGGAAGCGGGTGCGCTGGGACTGTCCCACTCCGCCGCCGAGAAACTGGCTAAGTTGCTTCTGGAATGGAGCTCCAAGAACGGAGATGGCGGCAGAGGGGAGCCGCGGTTGAAGCTTAGGCTCACGCACGAGGAAATCGCGCAGATGATCGGAACTTCGCGAGAAACGGTTACCCGGCTGTTTGCGGATATGAAGAAGCGTCAGATCGTGCAATCGAAAGGCTCGACGCTGGTGATTCGCAATACGGCGGCGCTGCGCGAGCTCGCAAATCACAATTAGCCGCGCCTTCC
>Ga0326728_10019403_pt1 | contig 13194 bp, 8 predicted proteins | sample MB3enrmetagenome_FD_207602 | JGI IMG/M metagenome (GOLD analysis project Ga0326728, IMG submission 207602) | Lab enriched peat soil microbial communities from McLean, Ithaca, NY, United States - MB31MN | ecosystem: Environmental > Terrestrial > Soil > Wetlands > Peat | place: USA: New York...
TTAGATTTGGATTTGCACGAAGGACAAAATCTCTCAACCATGTTGCGGTCGTGTGCGAAGAGTTTCAAGCAGCCTGTCCGCGAACGATCTCCTATACAGAGTGAAATAGCGACCTGTTTCTCCGCGTCCGACCGAGGGTATCTAGTCCAATAGACCTCAGTAATCGTCGAGTTAATTCCGGCCTTAGCTTCGAGGGTTTCGAGAGCTTTTCCTCCGAGTTCCCATCCATGTCGTGAGGCGACTCGAACATCGTTGTGGGAAAAGTTCTCCCGCCTGACTTCGTTCGTTATCTTGTCGGTAAACCATTTCAGATTTGGGTTTTGGCTGAAATAGACGACTTGTGATACGAACCCATCAGGACATACGTATGCTCCTAAGACTTGCGTAGAGTCCTCGACAATAAGCCTCATTGACGTTGGCTTGTCGCAATGCCTGAAACATTTTCCTTTGAAACTTAGATGTTCTCGGACGAATTCCGGAAACCAATCCATTTCGATCACTTAACCGAACTCACATGACATTAGGGAACTTTAAAGCATTCCAAAGGTGACCCATCGCGAATTGCATTGAGATCTCGAGGGACCGTCGCCACTTCTCTAATAGTTGTTGGCGTGTCGCTCGTCGCTTTCGCAGCAATCTTGGTCATTTTACATGGACCAACTTTAGGCTGGATAATCCTCGCTGCGGTGGGTTCCATTCTACTTCTAATTGGAATAGGTGTTCTCGTAATGGAGCTTATGGAAACTTGGTTGAGCAGAGGACAGCGGGCACTGGTTGACGGCCTTCAGGCGGGTTAGACAGATGATGCCACAATCCGATTCAGCCTATCTGCTCGAAGTCGCTGAGTCCGCTGCCAAGGAAGCGGGGAAAAAGGTGGGAGCGATCTTCCGCGGGCGAAAGCTATCGATAAGACGAAAGTACGATTACGCCGGAAGCATCGTCACGAACGCCGACTTAGAATCAGAAAAAATCATTCTTTCAAGGATACGGAGGAGCGGCGTCAAGAGCACGATCCTGTCCGAAGAAGCAGGCAAAGTTCAGTTTGGTTCAGGCGACGTGACTTGGGCGGTGGACCCGCTAGATGGCACACTCAACTTTTCAAAGCGAATCCCGCACTTCGCGGTTTCGATCGGCGTGAGGATAGGCAAAAGGACGGTCGCGGGAGCGATTTACGACCCAATACTGGAAGAGATGTTCACAGCCAGGCGAGGCGGGGGAGCATTCCTAAACGGAAAAAGGATTAGAGTCTCAAGAGCCACTGCGCTGCGCAACTCGGCCCTCATCTTCGAATGGTGGGAGCCCGAACCTTCGATACCAGACCCACTAGGGTTAGAGAAGAGGCTCTACAAGTATACGCGTAGTTTGCGGTCTCCGGGAAGCATTGCTTTGAACTTGTGTTCAGTTGCTTCAGGAAGATTTGACGGAATGATCACTGTGTTTCTTAGATCCCCCATCTATGAGACACCTGCCGGCTCGTTGATAGTTGAAGAAGCCGGAGGGCGAATAACGAACTCTAGGGGTGAAAGTTGGGAAAGTCTTTCGCGCTCGATCATAGCGGGCGGACCGAGGCTACATCGAAAGTTGCTTTCATTCCTAGATTATGATACGCGCACACGAGCCATTTGATTAGAGCCCTTCTCTGGAAAGCTCCTGAACAAGCTCTTTTTGATGAGACGTCAAATTTGTTGGCGTCCTAATTTGGACGACTACCAGTTCGTCGCCTTTCCCATTTTCGCGGATAGCTGGCATTCCTTTCTTTCTTAGCCTGAAGATTGCTCCGCTTTGAGTGCCGGCGGGCATCATGATATTTGCTGGTCCGTCCAGTGTTGGCACCTGCACATCACCGCCTAGGGCCGCTCTCGAGAAGCTCACGTCTACATTACATATCAAGTCGTTTCCTTCTCTTCGGAAGGTTTCATGCGGTTTCACGCGAACGACGACGTATAGGTCCCCTCGTCGGCCGCTACCGTTTGGGGTATCTCCCTCGCCACGTAGGAGTAGTTGGGAACCAGTGTCAACGCCGGGCGGAATCTTTATTGATATACGTCTGTCGCGCTCGACGATTCCACTTCCATGACATTGGTTGCAGGGTTTCTCAATTATCGTCCCTTTACCGCGGCATTTCCTGCATGGTTCAATTCGCGCGAAATGCATGAACCCTGCCTTCTGAACGTGTTGAATCTGCCCTGCGCCTCCACATTCTGGGCATCTCTTCGGAGAAGTACCGGGTTTGGCGCCCGAGCCGTTGCATTCTGAGCATCGTTCGGTTCTCGGAACCTCGATCTCTCTCGCTAGTCCTGCGTAAGCCTGTTCAAGTGATATCTCGAGGTCATATCGTATGTCCTGTCCACGCTGGGGTCCACGGGCGGGTCTGCCTCCGAAGAATGTGTCGAAGATGGATCCGAAACCACCTCCGAACCCAAAGCCGATGTCCCTAAGGATCTCGTCGAAATCCACGCCGCGGAAGATATCCTCGGTTGAGTAGCGGCCGTCAATTCCCGCGTGACCGAACTGATCATATTGTGCTCGTTTTTCATCGTCCGAAAGAATTGCGTACGCTTCGGAGATTTCCTTGAATCTACTCTCGGCGTCCGGAGCCTTGTTACGGTCTGGATGATACTTTAACGCTAATTTTCGATATTCGCTCTTGATCTCGTCCTTGGTTGCGTTGCGCTGCACGCCAAGTATATCGTAATAGTCACGCTTCGACAATAGTGATCTGCCGCAATGTCATCGCTACTTCTTATCGTCTACGACCTTGTAGTCAACATCGACGGGTTGTTCTTTATTCTCACCGGGTGGAGGCGGAGACGTTGGTTCACCTGGTGTTCCCGATTTCTGTTGACCGACCTGCTGGTACGCAGCCGTTCCGGTATCTTGCAGAATTTTCTGCAATGAGTCAAGTTTCTGTTTTATGGCTCCGAGGTCCTTGCCGGCAAGGGATTCGCGAAGTTCGGATATGGCCTTAGTAACTTGCTCGGATTGCTCCTTCGAGATTTTGCCCGCTAGCTCTTTCGTCAATCTTTCAGCGCTGTAGATCAGATTATCTGCCGTATTCCTAAGCTCCGCTTCTTCCTTACGTTTCTGATCCTGCGCCGCAAACTGGTCGGCTTGTTTCACCATCTTTTCGATTTCGTCTTTTGGAAGCTTGGTTGAGGCGGTGATGGTGATCTTTTGCTCCTTGTTCGTGGCGAGGTCTTTGGCGGACACGCTCAGAATTCCGTTAGAGTCTATGTCGAATGTAACTTCGATCTGTGGAACCCCCCTCGGTGCAGGTGGGATACCCGATAGATTGAACATTCCGAGTGACACGTTGTCCGAAGCCATCGGCCGTTCTCCCTGCAGTACATGTACAGTTACAGTTGTTTGGAAATCAGCGGCGGTAGAGAAGACTTGGGTACGCTTCGTAGGGATAGTTGTGTTCCTTTCGACTAATTTCGTGAGAACGCCACCCAGTGTTTCGACTCCGAGTGAGAGTGGTGTCACGTCGAGAAGAAGGAGGTCATGGACATCGCCTGCGATTACACCTGCCTGTATCGCCGCTCCCATCGCGACGCATTCCATGGGATCAACGCCACTTTCAACTTCTTTACCCATGTAGTCTTCCACGAATTTTTTCACTATGGGCATGCGAGTCGGCCCCCCTACCATAATGATCTTCGAGATTTCATTCGGTGTAAGTTTGGAATCGGTAAGGGCTCGGTCAAGCGGGCCTCGGCATCGGTCTATGGTAGGACGAACAAGTTCCTCCAATTTGCCCCGAGTCATTGTCATAGTTAGATGCTTGGCGCCTGACGCATCGGCTGAGATGAAGGGCAGGTTGATGTCGGTCGTGAGGACGGTTGAGAGTTCGATTTTCGCTTTCTCACCAGCCTCCCTGACGCGTTGGATCGCGACCCTATCGTTTCGGAGATCAATTCCGTTTGTTTTCTTGAATTCGTCAGCAATGTAATCGATGATAGCATTATCCATGTCTGTTCCTCCAAGCTGTGTGTCTCCGCTTGTGGCAAGGACCGTGAAGACGGGAGTTACCTTTCCTGTCTCGTCTTTCGACGGCCCAACTTCCATAAGTGTCACATCGAGCGTTCCGCCGCCCAAATCAAAAACCATTATTTTCATCTCTTTCTCAGGTCGATCCATTCCGTACGCTAGTGACGCCGCTGTCGGTTCGTTGATTATTCGGACGACTTCAAGGCCTGCGATTGAGCCAGCGTCTTTTGTTGCCTGACGTTGGTTGTCATTGAAGTATGCGGGAACGGTGATGACTGCCTTCTCCACCTTGTCCGCTAGAAATGCCTCTGCGTCCCGTTTGATTTTTTGAAGGATAAATGCGGAAATTTGTTGTGGTGTATATTCCTTGCCGTAAATTCTGACCTTGTAGTCAGTGCCCATCTTCCGCTTGATTGCCATGACGGTGCCATCTGGGTTCGAAACTGCCTGGCGCCTCGCAGGTTCGCCAACGAGTAGCTGCCCATCCTTCGTGAATGCAACGTATGACGGAAACGCCTTTCCAGCGACTGATGTGCCTTCGGCGCTCGGTATGATTGTCGGGCGTCCAGCTATTATGGCCGCCGCAGCGGAATTACTCGTTCCAAGGTCTATTCCGATGATTTTTGGCAAGTTTCATATCACCAATAGTTACTAGACGTAACAATGGAACGAGGAATTAATTCAAAAACATTGCGGACTACGCGCTTGCAGCCTGAGTAGGGTTGGTTTTCTTTGGCTTCTTACTGACTACGACAAGGCTTGGCCTAAGCACATTACCGTTGAGAGTGTAACCTCTCCGGATCTCTTCCACAACAATGTTCTCCGGTTTTTCATCCGTCTCTACGTAGTTAACGACTTCATGCAGCTCCAAATCCAATGGCTTACCAACAGCCCCGATTTCTTCTAATCCTTCACTCTGAAGTGCCTCGGTCAACTGTTTTTGGAGCATCCTCAGCCCAACTGCAGTTTCGTCGGGGCGCAGCGAGTTATCCGAAGTGGCGACGTTGACTGCTTGCTGCAAGGCGTCAAGGCTCGGAAGAAGCTTGGCCAGCAGCCGCTCAGTAGCCCGCGAGGTTACTTCCTGAACTTGCCGCCGAGTGATCTTCTGAACGTTCTCCATTTCCGCCTGCAGTCTCTTTAGTCGGTCAAGGTATTCTGCCGCTTTTCTCTCGCTCTCCTGCTTGTCTCTAACCGCCTCAAGCAATTCATCTTGAACGTTTACCGGATTCTCCTCTTCGGCAGGCAGGGATTGGTGCTGTTTGGTCTTCGGTGTGTTGACGTCTTCAGTTTTCAACTGCGATCACTGGACCCGGGCACAAACCACTTTCCGGTTCTGGGACATGTTCTTTTCGATAAAGGCCACCATAGGGCGCACGTCTAACGTGAGACTATCATCTTCTAGCGACGTTCGATTCGGCGAAGTTAAGGTACGGCTTGTGTCCCAAGAACTGTCCCATCCTTCAGTCGATCGAATGCGTACTGCGGGACGAACGTTCCGACGGAGACAGTTGCATCCGGGGTCCGCCGAAAATACTGGCGGGCGATTAACGTTTCAGTTTTCGTGATTCCATGCACCCCTTCAAATTGGTTAACCGCGGTTTCCAAGATCTGCTCAACATTCTTGCTGTGCAGAATTACTAACAGATCCCAATCTCCGGGGATTATGTGCCCTTCCACAACGTGCACAAGCTCCTTCAGCTGAGACAGAACCGTGGGTAAGGAACCTTGGGAGCGCAGGAGAGAAATTGCCAAAGCGTCATTTTCATCGACGACGTATTCCTTCGTGAAACCCTCAAATGGAATATGCGTACTTGTGGACTTTATACCCTGCATGGAACGAATTTCTGAAACAACCTTGTACAGACCGGTTCGATCATAATGCCCTACGCGAACTAGAAGATCATACCTGCCGATGAGAAGTGCCCCCTCCTCAACTTGAGGTATGTCCTTAACCGTTCTCACCACGTCGGCTACTTGGCCACGCTCGATAACCGCCAAAATATATGAAGACGATTTCAAGGAGGAACTCATAGCCGACTCTCCAAAGACTTTCTAAGACTCACGACAGACGGGAAGACGAAGGCTTCTACTTAAATCACACCTGTACCGCGAAACCAGGCGTGAGCATTCTCGATAGATGAGGACCAAATGACGATCATATTCATACGCAGTCTTCCATCCCAGAAAAAGTGATGCCTGTGTATGCACGACGGGAAAGTGATTTTCGTTGAGAAAGACTTTCGGATGCTGCGATGTGGCTTCTTGCGTAATACCTGGAGTGTACATGACCGGCTAGGCTCGGTTCTGCTCACGCACATGAAAACTTGGAACCCTTCCGAGATGCTCAAATCTAGGCACGGGATTACATCCCAGTTTCAGTTTATTCGGGATGCACGGGCGACTTGAGGAAGAAAGACCAAGCGGTTGAAGCTCCGAAGCGGATAAGGTATGTGAAGGTTCTTGTTGATCCATCACTAAAAGTGCAACCCGAAATTCATGTACCACAGCCAAATTTCGGGTCACTGATTGAGATTACGCCCTTTCGAGATGGTTTCTTCCATCACCCTGCAACTCTCAATCCTATTCTCGCGCAGGAAACATACCGCCAATCTGGCCTCAAATTAGAATACTCACCCCAAGCGCTCAAGCTGATTCGCGAACATCGAACCCTGATACTAGAGTACGATTCTGAAGGGTATGTCTGGGTTAGACCATTCAAGGATGACTCATTGAAAGATATTCTAGACGACTGGACTTTCAAAACATATGTTGTTTGGAGCCCATATTATGACAGCTATCGACTCAGGCAAGCAGGGTCATTAGAATTCGCTAAACGGGCATTCGAACGAGAGGGCGTGAGGCTTCAACTCAAGAACTTCCCGCAGAAGGAAATTGGACTATCTAAAATTCGCGCTCCGAGAAACATTAGCGTAACTCTCTACCCCTTCCAGCGAAAAGCTGTGCAATTCATCGTGGGAAACGACGGCCGCGCCTGCCTTTTTGATGAAATGGGTCTGGGCAAAACAATCTCAGCCACCAGCGCTCTGATCGAGTTAGTGAGGCTTAGAAAAGCCTCTAGGGCACTGATCGTGGCGCCGAACGCAGTTGTCGATCAGTGGCGGGAGGAGCTTGTTGAAAAATTCAACCTAGAGCCAACCGTAGTCACCTCTAAGCGTACTATTCGAGGGCGCAGCAGATTGTACGACGATTCCTTAGTCGTCGTAAACTACGAACTGCTGCGCACGGACGCGGATCTGATAATGCAGCGAGCTTTCGACACTCTGATACTTGATGAGGTGACCCGCGTCAAGAATTTGGATACGCAAACGAGTGAGGCCGTCAAGAAACTGATAGTGCGAAACGTTATTGCTTTGACTGGCACGCCCCTCGAAAATCATCTCGGCGAACTCTACAACATAGTGAATATTGTACGGCCCGGTTTCTTCGGCCGATACCATGAAGACTTCCTAGCCAGCTTCACCTTGAAGTTATCAGGGCAGGGATGGCAGGCTTCTCGACCAATCATTAACCCGGAATCTCTACCCTTGCTTAGGAAAGAGCTTAGGGTGGTTTCGATACGTCGCACGAAGGCTCAAGTGCTGAGGCAATTGCCGACCCTAACCATGCAGTATGTTTACACTGAACCAGCCAGAAACCAACGCACGATTTACGACATACTCCAAGAGAGTCTAAGCGAAACAGTTCTTGAGGAGTACGCCTTCAGCACTAGCGAGCACGAAGGGCCGAATCCGTTCACATCTAACCGAATTAGACTTTACACTCTCCTCCGAGAAGCCTGTGCCGACATAAGCATGATAGCTGGCTACCTTCGTCGAAAGCAGCGCGAGGACACTCGTGACGCAGAGTTACTCCGTGAATCGCCAATCTTCAGAAGGTTACTACGGGCGGTCGCTAGGCTTGAACCCGAAAATGCAAAGCTTGTCGAGCTAAAGGAACTAGTCGAGGACTTGACGGAACAATCCCATAAAATAGTAATCTTCTCACAATTTGTGCCAGTCGTCAATCTGATACAGGAAGAATTAGAGGGCAAGGGAATCCCAACACTTGTGTACCATGGGCAGCTTTCTCGCGACGAACGAACTTCTAATCTACACAAATTCACAGAGCAAACTGCCTACAGAGTCCTCGCGAGCACGGACGCTGGACAGTTTGGGCTAAACCTGCAGACGGCTGATGTAGTCGTGAACTATGACTTACCCTGGAATCCTGCTAGGCTGCTACAGCGAATTGCGCGGCTCCACCGAATTGGTCAAATCAACAAAGTGCTTGCAGTGAACTTCGTTGTCAAGGGCACAATCGAAGAACATGTACGCGACGTGCTGGAACGAAAGCGAGAACTATTCCGAGAAGTTACCGTGAGCGACATGACGGAGAGTGAAGAACTAACATTGGACGAGCTAAAGGAAATCTTCGGATTCGACATGATGAAGTTGGCCGCGACGATACGGGAACGTTATGGCTTGAAACTGGAAAGGCCACTGGTTAGAACTGACTCATAGACCAAGCTGAGAACTTTCACTCATCTCTCTACCGTATTACCCGCCGATATGAAATCGTGAGGCCTAGGGAAGTGAGAACCTTCTGCGAAGCTTGCAGTCCGCCTAGGATCCCTCGATATGAGGGAACTAAGCTAATTCTGGAACATGTAGGCTGTGACTGCCAGTGCCCCGAAACCATATTCGAATCGAGGGGCCCACGTTGTTACAAGTGCGACCACCCAGTGAAAGTTGAACTTACCGATCGGTGGGAGGACCCGTACCTGTGGATAAACCCCAAAACGCATAGACCGGTAAAAATCGACGAAGTCACATCCCAGCCGTCGTAACAGCCCGACTTGCATGATCGCGGCTTGGAGCGAACTTTCTACAAAAGGTAATTAGTAACCCAAAATGGCATCCTTGCTTATGGTATCCGAGCTGCCGGTCAACGGCCTTCGTTGGACTTGCGACCCTAGGATTATTGGAGCTAAGACGACCGAGGAATTGAAGCCCCTGGAGATGATGGTGGGTCAACCCCGAGCCTATCAAGCTCTATCTCTTGGCTTTTCGGCTAAAGAAGCCGGCTTCAACATTTTCGTGGCCGGCCCTACAGGAACTGGAAAGACAACAACCGTAACCGACTTTCTGGAGGACCTCGCGAAGAAATTGCCAACGCCAAAGGATTGGTGTTACGTTCACAACTTTGAAGACGAATACCAGCCGAACAAACTCTGTTGCCCCCCAGGGCTCGGAAAACAACTCAAACAGGACATGCGAGAGCTCATTCAAGCGGCGCGAATAGCGATCCATCAGGTGTTCGAGGGTGAAGACTACGCAAACAAGAGAGAAGAAATAATCAAGAAGGTAAACGCAAAACGCGAAGATATAATCACACGCATGGGGCAGACTGCAGAAGAGGCAGGATTTATCCTTCAACTGACACCCGTTGGGATGTCACTTATACCCGTAATCAAGGGTAAGCCCCTGAAAGCGAATGAGTTCATTTCCCTGCCAAAGGACGCTCAACAGAAACTCACCGAACAACGGGAGACTCTTACGGAGAAGCTACAGCCATTAGTTCGGGAACTGCGCGACTTAGAGGTCGCTGCACGAGGCGAGATCATGGAGTTCGATAAGGATGTAACCCTGTACGCGATCGACCACTTAATGTCTAGCTTGCTTGAGAAATACAAACCACATGAAGAGATTGTCCAATTCCTACACAGAATCCAGACACACATCGCCGATGACATTGATAGATTTCGCGGCCCGAGCGGCGAGAAGAAGGATGCCAAGGATGAATATGTAGAAGAATTAGGATTCCGCGTTTACGACGTCAATGTAATTGCAGATAATTCTGGGACACAGGGTGCTCCGATTGTCGTAGAGCAAAACCCAATTTACGACAACGTGCTTGGGCGGATAGAACGAGAAAGCCAGCTTGGAACCTTAACAACTGATTTTACCCTAATTCGAGGCGGATCAGTCCATCGAGCGAACGGCGGCTTCCTAGTAATGCGCGCCGAACAGCTTCTTCGGGACATAATCGTCTACGACTCGTTGAAACGAGCTCTGAAATCTGGAGAGATGCGTATAGAAGATTTGCCACAGAGAATTGGTTACGCGAGCGTGAGGTCACTCGCGCCCGAGCCGATTCCTTTGGAATTGAAAGTGATCCTGATTGGGGACTCGACTATGTACCAATTGCTGTACGCATACGATCCTGAATTCAGAGAGCTATTCAAAGTAAAAGCAGAATTCGACTCAACCATGGCGAAGACTGAAACAAACATACGAAACTATGCAGGGTTCTTTACAACTCTCGCCATAAATGAAAACTTGAAACATATGGACGCCCCAGCGGTCGCTCGTCTAATAGAATACAGTTGCAGGCTTGCTGAAGACCAGGATAAACTCTCGACGCAATTTGGTTTGGTTGGCGATGTTGTGCGTGAAGCTCATTTCTATGCTCAACAGGACAATTCAAAGTATATCACGGCAACCCACGTGGAGAAAGCCATCGAGGCCAGGATCTACCGTTCGAACCTGGTACAAGAGAAACTGCGAGAATACATTGAGAAAAATATCATTTTCATATCTACCGATGGCGAGGCGGTCGGACAGATTAACGGCCTTTCGGTTCTCAGTTTAGGCGATTTCGCTTTCGGCGCGCCTTCGAGAATAACGGTAGCCGCGGGATTGGGGAAGGACGGGTTGGTTGACGTTCAAAGAGAAGTGGCCATGAGCGGCCCGATACACGGGAAGGGAGTTATGATAATTGCTGGATATATTGCCTCAAGATTCGCACGGGACAAACCTCTGACGTTGTCTGCTAGAATTGTGTTTGAACAGAACTACGAAGGAGTTGAAGGAGACAGCGCCTCTAGTACGGAGCTGTACGCACTTCTATCTGCACTGTCAGGTGTTCCGATCAAGCAGCATTTCGCCGTGACGGGGTCAGTTAACCAAAAAGGGGAGGTTCAACCGATCGGAGGCGCTAACGAGAAGATCGAAGGATATTTCGAAGTGTGTAAAGCCAGGGGCCTCGACGGACAACACGGCGTGGTTCTTCCCCAAAGCAACGTTCGAAACCTCATGTTGAAACAAGAAGTGCTGGACGCAGTGAAAGCCGGCAAATTCCACATCTACCCTGTATCAACGATCGAAGAAGGCATTGAGGTCCTAACGGGCGTCCCGGCGGGTAAACAGCTTCCGAACGGCGGCTACGAAGAGAACACTATCTACGGACTCGTTGACAAGCGGTTGAGAGACATGGCGGAAACAGCGAAGCGCTTCCAAGCGTTCCCGACGTAGCAGCTCATTCTAGAACGTGTATGTTCTTTCCTGCACACATCTCTTTCAGAATCTTCGGCCAGACCGTTACGCTGACCTCCCCAAGGTGCGCTTTCCGGAGAAGGTACATGTATGTGCGGGACTGCCCAATACCGCCGCCGATGCTGAGAGGCAGGTCTCCGTTAATGATTCCTTGATGGTATGGGAAGTTCAGGAAGTTCAATTGTCCTGAGAGTTCAAGTTGCTTCTTCAACGAGATCGCATTTACGCGAATGCCCATTGATGTAAGCTCGTGCCGCCGCTTCGTCACCGGGTTCCAGACCAGAATATCGCCATTAAGCCCGTGCATTGGCCTTCCGTCCTCCGATCTTGTCTCCGTGACCCAGTCGTCGTAGTCGGCGGCTCTCATTTCGTGTGGGTAACCATCTTTTAGAACCCAACCGATTCCGATTATGAAAATCGCCGGATATTTCTGTAGAATTGCGGTCTCGCGCTCCTTCCGCGGCATATCCGGGTATTTATCGAGAATCTCTTCGGCGTGGAGGAACGTGATCTCATCTGGCAGGTTCGGGTATTTGTTACTCCTCAGTTGAGGAAATCCCTTCTGCACATGCATTTCCGCGCCTTTGAGAACCTTCCAAATCTTGCGGACCGTATCCTTCAGGTACACGAGATTTCTTTCGTTCTCAGTAATCACCTTCTCCCAATCCCACTGATCCACGTAGGCGCTGTGGTCATGGTCTAGGAAGTAGTCCTTACGAACAGCACGCATATCCGTGCAGATACCTTCTCCCGGGTTCAGACCGAACTGCTTCAACGCCATTCTCTTCCACTTAGTCGCGGCCTGGACGATCTGCGCGTCGATAGGGTGTTTGTTATGGTCGTTAGAGATATGGAATTGAACCGGCGTCCTTGAACCGTCGCGGTCGAGCATGTCGTTGACACCGCTCTCCACGTCAACTATCAAGGGAACCTGAACCATCATGAGGTTGAGTTCTCTGCAAAGGTTCTCTTCGATGTAGGTCTTCGCCGCGAAAATGGCTCGTTGCGTGTCCTTTGGATTCAGAAGAGAACTATAATCGTTAGGAAGGATCTTGTCTAGGTCCTCGTAATTTCCGATTCCCGGTCCCGCGAGATCAGCCTTCTTACCTGACATTATCCGCCGAGCTTGGCGAAAATGCCGTGCCCTTATTACGCCTGTCGCTGCGTACCAAGGTTGACAAATGCAGCCGCTACGTGCGTCAGAACGAATATCCCAACTTGAATATTTGCATGGACGATATGGAGTAGGTAGCTTTGCTGCCAGAATGAGCAGCTTCTTTAGTTGAAGTCTCACTTGGACTGAAAATAGCGGCGGAAACGATGAGTGTGAAGAGGACGACGCAACCTCAGATCCCACGACTGTGCGATGTGTTCGCCGCGCGAACCATCGTTAATCGCTACTTGAAGCCTACCCCTCTCATACACCCGAGAGGACTTTCGAAACTGCTTGGATGCGAAGTCTTCCTCAAACTGGAGAACCTCCAACCTACACGCGCATTCAAAGTCCGTGGCGGCGTTCGCTTTATGGAGGATATGGTGAAGCAAGGCCAACCTCGTGTAGTTATCACTGCGTCGACAGGTAATCATGCTCAGTCAATTGCCTACGCAGGCAAGATATTCGGAGTAAAGGTCAAGATCGTCATGCCGCACGGCGTCCCCCGGCTGAAGTCTGAAGCTGTCAAGGATTTGGGTGCAGAGCTCCTTTTCCACGGAAACCACTATGATGAGGCACGTGGGTATGCGGAACAACTGGCTTCTCAGAATGGGTACTTGTACATTCATCCTAGCAACGAGCCGCTGCTGTTCGAGGGCGTGGCCACAATGCACCTAGAAGTCATCGAGGAACAACCCGATTTAGATATTATCATCA
>Ga0326728_10019404_pt1 | contig 13192 bp, 18 predicted proteins | sample MB3enrmetagenome_FD_207602 | JGI IMG/M metagenome (GOLD analysis project Ga0326728, IMG submission 207602) | Lab enriched peat soil microbial communities from McLean, Ithaca, NY, United States - MB31MN | ecosystem: Environmental > Terrestrial > Soil > Wetlands > Peat | place: USA: New York...
GCGAAGGCTGCGCGGTCAATCCCAAGCGCGTGCGGCGTTTGTTGCGGCAAATGGGATTGCTGGCGGTCTATCCGAAACCGCGATTGAGCCTGCCGGCATTGGGGCAAAGCGTGTTCCCGTATCCCCAGCATGCGCGTGCCTCCTCCAGGTTTGGGAATGTCCACTCGCCGCACAGGCCGGGGTTGGTAGGTTCCCTTGTGGATTTGCTCTTTAACCATGCACCAGTGTTCTCGCAGGTGTGCCCGTAGTTGCGTCACTTCCACGCCATCGACTCCGGCGGCACCTCCGTTTCGCTCCACGGCCTCCAAGGCTTTGAGCATGTTGCCTCGTTCGAGCATCGTCTCTATGAGGTCTGGCCTTCTGGGATCGGATCGGTCCTGAGCCCCCGACAGGTTTGAACCGCTGGCCTGCTTTAGTCGCAGCTTCCGGCCGCTCCCGTGCAGGTCAACTTCAGATGTTTCAATCTTCTTTTCTGGCTCTCTTTCCTTCATCAAGAACTCGGGTTCCCGTTCCGTGTCTCGTATTCGGTCCTTCGGCCATCTCGAAGCGGCCTACTATGACCTCTGCTGACTTCTCCAGCCTTCTCGTCATCCCCTTTCGGCGGCGCTAGCTTTATCGCACAGCCGGAGATCTCCCCGGGTATTTCACACTGACTTCCACGCTTTTGTCTGCCTGATATACGCCCGTGACTTCCGTGCAAGTTTTGGACTTCGAGTTTTCATGCCCTCTTGTCCGTCACGTTCGCCTCATATCCGGTTTCTGTTCGTCAGACCAGCGCTTTGCTTACAGCTTCCTTCAGATTCCGCCTCACGGCGGACACCCTTGCTGTTCGGCTAGCAGTTCCCCTTGCCGGGCCTGCATTGGACTTTAACCAATAAGTCAGTGCGCCCTGCCGGGCGCACACGAGAGAAACCCGCCTCGCGCAACAACGCGAGGTGGGTTGCTTCGGTTTCAAAATGCAATCGGTGAAGGGTACGGTTCTGATCCAGGCGCACCGCCCATCGCTCCGCCCAGGCCACGATGCTGTGCTGTGCTGTTTTTGCAGCACAGGCATCGCGCACGACGAGACAACCACCCGGGCGTAATGCCTGACATGCTTTGTTCAGCACCTGCGCCTTCAATTCGCGCGGGAAGCAATGCAGCACGTCGCACAGCAGCACACAATCGCAGGCGGGACACTCCGGCCATTCCAGAATGTCCCGCTGCTCGAATACCACATCCGGGTTGAAGCTATATGTCCGCGCATAAATAACTCGACATGTGAGTTAACAGAATGGCCGGAGTAATCCTTGGATTTGCTCGGGGTGCCGCTGCACATGGTCGAAGGTGCGGAAGAGCGCCCGGCATAACTGTTGCGGTTGTTCAAAGAAGCGGTTGTGGGTCGCGTGCTTGCGCGTGTAGTTCCAGATGCGTTCCTGCGCGTTGAGTTCGGGCCAGTAGGGCGGCAACCGAAACACTTCCAAGTAACGCCGGTGCTCGGAATGTAACGGTCATCCAAGCTGATCTGGCGCCGGACAAGATCTATGACGTAATGGTGGATGTCGCTCCGGGTTGGGTCAGGGCCAATTTCTTTTTTACTCCGTTGACAAAAGGTGATCCTCGGCGGGCGGATTTGGCCAAGTTCGCCAGACGAGAAAAGTGGACCATCGCCATCAATCCGGAGTCACCCCGTGTCGCCGAGTATGAAACCCAGAACCATGAACGTATCGAGCAGATCAAGAAAGATTTTCTGGGTGGTGAGAAATCCGAACGGGTAAAAGCGCTGGCGAAGGATGACTGTCGGTAGATGTGTCGTGCCTGCTGGGCACCCGGCCATCCCGGTCTTTACACGCCAGCATCAGCGCGTTCGACCCCAGCCCGGCATCCTTCCTGCATTCAATCCGGGCAAACCCCGCCTCGCGCAGCAGCGCGAGGTGGGTCGCTCCGTTCTCGAAGTGCAGTCCGTGACGGGTTTTGTTCTGGCCGAAACGCACCGCCCATTTCTCCGCCCAAGCCACGGCACCATGCCCTGAGGTTTCCTCCGCGCAGGCATCGCGGACGATGAGGCAGCCGCCGGGACGCAATGATCGAAAGATTTTCCGCAACACATCGCACATCAGCGAGGCGCTGGGTTGGATCATCAATTACTACGACGACATACAGCGCGTCCTCACGTTCAAGGACGGCATGGTGGGCGGTTACTGCGCCTACATCGGGCTGGACTTGGACACGCGCGTCGCCGTCGTGGTGTTGGCCAACAAATTCAACTGGGACGAAAAAGTCGGCATGAACCTGCTCCTGCGAATCTCCAGCGCCTGCGCCGACGGCGGATCAAATTGGAAACCCAGTGACATCCCACGCAGGTTGACACCGCCGTAAGACCGTTTAAGCTTGCCCTTGCATCGGTCACAAAGGGGAAATAGTTTTTGCGACGTGACGGAGTGTAAAGCCAACCAATAACCAGACTCAAAAACATGAAAAACACCAAACTCACAGTCAAATTCTTCGGATTATGTTCCCTCGTTCTCGCAGGCGCGCTCTTTAGCGGTTGTGCTGGTCCCATGAGCAAAACCAGCAAATACATGAATGCATCGCTCATGGGTCCTGCGTCACCTCCACCCGGCAAGACGCTTGTGTGCATTCATCGTCCAAGAGCAGTCTTAGAATGTAAGGTTTATACAGCTGTTTGGGACGGCACGAAGTTCATTGCCGACCTTGGTAATGGCCATTCCGTTGCCTACGTTTGTGAACCAGGACAGCATCACTTCATGAACCTCTCCGGCGACAGTCCGGCATGTGTCGAGGCGCAACTACTCCCTGACAAAACCTACGACCTCTGGGTTGCAAACCTCCCCATCAGGCTTAAACCAGTTCACCAAGGCGACACAATGCAGCAGCAAATCGCAGCCTGGACCAGTGAGAATCGTTGGGTAACGCCTGCTTCGTCCGCCGCCAGTTACGAGCAGCGGAAGCAGGAGATAATCCGACAATTGCTTGAGGAGTTCATTTCTGGAAAGAGGCACGATCAGCTTCAAACCATGGCTGCTGAGGATCACCGTTAAAAGATGCGCGGTTTTGGGGCTACGACATTGCTTAAATGGAACATGCAAAGGGCTTTGTCGCTGTGACAAGTGCATTTGATCCTAGGCCAGCGTCCTTCCTGATTCGATCAAGTCAAAACCCGCCTTGCGCAACAATGCGAGGTGGATTTTTTTTGTCCGCAAAATGCAGGCCGCGGCGCACCCACAGCAAATCCAGACCGCACGCGGCGGCGAGGCGCTGGGTTACTACGACGACGGACAGCGCATCCTCACGTTCAAGGACGGCATGGTGGGCGGTTACTGCGCCTACATCGGCCTGGACCTGGACGCGCGGTGGCCGTGGTGGTGCTGTCGAACAAATTTAGCTGGGACGAAAAGTCGGCCATTGAGGTGCTCCCCATTTGTCCGACCAATGGAAGCGGTTTTTAGACTAATATTTTGACCGTCTTCTCATCCCCCATTTTGAACCGAAAGGGGCTGGGGCCGCGGTGGCCATTGCCAGTCCCCTCCCGGCTCGGTCTTTGGGTGCCTTTTAATACCTCCAAGCGGCGTCCGATAATCAAGCCCTTGATGCGGTCGCTCCCGGTTGTAGAACCGGAAGTAGCCACCCAAGCCCACCCGCGCCTCAGGCAGATCCCCGTAATCTCGGAGGTAAATGTCTTCGTACTTCACCGTACGCCACAATCGCTCGACCATCACGTTGTCCAAGGCCCGACCGCGCCCGTCATGACTGACGGCCATGCCCGCCGCCTGCACCGCTTCGATCCATTCGGCGCTGGTGAATTGACTGCCCTGATCGCTGTTAACGATCTGGGCGGCGCAGCCCGCTTCGGCCAACGCCGCTTCCAGCACGCGCAAACAATGCAACGTTTCCAGACTCGGGGCCAGTTCCCACCCCAGCACGTAACGGCTGAACCATTCCAGCAGCGCCACCAGATACGCGAACCCACCGCGCAACCGCACATACGTGATGTCAATGGCCCAGACCTGATGCGGTCGTTCAATCGCCAGTCCACGCAGCAAATACGGGAACACGCTTTGCCCCAATGCCGGCAGGCTCAATCGCGGTTTCGGATAGACCGCCAGCAATCCCATTTGCCGCAACAAACGCCGCACGCGCTTGGGATTGACCGCGCAGCCTTCGCGTCGCAACTGCTGGCTCATCCGGCGCACACCGTAGAACGGATGCGCCGTGTAGAGCTCATCCAAACGATGACACAACGCGATCTCCTGGACCCCCGGCCCCACCGGCTCATAGTAAAGCCCGCTGCGATCCAAACCCAGAAGCTGGCATTGGCGTCGCACCGACAGTTCCTCCTGCCCATCAATCATGGCACGGCGGGCCTCAAGCGAGAGGGCCGAGCTTTTTTTTAAGCCAGCTGTTTTCCATCTCCAGCCGCCCGATCTGTTCGAAGAGCTCTCGCTCCCGGGCCTCGACGGCCTGGGCGTCCCGCTCCCGTCGTTGGCCAAAAACCCCCGGCAGCGCCACAAGCGCCTGCTTCTTCCATGCGCTGATGACGACCGGATGCACCCCAAAGTCGGTGCTCAATTGGTTGAGGGTTTTGTCCTCGCGCAGCGCCGCGACGACCACCTTGGCTTTGAACTCCGCGCTGTGCCGTTTGCGTGTCCGTTTACTCGTCTTGTCTGTCATTCCAGTGGTTGCTTTCTTAGCTTAACCACTGGTCGGATTTTTGGGGAGCACTTCACATAGCTACGGGTTTCGGCCCGGACGCAGTGCGCAGCAGGCGATCAAAGCAGCCCAGAGGCATGTTAACCGGGGCAAGCGGTGGGTGGTGGACATGGATTTGGAGAAGTTCTTTGATCGTGTGAACCACGACGTGTTGATGGCCCGACTGGAGCGCAAGGTCCGCGACAAGCGCATGCTCAAGCTGATCCGGCGCTATCTGGAGAGCGGGATCATGCAGAACGGGTTAACGGAGCCGCGGACGGAAGGCACGCCACAGGGCGGGCCGCTGTCGCCGTTGCTCTCGAACATTCTTCTGGATGATCTGGACAAGGAACTGGAGGGCCGAGGCCACGCCTTTTGCCGTTATGCCGATGACTGCAACATCTACGTAGGCAGCCAGCGAGCAGGGCAGAGGGTGCTGGCATCGGTCAGCCGGTTCCTCAAAGAATCCCTCAGACTGAAGGTCAATCCGGCCAAGAGCGCAGTGGATCGACCCTGGAAACGCAAGTTCCTGGGCTTTTCGCTGACGATAGAGAGGCTCAGCCGGGTGCGAGTGGCACCGCAATCGGTGGAACGCTTCAAGGATAAACTACGAGTCCAGTTCCGTGCGGGACGGGGTCGTAATCTGAGGACGTTTATCGAGAGTCTGAAACCGCTGCTTCGAGGATGGGCCAATTACTTCAGTGTGGCCGAAACCCGGAATGTATTTGAAGAACTCGACCAGTGGATGCGGAGGAAACTCCGCTGCATGGAATGGCGCAAATGGAAAGGCCGGCATACTCGGTAGCGCCGGTTGACCGCCCTGGGACTGGACCGGGAGAGAGCCCGGGCCAGTGCCTTCAATGGCCATGGACCATGGTGGAACGCTGGTGCGTCGCATATGAACGCAGCCTTACCGACGGCTCTATTCCGCAAACTGGGGTTGCTTGTGTTGCTTGAGGAAGTGGACTGGCAGACTGCGCTGCGAACAGCGAGGTCCTCGTGAACCGCCGTGATACGGAACCGTACGTCCGGTGGTGTGGGAGGACGGTGAGGTTCTAACCCTCACCTCCTACCCGATGCTGAAGTTAGAAGAAATGCCGGGCCTGGCTCAAACGCGCTAATTACCACAGTCAAGCCCGAGGATTGAAGGCGCCAGCCCTGTGGATTTGGGGACGGCTCATGCTTCTTTAATGTCTGTAGCAGAATTTGTGGGTTGAGGGGTCAAGCAATTCCGCTGCGGCGAGGGTATGGCTCCGGTCGGGGCCGTCAAGGTATTGCTCGCCACGCGCCCCCGTGCCCTGCTGCGCTCCACCTTGACCGTCCCGCCCTCCGCCAAGATGCGCCGCTAAGGAATTGCTTGTGAAAAAGTGCTTGGCGCAGGAAAAAGCAATCGCTGTTCTCCATGCATTTTGATTAGTTTGTGAGTTGGATGAAAACGCAAACAATCCAGCACAGGAACAGCGATGCAGTTGGAAGTTAAGACGATTTTGAACCGCATTCAACATTTTGTCGGCTTTGTTTACCAGGAGGTCCGGCTTGGCTCTTGGCGGGGCAAGCCCCGACACATTGAAGTGAGGCTGCAGGCGCATCGGAGCATCCGGGCCAAGTGTTCCCAGTGCCGGTCGCCGGCACCGGGTTATGACCGACTGCCGGAACGGCGGTGGCTGTTCGTGCCGCTGTGGGGAATTCGGACCTACTTTATCTACGCGCCGCGGCGGGTGGACTGTCCCCAGCACGGCGTGGTGGTCGAGCACATTCCCTGGAGCGATGGCAAGCGGCCGGTGACGATCACGATGATGTGCTTTCTTTCGCGCTGGGCGCGGCGGCTGTCCTGGCGCGAAACGGCGCGGGCCTTCCACAGCAGTTGGGAATGCGTTTATCGCTCCGTGGAATGGTTTGTTCAATGGGGTTTGGCACATCGGAAGCTGGAAAACGTTCTGTCCATCGGCGTGGACGAGCTCCACTGGGGCCGGAGCAAGCGTTGCGACAACTTCCTGACCCTGATCTATCAGATCGACAGCCATTGCCGGCGTCTGCTGTGGGTGGGAAAACGACGCACCCAGGCCACCCTGCGCCAGAGCTTGGCAACTTTGGGAGCTGAAGTCGTCGGTGGCCTGCGTTTTGTGTGCAGCGACATGTGGCGGCCTTACCTCAACGTGATCGCCGCGCAGGCTGGCCAAGCGTTGCACGTGCTGGATCGCTTCCACATCACCACTCATCTGAACCAGGCGCTGGATCAGGTGCGCCGTGCCGAAACCGGACGATTGCGGGCTGTGGCCTCGGCCCAGGCCGCCCACCTCAAGGACATGCGCTGGAAACTGCTGCGCCGGGGCAGCCGGGTGCGCGGCAAAGCCCGGCGCCAACTGCAGGTTCTTTTGGCCAGCAAGCTCGACACCGCCCGGGCGTGGCTTCTCAAGGAAAGCTTCGAGCACTTCTGGAGCTATCGCTCGCTGACTTGGGCGGGCTATTTCCTGGATTACTGGACTTGGCGGGCCTTGCGCAGCCGGATCGAGCCGATGATGAAAGTCGCGCGCATGCTGCGCGCCCACCAAGAATTGCTCCTGAACTGGTTCCGGGCAAAGGGCGAAATCTCCAGCGGCGCTGTCGAGGGCCTGAACAACAGAATCCGAGTGGTGACCAGAAGATCGTACGGCTTCAGGACCTACGAAGCTATGGAAATAGCCTTGTATCACACGCTCGGACGGCTCCCTGAGCCGAATTTAACCCACAGATTTTGCTGACGAGGCTTTAATGTTTGCTTGGATTGTTTGGTTCAACTCGAGGAAACTACTTGACCTTCTTGGCGACTCGAATACCAAGTCTCTTACCGGTGTTGGCATAGGATTCTTGAACCCGCGACCCTTGTTCAACGGAGGGGCCCACCCCCAACAAAATCGTCATAGCATCCATACCGGCCATCTTTCTAAAGGTAACCACGGCAACCTGATTCTCCCGGTTCTGGGTCTCAAAGAAAATTGCCTCAGCGTCGAGAAACGCAGGTCGATTCATAACTGCCGCATAGTAACCAAGTGTCATGCGAGTCGTTTTGAGCAGCAATGTGTACTTGGCTTCCGGGTGACTGCCGAAATGGAGTTCCACATTGCGTGCTGCTAATTGCTTGTTGAGAAGCTGCTCGAATTTGGGCTGGAACCGCGCGACTCGATTGTTCTGCCAGGTGTTTAACCACGTGGCACCGGCCCCGGGCGATTCTTTATCCAGTTTCTCCGTCCTCTTGCTCACGTACTCCTGTTCGGTCATATTCCCTACTCTCATGCCCTCGTAGGAGTACTCCACATTCACGGTCTTTGAGCCTTTCAAGGTTGCTAAGCTCCCCGATTTTAGAGACACGATGTTCTGACATCCACAACAGAACATGGCACAAACGACCGCAAGGAACATTACTTTGACAATTCTCATGGTTCTAACCTCAATCATGTCGGGGAGCTTTTCCTGAACAAACGGCGGAATCTGACTGGCTGGCGCGCGCCCCCGGTTTGGTTTTCGTTGGCATTGGAACTTAATTCGCCTGCTCAGAACGGGCTGAAGTTAGAAAGGTCCCTTCGCATTGTCAATCGCGACCAGACATAAGTCATTCTAATGTCAATTTGCGATACGCATAAGCCAATCGTCGGATTCCCTGCCGGGACACGTGTTTTGGCTGGTCTCACACACCCTGCCGGCTACGATGCGCCGCGTATGAGCAAGTCCAGCACGTTGCGCGCGACGGCTTTGCTGATCCACGGCATGGGCGGAAGTCCGGCCTGGTGGAATCCTCTGCTGCCGGCGCTCGAACGGATCGGCCTGTCTGCGCTGCCGCTTCGGCTGCCGTCGCTGGAAGACGCCGGGCCGGAAAGATGGCGCGACGAAGTCCTGGCTCGCATCAGCGAGCCGCCGGTGATTCTGATCGGTCATTCGCTGGGTGCGGCGGTGTGCCTGGAAGTCGCGCGTTCGAAACCGGTGGAAGATTTGGTGCTGTTGTCGTGTCCGCCTTTCCTGGCCGATTTCACGCCTGAACCTCCGCCTCATACCGGTTTGTCCGCTGCAGCCATCAAGCGCGTCGAGCGGTTTCTGCGAGCGGCGTGCGACAATGCTCCACAGATTTCGACCAGGAGTATTCATTTCGTCGGTTCGTCCGACCGTTGGGTTCCCGTGGAACAAGCGCGGCGGCTGCCGTTTCCACTGGACGTGATTCCGGGCACCGGCCACGGTTTGAACCGCTCCAGAAGGCTGGCCAGGCAACTGGTGGAGCATCTGCTCCAGTTCCGAAAAGTCCAGCATCGGTGAATGGTGTCACCGGGCAGTTAATTTCACTTGACCGGAGGCGCACGCACCGGAAAGGCGGAGCACGAGGTTATGCCCTACTTTGTCGTCCCAATTGAACTTGTTGGAAAGCACCACCACAGCGACACGCGTATCGAGGTCCATGCCGATGTAGCCGCAGTAACCCGAAACCATGCCGTCTTTGAAGGTGATCGTTCGCTGACCGTCGTTGAAACGATTGATGATCCACCCGAACGCTTCGGCGCCACGGGGCGTCTCGATCTGCACCGCGTGAGTTGAAGCCAGCAACGGTTCCAGCGGATGGTGCAGCAGACCCAGGTTGGCTTTGGCAAAAATCAACAGGTCGTGAAGGCTCGAATACATGCCTCCCGCCGGACGCATCAGATCGCCCATGTCCCAGGGTTCCATGATGCTGTTCGCCGGCTTCCAGCAGGCATGGTTGCCGACGTGGCCAACCGTAAGGCGCGCTTGTTGATCCGAATCGAGAGTGAAAACTGAGTCTGACATTTTGAGCGGACGGCAGATTCTTTCGACGATCAAGTTGGTAACCGGTCGCCCCGTTTTCACCTCGATCAGGTTCGCCAGCAGGCCGACGCCAATGTTCGAGTAAACGAATTCCCCGGCCTCATGGGGTTTGGGATGGCAATGGCGCAAGTAGTGGTAGAGATAAGGGACGGTGAGATGCGCGTAGAGATTGTGGCCCGTAATCAGGTAGCCAATGAAGGACCGCAGTTGACTGAGGGTCATGGGCTCGCGCGGAAGGCCGCTCGTGTGCGTGACCAGCTCGTAGATCGTTAACCGGCCAACTTCCGCGCTCACGACCACGTTCGTCGGCAGGATGCTGCGGACGGTGTCTTCGTAGTGTAACTGGCCTTCCTCGACCAACTGGGCGAGCAAAGTCGCGACGAAGATTTTTGAAATGGAACCGATCTGAAACAGGGAATTGGTGTCCGGCGCATTCTCGTCACCCGCGTGGCCCGTTCGTCCGTAACGGAACGTTTGCGTTGTCCCATCCGGCGTCACTACGCCAACGACCATGCCGTAAAGCGCTCCGCTGTCCAACAACGGTTTCACGAGACTGTCCACTTCAGCCTGGATACTGCCTCCAGCTTGAAGGCGGGCGATGGCTTGCCTGGGGTCAGAAACGTGACGCACCGCAACCGTGCGGCAGCCGCTGCCCGAAAAGACGATCGCCAGCAGGACTGCGACCAGCCTCAAAGTCGAAATCAAAAACCTCAAGTCCAAGAGGAATCCCCAAAAGGGCGCACTGTGGCATCCGCAGCGGAAACGAAAGGAATCAAAGACGCTGGCAGAGGAAGCTCTCTCCTCTTTCTCTAATGGCGATGCTTCGTCCAGAAGGACGGCGGGAATGGTTTTGTTCATGCCCAGTGCGTGGCAGAATGGCAGAAGGGACATAATGGTCAAGCACAGGCCTGCCTAGCGGGCGCGATTGGCGCATTTGAACCAAGAGCTGAAGAATCCACAAATCTTGCGTGCGTTTGAGCCGGGGATGTGACACCATTTATAGACATGCTTTTTTGTGGCATTTTTCCCGACAGCCAAACCGCCGGCATCCTTGGAGTTGGCGCGCTTGCGGTGATGACGCTGACCGCGAACGCTCAACGCATCGATCTTCTGGATCACTGGATCGCCGCGCAGACCAATCTCCATACCTGGTCGGCGGACCTCATTCAAACCCGGTCCTTCAAGACCTTGTCGCAACCATTGGTGTCAACCGGCAAGGTCTGGGTGGCGGTCCCGGACCGGTTCCGGTGGGAGCTGGGCCAACCGGCTCAAACCATCGCGCTGCGCCAGCCGGATCAATTGCTGATCGTCTACCCGCGGCTGAAGCGGATGGAGAGGTACCCGCTCAAGGAAAAACAGCCTGGCCCGTGGCGGGATGCCCTGGCATTGCTGGAAGCCAGTTTTCCTCGCAGCCGAACAAACCTGGAAGCGCAATTCCACATCTTGTCGGTGACGGAAACGAACAAGGTGGCCTATCTCTCGCTTCAGCCGCGAAGCGCTTCGGCACGGAAATTCATGACCGATCTTCAGATCAGCTTTCGCAGCGACAACTTCGCGCCGGTCTCAACCGAATTATCCTTCAGCGATGGTTCAAGCATGCGCAATGATTTCATCGATGCCGTCGACAACCCCCCGCTGGATATGGAGTTGTTCGAGCCAAAGCCGGGGCCGGATTTCAACATCGTAGAGCCGCTGCGGCAATGAGCGCGCGGACGCTCAGCTCAAGGACAACAAGGGCCAGACGGCGAGCCAACTCGCCCTGGAACTGGGCCAAGCCGACATCGTCAAACTGCTCGACGAAGCTGCCGTGGCCTATCACGGCGACCGCCTCAAATTCGACATCGTGCAATCCATCCGCACACTAACGTTGCTCCGCGAGGAACACCCAGAAAAGCGCAGAGATGGGCGCTTCCACTTCCGCACGCCGGCTGAAATGGCCGAAGCGTGCAAAGAACATCCCGATTGGCTGGCGCACTCACTGGAAATTGCCGAGCGATGCAATTTTGAAATCCCATTCGGCAAGCCGCAGTTTCCCGCATTCACCCCGCCGGACGGTTCAACGCCGCGCGAGTTCCTTCACCAACTCGTCGTGGATGGATTGCACCAACGCTACGGCCAACGCGCCAGCACCATGCGTCAACAGGTTGAACAGGAGTTGAGCATCATCAGCGCCGTCGGTTACGAGGAATACTTTCTGGTTGTCTGGAACATCAACGGCCCTGCGTAAAGGTGTGCATGATGCGTCGATTGTCCATCCATTGTCCGCCGTTGCCCCTGCTCCATCGACGCTGGAAGTTTCCGAGAGCACCGTAGATTTCAACCCAACGTGATGTCAACCCAGTGGCGGACGAACCAGAAACCCGAAGGATCAGCAATGAGAACGCAATGGACTCCCGATCCAATTTTGTCGAGGCACAGCCGCCGTTCCGGGCCGTGGACGGGCTTTTTGGTAAGGACAGGGGCAACTGGTGAATTCTTTAATGTGCCGATTGGCTTGATTCTTTCTGCAGTAGTGCTAGTCTTACCGCATGATTGCGAAAGTATCAGTTAAAGGGCAGACGGTGATTCCGGAAGCCATTCGTGAGCAGGCGCGCATCAAGGCCGGCGATCAACTGGACGTTGGTTACGCCAATGGCCTGATTGTGATGCGCAAACGTCGGGCCTTGACACCGGTGCGCGTCCGTTCGCTGCTCTTGGCTGGACGGGAACTGCCCGAAATATCCGCTACCGACGAAGCCGCCGTCACGCGTGTCATTGAACGCGTGCGCCGCCGGCGCAAACCATGAGGGTCGTCTTCGACACTAATGTGGTGGCGAGCGCGAGTTTCTGGCGGGGCAAGCCATTTGACTGTCTGACCGCATGGGCGAAGGGCCGATGCGAAGCGGTGGTCAGTCCGGCACTGCTCGCCGAATACCACGAAACGATTGACGAACTGCGCTTGGAATATCCTGACCGGCAGCCCGTCGAATGGGCGGAGGCACTCGGTGAGTCTGCCGTGCTTGTATTTCCTACAGATCGCGCCACCGGAGCTACGGGTGATCCCGATGACGAAATGATTTTGGAATGTGCGCTGGCGGCAGAAGCAGATTGCATCGTGACCGGCGACAAGAAGCATTTGCTACCGCTGCGAGAGTTTCAAAACATTCCGATTGTCAGCCCGGCAGATCTCCTGCGCCGTCTGAAAAGTTCATAATGCCCGTGTGGTCAAAATGTTCATCCGGAATAGAATGGGGCAGGGGAGGGGGCAGAAGTTCGTTAGCGGGAGTGATCTCCGTTGGAATGAGATCTCCTGAGCCGGCAGGGCAGGTTGACTGTCGGGCCAAGCAGCGTGCGCTCAGGAGCACGAGCACTCCGTGAATTCTCGGAATTCGTGCCTTGGGGACAGCCTTGTTCAAAAGTGCAAGTTAATGGCGCTCAATAACCAATAACCAGTTTCCAACTTTATTTTCATCGGAATGCGACGCGAGGCCCTCCAGTTTCCAACTTTATTGTTACTCGCTCCAAACGAGCACTCGCGGTTTTTCGAGGAAATATTCAAATTTCAGTTTCCGACTTTATTGTCCTTGTACAGGTCATGTACTGTGTGAACAAAATAAAGTTTTGAACTTGTGGATGGCGAATTGCTAATTCTCGCGTTCAGAGGATGCGTTTGGCGGTCTGGTCGCTGGGGAGAGCTCCCCGTAAAGTCCTCGCGTGA
>Ga0326728_10019405_pt1 | contig 13191 bp, 14 predicted proteins | sample MB3enrmetagenome_FD_207602 | JGI IMG/M metagenome (GOLD analysis project Ga0326728, IMG submission 207602) | Lab enriched peat soil microbial communities from McLean, Ithaca, NY, United States - MB31MN | ecosystem: Environmental > Terrestrial > Soil > Wetlands > Peat | place: USA: New York...
CTGATAGAATGGTAGTCACGGAGCTCCTCTCGTGGGACAGCTATCGGGGGAAAAAGAAAATGTTAATTATGGGCTATAAAAGGGTGCGAAATATGGGTTATCGACACCGGCGGCAAATCAATTCACGCATGGCTCGACGTCCGCAAACTCGCCGAGGTGCACACGTTCGAGGCATGGGACCACCACATCAAGGAGAGGCTGTACTCGCAGATACTCGAGCCCATGGGTGTGGACCCCGCCTGCAAGAACTCTGCACGGCTGTCCCGGCTCCCGGGCCATTTCCGGGCAGAAAAACGGCAACTGCGGAGGGTCCTGTATTTGTCCGTTGAAGGGAGGAAGGTGTTCTGATGGAGGCGCCCACTCGAAAAGGCAACGGCGACGGAATCGAGGACCTCGCCCGGCAGGCGCGAGACCTGGACGACCCTTTCACGGCCCTCGTCGACGATCTTCTGCAGGCCCATGAGGCGGGGGACCAGAAGGCCGCACGCAGGATATTGGGCGCGATGCAAGGCCTTATGGCAGGGGAGCAGGAGCTGCGTTTGGAGGAGTGCGTCGATGCTGCCCAGTGGCTCAGAGAGGAGCCTCCCGCACCGGATCAGATCATCGCGGACATCTTCGACGTAGGCGACAAGATCGCCATAATCGGGTCGTCGAAATCGCGGAAGTCCTTCCTTACCCTCCAGCTGTGCCTGTCGATCGCCGCGGGCCGGAATTGCCTCGCCTGGTGCATTCGAAAGGCACGGAAGGTCGCGTTGATTCAGTTCGAGGTGGCGAGGAGCCATTACCACAGGCGCCTGAGACGAATGGGCCGCTCCCTCGGCATCAGTCCGGAGGCCGTCGAAGGCTTTCTTAAAGTGTTCAACGCACGAGGTCGGGGAATCAGCGGACCAGGGGGAATCGCACGCATAGGCCGCATGGTGGCGGAATGGCAACCGGAAGTCATCGTCTTCGATCCTCTCTACAAAATAACCGAGGGAGACGAGAATTCCTCCCGTGACTTCAAACCGATCCTCCAGGCCTTCGATGCCCTTGCCGAGGAGACGGGCGCCGCCGTCGCCTATGTGCATCACGATGCGAAGGGTTGGGTAGGCGAGCGGGACATCCGGGACCGCGGGGCGGGTTCGAATACGCTTGGACGCGACTACGACGCGTGCATCACCCTTACGCCGCACGCGACAGAGCCGGATGGGCTCGTGATGGAAACCCTCTTGAGGAACTACCCGCCGCAGGAAAACTTCACTGCGGTTTGGCTCACGGATGAGACCGGAGGGCACCGCTTCGAACAAAGGCGAGAAATAGCTCCGGTCAAGCGGACCTCCAAGACCGCCCGCGGAGACACCGTTCCCATCGAATCTTATCGGGAACCCGCCCTTGCGCTGGTGAAAGAGAAACCTCTGCTCGCCGGAAAATTCCAGGACCAGATGCATCGGATGGCGGGGATGACGCGCGGCAAGGTTAGAGAATTATTCACGTCGCTCACCGAGGGACCGCAGCCGGTGCTCCAGATTTATGAGTGGCGGACACGCGGAAAGCATGAAAAGTGGGTGGGGTTTCCGGATGCCATCGAGAGGCTCAAGAGAGAGAATGAGGTTTAGAGTCGATAGACTTTTTAGAACCGATAGAGGCTCTAAAGGTAGCTGCTTAGAATTAGAACCCCGCCCTTATTTATAGGGCGGTGATTCTATTCTAACGCTCAAGACGGACGTGAGGCGCGCCAAGCGCTCTCATGAGGCGCCGCCGAATGCACGTATGAGGGAGGTGATCGAGATGTCGCATATGAGCAAAAAAGATCGACGGACCCTGGTGAAGCTGTTGAACACCAATCGCCTGCGCGATGTGCTCGAGGTGATCATCATCTGGACCGACCGAAAAGAGGCGGTCGGTGAAACTGTCAATGCGATCATGCGGCAGCCGCGAGAGACGTTGGTCAGCCCGGATGCGATTTTCAGCTCCGAGTGGCAAAAATACTACGGATCAAGAAGGAGGGAACCGTAATGGACGTGAACAAGATTCTCATGGAGAAGTTTCATAAGATGGGTACGATCGAGTACCGGGTGGCCAACGTGAACATTCAGCAGGGCTACTATTTCACCGATATCATCGAGGCGGCCACATCGGCCCGGAGATGGTCGATAGGGTGTCACGATAATCATCCGGACGGGCCGGCAGCGGTATATACCCTCGAGATCACGACGCCGGCAAGGCAGATCCTCGCGATATTCCGGGACGGCAAACAGCTCGTCAAAGAAGAGTGGACGGGCCGTGAGATCGAGCTGGGCGTCGGTCTGGAATGACGACGAAACCGCCGGGCCGACGCTATCCTGACTGCAGCCCTGGGTAGCACTGTATCATGAGGAGCGGAAGAAGGCACGAAGGTCGGGAGGTTAGACGTAACACCCTTTTGGAGCCGCCCAGGCCCGTGGGAAGATCGTCCCCTCCCTGGCCCTCCTTTGCGCACCGGTTTTCTCCTGTTGGTAGGGAATGGTACAGGTCGGCCCTCCCCGAGAAAAGCGATCCTGGCGAAATTCTACGCGGTCCTTTTTCCGGCTTTCTTCCGATTTGGGACGAAATAAACGCGCGGGGGCGTAATCCGGCCTTCTCCTCCGTTCGGTGACTGCGCCTCCCTTACCCTTCCGTTCATGGTTCCTTTGGTCCGTCTGTGAAGAAGGGGTCCGTTTCACCCCCCGCTGGCCGCGGACAAGGTGGGAGTTGAGGAGTCACCTTTCGTACCCCCGGAAACGGCCGAGCCGGACGGCCGCACGTTTCACGATGCCCGCACATCAAGGAATGGCGGGGTAAAAAAGAGAAAATAAATAAAATTTCGGTTGAGTGCAATATTTTGCCCCCACTTTACCGATAATGATAAAGCCTTCCGTAATACAAGGTGATACGGAGGATGGAAGGGAAGGCAGGAGGTAGCGGAGATGTTCCGAGGCAACAAGGATCCCCCGTCCAACCAACGGGGTGACGAGAGATCAAAAGGACCCATGAACAGAACCAATGGATCAATGGAGAATCATGAATTCGAGATCCTCAGGTTCATCGGTCCTGCCTGCTCGCCGTCTGCAGGGACGGGGCCGGCGAACGTGGTGAGGACCGTGCGGCGTAGCCTCGAATGGCCGCCGGAAGACTCGTCGATGAAAGGAGGTGAGCGACCATGAGCGACGATGACAGATGCGACGCGTGCGGAGGTGAACGGGCATGCGTGTGGGTAAGCGGAAGGTTCCACCTGTGCGGCAAGTGCGCCTCGAGTGATTGCATGCAGCTAGCGGTGAAAATCGCGATTCGCAGGCACAAGGCCAAGCTGCAAGGCATACTGGACGAAGGCGAGTGAGGACGGGCATCTGCGTGAGGGCATATGATGGCCCTCCCGCAGATGCAAGGTCGGGGGATATTCGAATTTTCCGCCTGGCACCCTGGAGGTATCTGCGACAGGAGGCAAGAAATGTTGAGCGATCGTGAAGCGCTGAACAGGAACTACTACGACGCCCTCGCGTATGCCGGGGCGAACGAAATCAGGTCTTTCCTGGACGAGGGGGCCGACGTGAACTACCGGGGTCCCGGATTTCTCCCTTCGGAATACGTGAACAGGCCGCCCGCCTACATACCCGTAAGGCGCGGCAATTGCGAGATCGCGAAGCTCCTCGTCGAACACGGAGTCGACCTGGCCGTCCGTGACGAGCACCTGGAGAGCGTTCTCGTGTACGCCTTGCACGAGGGCGCCTACGACATAGCGGTCGCGTACGTGGAGGGAGGCGCCGACCTCACCGTAAGGGACTACCGAAATCGGACTCCCCTGGAAATCGTCCTCAAGGACGGGCGGCGTGCGGGAAGCGTGGTGAAAGCCATAAGGGCGCGTATGCGGAGGCAAACCCCCGACCCGGCGGGAACTATATGAGGCCACGAAGTCCGCCTATGCGCTGCTTCGTTGATTCTCTTTTCCTGGTGCTTTCCCTTAACTACAGGCGAATTTTGTCGACAACATAGATGCTCCAAGTCCGATCTCAATCGCACTGGGGCGGAGGGGAAACCAGCGATATCACGCGACCCGCGCGGAGGCGACATGAGAAAGACGGACGGCTCGAAAGAAAAGGGAAAGAAGAGCGAACGGAAGAGAAACTTGCTGACCTTCGCCGGCACTCAGGGCACGAAAGAGTGGTCGCCCAATTCGTTCAACATCGCGCGAGGCTGCGTGCATGGCTGCAGGTATTGTTATGCATGGGCCCAAACGAGACGCCGCTTCAAGAAATCGAAACAGGCGAAGTGCTGGACTGCCATGGAACTGCTGACCCGGGTGGTGAAAAAGAAAGCGTATAAGCTTTACGACGACGGCCGGGTGATGTATCCCTCGTGGCACGACATTGTTGCCCGTCCCGCACCTATCCGCGACGAGTGCCTGAACGCTCTCGGCAAACTGCTCGCAGTGGGCAACCGGGTCCTCGTCACCACGAAGCCGAGCCTCGATGTCGTAAAAGAGATCCACAAACGATTCCGAAAGCATTCCAAGCATTTCGAATTTCGCTTTACGATCACGTCTACGGACGCCGAGCTGCTCCGGTTCTGGGAGCCTGGCGCCCCAAGCTTTCAAGAGCGGATGGAGGCGCTGCGATTCGCGTACGAAAAGGGATACAAAACCAGTATTTCGTGCGAACCGTTCTTGGACGCTGATCCGCGCGGCGTGGTCGAGGCAGTGGACCCCTTCACCACCGGAGAGATCTGGATCGGCATCATGAACTACATCCAGGTCAAGCCGGGGAAGAACGTCAAGAAGCACTACGACGACGTCCGCGAGCACTACGAGTTGGCGAACCTCCGGAGGATCTACACCGATCTGCGCGGGCACGAGAAGGTTCGCTGGAAGGACAGCTTCGAGCACAAGCTCAACAATGCCGCCAAAAGGCTTCCCTGCGCCGAGCTTCTCGTAGACTCGATCATCGTGGAAGAGGACGGTCGCGTGCGAAAGTCGGTCGACGGGGAATCCGTCAAGGACCTCGCCGCATCCATCGCCACGGAAGGCCTGCTGCAGCCGATCCTTGTGCGGCGGGGAGAGGGTTCCGCTCTGGTGCTGGTCGCGGGCAGGAGGCGGCTGAGAGCGTTCAAAGAACTCGGAACGGAGACCATCCCCGCGATCGTCGTGGACGACGAGGAGTGCGGTGACGACGTGCTGCTCCAGCTCACCGAGAATCTGAACAGGAAATCTCTGAGTCCCCTCGACGAGGCTCGGGCATATAACCGTTACTTCGAAGCGCGGCTCGGTCTGAACGCCAGGCAGGCGCAGAATACTCTTATGACCTGCCAGCTGGACCAGAGAAGGCTCGACCGCGAGACCAAAGACGCCATAAAAGCACTGACGAGAGTGGCCGGCAAATCAGAGTGCACCATATGGCGCCGTCTCAGCATGCTCACCGCCCTCAACAAGAAAGAGCATGGGGAGGCTGACGCGGACGAAGTCGGGCCCGAACAGAAGCTCGTGTTCGCCGCGAACGAAAGTCACCCCGCCTACCAGCGGATATTCCGTCTGGCCGTGAGATACAAGTTGTCGGCAAACCGGCTCAAGGAACTTTTCAAGAACGCGAAGGAAACGACGCGAGCGACGTGGTCATCGCGCATCCACGGGTTCTTTCTAGACCTCAAGAAACGCCAAAAGGATCTCACGCTGGAGGAGTTGAAGGCCGCGCTATCGCATACCGAGAGCCTGGCAAAGGAACTGGGGCGGGTCATAAAGGGCAAGGAAGCGTCCGAGGTTGCTGCGGTAAAGAAAGCACCGCAAGCGGCTTGATTCCATTTCCATCCTCGGCGCAATGGAACTGGGCTTTGGTGACGTCGTAAAAAGCTGGTGAAAAACCCGATGAAGGCCAACCCCGCACCAGTTGAACAAGATCGTTTCGCTAGTACTGCCTGAGGCATGCCCGCACCTCTCTTCGGAAAAGCAGCCAGGCATCTGTGTCCGCCATATCAAGGGTCGTTCCTGCCGCATGCACGGTGCATGCGAGTCAATGCTTACCGATTAGGATCTCGACAGAGGTGAAGGCTTGTGCAGCCCTCACATCACCTGCGTTCCTGTTATCGATAACTTCCAAGTTTTTCTTGAGTTGCGTGAATACACGTGGCAAGCGATAGATAGAAGGGACACATCGGCAACGGTACAGCAGGTGAAAGAAGTGAAGGATATCCCGTTTCGTCCCCCGGTCGACCTTCCATTTTAGCTCTCTCGAGTACTATCAGAAATAGGGGCCAGCCGTCCTCGTATTCGGTCCGGTTTCTGGAGGGTCTTCCTTGACTCAGCCTTCGGATAGCCATAAAATCGGAACAAAGAGATGGTAACGTACAAGAAACGGCATAGAGGCATTCTAAGCCGTAAGAAAGGCTCCCAAGAGGCGGTTGGTGTTCTTGACGAAGAGTCCGAGAAGGCTCGTGGATATCAAGTGCGAGTGCACGATAGCCAGGTGAAGGAGAGCATGTCGCGGGAGCATCCAAAAAACGCGATTGCAGGAAGTACGAGATGACGATGCCACCTGCAAAGAAACAGCTTTATCAGCGCGCTGCAGAACGCCGATAACCAGGCGAAGGAGAGTACAATGACCGCAAATGGTGTCAAGTCTTTGAAAAAAGGCCTGGATCTCGAACGTGTCCGAGATCCAGGCCTTACAGAGATTTCTCGCAATGATTGGGCCCCCGTTAACCGCAGTCAAGATACCGTGTTGCTAAACTATGTCACTTTCCTTTCAACGCTCCGCAAGCGGAGCGGGTTGAAATTACAGCGGTGTTAGGACTCTGGAATTTGGTTATCGTTGATTACTCTACAGGGTATTCCCGTCAGATTCTGTAGTTGCACCGCAAGGATATTATTCGGGTATCTTTCGAGACTAATCTTGCGGCCTGCCTTGACTATCTCAAGTAAATCTTCTCTGGTTAAATCGTCAATATGACTGACAATCATCTCGATTGCTTGTGATTTCTTGATGATCTCCATGTCATAACCCTCCTTTCACGACATGACAATACATGGGTCCATTTGCCTAAATAGATGCCCATAGGGTGCGCATAGCCTGCAAGGTGCGGTACAATCCGCTTGATGTCATATGAGCTACTCATCGGGTGTCTCGGGCGTTAGTTTGAGCTCCAGTGTCGCTTTTGCGTATCGTTCCCTCAGATCTTCCGGCACAACCAGCTTGTCGGCCTTAATTTTCTCGGCAGCATCCCTGGCCATACCATCCCTTGCCTCCTCCCAGTCGTCTCCAAATGCTTCCTGGACGATAGGGTTATCGCCGTCGGTGTTGGCCACCAGGTCCAGAAAAACCTCGATTCTTGACCTGTCGGCTGCTTCGCGATCGAATTCCGTCATCGTTCTCCTCCCGGTTATTTTTTTTATTGCTCCCACCACGTATCCACCTTATCGGCTACTGGTAAGGGGAGCCAGGGCAGCTTTTGGCCCATCCGCAGTGGTTGGCCGCAACACGATCCTCTTCTTACGGTACTTTTTGCTCATGAGCCTACCCCTTCGTCCATCCTTCTTTCCATCGTCTTCTTCGCCACCCGTGCTTTCAATTCTTCGGTTAGCCCGTCCTCCCTTCCGTGGATCATGGCAAGGACTATGGTGATATAGGTGGCATTGTCAGCGGATTCGAGATGACGGCATACGAGTCTGTCCATGGGCAATGCTGCCAAAGCCTCCCATGTTCTTTCTATGTCGTCAATGTCATGGAATTCATGGCGTATAACGTAAAATGCATCATCCAGGTTTTCGGAAGGGATCTCAGGGACGCTCTTTGCCATGGTGATGCTTTCCTCCTCATAGGATTTTCGGCATTTTTGGGTCGTGATTAAGATGCTGGTAAATTCTAGGGCTCTTGCGGCTAGCTCCAATGAGCCGATCTCCGGTAGAACCCGGGAGGGTTTCGCTGCTGCGCAGGTGCGCTGTATCGATCCTACTGTAAATTACTGCCTGATTCTATATTACTTCTATGCATGGCGACCTGACGACCGGGATCCAGATCGCGGACCGGATGGCAGAGGGAAACACCTTCTTTCCGCGATTGCCTGCCCGTGAGGGCGACCAAGGGTCACAAAGTGGCGGACGTTCATCCGCCATTTCGTGGATCCTATAATAAGGTATTATAGGTTGCCAACTTTTTGCTAACTTTCTTGGAACACGGTAAGCCCTTCCGAGCTCCCGTCGGATCGTCCACCCCGACCGGGACTCGCTGGTCATGATCCCGGGAAGCACTGGGATGCGGGAGACGGGATCAGACCACGGGTTCGCACCTTCACAGGGCGGCGCCACTTCTAAAGTCTGGTACGTCGGGGATAATCCCCTCGATATCCGCGAGGTATCCGTCGCGCCGCGCGCCCATCTCCCTCAACCAGCCGGACCGCCAATCATTTGCCCTGATCTCGAGGAGGTAACGCTTTGTCGACACCAGCCTGCCCCCGTCTCTGTACTTTATCCTGTAGCACCGATGATAGGTGCCGGCCTTCTCGGCACGGGGGATGAAACCCTTCGACCGAAGCCCGTCGACGATTTCGAGGAGGATCTCCTTCCTGTCCGTCGGTCGCGCGAACCGGTAGTCGATCACCCCTTGCTGCGCCGCAGAGCGCTTGGCGTGGTCGTAGAGGAAGTTGACGTTGCAGTAGAGGCTCCCGTTCCACAGCACGCCGTCGAAACGATTGCATTGCAGGACATTGATATGGGGTTCCATGCTCCGGACGTATTCCTCCGGCCGGAACCAGTTCCCGAGGGGTGCGGGGCTGCTGTCGTGGAAGACCTCGGCATATATCTCCAGCCTCCGGGCGGCTGCTTCGGCCCGATACAATCCGTTTCCGAGCTCGCTCTCCCTGTGACTCAGATGGTGCTCCCTGACCGCCGTCACCGCGTTGGGAACCCACATCAGGTTTACACCGGAGAGCAGGTGATCGAGGAAATCCGCCGCAACGATGTTGTGCTCCTGGTTCGGCAGTGAGGAGCCGAGATGAGCCCTCACCTCGGGGATCTTTCCTATGTCGTGGGCGAGAGCGGCTATGAGGCCGGGCACGACATCGAGGCGATCGGCCTTTCTGGCCTCGATGATCTCCCGGGCGACCCTGACGGTGTGCTCGAGGAGGGGGACGCGGGACAGCACCCCGTGGAGGAGCTTATCCTTGCAGAGGTAATCCCTCTCGGTGTCCCCACCCTTCTCTGCGAGCGGAAGCACCGAAGGGCACTTCTCGAATTGCAGCAGCAGCTGCGCAAGTTTGATGGCGACATCATAGACCTTGTGGCGGCGCAAAAGCTCCCGGTATTCCTCGACCAGCTCCAGGGGATTGAAGTATTTCCTTGTGTAGGTTTCCGGCCTTGCGGGCAGCGCATCGACATCCAGAGAGAGCCCCTGGAGCAGCCCCACCTCGCTGTGATAATTACTTTTGGTCCTCGTCCTCCTGGGTTCGCCGGCGTGCAGCTCACGGAGCTTTCTCACGCTGAACTTCTCGCCTCTTTTATCGCATCGTTTTGCCAGCTTGGCCGTGACGCGTTTGGCCACCTTTTGCGCAATCTCCAGGAGCTTTTCTTTCCTCCTTGCCCAGTAGGGATGGTAAGGTACGTAGTCGTCTACGAGTTCCGTGGGAGTGAGCCACGGCTTTTTGTCGAGGCGCCTTTCAAAATAATCTTCCAGGGCCGAGCCGTCCGGCCTGGTAAAACCTTCGGTGTCCAGTGCGAAAGCCGCCGATGCCGCTATTCTTTCGATGAACTTGAGGTCTTTTGCGCAGGCTCGCATCCAGGCCAGGAATATGTCCGCCTGCGCGTCCGAGGGCAAGTCGCTCATTGAGGAAACAAAAAGCTTTGACCGCAGCTCGACGGGAAGGGTCATTGCCGCCGAAGCCATCGCCGCCACCCGGATTTCAGGGGGAAGGCCCGTGATCATCGACACCGCTCCCACCAGGTCGCTCCGGCATGAGCCGTCTTCATCCCGCGCCACTTCACTGAACCGGTCGGTGTCTCTCTCATCCATGTTGTCTCTCTCCGGCTCCCGGGAGTCGCGTTCTTGCTCCTGTCGGCCGATACCGCGCCCCTGTTGTTTCAGGAGGAACCATTCAGCGGTATATTCCGTATACCTTTCATCTGAGGCCGAGCGCTGGTAGTGGGTCAGCTGTACTCTATGGGCCCGTCAGCATCCTCGGCGTTCCAACGGGCTGTGCCTCCTCGTCGAGCAGGCCGTCACCAATGAATGCCGCCGCCGCGGATGCAGCTCCCCATCGATCCCCCGGAACATAGCCCGCCGGATATTCTGTTTGGCTCACCCTTTCCGCGAACACCGCGCCCTGGATCATAACTGTGCCATGCCACGGCGATTACCTCCAGGACTTGGCTCTCGAGATCATCGGAAAAAGTCATGCCGGCCGTATTTCTTGCCGTGCTCCGCAGCCAAGCCGGCGGCCAAGGGCCGCCGCAACCGCACAGCCGCGTCAACCGTCAAGGGCATCTCCGTTGCTGGAGATTGCGATTTGGGCTTGGGGGTCCCCGGCGGCCACGCCTGTTGCTGCTGCCGGCCTCGGAGGTGTAAAGAGCCAACACGATGTTCTCTTTCTTCACTCCCCTGTGCCAAAAGCCGTGAAATACTCGATCGCGTCCTCGGGACTTTTTTCTTTCAGCTCCTGTTCAAGGGCCTGGCGATCACGAGGATCCTCTATTTTTGCGATAATCTCTGGATTGGCGTAGATGTTACCCACTACAACGGCACCAGGGCCAAAATGAGATAACGTATCGTCCTCGCGAGAGCGTGATAGATACCACCACGCGTGTCGGTTAGAGTACCGCACTGTTTCGTGGCAATCGATCCACTCGCTGCCATCCTCGTCTCCACCATCGTAGCTCCATAAAAGGATGTCGCCTTCGAAAATCTCTTGTTTGACAGGCTCCTCGTCGAGCTCACTTCTGAGGTCCATCATCCCTGTACCCTGCATGAGCAGGCAATCCGTTGCCGGTACCCACCTGCCGCCGGCCACCTGAATGAGCTCCTCGCCGTTCTTGGCGGTCATCCATCCGGTCACGGGTGCCATCTTTTTTTCGGGTTTGATCCACGCTCTGTATGCCGGTTTCATCACACACCCCCGGGGGTCCCTGCCGGGGCCCTCGTTGTGATCCTCTAGAGTAATACTTCCACGTATAACCGCGAGTGTCCTCACCTTGTAGCCATCCTCTCCTGAATGTCCGTCGGTCGTAAGCTGGATGTCTCGACGATGCCGGGTCCCGTATATCGAGCCCGGTATTTCCCTCCCCAGTCTACCTCGGGCGCGGCATCTGCCGTTTCTTGACCGGCAGCAATCGGAAAATGGCAGATTTTGACGTTTCGTGACCGGTGGTTACCGGATCGGGTCGCAATGTAGACAGATATCGATCTAATCACGACAACCAGTGGCACGGAAGTACCGATGTGGAGCAATGCCGACACGGGAGGTGCGATTTGCCAGTAGAGGAAATGTACCCTTGACCGAGATGGAAGCGGCAGCACGTGAAGCAAAAAGAGCGAAGGGGTCAGGAGGTTCCTAAAATTTGACATGGCCCCCTGCTGTGATACAATGTTATCATTCCGGGAGAAAGGAGGGCAAATGGAGTTCCTGACGAGACACTATAATCCTTATCGGCCGCCCACAAAGTTATGCGTACGGTGTGGGCGGCCGGCCCTGCATCAATGTCGCCGCGATAGCTTTGTGGAAGAACTTTGCTGTGATTGTATCGAGCAAATCACTGGCGAAGCCTGCATGGGGCACGAGATCGCTGGCTCAGGCGAAGGAGGAAGCGAGACTCGAATCCATATCCTTAGTGTTAACGATGAACAAATGACTCAGATATTCAATCTTGCGGCCTGTTCTATCCATAACCTCTGTATCCCTGCCTGCCTCCAAGACTCCGGCGCTTATGGTTGTTGCCGATTCTGTGATCCAGAAATCCCCTGTCCCGACCGTTGCGAACTATAGAAAGTTAGGATTTTGCTGATAATCTGGAGGTGGAGATGTATGCCAAAAAGGACGGAGATCGAATACGGATATATTGCCAAGACGGAACACCATTTTTCGTGTTTTACAGTATTTCAACGATTGCTAAAACACTGGCTCAGAGTGAACTTACAATTCTCGAGCGCGTTCTTTTTAAGCAGGTTTTTCAAGACTGCATTAACCAGATTCCGATCCCTGCGAGGTTGAAAAAACGTGTGGCGATGAAATTGTTGGAAATAGAGCTCGACAAAACAATCTAAGGAGGGCTGCCTATATGAATAAGGTTACTTCCATCGGTTGGTCTGAGGCATCTTGGAATCCTGTGACTGGGTGCAAGAATTTATGTCAATACGATTATTGCTATAACACACAAAAAGCTACTGCACCTCTCAACAGATTCGGATCGTGCTACTACAGCGCTCACAAAAAGACCTTTGTGACAACGAAGAATTGGATAGGACGCCAAACACAAAATCGCAGATTATACATAGCCAAGAAGGGGGAGCGATATCCGAGAGGGTTTGATCCGACTTGGTATGAAAGCCGTTTGTGGTACCCTAAAAAAGTCAAGGTACCGCAACGAGTATTCGTCGTGGATACCGGAGATTTATTTGGCTCCTGGATTCCCCGGGATTGGATCGAAAAGGTCATCGACGTTATGACTGCCTGCGACTGGCATAAGTACTTTCTCCTCACGAAAAATCCGAAACGCTACCTTCAATTCAAATTTCCGGACCACTGCTGGCTCGGGGCGACGGTCACCGGACAGAAGGACGCCCATAGAATTCGAATCATGCAGGGCCTCAATCATCCCCATAAATTCTTAAGCGTCGAACCTCTTTTTACGCCTCTAACAGCCCCGCTCAACGGCCTCCAATGGATCGTGATAGGAGCGATGACAGGACCTACGCCACGTGTTCCTAAGGCCGCCTGGGTGGACGCGATCGTGAAAGAAGCCAGGGAAGTAAAAGCTCAGATTTATTTGAAAGATAATTTGCGTCCATACTACCAAGGCAGGACGATTTATCAACAGAAGCCGTAATCGTGAGACGATATAGAGACGATATTATTGGTGTTTCATTATTCTTATCTCACTGAAATGATTAAGAAAAGGATGGTCGGGGCGACTGGATTTGAACCAGCGACCTCTTGCGCCCAAGGCAAGCGCGCTAACCATGCTGCGCCACGCCCCGCCGTACTTAGGATAGCACAGGGTTTTCCGTG
>Ga0326728_10019406_pt1 | contig 13190 bp, 12 predicted proteins | sample MB3enrmetagenome_FD_207602 | JGI IMG/M metagenome (GOLD analysis project Ga0326728, IMG submission 207602) | Lab enriched peat soil microbial communities from McLean, Ithaca, NY, United States - MB31MN | ecosystem: Environmental > Terrestrial > Soil > Wetlands > Peat | place: USA: New York...
CGCAGGATGACGTCGAGCGCGCCCGCCAAATCATGGAGAGCGCTCACGCCAACTGCTTTGTCTCAAACTCCATCACCTCCTCTGTAAGCGTTCTTCCCGAATTCCGCGTTGTGGATTAAGAGGCGCGCCGAAGGCGTGCCTGCGGCTCTGCCGCCTGCTGTGCGGAAAGGCTCTGCCTTTCCGGGACACAGAGTGTTAAACTCCCTTTGGCGGAGGCTGCGCCTCCGCCGCCCGAATGACCACCATATCCAATCCGCACAGCAGGCTGCAGAGCCGCAGTCAGCGGCTGAGCTTGAAGGGGAACGGAGAATCCCGGATGAAGAGACTCTTTGAGGGAATTGCCCTTGCTTTCTTGCTCGCCCTTGGCTTGAGAGCTGCTTTCGAGGGTTCAGCTTCTGCCGCCGTGACGAACTCGAAGGACGTCTTACTCTCCACCATGCAGCAGGAACTTCAGCGGGCCCAAGGTGAATTGGGAAAGCTGGATCCCGCCCCCTACTTCATGAGCTATGCGATCCACGATCAGAGCCTGGAGCTGGCCGTTGGGAGCCAAGGCAGTGTGGTCAATTCCATGCACACCCGTACGCGTTACGCCGATGTAATCGTGCGCGTGGGCTCTCCCGCGCTGGACAACACCCACGAGGACAACCGGCCCTCCGGTATCAGTTCAGGGACGATTCCTCTGGCCGACGACGCCGACGCAGTTTCCCACGTGCTGTGGCAATTGACTTACGGCGAGTACCGCAAGGCTGCGCAGGCCTATTTGAAGGTTAAGACGGCTACTGAGGTCAACGCCAAGGAAGAAGACACCTCGCCGGACTTCTCGCAAGAGGCGTCCGAGATCCACAGGGACTACAACGAGCTCGCGGCTGCCCAAGACCAACGAGTGCTGGAGGGGATGGTCCGGCGTTATTCGGCGTGGTTCGCGAAGTACTCGTACGTTTATCGTTCAACCGTGATGGTGATGGTAGAAAGGACTCGCTGGCATTTTGTTTCCACTGAGGGGACTCGCGTCGTCGCTCCCAGCGCTACGGTCAGACTGACGATTGAGGCGGAGACGCAGGCCGACGACGGCATGGAACTGATGCGGGTAGAGACCTTTCAGGCGGAGACTGCCGACCACTTGCCCGGCGACGCTGAAATAGGGGCGCGCGTGGATAAGATAGCTGCGGATCTCAAAGCCCTCCGTTCGGCCTCCCTGGCTGAACCCTACGATGGACCCGCACTGCTTTCCGGCCGTGCTGCGGCAGTGTTCTTCCATGAGGTGTTAGGACACCGATTGGAAGGTCATCGCCAGCGGGGAGAGAATGAAGGTCAAACCTTCACCAAGAAGGTCAATGAGCCTGTGCTGCCGGAGTTTCTGAGTGTGATCGACGACCCCACCCAGCGCGCCTTGAAAGGCGTGGACCTCGCCGGCTGGTACGAGTATGACGACGAGGGTGTGCCTGCCCGCCGCGTGGAAGTCATCAAGAATGGCGTGCTGAAGAGTTTCTTGATGTCGCGCATGCCCATCAAGGATTTTGGTAAATCAAACGGACACGGGCGCGCGCAAGCGGGTTTGATGCCCACGGGTCGGCAGGGGAACCTGATCGTGACTTCGTCGCGCACCGTCAAGGATGCGGAGCTCCGCCAGAAGCTGATCGAAGAGGTGAAAAGACAGGGCAAGCCCTATGGACTGTATTTCGAGGACATCGAAGGAGGATTCACGCTGACCCAGCGGACATTGCCCCAATCGTTCCTGGTGTTGCCTATCCTCGTCTGGCGTGTTTATCCGGATGGTCGCCCGGACGAACTGACGCGCGGCGTAGATATCGTCGGTACGCCCCTGGCAGCGATGAGCCGCATTCTGCTGACGGGCGAGAAAACTGAAGTATTCAACGGCATCTGCGGCGCGGAATCGGGCAACGTACCCGTTTCAGCCGCCGCCCCGGCGATGCTGTTCTCCGACATCGAGGTGCAGAAGCGCGCCCATTCTCTCAACCGGCCGCCCATCCTGCCGCCACCCGGCTTCGAGGCGGGCGAATCCAAGGACGCCGCGAAGATTGGAGCCCGCCAATGAGCGCCCGATTGATAAGGCTGGCATGGGCCTTGATGGTGTGGTTCATTCTGTTCAATCCCTCTACGCTCGCACAATCCAAGGGGTCGCGGCCACTGACGACTGACGATCCCGTGCTCCGGGCGATGCAGAAGGAATTGGAACGCTCCAAATCACAACTCAAGCTGGAGCAGATGGCGGCGCCCTACTACATCGATTACCGGGTCGTTGACATGGAAGGGTACATCGCGGAGGCGGCATTTGGCGCCCTGCGCACCAACCTCCACGCGCGCTTCCGATTTGTGCGTGTCGTAGTCAGGGTGGGGGACTACAAACAGGACAGCTTCTTCGGACAGGGTGAGGGTGTGAGTGATTACATGCCGCTGGATGACGATGAACTCGCTCTGCGCCACCACCTGTGGCTCGCGGCCGACACAGCCTACAAGGCAGCAACCGAGGCTTTTGCCGCCAAGCAGGCACAACTGAAGCAACTCACTGTTGACCATCCGGTCGATGATTTCGCGCACGCTGAGCCCGTGCAGTTTATCGGGCCGCTGGCCGAGCTTGACGTCGATCCCGCTCCATGGCTCAAAACTCTGCAAGACGCATCTGTGCTCTACAAGACCGACCCGCAACTTGAGTCCATTGATTCATCCCTTCAGTTCCAGGCTGTAAATCGCTTCTTTGTTGACTCGGAAGGAACCGCCGTTCGCAGCGGCCAGGCGTCTTACCAGACGTCCATCGCCGCCAGTACACAGGCGGCCGATGGCATGCAACTGCAGAGCTCGGTCACGTACGCGGCGCCCGATAGCAAAGAACTGCCTAATGCTGGAGAGTTTCTGGCGCGCACCACAAAACTGTTAGGAACTTTGAAGGACTTGCGCGCCGCGCCGGTTGCCGACGAAGAATACCACGGGCCGGTCCTATTCTCGGCCGATGCGGCTTCCACCGTCTTTGCCGATCTAGTGGGCGAGAATATTCTCGGTCGGAAGCCGGGTTTGGGCCAGCCGGCTCGCACCAAGGGCGCCTTCGCGTCCAGCTATAAGAGCCGGGTGCTTCCCGATCTTCTCTCCGTGGTCGATGACCCCACGCTGGCCTCGCTCAATGGCAAATCATTACTGGGTAGCTACGAAGTGGATGATGAAGGAGTGCGAGCGATGCGGGTCCCCGTCATCGAAAAGGGGAAACTCGTGAACTATCTTCTGGGTCGTGAACCCATTATGGATTTCCCTGCCTCCAATGGTCACGGACGGGCCCGCATGCCGACTAACTCCCCGGGCCCCAGCCTGGGGAACATGGTGGTAAGTTCCTCTCAGCCCGTATCGCAGGAAGAGTTGAAGAAAAAACTCCTCGAGCTTTGCCAACAGCGTGACCTCCCGTATGGATATTACGTGGAAACGATGGCTGGGGTAAGCACGCCCCGGTTACTCTACAAGGTATGGGTCAAAGACGGGCATGAGGAACTCGTTCGCGGGGCAGTGTTCGCCGACTTGGATGCACGGGCACTTCGCAATGACCTGGTCGCTGCCGGCAGTGACCTGAACATCGAGAACCGAGTGCTGAATGTTCCGCACAGCATCGTAAGTCCTTCCATCTTGTTCGACGAGCTGGAAGTAAAGCGCCAGGATATACAAAAGTCAAAGCTTCCAGAATATCCTGCTCCGCCACCGGCCCGGAGCCAGTAAGCAGCTAGCAGGCTTTCGCGCCCCCTTGAGAGTCTGCCGCTTGCGGTCCGAGAACCGGAGGCGGCCGCGGAGTTCAGAAGTTCACTTTGCCTTCGACGCCGCGCGGGATTGAGCTTAAACTATCTGTGTCCGGGACTTTGAGTTGCCGGCACAATGATGGGGCCTCGACAAATCGTCCGACGGCCTCAATGCCTCGAGGATTAATGCGCCCCTTACTCACCCGCTTCAGACTTCATTCCGGTTTCAGTCTCTTTGCGGCACTCATCCTTTTATTCCTCACCGTCATTCCCGCTACGCCAGCCCACGCGGAACAGTGGCAAAAGCTCAACGTGCAGGGATACGTCAACGATTTTGCCGGCGTGCTCGACCCGGCGACGGTGGAAGGACTTACGCGCCTGTGTACGGAAGTCGATCAAAAAGCCAAGGCCCAGATCGCGGTGGTCACTATCAAGACTCTGGAAGGTGACACGGCGGAAGACTTCGCCAATCACCTTTTTCAGAAGTGGGGCGTCGGGTACAAGGGGACGGACCGTGGCGTGATGGTCCTGCTTGCCACTGATGATCACAAATACTACACGGAAGTCGGTTACGGCCTCGAACCCATCCTTCCTGACGGCAAGGTGGGTGGTTTCGGACGCGATATGGTTCCGCTGTTGCGCCAGGGCGACTACAACGGCGCCGTCCTGCAAATGGCGAGCCAGATCGCAGAGGTGATTGCGCAGGACAGCCACGTTTCCCTGGATAGTCTGGCCCAATCCCGTGCTGCTGCTCCTCCTGGCCGCAAAGGGCAGGGGCAACAAGTGCACCTGACGGCTGGACAGATTATTGTTCTACTCATCATTTTGATTGTCGTGGCGCCCATCCTACTCAGGTTGCTTGGCCCTTGGTTCTTATTGTCCTTGTTAACTGGAGGCATGGGGCGTGGAGGCTCGGGCGGTTGGGGTGGTGGCGGGTTTGGCGGAGGCGGCGGAGGCTTCGGGGGTTTTGGTGGAGGTTCCTCGGGCGGGGGTGGGGCCGGCGGAGGCTGGTAACAAATGACTCTATAGAGGAACGATCCGGGAGCGAGAGCCATGAAGGCAGATCAGGAACTGACAGAACTAGTAAGCAGATTGAAGAAGGGCGCGGAAGACAATCTTCTTTCCGTAATACTGTACGGGTCCGCGGCAACGGAAGAGTTCCACCCCAAGCATTCCGACTTGAATGTTCTTTGCATTATGCGGGAGCTTGGCAAGGAGGAATTGAGCAAATTGCACGCCGCCTCGACCTGGTGGGCCAAGAAGGGACACCCCGCGCCGCTGTTCTTCACAGTGAACGAGCTTCAGCGTTCCGCCGACATTTTCGCCATCGAACTAGTGGACATCAAAGCGGCGCGCCGGATTCTTTATGGCGAGGATGTAATTGCCTCGCTCCACGTTCCCATGGATCTTCACCGCGTACATGTGGAAAGGGAGTTGCGAAACAATACCTTGCGCTTGCGCCAATGCTACGTGATGTATTCCGCGGACTCCCGGAAGACCCTGGAACTAATGACTTCATCCATTTCGACGTTTGCCGCGCTCTTCCGGCACGCGTTGATCGCTCTGGGAGAGGATCCACCGCCCACCAAGAGGGCTACGGTAGGCCGTCTGGGGTCCGTGCTGGGATTCGATCCCTCTCCCTTTCACGCCGTGCTCGACATTCGTGAAGGGCACAAACGTGAACGTGATGTGGATGCCCAAACAACCTTCGACAAGTACCTGAACGCGATCGTCAACGCCACGGAAGAGGTTGACCGCCGGCTGGCAGTTGTACCGGCAAATGAATAAGAAGGCAATTCTGGCAGGCGCCCGAATAATCAGGCGCCTGAAAATGGAGGAGGAACAACATGAAGATACTGCTGGCTGTGTTAGGAGTACTGGTGCTGATCGGCCTCATCCTGGGAGGAACTTACGTCAGCAGCCGAAACGAAATGGTCCGAAAGAACGAAACCGTCAAACAGGCATGGGCGCAGGTGGATGTGGTGCTGCAACGGCGCGCCGACCTGATCCCCAACCTGGTGGCAACCGTGAAAGGCTATGCGGCGCAGGAGGTGAAAGTGTTCGGCGACGTTGCCAATGCCCGCGCGGCCTTGTTGAGCGCCCGGACGCCGGCAGACAAGATCGCTGCGAATGGCCAATTGGATGGCGCCCTGGGCAGGCTGCTGGCCATCGTCGAGAACTACCCCAATCTCAAATCCAATCAGAACTTCCTGGCCCTGCAGGACGAGCTGGCGGGAACCGAAAACCGCATCGCCGTCGAACGCCGCCGGTATAACGAGGCCATCCAGGATTACAACACCTTCATCGGTCTTTTCCCCAATAACATCTTTGCCCGATGGGCCGGATTCCAACGGAATAATGACTACTTTGCTGCTTCCGAGGCTGCGCGCCAAGCTCCCAAGGTTGATTTCAGCACGCCCAAGCAGTGAACCACGAAAGCGCCAAACAAGAAGTAGGCAGTTTTGATACTCGTCTTGGTAGTGAAGACCTGGATGGAGGGGTTCGGGTCCTGGGCCGGCCCGCTTCGCTGCGTTCGCGGGCGGCTGTACCCTAGTGCAGCATGACCAGTTCTCGAAGGAGTGTGCTCACATCGGGCGAGCCCCAGCCCGTGGCGAGATCCCATCCAGGAGTTGCGTTGTACCCTGGCACTCCTTGGAAGCTGTTGTTGCCGACCGTCACATCGTAGAAACCCATCCCGCGTAGCAAGTAGAGTTTTGGATTCAGGAACCCAAGTGGGTGGCCGGCTAGCTGATTGGCGTCAGCGATGATACCCGCCCACTGTGGATTGCCCTCGCTGGTGCCGCCGATGATATAGTAGCCTGGAGTCCCAACAAAACTCATATAAATCAAAATCGGCGTGTTTGGATCAGCGTTGTACGCTACATCAGGGATGCCGCGATGATGATTGAGTTTCTTCTGAACGGATGCGGGAAGCAGATATTGATAGAGCGGTTCCAAGAATTGCTGGCTAACGCCACCGCCAGACGCGCCTGCACCCCACGTGCCTGTGCTGTTCCAAACACTCTCAGACTGGTAGTTGCCCTCAGTGTCGGCGTAGAGACTGGTGCCACCGACCGCCGTGACCAAGGGTGATGACGACGGGAAATTCACGGTGGGAAAGGAGTAATAGTTAAGGCTGATATTCTTATTGGCGCTGCCCCAGTCTCCCGAGCTTGCCAGTACGGTGACATTTTCCAGGGCGGCGCGCAAGTAGAAGCGCTCGAAGTCAGCTATCACCTGCTGACCTGCTGCATCGAACAGCGTGTCCTCGGTCGCGGCCCAGCTTTGCGAGATGATTTTGCCCAGGTGGTGATCCAAGGCATACTGCTCGAGTTGCAGGAATTCCGGCAGGCCCTGCACACCCTCGGTTTCGCTTACAGTGCTGGTCAACAACACAATGCCGGCGCCGGGCGCCAGGGCATGCGCCCACTCAACGTCCAGAGTTGTCTCGGTTGCCCAACCGACTTGGTCGCTGTCGCTAGGGTCGAAGGACACAGTGCCCAGAGGCGCAAGCACGATGAACGAAGGCGGGGCAGGCAGGCCATACCCCGCGTCAAAGGTCTCGAGATCGTTCGCGATCGTGGGGCTGCCAAAGGAATCAATGATGATTATCGTCTGGCCGGCGCCGGTATAGCCAGCCTCTAACAGAGCTCTCAAGCCGTAGGCATTTCGAATCTCCTGGGGGCTATAGCACGGATGGTTAAGGTTTTCGCGGCAGTAGGTGTCTGTGGGAGGCTGGAGAGGAGAAGTGGAGACGAGCTTCAGCCCCTTCACCTTGGTCACCCGAGAGATGACATCTGGACGTGTACCCGGGGCCCGCCCCGCAGGAGCTGATTGGGCATGCATGGTCAACGCACATGCAACCAACAGGAAACTAATGCCGACTACCGAGCGTACGAATCGCCACATCGTTGCCCACCTTTTCAGGATTCCGATGTCCTTCAATTGATCGCGGTGCATGTATATCACCGCACACTTATCATCGGCAGTTAGGTTGGGTGTTGTTAATTTGGGCACGCGGGTTTCGCTCGCTAAGCACTAGGCCCCGATGTACTTCGCATAAACGCTTCGAGCCGCCGCCGGGTCGTGCGTGCCTTTCACGATGGCCCGGCCATCGGGGAAAATCGTCAATTCGTAGGCGTCCACAGAGAAAATCAGCAGGAATTCATTGGAGCGCACGCGGCCAAACTGCTCCAGGCGAGTTTTCAACTCCGCCAGGTCCAATTGGCGCGGCGTGGCTGGGTGGATCTGCACGGAATCGCGCCCGCAAAGGCCGGTATGGGTCGGCCCGGTGCGGTTGAGGTAGGCAAACTCTCTGGCGCCGCAAACTCGGCACTGAGGGTCTCTGCGAGGCCGGACCACCTGGAACTGGTTCGTCCAGATGTCGTATGCGAGCATGGCCCCGTGCAGTTCCTGTTGGCGGCCCATAAGGATTTTGAGCGCCTCCGTCACCTGAATGGCCGCCGCCCACGAAACCGCCGGGCTGATCACGCCCACCGTGTCACACGTGTCATACGTGCCCTCGGGCGGACTGGGGAAAACGCAGGCCAAGCAGGCCGTGCTGCCGGGTAGGATGGTCATGGTGGTGGCATAGCTGGCCAGCACGGCGCCGTAAATCCAGGGCAGGGCGAGTTTCACAGAGACATCGTTCAACAGGTAGCGCGCCTCGAAGTTATCCGTGGCGTCCAGGATCACCTGGAAACCGGCCACAAGTTTTTCGATATTCCGGTTGTCCACGTCTTCAACCACGCCCTCGACTTGGACGTCGGAATTGATCTGTTTCAGCTTGCGCGCCGCGGCGATGGCTTTCGGCAGGCGCTCCCGGGCGTCCGCCTCGTCGTAAAGGATCTGACGCTGGAGGTTCGATTCCTCTACAAAGTCGCGGTCCACAATGCGCAGCGTTCCCACGCCCGCACGGGCGAGTGCGTTAGCCTGGGCAGTCCCAAGCGCCCCGCAACCCAGTATCACCGCCTTGCTTTCGAGGAGCTTCTCCTGCCCCTCCGCACCGATCGGAGGAAATAGAATCTGGCGGGAATATTTTTCGCGGTTCATTCTTCCAACTCGAGCCGTTGATATGAGGCCCTCAAGCTTTCGTCCTTGTATAAGAGTGTAATCTGAAGGCTAGCATTCTCAGGGTAAGTTTCTCAACATATTACAACTCCGCACAGGATTGCATGTCCTCCCGTATCAAAAGAATTCTGGACGGGAGCAAGCCGTAGAGCGATGATTAGGGCAACCGGAATGTCCAGCGGCGAGGTATCCTGCCCGGGTTCGATGTCCGGGCCGACCGCCTGCCAGGTGTCTTGCAAAATGACCGAGCCATTGCCATTTGAAGAAGAACGCCGATTTATGATCGAAGTTCAACTGCGGCATCGCGGCATCCGCGATGAACGGGTTCTGGATGCCATGTTCCAGGTACCGCGCCACGAATTTGTCCCGGCGCCTCTCGTGAAGGCTGCTTACGATGATCGGCCCTTGCCGCTCGGCGAAGCGGAGACCATTTCCCAACCCTATATTGTAGCGGTCATGACGGAAGCAGTCGATGTGCAGCCGGGGGACAAGGCGCTGGAGGTGGGAACAGGGAGCGGGTATCAGGCAGCCATACTTGCCTATCTGGGCGCAAGAGTTTACACCATTGAACGCAATAGCGTGCTCGCCCAATCGGCGCGCGAGCGGCTTGCACGCCTCGGGTACGACGGAGTGGAAATCATCGCGGGTGACGGTAGCGAAGGCTATCCACCCGCCGCGCCTTATGCGATCATTCTCGTCACCGCCGCCGCACCGCTTGTCCCCCCCGCCTTGCTCGACCAACTGGCAGAAGGAGGCCGCTTGGTGATTCCTGTGGGAAACCTCCGGCATCAGGATCTCCTGCTCAACCTCAAACAGGCTGGACAAGTCAAAACGCGCATGCTCGACCCCTGCCAGTTTGTGCCCCTCATCGGGAAAGGCGGCTGGCCCGAAAGAGAAGGGCGGTTGATGTAAATTCCTGCCAGCCGGTGCGATTTTTCTTGACTCGAATTCAGCCGGACTTTATTATCCCTTTAACGCTAGAAAGGAGGTGATCCATGTCGATAGAAAGTGACCTTAGCGAGGGTGCTGAGGCTTAAGGCGTCAAGTACGTGCCCATTTGTGGGAACCCTTCGCTAGCGAGAAAGGGTTAGTGGCAGGGCGCTGCGCGGCGCCTCTCTCCGGAACGAGCTTCGGAGAAAAGCCAAACCCAATCAGTATCCCGGGCCCCTGGTCATGCGGTGAGCGCACGGCCAGGGGCTTTTCATTTAACCAACACTGGCCCGGTTGGAACAAGGTGATTAAGATGCCTGCCGTACAAGGACTGCGGTTCCGGCGCGTTCTAATGTTCGCTGGGGCTTTGGTACTGCTGCTCATTGCAGCCGAGACCATGCGTTTGGCTTGGTTGCTGCACCGGCCCGTGCATATACGGGATGGTTTTGAAGAGCCAAAGCTAAGCTCGATCTGGACTGCGGGGAAAATGGTTCCGGGGGCCTTATCGATCCAGAGTGAGGTTGTGCACAGCGGCCATAGCGCCGCGCAGATTACGCTCCACTCGAATGATCGCTTTGAGGCGGCCAGTGACGATGGCGCCGCAAGTGAGCGCGATGAGCTCACGGAGGCTCCGCGGTACTGGTCTCGGTCGGGAAGGACCTATGATTACTCGTTCAGTCTTTTCCTTCCAAGTGACTTTCCGATAGTCAGGGTGCGGCTCGTCATCGCACAGTGGAAGCAGCTTTGCGAGTGGGAACCCTGCCGCCCAGATAACCCGGTTCTTGCGATTCGGTATGAGGGAGGGATCCTCTTCGTAACGCGCAAGAATGATGCCGGCCAGGTGAACATCTACAGGTCCCAAGGCGAGATGCGCGGACGATGGCTGGACTTTCGCTTTGTGACCCGGTTTTCGCAGGGAGATGACGGCGCTATCAACGGATGGATGAACGGGCAGCAGATTGTTCAATACCGTGGTGTCACCGCATATCGCGCCGCGCGGGGATATCCGGCGCACGGGTTCTTTTACTTCAAGATGGGTCTCTATCGGGACCTGATGAAGCAACCGATGACGATCTATCTCGACGACTTTCGCAAGGATCAGTGTGCAACGTCAACTTGCGATTAGTTCGGCCTGTCACGCTTTGATTGACACACATAAGGCGGCGTCCGTATAATAAAGGATTCGGGTATCACACGAGAGGTTAATCTATGTACGCGATCTTGCGAACAGGTGGCAAGCAATACAAAGTCTCGCCGGGTGATGTGATCCGGATCGAGGAAGTAGCGGCTGAATCGGGTTCGATGATCGAATTCAACCACGTCTTTGCGGTGCGAAAAGAGGGTCTTGTCGTAGGATCGCCTTTGGTCGAAAACGCGAAAGTCCGGGGGACAATCCTGAGAAATGCCCGCGCCCCCAAAATCCGGGTATTGAAGTACAAGCGGAAGAAGCAATACCGCCGCACCATCGGCCACCGGCAAGGTTTCAGCGAAGTGCTCATCCAGGATATCGTGACCAACTGACAAGCAGCTCGAAAGAGGATTTCCATATGGCACACAAGAAGGGACAAGGAACTTCGCGCAACGGGCGCGACTCCAATGCGCAGCGGTTAGGGGTCAAGCGTTTTGACGGCCAATTTGTTACCGGCGGGTCAATTCTTGTTCGCCAGCGGGGCACGCCGTTGAAGCCTGGGGACAATGTGGGCATCGGCAAGGACGACACCCTCTTTGCCAAGGTTTCAGGCGTAGTCCGATTTGAGGATAAGGGTCATTCCGGCCGGTTCGTGAGTATTTTGGTTCCATCAACCAATTGAGTTTAGCGCCGACCCCGCATGCAGGACCGGCGCTACGTCGAATCAGACCTCCAGAGGTCTCTTGCGGAAGCTAACGAGCACCCATTTCCCCACAAAACGGCCAAGCAGCTTTGGCATGGCGCCACCGCCTGGGGCTTGGCTATTTGTCCTGCCGACTGTGACTCAACGTGTTCATTGACGAAGCCAAGGTCCATGTTGCCGGCGGCCAGGGCGGAAATGGTTGCATGGCCTTCCGCCGCGAGAAGTTCGTGCCTCGTGGCGGACCCAGCGGGGGCGACGGTGGCCGGGGCGGCGATGTTACCCTCGAAAGCTCTGAAAACGTAAATACGCTGCTGAAGTTCCGGTACAACCGCCTTTTTCACGCCGGCCGGGGACGGCATGGGGAAGGGTCCAACCGGCACGGTCAGGATGGCGAGGATCTTACCGTAACGGTGCCTGTCGGCACCATGGTCTACGACGCCGTCACTGAGGAAAAGCTCTGGGATTTCGATGCACCCGGCCAGCGCTTCCTGGCTGCAAAAGGAGGACGGGGCGGCAGGGGAAATGCCCAATTCGCCACCTCCACGCATCAGGCGCCCCGGCGGACCGAGCCAGGCAAACCGGGTGAGGAACGGGACTTAAAGCTCGAGCTCAAGCTTCTGGCGGATGTTGGACTGGTGGGCTTTCCCAACGTGGGCAAATCCACTTTGATTTCCAGGCTCAGCGCCGCAAGGCCGCGAATTGCTGATTATCCCTTCACTACCCTGGAGCCGTGCCTTGGGGTGGTGGCTATCGATGAAGAACACTCGTTCGTCATGGCAGACATTCCCGGCCTGATTGAGGGCGCACATCTGGGACGCGGTTTGGGGACACGGTTCCTCAAGCACGTGGAGCGAACCCGCTTGCTGCTTCACCTCATCGACACCGCCGAGCAGTCCGGCCGCGACCCCGTTGAAGACTATCGAGTGATCATGGAAGAGTTGAAGAGTTTCAGCCCGGTGGTTGCGGGCAAGCCGATGTTGCTGGTAGCCTCGCGGATCGATGCCGCGGGCTCAGGTGAACGGCTGACAGCGCTACGGGAGTTTTGCCGCGCCAGCGGCATGGTCCTTATTGAAATTTCTAGTGTAACTGGGGAAGGGTTGGAGCAACTCAAGCGACAAACCTGGGCGATGCTGGAGCAGATAAAGCGGTGAATATCGCTCTTTTCGGCGGAACCTTCGATCCTATACATGCCGGACACGTGCAAGCGGCTCGCGCGGCGGCGCGCAAGTTCGGGTTGGACCGGGTCCTCTTCATTCCGACAGGAAACCCGCCCCACAAGTACCACGATCGCCTGACTCCGTTCCCACAGCGCTATTGCATGGTGGTCCTGGCATGCGCCGGGGATCAGCGGTTGATCCCGTCTCTCCTTGAAGCGCCGACACCGGAAGGGAAACCCTGCTACTCAATAGATACTGTCCGCAAGGTGCGCCGCTCACTTCATAAGAGTGACCGCCTCTTCTTCCTGATCGGGGTCGATGCTTTTCTGGAGTTGCCCTATTGGAAAGAGTATCGCCGTCTGCTGGACTTGGTTGATTTCATTGTTGTCTCGCGACCGGGTTTTGATGCGAATGAGATTCGGAAAGTGGTGCCGGAAGCGAAGACTCCATCAGGTGGCGCGCCGAAC
>Ga0326728_10019407_pt1 | contig 13190 bp, 11 predicted proteins | sample MB3enrmetagenome_FD_207602 | JGI IMG/M metagenome (GOLD analysis project Ga0326728, IMG submission 207602) | Lab enriched peat soil microbial communities from McLean, Ithaca, NY, United States - MB31MN | ecosystem: Environmental > Terrestrial > Soil > Wetlands > Peat | place: USA: New York...
CCAGTGCCATAACTGCCACGGAATAAGTCGGACCGACGGGCCTTGGTACGACACCTGCACAGTAAGTCCTAAGTGGGCGACTCCGGCCTATAAGCTGCAGAATATCGCTGCGCCGACAGCCAAGAAGAAAGTTGCAGTAATAGGCGGCGGCGTGGCGGGCATGAGGGCTGCTATCGTCGCTTCCGAAAGAGGCCACACAGTAACCCTGTATGAGCGGGATAAGGTGCTGGGCGGGCACATGCAGTTCACCGATTACACCCAATGGAAATGGACTTACAAGAAGTTCAAGGACTATCTCATCAATCAGGTGAGTAAGCACGGAGTCGAGGTATTGCTGAATACCAAAGCCACTCCGGATGCACTCAAGGCCAAGGAGTACGACACTGTGCTGGTGGCCAACGGCGCCCAGCCTACTTTCTCCGAGTGGGAGACCGCAGGAGCTGCGAATATCTTCAACCTGATGGACGCTTACAGTAACAAGTCTGCTCTCGGGAAGAATATCGTGGTGGTTGGCGAAGGATTCTACAGCACCGAAGCCGCCATCGGCATGGCCAAGGATGGACACAAAGTAACAATTCTCTGCCCGTCAAACGACCTGATCGAGCTGAAGTATATCGGCTCCCATAACATGATGAACCAGATACAAATCTTGCAAAATCATCCCAATCTCGACTTTGAGCTTGAGACGAAAGTCAAGAGCATCAAGGGGAATTCGATCACTTATGCCGATTCCAAGGGCGCGGAAAAGACCCTGCAGGCCGACAGCTTCGTCATCTGGTCGGGCATGAAACCGAGAGTCGACGATGCCGAGAAATTTGTTGGCTCGGCAGCCCAGGTGCTGTTCATGGGCGACTGCACGGGCAAGGCCGGCACGGTGCAGAAGACACAGCGCCAGGCCTTCTTCATGGCTTCGCAAGTCTGAGGAAGATCCCGGGCTTGATTCTGAACTGCGCGCAGCGCTCTTCGAGACCCGCTACCAGAGTTAGTCTCTGGTAGCGGGTCAGCTTTTTTCTGCGGCGCGATTCAGAACCTGGTTGGACGCCGCGGCAGGAGGGCGCAAGCGAGGATAACTCGGCATGGTCCTTGGGCTCTGCAAGAAGCTTCCATAGAGATCCTCCCAGCTGTCGAGCACCGTCTCTATGTCAAAGCGCGCGGTTACGCGCTGGCGGGCACGCCAGCCCATGCGGAGACGCTCGGCAGGCGGCATTCGGATCATCTGACGCATGGCTTCGGAGAGCGCGGACGGGGCGCTGGCTGGAGCAAGGATGCCCGTGAGCCCCGGTTCGATCACCTCGCGTGCGCCCGGGACGCCGGTGGCCACAGCCGGCAGAGCGCAGGCGGCGGCTTCGAGCAGAGCCATAGGAAGGCCTTCCCAGAGCGAGGAAAGCACAAAAGCATCGGCGGCCTGCATCCAGCGAAGGAGCTTCGGCTCGAAACCGAGGAAGCGCACGCGGCAACGGAGGCCGTATGACTCAGTTTGCCGCAGAAGCTGATTCCGCAGCGGGCCATCACCGGCAATAAGCAGTTGCGCGGTCGCGGGCAGACGGGCCATTGCGGCCAGCAGCGTCAAGAAATCCTTGACAGGCGCCAGGCGCCCGGCAGCGATCCATAAAAATTCGTCTCCGATCCCAAGCTCGCGGCGCGCCGCTGCGCGCGCAGCCGCATCAGGTTTCCACCCGGAGGTCTCCACGCCATTGGGCACGATAGAGAGCGTGGCGGGGTCAACCATCCCCGCACGCAGATGGGAATTGGCTACGGCGCAGCTCACTGCCGTCACATGGTTGGGCAGCCAGCGGCTGATGCGATAGCCAAAACGGCGGCCCGGCCCGCCGACGAAGGAACTGTGCAGCGTGTCAATGAAAACCGGGAAGACCGGCGCGGGGGCGGCCAGGCGCGACCAGCGCGCCAGCCAGGCTGCATGGGGCAGATGAGCGTGAACCACGTCGGGCTTGGCCTCACGCAGCCAGTGATGAAAACGGATCCAACCGCGCGGATCGGCCAGACCCTTGCGCATGCCCAGACTGAGGAAAGCAACACCGCAGTGTCCTAGTTCCCCTGCGGCCGCGCCACCGCATCCGGAGAGCGCCACCACGCTCACGCGCCATTCCCGGCCGCTGAGGCCCCGCGCCAGGAGCATAACCTGCCTCTCGGCGCCGCCCAGCCGGTCAAGGGTGGGGACGAGCAGAGCGACGTGGTTCACGCCTGCCTCGCGGCGCCTTGAGCATCGATGAGCTTCTCATAGGCTTCAAGAGCGCGATAAAAATCAAATTCGCCGGCCGAGTCCACGGCAAAAGTGGCGGAGGGCTCGCCTGCGCACCGGCTTCCGCGCTTCAGCAGAGCCGGCGCCCTACGCAGGACCTCGCAGAGCGCGAAAATGCCCAGGACAAGCAGAGAGCAGGCGAGTAACAGGACGGAAAATACGAGATCCAGACCGCGCTTGTGCATGAGCTTCTCCTCGAGAGATGCTTCGCCTGATGAGAGGCGATCGAGGAAAGCTCAACGGTTTGGCCTTGCTTCGCTGGAGAAAATGAGGGGGGAAATCTCCTTCGTCCCGCCAGCACGGCTCCGCTGCTTCTGTTCCTCGTTGGCACAACGCAGGGAGACGGTCTCTGGGAGGGTCTCGTGTGGAGAAAAAGGGTTTCAGTACCCTAAGGAAACAACTTGGCGCTTCACGCTGTCAAGGGGTTAAATTTTATTCTTCAGGCTCAAAGATATTGAATGTGCACCTGCTTCCGGTGCCGCGACTCGAGGTTCTGCCCGATGCGGCGAACGATGTTGCGCCGCAGATCCAGATCAATGGGGATGTTGGGGTCCTGGTGAGCTTCGTTGATTCTCGTGCCCACCACGAAGTTCACGATATCGCTGTCGAGAAGCAGGTTGACGAGTCTGGTGGCGGCGTTGGCGTTGCCTTCCTGCTGAGTCGTCCCTTCCTCAAGCAGACGCGAGACTTCGCCGAGGGTCAGCGTGCCCTCCGTGACAAGATCAAAGCCTTTCATCCTGGCCGAGGGAGGGATTTTGCCGCCGGAGGGCTGCCGCAAATCGACCTGGACTTCGCGCTGGAGCAAACGGGAGATGATGTTCGCAGTCGTTCCCCCGCAGATCACCTTTCGGCCCGGGGTCATCTCAGCCATGCGCGCCAGGTCCTGGTCATGGGCGCGGTTGAAGGGGGCTCCGGTCATCACAAGCAGCTGACGCGGGCTGCGGAAGTAGATTACGGCACAGGTAATGTCGTCCTTGGCGGTGAGCCCGTCGATCTCCTCGGCCTTGTCCACGAGGCTTCTTGAGAGATCGCGCGCCGAGATCTGGGAGTTCCTGAAGATCTGCCAGCGGACGAAATCCTGCACATTGCGCATGCCCCAGCCGAGCGGGGTGTGGAAGTCGCCCATGCCCGCCTGAGTAACGCCGTCGGAGAAGAAGACGATGCGATCCTCGCGCTGCACCTCGAAGCTGGAAAACCGGATGACGCGCTCCTGCCAGCGCTTAAGGCGAATTTCGGTCTTGGGGACCAGTTTTTCCTCGCCCGGACGGATGAGCAGAAAGGGTGGATTATCGTGCTCGATGATGCGTGCCTGGCCGCCAGCGGCCAGATCGACGACGGTAAAGGTGGAGTAGCTGATCTTGCGCTCGCTGCAAATGGGCAGCGTGTCCATGATGATTTCGGCGGAGCGGCGGAAATCCAGATCGCTGGCGATGTACTTCAGGGCCATAGTGGCCGTCATGGAGGCGAGCACGCTGGCCTTGACGCCGCTTCCCAGGCCGTCGGTAAGAACAGAGACGATGCGCCCATCGGCCTTCACCTTCTCCGAGAGAAAGACGTCGCCGGAGATCAACTGTCCGCGCTTGGCCCTCTGGCAGGACTCGATCTCGATGAAGCTCTCGCCGTTAGTCACTGCCGCCTCCGGAGTCCAGTTCCTCCACGTCCTCAGGACTGAAGGAGCGCACGATGGAGTTGAGAATGATCTCCGAGTCGGCGGCGTTTTCGCCAAGCAGGTAGGCGATCTGCTGAACGGTGTTGAGGTTTTTCTGGATCACCTCGTGGGCACGGGCAATAATCTGCTCCTTCTGGAAAATGGGCTGGGTGATGTCCTGCAGGACGCCGCACAAAACCAAGTGCGGCTCGATGGTGAAGATGCTGGCGTTAAGAATAATGCGCCGGAAGCGGATGTCGTGGCCCACGATGTCTTCGCCGGAGTCGAGAACGCGGCGGAAGAGATGCGAGAACGGGATGACGGCGCCCAGCAGGCTGCCCTCCAGTTCCTTAGGCTGCACGGCGTCGTCAGAAAAAAGCCGGACGAAGTTTGTGTTGCATTCGATGATGCGAAGCTGCTCGTCCACAATGACCACGGCGGACGGCATTTTCTGCAGCAGGGCGTTGGCTTTTTTCTGGGCCAGCTTGCGGGTGTAGGTGGCGCACATCATGCGCTCGGCATTCCGCGCCAGCAGGGCGTGGGCGAAGTCGCGGCACGATTCGTATCCGCATCCGCCACAGTTCAGCTCGTCTTCTGCCGAGTACTTGCCAACGGTGCGCAGGGCGTCGCGGATCTGCGCCTCAGTGTAGCCGCCTCTCTCAACCGGCGTGGCCGGATAGGCGCGCCCCATGGGCACCGAGACGGGCCGCGGCAGCGCATCGGCGGGCCTGGCGTACTGCGCCACGTTGTAGCGGCGTTTTGCCACCGAGCTGTTGTGCGCCGCCTTCGGCCCGTTGATGCAGGCGCCGGCGCAGGCCGTGAGCTCCAGCAGGATGCTGTGCTCGGGCTTCCACTCCGCTATGCCTTTGAGCGCCTGATCGACATTGGCGATTCCGGAAAAAGCCATGATGCGCGAGCTTTCTACCTCGCCGTTGGCGCTGACGCCGGCAAACATTCCACCCTCGATGGGGTAGAGGGCTCCTTCCTGCGCCTGTTCGGGTTCGAAGCGGTCCTCAGGCGTCTCGGCGATTTCGCCAAGGTGAATGTCTTCCTCTTCCAGCCAATGCTCCAGATCCTCGAATGTGAGCACGACGTCGAGCAACTCGGGATGTGCCTCCGCCTCTTTCTTCTTGGCGATGCAGGGGCCGATGAAGACGATTCCGATCTCGTCGCCGTAGTGGGAACGCAGCATCTTGCAATGCGTCAGCAGCGGCGAAAGCAGCCCGGTAATGTTGGGCTGGCACTCAGGCCGGTACTTGGCGATGTAATCGACCACTACTGGGCAGGCCGACGAAACCCAGACCTGCATTTCTCCGTCACGCACGAGAGCGTGCGTGCCGGCCGAAACCTGCTGAGCTCCCAACGCGGTTTCGGAGACAGCGAAGAAGCCCAGGCCGCGTAGCGCATGGATCAACTGGCCGGGGCGCAAGCCGGAGTATTGCGCTACAAAGGAAGGCGCCAGCGAAACGATAATTTTGCGTCCGGTGGCCAGCAAGGCTTTGGCGGCCGGCAGGTCGTCGCGCACGCGCTTGGCGTTATGGGGGCAGACAAGAATGCAGTTCCCGCACTGGATGCACGACTCGGGAACGATGCGGGCGTAGCTATCCTCGACACAGATCGCCTTTACGGGGCAGGCGCGGATGCACTTGTGGCAGTCCTGGCATTCGCGTTGTTGCGTGTAGATGGCGTTAGTCTTCGTCATGCACGCCTCCCGAAGTTGAGCCCACGCGCTGCAGCAGATCGCGCAGCGTGCGCGCAGTTACTTCGTGATGCAACTGGCCTCCGATGGTGATGTTTGGGCCCTGCTTGCAGCGGTCTTCGCAAAGGTGGCCGCTGACGCGGACGGAGGCTTCCAGGCCGCGGCTCTTCAGATACTCCTGAATAACAGCGAGATGCTCGGAGTTGCCGCGCGCGAAGCAGGAACTGCCGAGACAAACAACGATTTCTTCGGGCTCAGGAGACTTGCACACTGCTTTTCCCTCACTCCAACTGGAATTGGACCAGGTGGGCAGAGCCGATCTCGTCCGCGGCTGCCCACGGGTCGATTTTGTTTTCGGCAAGCCGGCTTCTGCCGCCGGGCCCCGAAGCTGGAAAGCGGCCCAGCGAGCGGATCTGCCCGTTCAGGCATGCCTGGCAGTCCTTCGCGGTTTCGTCGATGCAGGCTTTGGCGGGATAAATCTCGTAGAAACGCCGGTACTCAATCGGCGTCACGTTGGGCATGACCACATTCGCGCCCACCAGCAGGCCCTGCCTGCGGCCGTGCGTCTTGTTGATGGTGGCAAGAGCCGTCGTACTGGGAATATTCGCCGTAGGGCACGCAATGCGCGCAAGCGCCACCATTTTGTAGACCATCTCTTCGCTGGCCGGGACCTGATCGGCCGCGTCAATCGGAGGGCGCAGCGTTCCGGCGCCGAGCGGCGTGCGCGGATGCGCGATGTACGGCCCGATGCCGATCATGTCCAGGTCGAGTTCGGCGAAGGTGAGGATGTCCTGCGCCAGGCTCTCGTACGACTGGCCGGGGATGCCCACCATTACTCCGCCACCGGCCTCATAGCCAAGCTGCTTGATCTGGCGCAGCATCGCGATTCGGTTAGGGCTGCCCTGCGCGCGCTGCGGATGAATCACGCGGTAGAGCCGCTCATCGGAAGTTTCAAAGCGCAGCAGGTAACGGTCGGCTCCTGCTTGCCGCCAAAGTTCCAGTTCCCGAAGGCTGCGTTCGCCCAGGCTGAGCGTGACTGCCAGCGCAGTTTCGCTTTTGATCCAGCGCACGATGCCGGCAACCCACTCGGCCGTGAGCGCATCGTCCTCGCCGGACTGGATGACCACCGTTCCGTAGCCCAGCAACTCCGCCTGCCGCGCGCAGTCAAGAATCTCCTCGCGGCTCATGCGATAGCGCACAACGTCGCTATTGGCCCGCCGCAGGCCGCAGTACATACATTGGCGCTCGCAGTGGTTCGAGATCTCGATCAGTCCGCGCAGGTGCACGGCGTCGCCCACGTGCTCGCGGCGCACACGGTCCGCATATGCATAAAGCTCCTGAAGGCGTGAGGGCCGGTTCTCCCCCAGCCATTCAAGAATCTCGGCTTTTGTGCGTGCCGCCAATTAGTCGCCTTTGCCTCCGGGCGAGGACGCCCGCAGGACAGCCGGCCGGGAGACCGGCGCTACATTTCCTCGAATACGAAATCGCTTGGCCACGATCCTAGTTCACCGTTTGCTGAGCTTCTTCGTGCACACTGGCATAAACCGCCGCCGCTGCCTGCTCTGCGCGCGCTTCCCGGAAAGCTCGAAGCGCCTCGGGAAACGGCTCCAGAGCGCGCTCCAGATTGCCCATCAGATGCGCAATCGCCACTCCGTAATTGGTGATGGGCGTCCGCTGGCTGCGGCAATCGCGGATGCGGCTCATCATCTCGCGGCGATTCCACATGCAGGCGCCGCAGTGAATGATGAGCTTGTAAGCTTTCAGCTCGGTGGGAAACTCGCGGCCTTTGGTCCACGAGAATTCCAGTTTGCCGCCCACGCGGCTCTCCAGCAGGCGCGGAATCTTGACGCGCCCGATGTCGTCTTCGATCGGGTGGTGCGAGCAGGACTCGGCGATCAGCACGCGGTCGCCGGGCTTGAGCGTATCGATCACCGCCGCGGCACGGGCCTGCTCAACGAGATCGCCCTTGAGCCGCGAGAAAAGAATGGAGAATGCCGTAAGCGGAATCGAGTCCGGCGTCACACTCGCCACCTTGTCGAAGACCTGCGCGTCGGTGACGACGATGCGAGGGGGCGTCTTCAGATTGTTCAGCACGCGCGGCAGGCCGCCATCCTGCACCACCATGCACGAAGCATTGTCGTCGAGCAGATCGCGGATCGACTGCACCTGAAGCTGCTTGATGCGGCCCTTCGGGGCTTCTTTGTCGATCGGCATCACAAGCACAGCAGTCTGATCCGGTCCGACCAGGTCGCGCAGCACCACTGGAGATTCCGCTGGCTCAGCCGGAGCAATCTCGGCCAGACGATGTCGGAACTCTTCCACGCCAAGGCCGGTGGTCGCTGAGATTTCCAGATACGGAATCCGATCGCCGTCCAGCCGCGCCGTCAGATCCTCGTCCGGAAGGCCGAGATCGGATTTGTTGAAGGCGATCAGCACCGGAATCGTCTGCGATTGCAACTCCGCCAGCAGCTTCTCTTCGAAGGGTCCCCACTGGCCGGCTTCGACCACCACGACGCCCACGTCGGAGCGGGCAATCACCTGGCGGGTTTTCTCCACGCGCTGCGCGCCCAGAGCGCCCTCGTCGTCGACTCCGGCGGTGTCTACAAATAGAACCGGACCGATGGGCAGCAGCTCCATCGGCTTCTCAACCGGGTCGGTGGTGGTGCCGGCGACCTCCGAGACAATGGAGACCGACTGGCGAGTAATGGCGTTCAGCAGGCTCGACTTGCCCACGTTGCGCCGTCCGAAAATTCCAATGTGAAGGCGGAATCCTTTTTGCGTGGCACGGATCATGATCAATTCTCCCAAACTCGTTCCGGTTTACATAAAAACGTCGCGCTCTCCGCGTCGGACCTGGTTCAGCATGGGCAGCGTGGATGCGGTTTGCTGCCCGTCCATCCGCGAGAGCTCGACGGAAATCAGTTTTTCGCCGGCCGCTTTGGCCTGCGGGCTGGCGTAGTCGCAAAGGTACTCGAGAAATGTGGACATGGCGTTGGGCTGGCAGTGGTACTTGATCTCTCCCGGCTTGGCGAGGTCCATGAAGTCGTGGCCCGTACGCCCCAGGCGATAGCAAGCAGTACAGAACGAGGGCATGTAGCCCAGCGAGATCACATCCTGCACGACCTCTTCCGTAGAGCGGTGGTCGCCCTGTGAGAACTGGCCGCCTTGAAGATCGGTCTCCTCGTTTTTGTAGCCACCCGGATCGGTGCGGCTGCCGGCCGAAATCTGCGAGATTCCCAGAGCCAGGGTGGCGCGGCGCACTTCGGCGTTTTCGCGCGTGGACATGATCATGCCCGTGTAGGGAATGGCCAGCCGCATGATGGCTATGAGCTTGAAGAAATCTTCGTCGCTGAGAGCATGGGGCGGATTTGAAGCCAGATCGGAGCCGCACGCGGGCTCGATGCGCGGGAAGCTGATGGTGTGCGGCCCCACGCCGAATTTCTTGTCGAGATGCCGGATCTGCTGCATCATGGAGAGCATCTCGAAACGCCAGTCATAGAGGCCGAACAACGCTCCCATGCCGATGTCGTCGATGCCCGCCTCCATGGCGCGGTCGAAGGCCGTGGTGCGCCAGTCGTAGTCGCGCTTGCGGCCTTTCAGGTGCACGGCAGCGTAGGTGGGCCGGTGGTAGGTTTCCTGGAAGAGCTGGAAGGTTCCGATGCCGGCCTGTTTCAGTTGCCGAAATACATCCACAGTCTGCGGCGCCAGGTTCACGTTCACGCGCCGAATCTCACCGTTGCCCACCTTGGTGGCGTAAATGGTGGCGATGCTGTCGAGGATGTACTCGAATCCCTGCGGGTACGCTTCTCCGGCCACCATCAGAATCCGCTTGTGGCCCTGCCCGATGATGGTGCGCGTCTCGTCGGCGATCTCCTGCTGGGTGAGGGTGCGGCGTTTCAGTTCCTTGTTAGTGGCGCGGAAGGCGCAATAGGTGCACTCGTTCGAGCAGCGGTTGGAGATGTAAAGCGGCGCAAAAAGCACCAGGCGCGAACCATAAATCTCTTCCTTGATCCGCTTCGCGGTGGAGAAAATTTCATCCAGCAGCTCGGGGTCTTTGACGAACGACAGGCTGGCAACTTCACCGATCGAGAGGCCATTCAGCTCCTGTGCTTTGACCAGCAGCTCGCGGACCCGGGAGGGCGCGGGGGGCGCGCTCCGGGCCAGAATCTCCTCCACCTCCTGATGATCTATGAAATCCGCTACTTGTTTTGCGGTTTCGACGCCTGATTCTTTAAGCATTTCATCTCCCTTCCGGAACCTTTACGCGCTTTCAACGTGTCCTGAACTATTGCCGTGCGAATAAATTCGCGGCTCGCCTTTGAGACCGGGCTCGCGATGCTCCGCGCAGCCGCGACCTGCTTTTGCGTTCAGCCGCATTTGGCGCTGACCGCATCGGCCGTCTCTCCCGCTGTCTGAAGGTTCGCGCCGAAGCGCCCCGCCAGCTTCCACGACAACGCGGCCAGCGAGGAGTAAAGATCCTCATTGCGCACAATGACGTTGTCCGGAACCCTGAGCCGCACCGGAGCGAAGTTCCAGATCGCCTGAATGCCGCCTCTCACCATCTCATCGGCCACTGCCTGCGCCGCCTCAGCCGGAGTGGTGATGATGCCGAGGTGAATGCTCATGCGCTGGGCGAGGTCGGCGAGTCTGCTGAGTGCCAACACCGCTTTTCCATGGACCCACTGGTCGACCCTGGCCGGGTCGGAGTCGAAGGCCGCTACAATCTCGAGTCCGAAGCGCGTGAAGCGTTGATGGCCGAGCAGTGCCGTACCCAGATTGCCTACGCCGGCCAGAAAGGCCTCGTTCACATTGTTCCAGCCCAGGAAAGACTCGATTGCATGGATAAGTTCCGGGACCGAGTAGCCGGTCTTCGGCCTGCCAATGATCCCCGTGTACTGCAGGTCCTTGCGCACCTGCACAGGGACCAGGTTTAGTGCGGCGCCGATCGTGCTGCAGGAGACCCGGCCGATACCGCGCACATGCAATTCTGTGAGGTAATGGTGGTACTGGGGCAGGCGGCCAAGGCTGGGTTGTGGAACAGGCGCAAGCGAGCGGGGGCGCGGAGAGTCTGGATTCGATAAATTCATATCGATAACCATAGATCGAAAATAATCCAGAATCATAGCTTTTCGCCGTGATCTGGAACACACCGCCCCGCACTCTGTCCCGAATTGTGAAGGGCTTGCGAACAGAGTGGACTTCTTAAAATATTCTATGGAATCAAAGACATACAGTGTCTCTTCACTTCGAACCACTCCCCGGCCGCGGTTGATCCCCGCCCATGCGGGGAACCGTCTTCCCGGAATCGCGTGCGGTGTTCACTTCGGCGCGGACTGAATGCTCGCGCTGATGACGCAAGGCAGCCATGGCGATCTCTTGCTCTGAAATCCTTAGCGGTCCTGAGTATGAAGAACAAAATAGTCGCTCTTGAAGGAATTCGACGCCTTGGTATTTGCTGATGTTCTCAGGACAACGCCGCGCCGCACCTTGTCGTTCTTTTCTTCTGAAGATGCGCGTTTGTCCTTACAGGAAATGCCGAAGTCAGGCCTGACAAGCCTGTCCATGTCTTCCTTTGAAGGTCTGCAGCGGTCCTGAGTATGAAGAACGAAGTAATCGTTGTTGAAAGATGTCGATGTCGCTTGCGTTTGCATAGTTCTCCTCTTACGGGGGAAAGAGCTCCCGTATCGGCAACTCTGCGGATGTAACTTGATAACCGGCAAGGTGGAGGGAATCTCGGAGGGTTCAGACCACGTAGGCCGGCTCGCTATGGCCGGCGGTTCTAACTGGCAGCGCGGCTGGCCATAACGAATGCGCAGGTACGTTGACTGTTATTAGTATACCTCGCCAGCCGCTCAAAGTGAACTGACGCATTGGTGATCGCGCGAGTTAGCTCTACGGCAACAGCCTGAAACTCATGGCGTGATATTCAGAGCGCAAGACCAACAGGTGTGAACTTCTGACGATCTGCCCTCAATTGAACAGTGGTCCCGCCAGAGCCTTCGCCGATGGAAGGTTTTCCAGATTCCGTGAGTTAGTCTGCTTACTTGCGGCATTGCTCCACATCTTCCACGCCGTCCACCCGACGGCTGCGACAATGCCGATTCCGGCCGCGAGTCGCCGAGCCAGACGCGCGCCCCGCCGCTTCTCACCTAGACGGAACCGGCCCGATCAGTTAGACGGTTCTTCGGATGAAGTGTGCGTGCGCAGTTTCTAATTCATCGACTGATAAGAAACGCCGGGATCGGCGACTGACATATCGCCAAGGACTCCCGACGGACGGGCATCCGGCACAACACATGCAAGCAACGTCGACTTGATTACGCGCAGATCGGAAAGAAACGTCGCACGCGCCATGTATTCGAGGTCGATCTTCGTCTTCGCAGGGCGGATAAACCGGTCGTAAAAATCGTCCAGCCGCGCCGCATGGACATGGCTCAACAGATCCTCTTCATTGCGGAAAGCTAGTGTAGCAGCTCCGCTAAGGCCAGGCCGGAATGGCATCGGATGGCTTTCAGCATACCTTGGCAGCTTGGGCCTGGGCCCGATGAGACTCATATCGCCGCGCAGAACGTTGTAAAGCTGCGGAAGTTCGTCGAGCTTCAACTTGCGCAGCAGGCGGCCCACAGCCGTGACGCGGGTGTCGCCGACACGGGTCAATCCGGGCCCTGGGCCAGGCCCCGTGCCGGGAGAGACTCTCATGCTGCGGAATTTGTAGATCGAAAACAGCTCTCCTCCGCGTCCTACCCGCTTTTGAACGAAGACGGCCGGTCCCGGCGAAGAGAGCCGGACAGCGACAGCGATGAGCGCCATAGGCAGGCCGAGAATTGCCAGCGCGAAGAAAGAGACAGCAATATCAAGAGCGCGCTTTTGCCATGAGGCAGTCCACGAACTGGCTATAACAGGCCCGGCGAAAGCTTGCCTGCGTGCTGGGGTTCTGAATGGGAGTGCGGGAATAGGAAGAGAAATTACCTGAGGGCCCGTCAGCCCGCGCTCAACATAGCCTGACTCTTGCATCGATCAACCTCGGAATAGATCAACGGCCAAACGCGAGAGGTTTCCCGCGAGCGCTGGCAGCGCTCCTCGCCCGGCTGTCCGCATCGGCTGAGCAGGACCGTTTCTAGAAGAAACATCGCCCAGTTTTGGGGTATTCAGGCGAAGGAAGCAGCGAAGAAAGCTTGTGCATGGTGCCGGAATGGACCCGTTTACCGAAATAACTCTCTCGTCGCCGCAGATTCGTGAGTGATCGAAGCTGTGCGCAGGGCACGCGCCGCCCTTGCGATGCGTCGCCCATATCCAGACCGCACGGGCGCTTGAGGCGCATAGAAAATTTCATTCAGGCAGGCATTTCCGCTTGAGGCCGCTCGGTTTCCCTTACTTCAGAACTTCAGCCGACGCCGCTCCCAGCGACATCTCAGACGCCCACTGCGACCATCCCAAAAGCCCGGCCCCTTTCGGCCGCTCGGCCTTTTCCGGCACCACGACGGTGTCGCCCGGATAGAGGCGCACATTGTTCAGATTGGACAGTTCCAGTAACGTGCCACTGCCCTGCCGGTGCACCACCGAGCCATCCGCGCGCAGGACAA
>Ga0326728_10019408_pt1 | contig 13190 bp, 12 predicted proteins | sample MB3enrmetagenome_FD_207602 | JGI IMG/M metagenome (GOLD analysis project Ga0326728, IMG submission 207602) | Lab enriched peat soil microbial communities from McLean, Ithaca, NY, United States - MB31MN | ecosystem: Environmental > Terrestrial > Soil > Wetlands > Peat | place: USA: New York...
CGAAAGCCAAGAAAGGATTCACGCTGATCTACGACGTAGTGCGGCGATTTGCTCAGCCGCTGGGTATCCACTTGAACAACTGGGAAGGGCGAGTCGTCGAGACGAAGAAGGGCCTAGTCCGGTTGATCCCCGTAATGGAGCGTTCCGAGCAGCTCTTCGGCCAAGCCGGGACAGAAGCCGTGGCCCGGGCCATCGAGCGCAGCCACGGAGAGAGTCCGCAATTTGCGCTATTCCCAGACCAAGAGCGCATTCCGGACGCGCCCTTTAAGACTCGCAGAGGTGGCCGGGGGCACAGAGCCGATACCGGTGATGCCAAGCTGAAGCCCACAGCTCCACCTCGCGAAGCGACAACCCTCGACTGCGTCCACGCCGCAATGTTGCTCCAGGCAGGCGGCCAGGCAGCGGCATTGCGAGCCATGCTCGAGGCCGAAACGCAGCGTAGCCCCGACTTCCTCCGTCTCGCCAACGCCCTCTCGGCCTTATACCCGAAGGGTAGTGAAGAGAAGCGTGTTCTTGACGCCATGATACTAACGGTGCCTCGATGACAATTTCTGAAGATACCGATATCATTCTCGAAACAGGAAGACCGACAGCCCCGCCAGACCTTCGAGCTCTTTTTTCAAGCGCACTTCGACCTATGCCCGCTCAGCAGCGAATTCGCCTCGGTTTTGCTTACGCTACGGAATCTGGGCTTGAATCTTTCCTGATCTCTGTGGCAGGAATACCCCAATGGAAATCATCCGAAAAACTCTGGGTTCTCGGGCTGCACCATGGAATAACAGAGCCTTCGGCCGTTGAGAAGATTTCAGCGATGCCCAACAGTGTAGTCCGGTTGTTTTCAGGCGGGAAGAAGCTGAGTCAGGCTGACCTGCTTTCTGGCTACAAGTTCCACGGGAAGGTCATTTGTGTCGACGGCGGCCCGAACACTGGAATTAATTTCTTGCTCGTTTCATCCGCAAACCTTACTGGCGCGGCTCTGGGAAATGCAGTGCAAAACTACGAAATCTTCCTTGCATTGGCCGACAAGAATCCGTCGAAGCCTTGGGATGTGAAGTTTGATGCCTGGTGGCGCGCGGCTTGGGAAAAGTCATTCCCCGTCTCAGATTCTCTCTTAAAGGAGTATGCGAAGTTTCGGAGTTCACTCATCCGCAGGAACCCGGACCTAGCTGCTGGATTTGATCCTCCCACGCCGCAGCGAGTTAAAGAGGCCGCGAATCTTTGGATTGAAGCTGGCGCGATGTCAGGGGGGTCCAGAAATCAAGTAGAGTTCAGCCGCTCGCTGGCGGAATTCTTCGGACCGATTAGCAAATCTAGTCGCAAGCTTCGCATCTCGGCCAATGGCAAAATCTGGGATGACCGACCTCTATCTCCCAAGAAGACGACATTCGGTGTCGATATATGGCGGCTCAGCCTCCCAACCGAAATGCAAGGAGGCTTTCTTTATCCAGCCCGTTGTATCCGATTGCATAGGCGTCATGACACGGAAGGTAAGTACTTCGAGCTTTCTGTAAGTGACACTGGCAGTCGCCAACATCAAAGGTGGCAGACACAATCACACCTTAAAGGGTATGCTGGGCTTACTAGTGGTAAGCGCGCCTTTGGATTCTTCTAGGGACGAGGACGAATAATGGACCCTTGGTATAAGGTTACAACACCGCGTGCTGAAGTCCGGGAAGGCCGCTCGTTCAATCCTGACGAGTTTGCCATCGCCTTAGAGCAGGTCGTCGCTGGCAAAGCCCCGGATGACTACCGCGACCCGAAGCAGTTCTTTGACCGTACGGTCTTCACGCACGCACTTACTGAGCACCTTGGGCTTGTACTTCGCCGACTGGCCGGCGAGACTCAAAACACAGCGGCGGTCTTGAGCCTGATCACCCAGTTCGGCGGCGGCAAAACCCATACGCTCGCGGCGCTTTATCACCTGATCGAGAATGCAAAGGCTTCGGCAGGGCATCCTGAGGTGCAAAAGCTTCTCGCCAGCATTGGGCTCAAGCAGATTCCCAAAGCTCGCGTTGCCGTTTTTGTGGGGAACGCCTGGGACCCGGGGGAAGGCCGGGAAAACCCCTGGATCGACATGGCGCGACGGTTGGCTGGGCCCGCCGGAGTTGAGGCGCTGGGGCCCACAGCTCGCACTACGCCTCCAGGGACTGAGGCGCTGCATCGGCTGTTCGAGGCTGCGGGGGGAAGCGTCCTATTGCTGTTTGACGAGGTGCTGAATTTCCTTAACCGCCATCGAAATCTGGCCGAGGGCTTCTATGCGTTTCTGGACAACACGGTCCGGGCGATGACGGGGACTAAGGGCAGCGCGGCCATGCTCAGTCTGCCGCGGAGCCGAATGGAGATGACCGAGTTCGACGAACAGTGGCTCGATCGAATCAGTAAAGTGGTGAATCGGGTGGCGAAGGATCTGATCGCCAACGACGAGAGCGAAATCAGCCAGGTGGTGCGTTGCCGGCTATTCGAAAGCCTGGGCAAAGAGAGCACACGGAGGATGGCCGCGAAAGCCTATGCGGAGTGGTGCTTTACACGGCGGGCGCAGTTGCCTCCGGAATGGACGGCGGTTGACACTATCACCACAGACGTCAAAGCAAGGGAGCACTTGCAGGCGCGATTTGAGTCGGCCTATCCATTCCACCCGGCGACGATTTCAGTCTTTCAGCGGAAGTGGCAGGGCCTGCCGCATTACCAGCGCACGCGCGGCACGTTGGCAATGTTCGCGCAGTGGATTTCCTGGGCAGCCCGCGAAAGCTTCACGAAAGCCAGGAAAGAGCCTCTCATCACCCTGGGGTCTGCTCCCCTGGATGTTCAGGATTTTCAAGCGACTATATTGGGCCAATTGGGCGAGCAGCGCTTGCTTCCCGCGATCGAGGTGGACATCGCAGGCGCGACCAGCCATGCGAAGGCCCTGGACGCGGACGCGCAAGGCGAACTCCAGGGAATCCATCGGCGGGTAGGAGCGGCCATTCTCTTTGAGTCTACAGGAGTCGCGACGGACCGTGCTGCTCACTTGCCAGAAATCCGTTTTGCATTGGGAGAGCCCAATCTGGATGTTACTTCCATCGACAACGCAGCTTCAGCTTTGGAGAAACGGGCATTCTTCATCCGCAAGGTAGGCACGGATGGGTTCCGCATTGGCTACAAGCCCACCTTGAAGAAAGTCGTGGGAGACCGCCGCGCCGCGTTGGACGATGCGGAAGTCGCTAAAGCGGTCAAGACAGCCGTAAAACAGGAATTTGAGCAGGGTCGAGTAGTCCCGGTTTACCTGAGCCCGAGCGATGGGACGGAAGTGTCGGACACTCCAAAGCTGAGCATCGTTGTCATGGATCCTGAAGTCGAATGGGAATCCGCGGGGGCCATCAGAACGAAGCTTGGGGATTGGACGCGTCAACGAGGCGCCTCACCCCGCTTGTACCCTGCCGCACTAGTCTGGGTTGTGCGCAAGCCCGGACGGACTCTCCGCGAAAAGGCCGAAGCATGGTTGGCATGGAAGCGGGTGATGGAGGATCTTAATTCAGGTGTGCTGGGAGCGGAATTCGAACAGTCCGACCGGGGCGAAGTGGCAAGGCAGATCAAGGAGGGCGAGGAAGCACTGAAAGACGAAGTGTGGGCAAGCTACAGGTACGCAATTGTTGCTGACCCGAAAGGCGCTGAAGGCTTGAGGGAAATTGACCTGGGGGCGGGACACGCCAGTAGCGGCTCAGGAAGTCTCACGGCGCATGTCGTCGCTGCTCTCAAGGCCGAGGGCCTGCTGAGCGAGACGGTCGGCGCAGGATATCTGGAGCGAAATTGGCCCAATGCGCTGAAGGAAAGTGGCACGTGGCCACTTAAGGGATGCCGGCAGAGCTTCCTCGATGGTTCCTTGACACGGTTGCTCGATCCCGAGGATGTACTGCGGAGACAGATACCGAGCTTCGTGGAAAGAGGCGAATTCGGTCTCGGGTCGGGGCCGAAGCCGGACGGAGACTTCGAACGGGTCTGGTGGAAAGAATATACCGGGTCTGAAGAAGTCGAGTTTGACGATAACACTTTCTTGCTGATGCGCACGCGCGCAGCCGCTCTTAAAGTCGGGCCACCGCCGAAGAGCGTGGCGGCCTCGACCGAGCAACCAGCAGAACTGATCCTGGAACCGCCAGTTGCACCTCCCGCACCGCCCGTGACGCCCGCGCCTGAACAGACAGTGCGTTTATCCTTACGCGGCCCCATCCCCCCTGAGCAATGGAACAAGCTCGGGACGAAGCTCATACCCAAGTTACGCACTTCGGGACAGGGGCTTACCCTCACGGTCGCTGCCTCGCTTGATGTGGCCGCGAATGATCTTAGCCGTGTTGAATCTGATCTTCGGCAAGCGCTGAGGGACCTCGGCCTCGAAGGACTCGTCCAAATCGAAACGAATCGGGTCTGAGCTGCCAAGGAGCGCACCAAGCCACATGCTATGGTACGCGCGAATGCGGGCTCACTACTTGCCCGTTGTCCGCGCTTTCCGTCGGTTCTTGAGGCGCCCAAAGTGGCACACTGGCCGCACGCATGTGCGGCAGAGATAAGGTTCTATTAGGGATTTGCGGGCGTGTTACTGAAGGTGGTCTCAGCGATCAGAGTAAGGCCCGCCGCAGTTTGTTGTGGCTTCCCATCCGTCTTTGGAACTCCCAGCAACGCTTGCACCTTCTCTGCGGCTGCATCCTGCATGTGGGGTAGGACGTGAGAATAGACGTCCAGAGTAAAGGCAACGCTCGCATGCCCAAGTTGCTCGCTAATGATCTTCGGCGACACGCCTGCGGCCAATGCCAACGTGGCGGCCGTGTGCCGCAAGTCGTAAAGGCGGATGTTAGGCAAACCGGCCTTCCTAAGCAGCGGCTTGAAGCAACGGCGCACAAACTTTGATTCTCGAATCGGCCCACCGCGCTTCGCAACAAAAACAAGATCGCTAGCGGGGTTATTATCGTTTCGCCCGTCAACGCTCTGCCTGTGCTTTTCGAGCAAGGCGATCACCCACGCCTGAAGCTTGATCACACGACGGCTCCGCGATCGCTTGGTGTCGGCAAACTGCCAGCCGCCCTTCTTCCACTCCAGAGTCCGCGACACGCTGACAGTGCCCCGAACCAAGTCGATATCCGCCCAAGTGAGCGCGAGGTATTCGCTGGGTCTCATCCCGCTTGTCATGGCCAATCCGAACAGCGCCTCATAGGGATGCCCGACAATTGCAGTCATGAATTCTCTGGCCTGCTCGACACTCAGGACTCCAACACCAGGTCTTATATGCCTCGGCAGATCCACCAACTCCGCAGAGTTTGCCAGCAAGAGCTTCCAGCGGACCGCCTGTTTGAGCGCTGACCTCAATACTGCATGCGTATACCGGATCGATCGCGCCGACAGCCCCCGATCCAACAGCTCGCGATACAGACTCTGAACATCGAATGCCTGGACGGAAACGAGGGGTTTCAAGCCCAGTTGAGGTCGAACGTATCGACGGAGCAAGCCCTCGTAATCCTGAAAGCTCTTGGCTCGCAGTCTGGCTTTGGCACAGACTTCGAGCCAGCGGTCGAGATACTGATTGAGAGTTTGCTTTGAAGAATCGAGATTTCGTCCCAAGTCGCGCTCACTGAGCATCCGGGTGAGGTGTGCTTGCGCATCGCGCAAGCCGCCGTGGATTGTTTTGTTCAGATACTTTCGTTTCTTGGTCTCGGCGTCGCGTCCCACATACAGCCGCACCACCCAAGTGCGTGGGGCGCGTCCGATGATCTGGCCAGTCTTGCGGGCCATGAGTCCACCTCCGGCTACGAGCGGCACACATGTGGCACACGCTGCCGCGCTATGTCATTCAATTGTTGGGAGTTATAAGAGGGATGGCTGATCGATGGTCAGTGACAACCTCTCCTTCTGAATTCCCTACAACCACACGCCCATCTCCCCGGGGACATAGGGGGCGGCATGCCAGGAAGGAATGTGCAGCGAAATCCGCGAACCACTCGCCGGTCGCCTAGGCGCTGCCGCAGAGCAGAGACATCGCGTAAGTCGCATCGTCGGTGAAATCGTGATGTGCCTGCGAGTGGGGCGGATGGGGCCGATAAGCGAGGAAGGACTGGGAGAGAATAACCCGGACCGGACCGAGGGCCCCTGGGGCGGAGTACGACCCTACTCCAAGGTGGCGCACTACCGAGTCGTCGGCCCGACACAGAGCGGGAACACCGACTCAGACCACGAGGTGCGCGAAGGACGGAGGCAAACCGTGTGTCTGCCGACGCGTGCCGGGAGCAGGCTTTAAGCGGTGGATGCACCGGGAAGGTCCAGTCTGACGTGCCAGCCTTCCATCCGTACTGGGGAAAAACCGCCGTACGGAATGACATGGGGGAGCGACGAGACGGCGGCATCATTCGAAGCCCGTTCCGCGCCTCGTTCCTACCCGGAGGCGGGGGGTACGGGGCAACTCGTATCCCTACCGCGACCGGCCGGCAATACACTGAGCGTGACCCCCACTCCAAGGACAGGAACCTTGCTCTCAACGGCCAATCTCGCATATTCTGCTTTGAAAACGAGCTTGAGATCAAAATTCAAAATCAAAGGAAATTGCCGTGCAACCAATTGTTGAAAAACTCCAGGCACTGATGGAAAAACACGGCTGGCAGGAACGCTTTCAAGAAGCGATCAAAGAAGCACAGTCGCAGGATGTTTATGGAATCGAACACATCCAGAACCTAGAGGACTACCTGGCATATCTCGATTACCTCGTCACGTGGGCGCCTGGACAGCCGGCGCGCATCGTACCGGCCAGAGGCGGTAACGCCCTCTACGACAATATGGTCAAGTTCTACTTCTTCCTCGACCAAAAGTCTGTCAAGGACTTGCAGAGTCCCATCCAACCAGGCAAGGGGCCCGAGAAGTTGACTCCGTTGTCTGAATGGATCGTGGAATTCGCGAATGCCTGGGGTAGCTACCTCGACACCCTGGCGTCAGCGAAGGAGGTCGAGACGTTCAAAAACGATCCCACGTTCAACTGGGACGAATACATGCCGCCGCCCAGCGGCTTCTTGACCTTTAATCAATTCTTCGCCCGCCACGTCAAGCCCGGTATGCGTCCGATCACGGGCCTGTGCGACGATCACGTCCTCGTTTCACCCGCCGACTGCACGTTTGTCGGTTGGTGGCAGATCAGCGAGAATTCGAAGATCTACCCAAAACCAGACTCTAAGAAACTCACCATCAAGGGCATCCCTTGGTCGATTCACCAACTGCTGGAAGGCAGCGCCTACGCGGACCGTTTTAAGGGCGGCATCTTTACCCACAGCTTTCTAAACGTCTTCGATTACCACCGTTGGCACACGCCCGTTTGCGGCAAGATCCTGGAATCCCGCGTAATCCAGGGCCAAGCGTACTTGGATATTAACGTCCAGCCCGCGATCGTCGATGGAAGAAAGGTTAATGTTCTGAACGCCTTGGACGGCACCGGCTACCAATTCGTTCAGACCCGCGGCCTCGTCGTGATCGATTCCCCGATCGGACTCGTGGCGTGTCTCCCCACGGGCATGGCGCAAGTCTCCTCGGTTGTCATGACGGCGGAAGTCGGACAAACGCTGCACAAAGGAGAAGAGTTGGGTTATTTCCAGTTCGGAGGCTCCGACTTTGTCATGGTCTTTGAGCGGGCCAGCAATGTGCAGTTGATCTCCCAGAAAAACGTGCACGTTAACCAGGGAACCTGGATCGGCAGTGCTTATCCTTACACGGTGAAGTAACCACGCCGCGCCTAGACCACCCATGATTTTCAGAACCCAGCGTAGCGACTATCTGGTAGGTCGGCGCCACGCTGGCTCGATCACCCCCTTGCCCCTCCTGAACCAGGAGGGGAATAAGCGAGCGCAAGAAGCAGTTCAGACAATGGGACGCCCTCCCCAAAAGATGTTTTCCTACCGGCAGGGAAAGATTAGACACGCCCGCGAAGGGGGTGTCTTAGCGAAGGACCGCCTCAAAGGCGGTCACCCTTTAGTTTCGTCGTCGCGCTGAAGGCATGCCTCGAGGGGATGTTTGACAGGCTCCAACCCGTGCGAGGCTTGATGAGGAAACGCCGGCTCCAAGGGGCGATCCGCGTGAGCGATCACTTCGAACTGCCTCCGGTGTGGGATCGCCAAGAACCTAAGCGCGGCCAGATGATTCCCCGCCGCGGTTGAAAGGTGGGAGTCTTCAGACGCTCAGGACCGGGATGTGCGACTCCCGAATGATCCCATAGCCAATGGCGTATCGGAAAGGTAAGCAATATTGAGCAGATTTCATGCCCTGGACATGGGAAACTTCAAAATGGCGGTTGTTTGGTACTTCACGTTCTTGAGGGTTGCACTCAGAGCCACGCTCAGACCGCCGTCGTTTCGTGGATGGTCTAGGTGCTTTCGTGAAGGGTTTACGCATTACGCTTGTGGAGTTGCCCGCTACCGTGGACGGCCGGCTGGACGGCCGGCTGGCGAAAGACGTTTACTCTCTGTTCCGGTTTCCAGCCCGCGGCGTGCCGTTGCTGGAAGCGATCTGCCGCCGCGCGGGTTACGAGGACATTGTTACTATCATCCCACAGTACAACCGTGTGCCCGGGCGTCTGGATGTAGGCGATTGGAAGCGGCTTGCGGATACGGATGTACTGGGGCTCTCCGTCATCACTCGTACGGCGAATCAGTCGTTTGAATTGGCGCGGCGGGTTCGCTTGGTGAATCCCCGCGTCAAGATAGTCTTTGGAGGCCCACATCCCACCGCTCTGCCGGAGGAGTCTCTTCAATTTGGCGATGTGGTGGTCGCGCACGAGGGAGACCACACCCTGCCTCTCCTGCTCGAGCGACTGGAAGACAATCTCCGGAACCCGTATCTCACCGACCTGCAGGGGGTGAATTACCTCGGCCGGGACAGCGAAATCATCCGTAATCCGGACCGTCCCTACCTGACCAACGAGGAGCTCTCCGCGCTACCCTTCCCCGTCTATTCTGACCAGATGAGCCGGGGAATTACTCACGACGTTGTAAACACATCGCGCGGCTGTCCTTATGAGTGCGAGTTCTGTTCGGTGATTGAGAACTTCGGCCGGGGATTTCGCTTCCTGAGCGACGACGCAGCGGTGGCGCTGATCCGCCACACGATCCAGGTAAACGGTAAGAGAATATTCTTCGGCGACGACATCTTTGCGGCCAATCGCGCGCGAACCACGCGGGTGCTTGAACGCCTGCTGGCTGAAGGCGTCAGGATGCCGCGCTGGTTTGCACAAGTGCGGGTTGAAACGGCGCAAGACCGCGAACTACTACGTCTGATGAAGCGCGCGAACTGTGCAATGGTTTTCGTCGGCCTCGAGTCCGTGAACGAGGAAACCCTCAAATTGTTCAAGAAGCACGTGACGCTCGAGAAGAACCGTGCAGCCATCGCCGCTTTCAACGAAGCGGGAATCCGTGTCCATGGCATGTTCGTCCTGGGGTCCGATGCCGACACATCTCAGACTCTTAGTGAAACTCTTAAGTTCGCTCGCGACTCGCGGCTCACCACGGTCCAGTTCTTTGCACTCACGGCCCTGCCCGGACCTCCCCTGACCCGTCGCCTCGCCGAGGAAAAACGGATCTTTGCCTGGGGAGATTGGCAGTTGTTCGACGCTCAGCACGCGGTGGTCTGTGCCTCGCGCATCAGTCCCTCGGAGCTGCAAGCAGGGATCTTCCGCATCTCCCGGCAGTTCTACTCGGCCCGCGAAGCGCTGCGACACCTGCTCCAAGGGCGCTGGTACGATTTTGCCATCCGGCTCCGAGGGAGTTTTCTCACCCGGCGGATCGAGCGAGACAGCCAATCCTATACGCAGGCACTCGATAAGTTCGATCACGTTCGTGCCGCTCTCACGGCGGAACTCGACATGTTTGCCGAGAAAGCCAGGACGAAACTACGTGAATTCGGCGTGGAGCTTGAGGATGGTCGGGCTCGAGCCGAGGCGTGTTTCGAGGATATGTTTCGGCAGTTTGAGTTCACCTGTGACCGGCTGAATCTTAAACTGGTCCCCTATGGGCGGGCCTTGCGGGAGATGGCGAGCAAGAAGCTCGAAAAGCATCTGCGGGCCCTCACCCCAGAGCTGCACGAGCGGACATCCTCAAATCTTGGTAATGAGGTTGATACTCTCTACCCCTAACTCCCGGCGCCGCACGCTCGACGGGTATCCTCTTTGCCAACACAGGGCTTGGGGATCCCCTGCTCCGTTTTGACCCGGCAAGGGTGGCGTCGGAAGGAAACAATGGGTTTTGATTCTCCGGGCGGCCCAGTCTGCTGCGGGGTGTGTGAGCATCTGTTCAAGAAAGCTCGATCGATCCCAGAAACTTGCCAGCAACCTAAAGAAAGAGAACTCTATGTCGAAGACTTGGGAACATTACCATCACGCTTCTCGTCACCATGAGCGCGCGGCCTACCATTACAAAGAGGCAGCGAAATACGACAAGGCCGAGGAACACGAAAAGGCTGCGCACCATGCCTACATCGCCCACGGACACAGTCAACACGCAATTCATCACGACGCCGAAGCGGCGAAACTGCATGCCGAGCAATGCGACCGTTCTGTGACAGCCGCTTCCCAGCAAGGGGCCAAGAAAAAGAGCACTGCATGAGAGAGGCTCATTTCTTGTCTTCACGCTCTATTGCCCCCGAATGAAATCCATCCTTCACTCGCTTGTGTTGGGGTATGAGAAATGCCGTGTTGCTAGTGCGGCAGCCCCTCAGTGGATATGTTGGCCCCCGTAACGCTCCATACCTTCCCGCGGATTGGCTATTTTTCTATGCCCGGAGTAGCTTTGGCACTCTCTGCTCCCTGAAGTCGTGGGTAGACATTGACGGGCGGCTCCGACAGTGTTAGAAGAAGTGCGAGGGGTCTTCTTGATAGTTAGGGGGGCTCCTATCTGTCTTCAGCGGAGGAAAGCTATGGACAGGCGTGACTTTCTGAAGAAGGGAACCACCGCAGCGGCAGCTTTGGCAGCCTCAGACAAGATTCTCACCCCGCTCGCTAAGGCGTCCGAGACAGGGGATAACTCGAAGCCCATTCCGAGGCGGAAGTTGGGAAAGACCGGCGAAGAGCTTTCCATCGTGGGCTTTGGCGGGATCGTGGTGATGAACAACAGCCAGTCGTTTGCCAACAATATCGTGGCGGAGGCGGTTGACCACGGCATCAGCTACTTTGATGTGGCGCCCAGCTATGGGGACGCGCAGGCGCGCCTGGGACCGGCTCTTGAGCCGTTCCGCAAGAACGTTTTCCTGGCTTGCAAGGAAGAAGATTGGACGAAAGATGGCTGCGCCAAGCTGCTCGAAGAATCCCTGCGCTTGCTTCGCACCGACCACGTGGACCTCTATCAATTTCATGGTCTGACCAAGATGTCAGAACTCGATCAGATCCTCGGACCGAATGGCGCCATGGAGACCTTCGAAGCCGCCAGGAAGGCGGGGAAGGTACGATTCATTGGCTTTTCGGCACATTCGGTGGAAGTGGCTCTGGCGGCAATGGACCGCTTCAACTTCGATACGATTTTGTTCCCGATTAACTTTGTACTCTTCTCTCAAGCGAACTTCGGGCCGCAGGTCATCGCGAAGGCCCGAGAGAAAGAGATGGGGATCTTGGCCCTGAAAGGAATGGCCAAGACTACCTGGCCTCAAGCCGAAAAGAGTGACCACCCTCATCCAAAATGCTGGTATGAGCCCGCCGACTTTCCGCACCAGGCAGCTCTCGGGTATCGCTGGACTCTGTCACGGCCAATCACCGCAGCCCTCCCCCCGGGGGATGAGAGATATTTCCGGCTGGGGATGGACATCGGCCAGCAATTCGAACCCGTCTCTGAACAAGAAAGCGCAAAGCTGATGGCAAGCGCTGCTGGAGTCAATCCTATTTTTCACCTCGGAACCGCTTAGCCCGCATTTCCAATTTCAAATTGCAGAGGTAGGCAACGACTTGCAACGAAATAATGGTTGAAAGGAGTTGCGATGGGACTCTCGGTTAAGCCGTTGATGTTCACTCCGGTTAGAATGAAGCCCCTAAGCGACCGAACGCGACCCTCGCGGCCAGCGCGATCGAAAAATCATTGGAGACTATCTGATGCGCTCTTCCTCAACGGGGAATGTCACGGCTGAGCTGGAACACGCGCACAGCATCAAACTGAAACTGCGTGACATGAACCAACTTTTTAACTCGATGGACCCTTCCCCCTTTATCGAGAAGGATCTCGACGACGACGCGGAAGAATTCATCGTGAGCTGGGCGCGCGAGTTCCCGCCTAACGAGCCGGTGAAGCTGTGTGTCCACCTGGAGCAGTGGCCGACGGAGGACCCCAAGGACCTCATTCAGCAGGCTGTCCACAACCACTTCGCCCACCGCGCCGAGCTTACCGACTTGGAGTTCAGGAGCCTGATGAAGCAGGGCCGGACCAGTCTGCTGATTGGCTTGTCATGCCTGGCCACCTGTCTTGTGATCAGCAAGGCGTTGCTGCATGGCGACGCAGGCACTTGGGCCAGCATCTTGCGGGAGAGTTTGACGATCGCGGGCTGGGTCGCGATGTGGCGGCCGATGCAGATATACCTTTACGATTGGTGGCCTTTGCGTCGACGGGGCCGGATCTTCGCGAAACTGAGCCATATGCCGGTAGAAGTCGTCCCGAAGGGGAAGAGCTGAGCTACCATCCGACGCAGCAGTGAATTGTTAGCGGGCATGAGATCTCTTGAGACCAGCCAGACGCAGCGCGGCAGCGACGTAACGTCGTTCAAATTCGCAGAGAAGTAAACACGTGGATTGAGAGAAGTCGAGATTGTACTCCAAACGAGGCGAATTGCTACCTTGTTGGAGTCTGGGTGGCAATCCGCGACGAGTTCGTATCCTACCATGGGCGAGTGGCTCGAATTGCTCCCGAGGGAGAAGGCGGCCGATCGTCCCGGCGATTTCTTATGCACTACGCGCCGTTGATTTCCTGCACAAATTCCAGCCAGTGGAGTGATTGACCATCGAAGGCACTCTCTCTTTCGAGGGCGGCCTGCTTGTTCGTTCGGAGGTTCTGGTTTGAAGCTTTGTCGATTCGCTAAGTTTGGCTAAGTCTCTGGCTTGGCTTTTGAACTGGACGAGGGTTTAAGAAAATGATAAGTTGCTTAGCATGGCTGCGCGAACTGTGAACAAGTTAAACCAACTGGAACATCTCCTGCCAGAAGGGCTGGTCACGGATGCCGCTTGG